>Ga0316628_100001439_pt1 | contig 16802 bp, 11 predicted proteins | sample OWC_Aug_M2_C1_D5_FD_207648 | JGI IMG/M metagenome (GOLD analysis project Ga0316628, IMG submission 207648) | Wetland soil microbial communities from Old Woman Creek delta, Ohio, United States - OWC_Aug_M2_C1_D5_C | ecosystem: Environmental > Terrestrial > Soil > Wetlands | place: USA: Ohio... | reverse complement strand
CCTCGTTGACGATGACGACGAGCGGCCCCCCATCGCGATCGGCGGCGCTGAAGTCGCGGCCGGTCATCAGATCGACGCCGAACGCCGCGAAATAACCTGGGCTCACCACGGCCGAGCGCGCGGCCGGCATCTGCCACCATCCATCGTACGTCTCGCCGGGACGTTTGTAACGGGTCGAGCCGGGGGCCATCTGCGTGTCCGTGGGCACCACCGTGCCGATCGCCGTGGCGACGACCTCCGGCCGCACCGCGACGCGCTCGCGGATCTGCGCGTAGAGACGGCGCCAGTCGTCCTGCTCCGGATAGACGTCCTCGACGAGCTCGATGCGCGCCGTCAGGATGTTCGCCGTGTCGAAGTTCAAGTCGTAGCTCTGAGCCGCCAGCGTGCTGCGCACCGAGAGCGAGCCGGCGATCGCCAGGGCGCAGGACAACCCGAGCGCAACGACCGCCAGCGAACGGCTCAGCCTTCCTACACCAAATGTCGTCGCGCCGCGTCTGCTGTCGCGGAGCATTTCGCTCAGATTGGGGCGCGAGGCGCGCAAGGCCGGCAGAATGCCGGCGATGAACGCTGACAATACGCTGATCGCCACGACGAAGAAGAGCACCCGGCCGTTGGTTTCGAACCTCACCCAGTACGGCAGCTCTTCCACCACCGACATGGCGACGCTGAAAGCGCGCACCGCGAAATGCGCCAGCAAGACGCCCAACACCGCTCCCGCAACGGCCAGGACGCCGGCCTCCGTCAGCACCTGGCCGACCGTACGCAGTCTCCCCGAGCCAAGGGCGCTGCGGATCGCCAGCTCCTGACCGCGCGACGCGGCGCGCCCGAGGAGGAGATTGGTCACGTTGACACACGCAATGAGCAGCACGAAGAGCGCCGGGACGCCCAACGTCCCCACGAGCATCAGCATGCCGTCGTGGCCCATGTAACCGGTGACGACGTAGTCGACGTACGGGAGGGTTTCGACGCCCATGCCCTTGTTGGTCTGCGGATACGCCTCGCCGAGGCGCCGGGCGATGGTCGACATCTCCTGTGCCGCGCGCGTGAGCGGCACCCCGTCCTTCAGCCGTCCGATCACCTCTAGATGTCGCCCCTCGCCGCGCGGCAGCGTGCGGGCTTCGAGGCCCAGGGGCAGCCAGACATCCTGGCTCACCGGAAAGTGGAAGTCCCGCGGCAGGACACCAACGATCGTCGTCGGCCGCGCATTGACGCGCACCGTCCGTCCAATGATGTTGGCAGCGCCGCCATAGTCCCGCTGCCACACCTGGTAGCCGAGGAGGACGACGGGATCGGCACCAGCGGCGGCGTCGGCGGGCTCGAAGCCGCGTCCCAGCACGGGACGGACGCGCAGCAGCTCGAGGAAGCCCGGCGACACCCAGGCGCCGCTATAGCGCTCTGGCAGTACCGCATCGCGCTGAACTGTGTCGCGCAGGTTGACGGTGCCGGTGCGGAAGCCGATCAAGGCTTCAAAGCTCTGTTGCTGGCTGCACCAGTCCGCGAAGTCGTGCTCAGGGACACTGGTGCTGCGACGTGGTCCCGACAGGTTGGTGCGCTGCAGGGCGACCAGACGCTCGGCTTCCTGGAAGGAGACGCCGCGCAGCACCAGGCCATCGAAGATCGAGTAGGCGCCGGTCGCGACGCCGATCCCCAGCGCCATGGTGATCACCGCGGCGAAGCTGACCGCGGGGCTCCTGGCGAGCCGGCGGAAGGTGTAGCGGACTTCGCGCCAGAGAGTGTCCATGTTGTCTTGCTACTCGTACCTGAGCGCGACGATCGGATCGACGCTGGTCGCCCGCAAGGCGGGCACAAGGCAGGCGACCAGCGCCGTGGCGGCCAGCACCAGCGCGACGAAACTGAATGTGACAGGATCGGTGGGACTGATGCCGTAGAGAAGCGCCCCCATCACTCTGGTGACCGCCACCGCGCAAGCCAGGCCGATACCGAGGCCGACGAAGGTGGCTCGCATGCCCTGGTTCAGCACCATGGCCCTGATCCGCCCGCGCCCGGCGCCGAGCGCCACCCTGATGCCGATCTCGCGCGTGCGCTGCGCTACCGAGTACGACACGACACCGTAGACGCCAACCACCGCGAGCAGCAGCGCTGCGCCGGCAAAGACCGCGAAGATCCACGAGAACAGCTGCGGCTGCCACAGCGACCGGACCATGACCCGGTCCATGGTGAACACGCTCGAGATCGGCAGATCACGATCCAGGCCGTGGATGGTGCGCCGCACGGGATCTACGAGTGCCAGCGGCGAGCTCACTGTCCGGACGACGACGGTGAATCCCCGAGATGGCTGCTGCACGTGTGGCACGTACATCGTCTCGCGGATGGGCACGTCCAAGCCGCGCTGACGCACGTCGCCCACGACGCCGACTACCGTCATCCACCGTTGCGTCCCCATCCTCAGCCGCTTGCCGACCGGGTCCTGTCCCCGCCAGTGGCGCGAGGCCAACGTCTCGTTGACGATGACGACGGGTTCGGTGCTCGGCTGGCCGTCGTGCTGGTCGAAGGTCCGTCCCCCTCTGAGGGGAATGCCCAGCGTCTCGAAGTAGCCCGGGCTCGTCACGATGAGGTTGGCGATCGGTTCCCGCCCCGGCAATGGCGGCGGCGCACCTTCGATCGCGATCGTGTACGTCGAGATCCCCCCGGCGAGCGGAAGCGACGACACGATGGCCGCCCGCTCCACCCCGGCCAGCGTACCGATGCGCGGCAGCAAGTCGTTCACCAGGGCCCGGCGGCGGTCCTCCGTGTCGTAGACCGCCTCCGGCAGGACGACGCGCAGCGTGAGGAGGTTCGAGGGCCGGAACCCGGGATCGACGTTCATCAGCCGGGCGAACCCACGGATGACCAGGCCGCCACTGACAAGCAGTACGGTGGCGATGGCGACTTCCGCCACCACCAATGCGGTCCGGAGCCACCCGGCGCCCCCGGTGGCCGAACGGGTGCCCGACTCCTTCAGCGCGGCGATCACGTCTGGGCGCGACGCACGCAGCGCCGGCAGCAGGCCGAAGGCTACCCCGGCGACGACGGCCAGGAATACGACGAAGGCCACCACTGTCGTGTCGATGTCGAAACGCATCCAGATGGGGATCTCGATTGGCACGGACGCCACGAGCGCGTCGCGCGCCCCACGCCCCGCCAGCACCCCGAGCGAGCTGCCGGCGGCGGCGATGAGCAGGCTCTCGGCCATGAGCAACCGCAGGATGCGCCACCGGCTCGCGCCGAGGGCCGCCCGCACCGCCATCTCGCGGTCGCGCGTCACGCCGCGCCCGAGCAGCAGATTGGCGATGTTGGCGCACGCGATCAGCAACACGAAGGCGACCACTGCCATGAACATCACGAAGGCAAGGCGCAGCTCGCCCGGCAGCGATCGCTCGCGCAGCGGCTCGGTGCGGACGCTGATCTCGGCGTTCGTCGCCGGGTAGGCCTGTGCGAGCTGCCGGGCAATCGAGGCGAGGTGGGTGCGGCCCTGTTCCTCGCTGACGCCGGGCTTGAGCGTGGCGACCACGTCGTACGAGTGGGATCCCCGCGTGGTGGCGGCAGCAGCCGGGCCGATCCTCATGGGCACCCACAACTGGGCGAACTCTGGGAAGCCGAACTCCTTCGGCATGACGCCGATCACCGTATACGGCTCCCGGTCCAGCTCGATCGCCCGGCCGACGATGGGCTGTCCCCCAAACCGCCGCTGCCAGAGGCCGTAGCCCACCAGCACGACCCGCGAGGCACCGGGCACGCCGTCGTCCGGCCTGAATCCGCGGCCGCTGATGGGCCTTGCCCCCAGCGTCGAGAGAAGATCTGCGGACGCCAGGGTTCCGTTGATCCGTTCGGGCTCGCTCACGCCCGTCAACGTGAAGGAGGTCTCCTGGAAGATCGTCATCGAATCGAAAACGCGCTGGCGATCGCGCCAGTCGACGTAGTCGGCGAGCGACACTGACATGCCGTCCGGGAACCTTGGGCTCCGCTCGTCGATGCTGAGCACCCGCGCCTGGTTCGGGTATGGCAGCGGCTCCAGCAGCATGCCGTTGACCACCGCGAAGATAGCTACGTTGGCGCCAATGCCGAGGGCGAGGGTGACGACCGCGACCAGGGTGAAGCCCGGCTGCTTGAGCAAAGCACGGAACGCGACACGGTATTCACCAAGCCAATTGCGCACATTCCCCCCTCACGAAGCGCATGAAACGCCCCCGCAGATGGGACGAGGGCTCGAAGGGATTGGTTCACTGCCAGACGACCGTCGCTCTTCCGGTCGAGCGACCGTGGAGATCGGGCAATGGCGCGTAGTGCGCACGCTACACCGGACGCGGGTCAATTCATCTTCGTTTTGTCCTACAAGAACATTTCGGGCGCGTGGCCCGTGGGCCGCGCCAGTGTCCTATGGCGGGAGAGCTCGGCATCGGGCCGCTCGCGGGTGGCGGGCTCGGCGCCGGGTTGGCGATCGCGATGCGGTCCTCGGAAATTTCGGGATTGCGGCTTGTGGCCTACTGGGCGAACCCCAGGGCGATTCTGCGCGCGTGCGGTCCCAGTGCCGACCCTTCGAGCCGATCGCGGTGCTTTGCGTAGAGCGCCCGGTTGGCTGCCGGTGCCGCCTCTGACGCGGGCCCGCGGGCCTGGCGCATGCGACCTTCGATCCATGCGAACTCGGTCGGGCCCATCTGCTGCTGCTCCAGCGCGAGGTGGAACGCGTGGAGGTAGGCCTCCACCAGCCCGGCGGCCCTCCCCTTGAACGCAACCCTGCGGCCGGCCGAATGTTCGGCTTCCCATTCGTCGATCTTGTCGCCGAAGGGCTTGATGCGGTCGCACACCTGGAGGTAGGCCTCGAGCCGCTGCACGCTGACGCTCCCGTCCGACGGAGGGGTGAAGGGCGTGCGCCTGGCCAGGTTCGTCACGGCGTTCCCCCTCCATGCGAGCACGGCCACGTTCTTGGCGATGGTCGCCCACCCGGTGAAATACAGGGCGGCAGCTGCCGAGACCACCGCGAGCACCACAACCGCGGTTCGAACCGCCGCCTTGTCATTGCGTCTCATATCCGACCTCCGGATCGGTCTTGAACGAGGAACGTGCGAACGACGTCAAATGGAACAGCCGGGCGACACGGTCGGTCATCATTCTCTGATTCGCAGAAGGGCGGGAGACCATGAACAGCACCAGCATCGCGCTGTCGCGGCTTCGCGTCTTGTTCGTCGCCTACTTTCTCCTGCGCACCATCGCGGGCATCGCCCTGACCTGGCCGTTATTCGGCGGCATCGTCTCCGTGAATGACGTGGGACGGGGCCGCCATCTCGACGTGCCGCTCGGCCCGTACGTGGCTTTCGGCTTCCTGGTGGAGATCGCCCTCTTCGCCCTGGGGCTGTGGGTGTTCACCGAGCTGCTGCATCGAAAGTGCTGGGCCCGCCTGCTCCTCCTGGTTGTCGGCTGGCTGTCGGCGCTCGGCGCCCTTTTCGGCCTCCTCACGAGCCCGTCGATCGGTTCCCTGAGCGGCTGGCTCACCGACTTCCTGCCGGGCATCGAGTGGAACCGTGTGATGGAGGTCGGGGTGATTCAGAATATCCTCGGCCTCCTGTTCTGGGGTTACCTGGTCTACGTGCTGATGCAGCAGCCGGTCAAGAGCGAGTTCCTCCCCGGAGGAACAAGCTCGCGGTGAACGATACCTGACCGTCGTCACCGGCGCGGGCCTCAGCTCCTCAAGGAGACGGATCTCGCAGGCGACCGGTTCCCGCTGCGCGGCCGGGACCTGCATGCGTCCGGACCGTCTCGGTTCGTCTGCGTCGCGCGGCGTGCTGCCGCCCACGGCTCACCGACGACCGGCGTTACGAACTCGAAACGACGGTCCCCTGTTTCGGCTCTCCGATCCCGGGTCGCGCGTTCCCTCGGGCGAACCACCACCACGTTGCGCCGGGGCCGGCACCGAGCGTTACGAACCGGTAACGCGGTTCCGCGACTCCTGCCTCTCGGATCCCCGGTTCGCGCGTTTCCGTCGATTCCTGTTGACGGCCTACAGCAAACGTGCCATGCTCCTGTTGGCAGCCTACAGTACGGCGCCCGCGCCGTCGCGGGCCGGGAGAGGACGAGTGAGCGCCAACGACGCCAGGAGCGAGGTCCTTCAGGGCACGCTCGATCTGCTCGTGCTGAAGACGCTCGAGACGATGGGGCCGATGCACGGCTGGGGCATCGCCCGGCGGCTCGAGCAGGTGTCCGGAAACGTGCTGCAGATGAACCAGGGCACGGTCTACCCGGCGCTGCTCCGCCTGGAGCAGGCGGGGTGGATCCGTTCCGACTGGGGCATCTCCGAGAACAACCGGCGGGCGCGGTTCTACGCGCTGACGCCGGCCGGACGCCGGCGGCTGCGCGCGGAGGAGAAGAACTGGGACCGGATGGCGGCGGTGATCACCCGCGTGCTCCGGTCCGAGACCTAGTGGCCCGTAACAGCCAACTGTGAAGGCGCACTGCGGTACCGCGGCGCTGATCTCGCGGGGGCGACAACGGAGCGACCGCTTCAGTTGGCGCTGATACAGTCCACTAGCACGCCAGGAGTACGACGATGCACCGGCTGAGAACCCTGGTTCGACGGGTTCGGGCCTTGCTCCAGAGGGGCGAGCTGGATGCGGCGCTCGACGAAGAACTGCGGTTCCATCTGGAGATGGAAAGCGACCGGCTCGTCGGACTCGGCATGTCGCCCGAAGCGGCGCGGCTGGCGGCCCGGCGCAACTTCGGCGGTGTCGAGCAGGTGAAAGAGGTGTACCGCGACCGCCGCGGCTTGCCGGCGGTCGAGATGCTGGCCCGTGATCTCGCGCATGCTGCGCGCACGCTCCGCCGTCACCCCGGGTACACCGTGGCCGCCGTCCTCTCGCTGGCGCTCGGCATCGGCGCGAATACCGCGATCTTCTCCCTCATCGACGCCTACGTTCTTAGGCCACTACCCTATCCGGAACCTGAACGGCTCGTCCGCATCTACGAGGCAGGACGTATCGGGGGACTCGTCCAACACGGCGCCGTCGCAGCGCCGGTCTTGCGCGACTGGCGGGAACGCGCGCGCGCCTTCACCGCCATCGGCGCGTTCCTGCCCGCAAACGTCAACCTTCAAAATGCGGGCGATGCCGTGCGCGTGCCCGCGACCCTCCTCGAACCCGACGTGTTCGAGGCGCTCGGCGTTCGGCCTCTGCACGGCCGGGTTCTCCACCCCGAAAACGCCTTCGGCGGCCTGGACCGCGTCGTGGTCCTGGGCCACGCGCTGTGGAAGGATCGCTTCGGCGGCAGCAAAGACGTCGTCGGGCAGACGGTTCGCATCGACGCCTCGAACCACACGATAGTCGGCGTCATGCCCGCCGGCTTCGAGTTCCCGCCCCGCGCCAGCGCTGCCCTTTGGGTCCCGCTTCCCATGCCGGCCGTTGATTCTATCGATCGCGGGAACAAGCGGCTGTCAGTCATTGCGCGCGTAAAACCGGGCCTGTCCCTGAGTGCGGCGCGCGGCGACATGGACAACGTCTCGCGCGAGCTCGAAGCGATGTATCCGAACAGCCGTGCCGCGTATCTGGTCCCGTTGCACGGCGATACCGTGGGCAGAACGGCGCTGGTGTTGGTCGTGCTGGCTGTTGCCGTGGGCTTCGTTCTGCTGCTCGCCTGCGCCAACGTCGCGCACATGGTCCTCGCACGAGCGATGACCCGGCGTCACGAATTCGCGGTGCGGCTGGCCCTCGGTGCGAGCCGCTGGCGAATCATGCGGCTCCTCCTGGCGGAGGGGTTCCTCCTGGCGCTTGCCGGGGGGCTCGTCGGCCTCGCCGCCTGCCGCTGGGTCCTCGACGCCCTGTTGTCGCTGCAGGCGAATCCGCTGCCGGCCGGCATCGAGGTTTCGATCAGCTGGCCGGTACTCCTCTACTGCGCGCTCGGCTCCACGCTGACGGCGCTCGGCATCAGCATGGTCCCCGCGTGGCGTTTGTCCAGGCAGCGGCTCCAGGTCGATCTCGCCGAGGCCGTGGCATCGACGCGAAGCCGAACCCGTCACGGCAATCGCCTCATCACGGTCGAGGTCGCGCTCTCCGTGGTGCTCGTAATCGCAGCAGGCATGCTCGTGCGAAGCCTGCGTGCACTCACGGATCTCGATTTCGGGTTCCGCCCGGAGAACGTCCTGACGATGCGCGTCAGCATGCCGCCCGGCCGGTACCCCGACGTGCCGAGGCTGCACTCGTTCTACGACCGGCTGCTCGAACGATTGTCCGCGGTGCCCGGCGTGGAAGCAGTCGGGCTGAACAACCTGCTGCCGATCCAGATGTCGTACACCAACATGGATTTCACGGTGGAGGGATGGCCCGACAATCGCCCGGGCTACGAACCATTTGCCGAGCATCGCACCGTGAGCCCAGACTTCTTTCGAGCGATGGGAATCCCGATCATCTCGGGCCGGGCGTTCACGCGGGCGGAGAACCGCTTCGGAGCCGGCGTGATGGTCGTCAGCAGGCGGGCGGCGGACATGTTCTGGCCCGGCCAGGATCCCGTCGGTCGCCGGATGGCCTACGGCACCAAACCGAAGCCGGAACGCTGGCTGACGGTCATCGGCGTGGCGGGCGACATCAAGAGTGCCGGCCTGGGTCAGCCGCCGCAGCCGATCCTGTATGCGCCGTATCGTGACTTCGATTACCCGATCCAGTCCGTCAGCCTGATCGTGCGCACCAGTGCGGCGCCTGTGTCCTCAGCCCGCGCCGTCCGCGCAGCGGTGCGGGAACTGGACCCGGACCTGGCGCTCTACTGGGTGAGCACCATGGAGCAGGTGATCGAACAAGCCACGGCGGGCACCCGCTTTCTCGCCGTGCTGCTCGCCACCTTCAGCGTCCTCGCCGTGGTCCTTGCCATCGTCGGCGTTTATGGCGTGATGTCTTACGTGGTCGGCCAGCGGCGCCATGAAATCGGGGTGCGCATCGCGATGGGAGCTTCGCGTCGCGACGTCCTGCGCGTCGTGCTCGGCCACGGGATGCGGCGGGCGTTCGTGGGCGTCGGCGTCGGAATCCTGCTCTCGGTCTCACTGCGCCTGGGAATGATGCGTCCATTCCTCTTCGGCATCGGCCCAATCGATGTCAAATCGCAGGCTGGCGCCGCAGCGGTCATTCTCCTGGCCGCGCTCGCGGCGAGCGCGCTGCCGGCGTACCGCGCGTCGTGCGTCGATCCGATCGAGGCGTTGCGGCACGAGTAGGGTCGAAACGACCCTCTGGAGTGCTCTCGAAGGCCGAAGTGGCTGCGAGGAACGAGCGATGATCGCGCAAAGGACGATCGCGGCCGTCGCGGCGGCTCTTGTCGCCGGGTCCGTCCTCGCTGCGGTCGCGGCACAGGGCCAGGTGCACACCGATGCCAGGATCGCGGCGCTCATCGCGTCTCTCGACGGCCCGGCGTGGGAGAACGCGGCCGAGGAATTGGCCGCTCTCGGCGACCGGGCCGTCGGACCACTGATCGAAGTGCTCAGGATCGGCAAGGGCATCGCCGCGGCGCGGGCGTGCGCGCCGCTCGCGCGAATCGGCACCGAGCGGGCGGTCGATGCCGTGCTCGACGCGTTGTCCGCGCCGAATCCTGCCGTCAGGGAACACGCCGCTGCGGCCCTGGGCCGGGTCAAGTCCGATCGAAGCGTCGCGGCGCTGATTGTCGCCGTGAACAAGGAGTCGTGGCCACTCCAGGCCGCGGCAATCCGGTCGCTTGGCGACATCGGCGACGCGCGCGCGGCCGAGCCGCTCGCCAGTCTGCTGAAGGGCCGCCCGTGGTACGTGCGCGACGCCGCGATCCGCGCCGTCGCGCGCCTCGCCGGCTCTGCCGCGAACACCACGCTGGTGGCTGCGCTGGAGGACGAGCACGGCAGCGTCCGCCAGGCGGCCCGAGAGGGCCTGGCGGCGCGCGGGGAAACCGCTCTCGGCAACGTGATCCGCGCGTTCGACCAAGGCAGCGAGTCCGTGCGCTGGCAGGCGGCCTGGGTGCTCGGACGCGTCAAGGCGCCGGGCAGCATCGAGGCGCTGCTGCGCGGAATCGAGCACGGCTCGCCCGCCGTGCGCCTGGAATCGGCTGTGGGGCTGGTGCGTCTGCAGAGCGCGACGGCGGTTGACCATCTGACCCGGCTCCTCGCCAGCCGCGACCCGGCGGTGCGCGACGACGCCGCGTGGGTCCTGGCCCAGATCCCGTCGAGCGGCACTTCCGGCCTCGCCGTGATCGCGCAGAGCATCGTTGACACCGCCCAGCGGTGCGCGCCGCCGCGTTCGCCGGCGGCCATCGACGCGGGCGTTCTTACCTACCGCGGCCGCCGCTACCGACTCTACCCGGAGACGCTCGATCGCGCGCCGGACATCCCCGCGCCGCTCACGTCCTCGGACGGCACCGAGCTGATGGTCACGATCACCTCGAGCGGCAGCTACGGCATCGTGCCGGTCACCCTCCAGGGAAAGGACCGGCAGTGCGAGGCGGACGGCGCCGACTTCCCGACGCTGGCGAGGAGCGGCGTGCACTCTGACGCCGAACTCGACCGCACCCGGACGATCACAGGCCGGTCGGTCGTCGAGATTGCCGAGCTCGGACGCCCCGGCTACCTCTCGGACGCCGGGTTCCTCGGCGATGGCGAAAAAGTCCTGTCGATCTTGAAAGACGACAACAGGACGGTCAGGACGCTCGGCCTGACCCATCCGCAGCTGGCGCGGCCGTTGTTCCACATCTGGAACGCAATGGACACTGACCTCCGTCTCGGCCGGTGGAACATGGCCGAGCACCGCTGGGGGAACGTCACGGGCATCCTGAGTCACGGACGCCGCGTTCAAGTCGCCGCCGGCGACACCAAGGGGACTCAACTCTCCATCTTCGCCGACGGGCTCGAGGGGTTCTTCTGGATCGAGATCTCGCGCGACCTTACCCAGCCGGAACTGGCGTTCCTGATGAAGCGCTACGGTCATCTGGCGCCCGATCGGATGGACGCGTTCGTCCGGGCCCTCACGCGGCTTCGGACCGGGGAGATGGAGCCGCACTACATCCAGTGGTACGGCTTCTACGAGGGACGGACGCCCTGGCGAGTGGACCCGATCACCATCGCGCTCGTGTTCGGGCTGCGGACGGTGGAGCAGATCGAAGCGGCTTTCCCTGGCCGGTTGTACGACCTGCTGATGGCACGCTATGTTGCCTCGTCCTGAGGACGCGAACGAAGCGGAGGCCGAGATGACACCTCTCAGTGGTCGGAACACACCACGTCTCACGTTCGGCATCCTGACGGCCGCGTCGATCGCACTGGTCACCGGCGTCCTCGCCTGGCAGGGCGCCGGCCGCATCGAGTCGTCCGCGGTCGCCGCGCGCATCGACAGCCTGATCTCGCAGGAATACCCGGCAGGCGAGCCCGGGGCGGCCGTGCTCGTGTCCAAGGGCGGGACGGTCATCCTGAAGAAGGGCTTCGGACTGGCGGATACCGCACGCAAGGTTCCGGTGACGACGGCGACCGTGTTCCGACTCGCGTCGGTCACGAAGATGTTCACGGGCACGGCGATTCTCATGCTGTCGGAAAAAGACAAGCTCGTTCTCGATGACGCCGTGGCGAAGATCCTCTCCGCTTCCCCACCCGCGTGGCAGAAGATCACGGTGAAGCACCTGTTGTCTCACACCGCGGGGCTCGCCAACTATCTCGACCGCCCGGACAGCATGGCGTGGGCCCGCAGCGAGCACACGCCGAGTGATCTCATCGACACGTTCAAGGACCGGGGGGCTGCGTTCCCGCCCGGAGAACAGAGCGTTTACTCGCCCTCAAACTACATCCTGCTCGGGGCGATCATCGAGAAGCTCTCGGGCGTCTCCTTCGGCCAGTTCGTGAAGACGAACCTGTTTGCGCCGCTGGGCATGACGAGCACGTCGTGCGAGGGCCGGTTCGACGACGTGCCTGGCCTGGCAACCGCCTACGAGCCGGCGGGCGTTCCCGATGGTCCGTTGAACTGGAGCCGACTGCTCGTCGCGAGGCCGTACACGATGTCGGCGCTGTACAGCACGGGCGCGTGCGTGTCGTCGGTCGACGACCTGGCGCGGTTCCACGACGCGCTCGTGAATGGCAGGGTCGTGGGAAGACAGTTGCTCGCCGACAGCTTCGAGCCGGTGCGCTTGAACAACGGCAGCCCCGGTTCGATGTCGCGCGGCGGCTGGCAGATCGACAAGGTCCAGGGACGCCGGGCGGTCATGCGCGGCGGCGCGCTGCCTGGCGTCTGCACCTGGTTCCTCATGGTGCCGGACGACGACCTCGTAGTCATCCTCCTGACCAACCGGACGCCGGGCAAGCCGCGGTGCGGGATGCTCGCGATCCAGATTGCCGAGATCGCGATCGGCGGCTGACGCCGCAGTTGTCGGGCAACTCGACCAAGTGCTCACCGGGTACTACATCTGCGACTTCCCCCCAGGCGTCTCCATGGTCACGTTTGGGCGCGCCGGCAACGCCGCCAGAAAGGGCTTGACAGGTGCTTCACTACTTAGTATATTGAGTATACTATCTAGGATGACCCAGGAGGCGTCCTTGTTCATCGCCCTTTCACCGAGCAACCCGGACCCGATGTACAAGCAGGTCACCGACCAGATAAAGGACGCCATCGCCATCGGTGACCTGAAGCCGAACGACCGGCTGCCGTCCGTCCGGGAGCTGTCCGAGGCGCTGAAGGTCAGCGCCATCACCATCAAGCGGGCCTATTTCGACCTTGAAACCGAAGGCTACATCCTCACCCGCGCCGGGCTCGGCTCGTTCGTCGCAGAGGTCAGCCGCGACGCTCTCCGCAGCAGGAAGCTCGACGAGCTGCGCGCGGAAATGACCCGGATCGTCCGGACGGCCGCCAGGTTCGGGATCACGAGAGAGGACATCGTCGCCCTGACCCGCGAGATCGAGGAACAGTGAGATGGACGCGATTCTGGAAGCTCGCAACGTCGAAAAGCAGTACGAGGACTTCAGCCTGAGCGGCGTATCGCTGGAAGTCCGCCGGGGCTCCATCACGGGACTCTTCGGCCCCAATGGCGCTGGAAAGACCACGCTCATCAAGATCCTCGCGCACCAGGTCCCCGCGCGGGCCGGCGCCGTCCGGGTCTTCGGACTCTCCTACGGGGATGGCGAGCGGGAGATCAAGAACCGCATCGGGTACGTCGCGCAGGACCCGCCCTTCTATGTGGACAAGACGGTGCAGTGGACCGCCCGCTTCGTCGCGCCGTACTTTGCGCATTGGGACGGAGCGCACTTCTACGGGCTGCTCGAGGAGTTCAGGGTCAACCCGCTCAAGAAGGTCAGGCACCTCTCCGGCGGACAGAAGAAACTGCTATCGCTGGCACTTGCGCTGTCACACGGCGCGGAGCTGCTGATCCTGGACGAGCCGACGGCGGGCCTGGATGTCGTCTACCGCCGCGCGCTGCTCGATCGGCTCCGGACCTTCGTCGCAGACGGTGAGCGGAGCGTCATCGTCGCCTCGCACGTCACAGACGGCCTCGACGAGATCGCCGAGGACGTCTGCATCCTGCAGGACGGCCGCATCGTGATGCACGAAGACAAAGACGGGCTGATGTCGAAGTGGAAGTGGATTCACTTCCGGGACGGCGCGCTCGCCCCGGCCGTCGTCGGTCGTCTCTCGAACCTCCGGCGGCAGCCATTTGGCGACTCGGGCCTGACCGAGGACTTCCCGGCACTGCGCGAGGCGTTGGCGCGTGCGCTCTCGGCGGGCGATGCGAAGGTCGAAAACGCGAAACTCGAAGACATCATGGTCTCGCTCATCAAGGGGGCCTGAGATGGATCCCATCCTCCGGCGCAGTTCGTTCTTCTACCTCTCGACCCTGGTCATCTACGTGGGGGTGCTGGGAAAGTACCTCGGCAGCGATCCCTGGCCGGCGTTCGAGGTCATCCCTCTTTTCATGCCGGTGTACCTGGCGAGCGCGGTGCTATCCAGCGAGAGGGGTGAATCCTACGGCTTCCTTCGGACCCTGCCCGTCATGGATCGGGCCGTCGTTCGGAGGAAGTTCGGGTTGGTCCTCGGCGCCGCGACAGCCTACTGGCTATTCATGATGCTGGTGGCTCTCGCCCGCTGGGACAGCGACGTCTCAGGGCCCGCGACGCTCGTGTTCGTCACGCTGGTGTGCGGTTACGGCCTCGTGTTGGGCGCATGCTGCCAAATCGCGATCTGGCGTTTCGGGTTCTCGGCGACGATCGGCGTGGCCGCGGCGTACTTGGGGATAAGCATCGTGGTGGCTATCGCGCACACGGTCGGCCTGCGTCGCAGCGCCGGCTGGCCGGTGCTCGGTCAACTGGGAGGCGTCCAGTGGCTGGCCGGCGCTCCGTGGCTGTCCGTCGCCGCGCTGGCCGGGCTGTCGGTCCTGGTGTTCTGGGGATTGACGAAACTGGGGATTCGCGTGAAGGCCTCGAGCGAGGCCTGCGTGTGAGAGGCGTCCAGGCGGTCAGCGAACGACGCCCCGGCAGGCGCCTCGTCGGACCGCCGCGTTGGCAGCGAAAGAGAGAAAGGCAATGTTCAGTGGAATCGTCGCTCAATGTCGTGTTGCGCTGCTCATCCTGGGCCTCCTCGTCGGCTTGCCCGGACAGGACGGTGTCAAGCAGTACCACTACGCCGTCGAGATGAACGGCGTGCTGTGCGGCTATGTGACGTACGTCACGTCACCACTGCACAAGGACGGCCGGACCCTGATGTTGCTCACGCACGAGGTCGTGATCAAAGGCACGCTCCTCGGGGGCGCCGTGAACAACCGGATTCTTCTGACGTATCACATCGATCCCGACACGAACGCCTTCACGTACCACGAGAGCCTGCTGGAGCAGGGACTCACACGCCTCACGTCGGCCATCCGCATCGAGGGCCACACGGCGAGGGTGTCAGACGGCGCCGGCGGAAAGGAATCCGTCGTCGATCTGCCGGCGGATGTCGTGCTCGACAATACGCTGTTCCATCCTCATCTCGTGGCTGATTTCGTCGCCGGGAAGGCTGAGAAGAAGACCTACCTGCTCTTCGACGGCCGCGACAACGCCGTCCGTGAAACGACATACACCAGGAAAGGCGCCGAAACCCTGCACCTGGCGGAACGGTCTTTCGACACCGTCGTGCTGGAAAGCGTGGACCGCAAGACGGGCGTTGTCTTCACGATGTGGCTCGACGCCCGCACGGGGATGGCGGTTCAGACCCGTCTGCCCGGCAACTCGCGCACCTATCTGGCTGATCCCGCGGTTGTCGAAGCGGTCAATCGGGCTGGCGGCGAGACCGATCTGAATCCAATGGTCATGACGAAGGCCAACGTGACCATCCCGAATGTCCGCGGCATCAGCTACATGAAGGTGCGGGCCTCCGCGCAACCAGCCGGCTATTGGGTGACGCGCGAGTCGCTCAATGTACCGGGACAGCGCTTCGCGGGCACCGTGAAGGACAACCTGATCAACGGCGTGTTCGAGATCGCGCACAGCCGTTACGACGGCGCGAAGGCGCCGCCGTTCCCGCCCGACTTCAGCAAGGAAGCGGTGCTCGCCGAGTATCTCAAGGCCGATGACTACATCCAGTCGAACGATCCGGTCCTTGGCCAGAAGGCCCGTGAGATCACAGTGGGCTCGCGGGACGCGTGGGACGCGGTGCGTCGCTTGAGCCAGTGGGTCGCGGGCAACATCAAGGGAGCGATTCCTGGCGGCGTGACCGCACGGGGGACGTACGACCAGCGCGCCGGCGAGTGCGGCGGGCATTCGTTTCTGATGGCCGCGTTCTCCCGGAGCGTCGGGATTCCCGCTCGCGCCGTGTCGGGCTGCATGTACACGCCGCACGAGGGCGGGGCGTTCGGCCGCCATGCCTGGAACGAGGTCTACATGGGCGAGGCCGGGTGGATCCCGCTCGACACGACAATCGGCGAAGCGGACTACGTGGACTCCGGACACATCCGCCTCGGCATCATCCAGTCGGTGTCCAACGGACTCGATGTCCGCGCCATCGAGATTCTCGATCACCGTGTGTCGGGGGCACCCGTCCCCTCGGCAACCGCCGGCGCAGCCAAGTTCGACGCGTACGTCGGCGAGTACAGAAACGTTGAACGGGGCAACATCGCGACGATCTTCGTCAAGGACGACGCACTGGCGCTCGACATCCCGGGCAGCCTTGCCCTCTCGTTCAAGGAGCCGGATGCCGGCGGTGCGTGGCGAAGCACGGTTTCCGACGGGGTGTTCGTCACCTTCGAACGCGACGACTCTGGTGAAATCACCGGGATGAAGCTGCATCAGATCTTCCGGCTGCCGCGCACCGGCGAGCAGGGGCCGCCTGCGGCCAGCATGCCGGCCGACATGCGTCCTTACCAGGGCACCTACCTGCTCGCGCAGGCGCGGGCCGACTTCACGGTGGTGTACGAGAGCCAGGGACTGGTCATCAACGACCCGCTGGCGAAGCGTGCCATCAGGTTGAGGCCGTCAGTTCAGGCCGGCGCGTGGGTGGACGAGTTCGGCAAGTTCACGATCCGCTTCGAAGCCGACGATGCAGGCAAGGTGGCGGCGATGCTGTTGGAGGGCGTAACGGTCTTCAAACGCTGACCGGCGTCAAGTCACGCGGGCGTGCCGGCGCACGCTTCCGGCAGTGGCACCGTCCGATATTCAGCAACAAGAAAGGAGCGACCGATGCCGCTCGTCGAACTCCTCCTCGCGGTGGCCGTCGCCTGCGGGCTCTGGGCCGGTGTCTCGGCCGTCTTGATCGCACGGGCCCTCGAACGGCAGGGCGTGCGAACGCCGTTTCCGTTCCTCGGCCTGTTCATCTTCCGGAACCTGCGCCGCTACAGCGAGACCACCCGCGCGAAGACCGGGAAGACCGGGC
>Ga0316628_100001437_pt1 | contig 16813 bp, 8 predicted proteins | sample OWC_Aug_M2_C1_D5_FD_207648 | JGI IMG/M metagenome (GOLD analysis project Ga0316628, IMG submission 207648) | Wetland soil microbial communities from Old Woman Creek delta, Ohio, United States - OWC_Aug_M2_C1_D5_C | ecosystem: Environmental > Terrestrial > Soil > Wetlands | place: USA: Ohio... | reverse complement strand
TGCCGCGCGCGCCGTCGCGGGGGCGGGGCGCCCGCTGGGCGCTGCCCCTGCGCGGGCCTCCCCATCCCGAGGTCCTCAGGGTCCGCATCCTATGCCCTCTCTAGAACCTTATCTGACGCTCTACGCTCAAGATCGGGAACGAGCCAGGCGGTGCGGCGACCGTCGGTGTGACGCTCAACCCGGAGACGACGCCGTTGCTCTGGACCTTCGTCTCGTCCGTGATGTTCATGCGCACCCAGCCGGTCGTGTTCCACCCGATGTAGACCAAGGTGAGCAGGTTGAACGGCGTCCGTGTCTTGACGGAGAACAGCGGGAACGCCAGGAATGCGGTCTCGCCGGTCGTGTCGAGCCACTGCTGGGCGAGGATGGTGTCCACGCCATCGTAGACGCTGTTGTTGTTCTTGTCGTTCAAGAGGTAGACCTTGATGTGGTCGTAGCGGTCCGGCGTGGCGTTGATCGTCACGTTCTGCATGACGATCACGATGCGGTTGACGTTGACGGTCTCGCCCTCCGCCCATAGGGTCCACTTCATCCAGTAGTACCAGTTGTCCTGGTGGCAGTGCGAGGGCGAGAGGTCCTCGACGGTGATGCGCAGCGTGCCGCGGTCCGAGATGCCGACCGTGGGCGTGGTCATGACCAGGGGCGGGTTGCGCGCTGCGTTGAGGCACTGGTTGGGGTAGGCGCTGGCGAGGTTGGGCGCCGCCGTCTGGGTGCCCAGCTCCGCGCAGCTCACGGACGTGCCCAGCGTCCATCCCGCCGTGCCGAGGTTCAGCGAGAAGGCTATGACGAGGTTGTAGTCCGTGCCCGGGTTCACCACGAACATCGGGGTGAACGTGATGGCGTTGGCCACGAAGCAGCCCGTATGGGCGATGTCGAGCTCGATGTCGTTGCCGTCGAGCTTGTTGTAGGTGTCGTTCATCGAGTCCCAGTAGATGCGGACCGTGACCAGGTTCATCGCGACGGTGCCGAGCTTCCGGATGGTCAGCGAGGTGACCGTCACGCTCTGGCCCTCGGCCTTGTAGGTCATCTTCATCACGGGGATGTTCTGGGACGAGTCGACGAGGGGGGAGGGTATGAGAGAGGTGCGGTAGGCGTAGAGCTGGCCGTTGATGACCCTCGAGGCGGCCCTGACGGGGAAGTTGTCTGGTGCGGCGTAGGGCGTGACCGTGATGGACGTGGTTGTGACCTGGCCCTTGCACGCGATCTGCGCGGCCGAGTCGAGACCCGTCTGGACGGTCAGCCCCTCCGTTCCGTGGTCTACGCTGATGTAGCTGTAGATGTAGACGGAGCCGTAGAAGCTCGCATCTAGCTGGACCGTGAAGATGGGGTTCGTCGGCACGGCGTCTTGGAACTTGGCCCACTTCGCGGAGTTGAAGGTGAGCGTCTTGTCGTAGACTATCGCGACAGGGTAGCCGCTCGCGGCGGTGAGCCTGACGTTCACGATCTCGTTGTAGGGGACCGTGCCGAGCAGCGTCACGTTGAACGAGTAGAACTGGATGGGCTCGCCGTAGCACCTGAAGATCCAGTAGTTCTCGGCCGCGTTCACGTGGCCCGCCCGGATGGGCAGCGCGGTCGTGGCACCGCTCTGGATGGTGACCGCGCCCTGGGACTCCAGAGTCCTCCAGTCCAGCGGGTTGGGGATGGGCACTCCTGACGGGGCCTGCGGGTTGACGTGGTCGAGCGAGATCTCGGTCTTGGCGTAGCACTCCGTGACGGCCTCCACCTTGAGGCCGATGGTGTTGCTGGCTGCGCCGAGCACGTTGATGTAGCAGTAGATGTCGTACGAGGCCCATGCCTTGTCCACCTTCCAGCCAGGCAGCGCCGGGGCGAAGTAGGCCTTCCTGGTGCCCAGGTCGAACGTCTGGGTGTCCAGCACTACCGAGAACATGTCCTTGAGGTAGATGGTGACCTGGTCGGTCGCGACGGTGCCGAAGAGCGTGATGTTGAGCTGCTCGATGTAGACCGTCTCGCCCGTGGCCACGAACTGGAGGCGCATGATCTTGACGTTGTTGGTGTTGGTGAGGATCCTCGCTGGCATCTGGTAGTCGCCGTAGATCTTGAACACGCCCTTCACGGTCTTGAGCGCGCTGTCGATGGGGAACGAGCCGATGGGCGGGATCCTGATGGGCGTCGAGACGCCGATGGCGATCACGTCGGCCTGGCCGGCGATGCGCACGCCGATGGACTTGCCCTCCGTGCCGGCGCCGATGGTCAGGACGACCCAGCACAGCGTTGGGGTGTCCTGGATGGCCGTGAACAGCGGGGTGGACACGAAATCCTTGAGGCCACCGCCGAAGGTGCCGAAGCCAGGCAGGTCGTAGTCGGTGCCGATGTCGAGCACGCCGTTGGCGTTCTTGTCCCAATACACGTGGACGGTGACCGATGCGTCTCCGATGGTGCCGAGCTTCGTGACGCGTATCTGGGTGAGGTGGATGGACTCGCCGGTGGCGGTGAACTTCAGCTTGAGGAACATCTTGTTGGCGTCGCCGGCCTTGAGCAGCGCCGGGGTCACGTCCTCTCCCTCGATCTTGAGCGTGGACGTGGACGTGGACACGGTGATCTTCACGGTGGCGGTCGCGCTCCTGGCCGTGTCGTCCGTGGCCGTGACGGTGAACGAGTAGTCGCCCGGCGTCACGGTGTTCCTGACCTTCAGGAGGCCCGTCATGTAGACGCCGTCGCCCTTGGTGTCGGTCATTGCGGTCGAGCCGGCGTTGATGACAGTGACTGAGAACGTGCCATCGCCGTTGTCGATGGACGTGAGCTTCACGGTCACGGACCCGGTGGGAGGGAGGTTGCCGTCCAGGTCCTTGCAGACCGCGTAGACGCGGAACGTCGTGTAGTCGTTGTTGGGGATGATGTCGGAGCCGGAGGTGGTGTCGACCCAGGCGTAGGCGATGATGGGGTCGTGGTTACCGCCGGAGGCCACGCCGCGCTGCACGACGGTGTAGAACAGGAGGTTGTTGGCCATCGTGTCGACCAGCCTCACGTCGATCTTGGCCGACGTGGGCGCGGTCCCCACGAACGACATGGCCCAGACGTCGCCAGGTTGCATGACCGTCTTGCCGCCCAGACCGTCGGGGATCTCGTACCGCGTGGGCACGTCGTTGATGCTGACGATGACGTACACCTCGCCCTCATTCAGGTCCTCGCCGCCGGTGTGCTGCAGGTAGAGCGTCGCGTCCACGGAGGACGTGCGCTCCAGCATGGGGACGATCTCGGCCTGCAGCGTAGGGGAGGGGCCGGGTACGGAGTATATGAACCCCAGCACCACGCCGAACAGGGCCACGGTGATCATCAAGATGAGCAGGTTGCCGACGACCTCGGACACCGCCTCAACGTCTGGCCTAAACATCCGCATAGGTCTCCCTCGACTATCCTGGCCTCAGGGTGTCCAAGGGTAGATTGGGTGCGTATAAATATGTTACCACGCGTTTCTCAATCGCGCGAAAAAAAAAGTCCCGATAAAAAAATATCAGGTCGGTTCCCCTCGTAAAATGCTCTCATAATTCGAAAAGAATTCCCATACACCCATATCGCGCCCATAGACCGCGGCCAGTGCCTCCGGGGCCACCCGTGAGGGGCAGCGATCATCGTGGGATGCCGGGATACCAGACATCAGGCAGCGGGGGGGAGGCCCTGGTGGCTTTACTCGGGGCCGCGGATGATGGACCTGTTGATCGTGACGCCGTTGGGGGTGATGGCGAGGAGGTTCCTCCCCACGCCCGCGACGTCGCCGCCCACGTCCCTGGACACGCTCTTGAGCTCGTTGGCGATGCGCCGTGTCGCGGTGTCGTCGCCGGAGAGCGCGGAGATGTCGACGAGGACGGTGTTGCCCTTGTAGACCTCGTCCACCACGGGGCCGATGTCCTCGAACGTGGAGACCTCGGCCACCCGCAGCTGCATGCCAGCGGCCCCGCCCTCGAGCTCGAGCCCCTCGATGGAGATGTCCCCGAGGTCGATGAACTTCTCGCTCTCTGGAACAGGCTGTGCGTCGGTCTTGAGCCGCTTGAGGAGCCCCTTCTTCATAGCTTACCCTCCCAGGTGGACGTCCTATAATCGCTTCGGTGGTTATAAAGCTTGGGGGGTCCCCAGAGCGCCCCGCCAGGGGCTCCGACCCAGCCGGTCCGGGGGCGGCGCGTCCGCCCCGCGGGCGCCGTCGCATGCGCACCTCGCAGGCGCGGCTAACGGGCCGCGGTCACACCGACGAGACCGTCGAAAGGTGTTAATATCCGCTTCCCAATCGGGACGCTGGAGGCACCCAGTTTGCGGTTCATGCTCGATGGCGCCATCGTCTTCTCCGGCGACCTCACGAAGGCCCGGGACGACATCACCAAGGCCCTCGCCGACCTGGAGCGGGGCGCGCTGCAGAGGGGCGTGCCCGAGGGCGAGCCCGGCCCGAGGATCACGGGCCACGGCATCAGGGGCGAGGAGCTCTCGCTCAGCATCGAGTCGGGGAAGTTCGTGCGCGCCCACGAGGCCCTGCTGCGGCTGCGCAAGGAGCTCTCCACGCTCCTCGGCAGGTCCCACAGGGTCGGGGCGAGGTCGGTGCGCATCGACCGCTACGTCATCGAGTTCGAGCTCGACAGGCCCCCGCTCAAGGACGTCAGGTTGCCCCTCGCGCACTCGCTCGAGTTCGACGGCTCCACCGCGCTCCTGGAGCTGAGGAGCGTGCCCGAGGACTACCTCACCAGGAACTACGTCGACCGCCTCGTGGCGCTGGTGCGCGAGAAGGTCGCGGCCCACTACTACGAGGGCAAGGCAGGGTTCTTCGAGCCCATCTGGACCTCCCCTCCACGGACCCATGGGTTCGACAAGGACCCCACGGAGGAGATGGCCAGGAGGGGCTGGGTGGAGCAGGGCCCTGGGAAGGGCCGGTGGTTCCACCGCCCGCAGTCGGCCGCGGTGCTGCGCGCGATGCAGCGCATCGCCGTGGAGGAGGTCCTCGAGCCGCTCGGCTTCTCGGAGGTCGTCAGCTCCACGTTCGTCCCGTTCGACATCTGGCTGAGGACCGGCCACCTCCAGGGCGTGGCCAACGAGATCTACTACGTCGCCACGCCCTCGACCCGCGACGAGGCCGCCTGGGAGGGGTTCAAGGACCTCGTCAAGGTGACCAGGCAGGTCCCCACCGACATGCTCGACGGGCTTCTCGACCCCGTGCGCGCGGGGCTGGCGTACGCCCAGTGCCCCAACATCTACTGGTCGTTCTCGGGCAAGACGCTCTCGGACGCGGACCTGCCCATCAGGGTCTTCGACCGCACCGTGGTGTCGTTCCGCAACGAGAGCGGGGGCCGCCACGGCATCGAGCGCGTGGACGAGTTCCACCGCATCGAGCCCGTCTACATCGGCACGCCCGAGCAGCTTGGCGAGCTGCGGGAGGGGCTCATCGCGCGCTATCGCCACGTGTTCGACGAGGTGCTCGAGCTCGAGTGGAGGATGGCGTGGGTGAGCCCCTTCTACCTCCAGCAGGCGGGCAAGGCCGGCGAGGGGACCGACGCGGAGGCGCCGACAGGCGGGGCAGTGGCGGGGGCAGGGGCTGGGGCAGGGGCGGGAGCAGGAGCGGGGGCTGGGGCAGGGGCAGTAGCGGGGGCTGGGACCGGGGGGGCGGGGGGCAGGGTCGTGCCTCATCCCAAGCGCCAGGGCACCATCGACTTCGAGGCCTACCTTCCCTACCGGGGCCCGCGGGAGACGTCGGAGTGGCTCGAGTTCCAGAACCTCTCGGTCCTGGGCGACGTCTACACTGAGGCCTTCAACATCAAGTCCCAGCGTGCCGAGCTGTGGTCGGGCTGCACGGGCATCGGCCTGGAGCGGTGGGCGGCGGTATTCCTGGCACAGCACGGGCTCGAGCCGGGGGACTGGCCGGGGGGCTTCAGGCGGTACCTGCCGGAGCTCCCCAAGGGCCTCAGGTTCATGTGAGCCGGGAGCCACGCAGAAGGGCCCGCGCGGGCGGCCGGTCCGCAATGCGAGGCCGTCCGGTGCTGGACGGTGGCCGCGACCCCGGCCCGATCGCAGGGTCGCACGTTCTTCTCGTCCGATGAGAGCGCCGGCCATGGTGCCCAGCGGGGGCCGTAATTGTCAAATCGTAGAGCTGGATGAGAATCCTTTATAAGCCCTATTGAATAGTCGATGCCGCTGAATCGGATTCCCGAACCTGCCCAGCCCGTATGATGAGCTGTCATCAGCGCGGGGACGGGAGCCATCGCTTTGAGCAGACGAGGAGGAAGGACAGTTGGTGAGCGACAGGATGCCGTCCATGGGAATGAGCAACGGCGCGCGCATCGCCCTATACTTGGCGATGGCGCTCATGCTGGCTGTGCCCATCGCGCTCGTGCCCGAGGGCGTCTCCGCCCAGGGCGGCGAGGTGAAGGACATGACGCTGTACCTGCACAACGTGACCGAGTCGCGGCAGGTCGGCAGCATCGCGACGCTGCGCACGATGGACACCGTCATGGGCACGACCGAGCTGAACATGACCGTTCGTACCGCCAACTCGGTCTCGGACGACTGGTACCTCTACCCGACCCTCGCGAACGACACCACCCTCACCGGCAACGTGACGGTGCACGTGTGGGCGCTGCGCACGGCCACGTCCGGGAACAGCCCCGGCGTCACGATCCGGTTCACGCTCAGCGACATCGACGCGAACGGCAATACCGTGGCGACCATCGCCACCGCCAGCCTGGCGGCCGACATGCTCAACGACTGGAAGGAGTACAGGGTCACCAGCGGCGGCATCGGCAACTACACGGTGGCGAAGGGCCACTCGATGCACCTCCTCTTCATCATCAATGGGAACTCCGCCAACGAGTACCAGCTGGCGTGGGGCGATTCGGTCTACCGATCGCGGCTCGACGTGTTCAGCCGGGACTACCTCACGGTGGCCTCGGTCGAGACCCTGGACCACCTGGGCGTCCCCCAGGTCTCCTTCGCGACGGACGCGGCCGACAAGACCGTCATCATCCGCGCGAACGTCACGGACCCGTTCGGTGGCTACGACGTGAGGGCCGTCTGGTGCACCCTCGTGGACCCGTTCGGCAGCGTGCTCCTCGCCCACTCCCCCATGGCCAAGACCGCGGGATTCTTCAACACCTACCTCAACGAGTACTCCCTCTCGTGGGACTACACCGGGGCCGACCCCGGCCAATACAACGTCACCGTCGACGCGGTCGACAACTCAGGCTGGTACTACCGCTACCCCGCCAACCCCGACGACGCCACCTTCGGCGGTCACCTCGAGTCCGCGGCGACCTCGTTCTGGATCGGCGGCCTCCCCGAGCTGCTGACCGTGCACGTGACCGACGCCGCGGGCGACGTGCTCGTCGGTGCCAGGGCGATCCTCTCCAGGTTCTCGGGCATCACCGGGGCCGACGGCAACGCCACGATCATGGTCTTCAACGGCACCTACGTCCTCACGGTGGAGTGGCAGGGCATCGTCGTCGCCTCGGAGCAGGTGACGGTCTCCGGTCCCACCCTGGTCAACGTGATAGCGAGGGTCTACTCCCCCGTGCTCAGGGTCGTCGACGACCATGGCACGCCCGTGGGCGACGCCGTCATGTTCGTGCTGCACCCCAACGGGACGACGCTCGCCCAGCTCTGGCGCACCGACGCGCAGGGCGAGGTCGTGCTGCCCCAGATGGCCGTGGGGGTCTATGGCATCACCGTGCAGTGGCGCGGGACCACGGTCTTCGACGGCACCGTCGACGTGCTGGGCGCCGGGCCCTACGTGCTCGATGCCATGGTCTACACGCTCTCGTTCACTGTCATCGACGACACGGGGCTGCCGCTCGACCTCGCCCAGGTCGTCGTGACCAACTCGACCACCGGCGTGGTCATCGACTCGAGGATGACGGACCTCGAGGGCAACACCTCCTCGCGGCTGCCCGTGGGCGCCTTCGACATCGTCGTCTACTGGCGCGAGGCGCTCGTCTACAACGGCACCACCGGCTACCTCCTCGACAGGTCGAGCCACCTCACGCTCAGGGCCCGCGTCTACACCGTCAACATCACTGTCGTCGACACGGCCGGCCTGCCCCTCGAGCGGGCCATAGTCGTCGTCAAGGCGGCCTCGTCCGACACGGTCATCGACACGGGGCAGACGAGCTCCCTCGGCCGGCTCTCGGCGAGGATGCCGGCGAGCACCTTCGACATCGATGTGTTCTGGCGCGACCTGCTCGTCAACACGACGACGGGCGTCGTGGTCACGGGCAACGCCGAGCTGACGCTGGTCGGCTCCGTCTTCTGGGTCGATGTCACGGCCGTGGACTCGCATGACCAGGTCGTCTCGGCCGCGTACATCACGTTCACCCACGCATCGGGCCAGGACTTCGGCACCCAGGCGACGGACCTCTCGGGCCTCACGACGTTCCGGCTGCCCCACGGCTCCTACACGGTCGACGTCGTCTGGTTCGGAAGCTCCGTCTTCATCGGCGACATCAACGTCTCGGACACGACGCCGATCGTGCTGCACCTCTACGTCTACTACCTCTCGCTCGAGGTCGTCGACACGGCCGGGCAGGCCCTCGAGGGCGCCTCGGTCGAGCTGTGGAACTCCATGACCAACAGGCCGATGGGCATGTCCTTCACCAACCTCACCGGCTTCGTCGTCTACCGGGTGCCAGTGGGCTCGTACCGCACCCTCGTCATCTGGGCCGAGAGCCCCGTCTACGACTCAGTGCTCTCCGTCCCGGCGGACACGAGCCTCAGGATCGTGGCCCTCGTCTACCACGTGCCGTTCCACGCGATCGACGGGAGGTCCACCGACCTCGCCGACGCCAGGCTCGAGGCGCGCAACACCACCAACGACAGGCTCATGGGCACCGTCACGACCGACCCCGAAGGGAACGCGGAGATGCGGTTGCCCCTGGGCGTCTACGAGGTGACACTGACGTGGGAGCAGACGGTGGTCCACCGCTCCATCGTCCGCGTCTCCTCTGACGCCGGGGTCCTGCTGCGCGCGGCCGTCTACTACGTATCGTTCCACGTCGTGGACGCGCGCTCCCACGACCTCGAGGGCGCGGTCCTCATGGTGGCGAACTCGACCACCACCAACCTGCTCGGGTCGGTCACGACCGGCGCGACGGGGACGGTGGAGCTGAGGCTGCCCACGGGGATTATCCAGGTCTCCGTGGCGTGGAAGGACACCAACGTCTACACCGGCACGCTGCCCGTCGACGGCAACAAGGCCGTGGTGCTCCGGGTCGCCGTCTACTACCTCTCGGTCCACATCGTCGACGCCCGGTCGCACGACCTCGCTGGCGCGGTCCTGGTGGCATCGAATGCGACCACAGGGTCCCTGCTCGACTCGGCCGGGACCCCAGGCAACGGGACGGTGGAGCTGAGGCTGCCCACCGGTACCATCCAGGCGAGCATCACCTGGCAGGACACGAACGTCTACATGGACACCGTGCTCGTCGACGGGAACGATGCCATCGTCATCTATGCGGCGGTCTACTACCTGGCGTTCCACGTCGTCGACGGCGAGTCCTTCGACCTGGAGGACGCCCGGCTCGTGGTGTCCAACGCCACCAACGGGCTCGTCCTGGGCACGATGACGACGGGCACCAACGGCACGGTCGAGATGCGCATGCCCCAGGGATACATCGCCTTCGACGTCTTCTGGATGACCATCAAGGTCAACTCGACGACGGGGGTGTCCCTGCACGCGAACGGAATCGTGACCGTGAGGACGCAGGTCCACTACCTCACCGTCAAGGTCATCGGCTCCGACGGGGCCGTGGTCCACAACGCCAAGGTCCTCGTCGAGCGCGGCATCGAGGTATGGGCCGCGGGCTCGACCAACCGCTCGGGCCTCGTCCGGCTCCGCCTCCCGTACGGCGACTACATGGTCAACATGACCTACAGGACGACCTACTACTGGACCCCGATCAACATCGCCAGGAAGGTGCCGGTGTCGCTCACGGCCTCCACGCTGGTCGAGATAAAGCTCAAGGACACCGAGTACCCCATACCCTTCTACAAGACCAACATGTTCATCGCCATCCTGGTCTTCGTCATCATCGTCGTCGTCATCCTGCTGCTCGTCTACTACTTCCTCATCCACAAGAAGCGCGCCGGGAAGGCCCCTGCGGCGGAGGCCGGCGAGGGGGAGGACGCCTCGAAGGGGGCCGACGCCAAGGAAGCAGGCGAGGCCGCCAAGGAGGACAAGGGAGACGCCGACGGTGAAGCCAGCAAGGACGGCGGCGAGAAGGAGGACATCGACAGCCTCCTCGAGGACGTCGAGGGCGTGGCCCCGTCGAAGTGACGCACAGGCCGGGCGCAGCGACCGTCTCCACCCCTAGGTCGCGGGCCGGCCTGCTGCCCGCGGGAGCGCGGCCCATGGCGGCGCCGCCCCTGGAGGGAGTGGCCCCAGCGTAAGGCTTAAGAAGGGGCCCCCCATTACCGGAGCTACCCCTAACCAATGGAGGGAGCAAGTGGCCGAGAAGAAGGCGAGCAGGACGGACGCCCGGAAGGTCAAGGACCGCTGGAAGTCCAAGGGCTGGTACAACATCTACGCGCCGGAGGCCTTCGGCGGCAGCGTCATCGGCGAGACGCTCGCCGACGAGCCGACCAAGATCGACGGCCGCGTCACGACGATCACGCTCCAGGACATCACGGGCGACTTCTCGCAGATGCACATAAAGCTCAGCTTCAAGGTCGACCGCATCGTCGGCACGGACGCGCACACGAGGTTCGTCGGCCACGACCTCACGTCCGACTACGTCCGCCGGCTCACGCGGAGGAAGCACTCGAAGATGGACGGCGTCTACGACGTCACCACCCTCGACGGCTGGCGCATCCGCGTGAAGCCCATGGCCATCACCGAGCGGCGCATCAAGACCTCCCAGCAGGAGGCCATCCGCATCTCCATGAGCGAGGTCGTCAACGAGACCGCGGGCAAGGCCACGCTCCCCGAGCTCATCAAGTCCATGATATCGGGCGAGATGTCCAAGTCCATCTTCCGCAAGTGCAAGCCGATCTACCCGATCAAGCGCATCGAGATCCGCAAGTCGGAGGTCATCGCGCGGGACTTCGAGCCCGCCGAGCCCCTCCCCGCCTCCACGGCCAACATCTTCGGCCCGCCGCCGGCGCCCGAGGGCGCCCCCGCGGCGCCGCCCGCCGAGGGCGGGGCGGCCGTGCCGACAGGCGGCGAATCTCCGGCCGCGCCCGCGGCCGAGGCCGCGGCCGCCGCACCTGCTGGTGTGCCGGAGGAGTCCGAGGTCGACCCCGACACGGTGAAGGCCATCATCGGCTCGTTCGAGGCCTTGCCCGTCATCGGGCCCGTGAGGGCGCAGGCCCTCTTCGACGCGGGCTTCAGGTCCGTCGAGGACCTCAAGAGGGCCGACGTCGAGGCGCTCGCGAGGGTCGAGGGCTTCACCGAGACGTCAGCGAAGAAGCTCCTCGAGGTCCTCAATCCGTAGCGCGGGCCACGAGGCGACAGCCGTCGCCGCCGCCATGGCCACCGCCGGCCATCTGGCCCCGGCCCGTCCGTCTCAGAGCAGCTTGCCCCAGGTGTGCTCGCAGTTGGCGGCCGTCCAGCCCAGGTCCGCGAGGGACGTCCGCCTGCCGTCCTGGACCAGCTCGAACCGGTTGAGCTGCGCGGGGTACTCGTTGTAGTAGAGGATGGACCGCCCCAGCCCGAGGAGGTACTTCTGCTCGAACCTCCAGTAGGCCCTCGAGTAGGCCTCGAGCTCGAGCTCGATGGTGCCGCTCCCGTTCTCGCCCCTCAGGTGGAACACGGGCAGGTCGCCATCGGCGAAGGTCTTGCGGATGCGCGTGCGCTTGAACTTGTGCAGCCTCTGCTCCGGCTCGTCCCAGAACTGGATCGACCTGCCCATGAAGTAGCCATCGCGGTCCAGCCAGCTGCGCGGCCTGTCGGTCTTGCGGAAGATGGAGAGGCCCACGTGCGGCATGAAGTAGTCGAGGTAGTCCCCCCTCTGCGTGTGCATCACGCACCAGTACCAGGGCACCGCGGGCGCGTTGACGCGCACCTTCTGGAAGTAGGCCGTGCTGCCCGCCGCGTCGACCTCCTGGCCGTCGACGAGGTAGCGGCCCGTCACGCGCGAGCCGTAGACGCGGAGGATGTTGTAGGACCACTTCCTCGTGTAGCGGTTGGCCCTGTACCTGTGCTGGTCCATGAACGGGGCCCAGGGGAGCATCTCGAGGTGGAACGCGTGCCCCTTCTCGGGCATCGAGATGTCGAGCCGGTAGCGGCCGGGCCTCCCGGACAGGCGGAGGTCGTGGGGCGAGCGGGGGTCCAGCGCGCCCTCCCCGCCCTCGCCTCCCCCCTTCACGACCTCGAAGTCCCCGCGCTCGAGGAGGAGCGGCTCGTGCATCCTCCTGCCGTCGTACCACCAGGCGGCCGTCATGCCGTCGAATGAGAGGCGCGTGCGGTCTCCGTCCTGGATGCGCTCGACGTCGCGCGTGGGCTCCCACAGGTAGTCGTTGACCTTGATCCACTTCGTGTGCTTGGTCGACCAGAGGATCATGAGCTGCCGTGTGCGCCTGGGGTCCTGGGGGTCCTTGAGGAGGAACAGCCACCACCACCACCACCACGTGAGCTTCCGTATGCGGCCCTCGAGGTCGAGGTCCCACATCTGGGCCTCGGCCGCGGGGCCCATGACCTCATGGGCCTCCGTGCGGTAGCGCTCGACGCCCTCCGGGGCCTTCTGGCCTCCCTCCTCCTCTCCCATCGCGGGGGAATGACCGGCAGCCGTAATAAAGATGTTGCGCGCAAGCCAGCATGCCCACTCGTTCACCATCGGAAGAACAATCCCGACCCCCTTAAATAGGCTGTCGGGCATCATATCGTCCGGCAATGGAAATCGGGTGGCGTGGGAAGGCGAAGGAATTTCGATCCCTCCCATAAGGATTGGAACGATCCCTCCGTTCCTTTTCCCCTCCCCCCAAGCCTCCCCCGCCCCCGGTTCCCTTCTTATCCATTGCCGCCCCACCTGCGAGCCAGGGCGCCGTCGGAGGGGCCTCCCGAGCGACGTCGGGGGCGCCCGTCGATGGTGTGGCCTCCCCAGCCACGGTCCCCCTGGCGCGATAAACCTTAATGCCCCGAAGCGCGTAGGGCGCGAATCGGTGTCGCTACGGGCAAGACGATAGTCCCCATCGCGCAGCGCTGCTCGGGCTGCGGCCACTGCCTCATGGCGTGCAACGTCGCCCACGGCGACGGCCTCCACCCCGCCCGCTCGAGGTTGCGCCTGGAGAAGCGGAGGCTCGACCTGGACCTCGTCATCGTCTGCACCCACGGGGCGGGCTGCGCGCTCGAGTGCGTGGCCGCGTGCCAGGTGGGCGCGATCTCGAGGGGGGCCGAAGGGGCGGTCACCATCGACCGCGCGAGGTGCAACGCGTGCGGCTCGTGCAACCCCGCGTGCCCCTATCACGTCATCTGGTACGACGACGATGGCAGGGCGGGCAAGTGCGACCTCTGCGGGGGGGACCCCGCCTGTGCCAGGTACTGCATCCTCCAGGCGATAGAGCACCGAGAGGCCGCGCGGGAGGACTTCGCGCAGGTCCGCAGGGAGCTGGGGGTGGGCCGGTGAGGGGCTACGGCGGCTCCATCCTCACGGTCGACGTCTCCACGAGCGAGCACCGCGCCGAGCCCACGGGCGAGGAGCGGGCCCGCCTGTGGCTCGGCGGGGCGGGGCTTGGCGCGGCCCTCCTCCTCGAGCGCGTCCCCGCGCGGGCCGACCCCCTCGGGAGGGGGAACGTGGTCGTGCTCACGCCAGGCCTGGCCAACGGCGCGCCGTTCATCGCGCCGGGGAAGTGCACCTTCACGGCCAAGTCCCCCCTCACGGGCACCATCGGCGACGCCAACATGGGCGGGCGCATCGGGGCGATGGCGAGGCACGCGGGCTTCGACGCCATCGTCGTCGAGGGCTCGGCCCTGTCGCCGGTGGCCGTCGTCGTGGACGACGACGACGTCTCGGTCCGCCAAGTGTCCGAGCTCTGGGGCAAGGGGACGCGCGCGACCGCGGAGGCCCTGCACGCCGAGCTCGGGTGGGGCTTCGCGGTCGCCTGCATCGGCATCGCGGGCGAGCGGATGGTCCGCTACGCGACCATCGACTGCGACGACAGGCAGGCCGGCAGGAGCGGCATCGGCGCGGTGATGGGCTCCAAGCGCGTGAAGGCCATCTGCGTCCGCGGCACGGGGAGGGTCGAGGTCGCCGACCCCGGCGCGCTCCCAGGCCTGATGCGCGACAACGACAGGCGACTGCGGGAGTACAAGAGCTGGGACAACGACAGGAGGTACGGCACCGGGACCTTCGTCGACATGGTGAGCAAGGAGAAGGGCACACTGCCGACACGGAACTGGCAGCTGTCCACGTTCGACGGTGCCGACGCCGTCTCGCCCTACGCGTGGGCGGCGCGGCTCTCGACCAAGAGCAAGGCGTGCTGGGGGTGCATGAAGCCCTGCGGCCGCGTCCTCCGGGTGCCCGACGGGCCCTACGCGGGCACCCAGGTCGACGGCGTCGAGTACGAGACCATCTACTCGCTCGGCTCCGAGATCTGCAACTCGGACCCGGAGCTGCTCGCCCGCCTCAACGAGCTGTGCGACGTCTACGGGATGGACACGATCTCCGCGGGCGTCTGCATCGGCTGGACCATGGAGGCCACCGAGCGCGGGCTGCTGTCGCGGTTCGACCTCGGCGGCCTCGACGTCGGGTTCCACAACCCCTCCTGCGCGATCGAGCTGCTGAGGCGCATCGCCCACCGCGAGGGCTTCGGCGACATCCTCGCGGAGGGCGTGAGGAGGGCGGCCGAGGAGGTGGGGCTGGGCTCGGAGGCCTTCGCCGTCCACGTGAAGGGGCAGGAGCCGCCCGCCTACGACGTCCGGGGCCTCAAGACGCTCGCGCTCGGCTTCGCGGTGAGCAGCCGGGGCGGGGACCACCTCAAGTCGGGGGCCTACGTAGTCGACTTGCTGGGCAAGTTCTGGAGGTTCGAGGGCGTGGACCGCCTCTCGTCCGAGGGGCGGGGGGCGATGTGCCGCGACCTCGAGGACCTGTTCGCCGCCTACGACTGCCTGGGCGTGTGCAAGTTCGCGCGCAGGCTCTACGTGTCCGAGGGGCTGCTCGAGCCCATCAGGGTCCTCACCGGCCGGGAGATGACGGAGGCGGACGTGCTCAGGGTCGGCGAGCGCGTGACCAACCTCAGGCGCCTGTTCAACGTGCGCGAGGGCCTGACGCGGGAGGACGACGCGCTCCCGCCCAGGGTGACGGACGAGCCCATCGCCGACGGCCCCTCGAAGGGCAACCGGGTGAGCAAGGAGGAGCTCGCGCGCATGCTCGACGACTACTACGCGGCGCGCGGCTGGGATCGGGAGGGCGTGCCCACGAGGGAGACGCTGGAGCGCCTAGGGATAGACCACCTGGCACCGCTCGAGCTCCAGATGGGATGATGGCGTCCGCGGGGGGGATCCGGTGCGCGTGGAGGAGGGGGCGCTCCCGTCCCGTCCAGCCCAGCCCCGTCCAACCCAGCCCCGTCCAACCCCGCCCCGCCCCGCCCCGCCCCGTCCTACTCGACGGTGTCGGCGACGCCCGTGGGCGTGTCGGTCGCGTAGACGCGGCTCTTGCGGCGCGTGCGGTCGACCTGGATGAGCCCCGCGTCCTCGAGCAGCTTGATGTGGTAGTTGATGACCTGGGAGCTCACCCCGATGCGCCTCGCGATGTCCTTCTGGGACACGCCGTGGTTGTTCTTGACGATGGTGAGGATGACCTCCTGGAAGGAGCTGATGCGGTGGGTGGACCGCGGCAGCTTCATCTCGGAGGGGTAGAACCGCTTGTACATCCCGTCCATGCGGCTGCGGATGTAGCCCTCGCGCTCGAGCACCCGCAGGTGGTACGACAGCGCGCCGTTGGTGACGTCCAGCTGCTCCTTGATGGCGTTGTAGTGCTCGCCTGGGTTCGCGATTATGTAACCGTGGATCTTGCCGCGGAGGTAGTGGTCGAGGATGCGGTCCTTCATGAGCTTGGTGTAGAGCGGGATGAGCAGCCCGGCCAGGAGCGCGTACCTGCCGACCTCCGTCCCGCCCAGGAACCCGATGATGGAGCACGTCGCGACGAGCGTCACGGACGCGACCGCGACCGTGGGCGTGATGATGGGCGCCTTGGCCTCGGGCGCCACGTCGATGGGGACCGCAAGGAGGTTGTTGGACCTGACGAGCTCGGGGATGCGCGCCGCCGGGTCGACCTGGACGTAGAGCGTGCGCCTGCCCTCGGAGGGCACCACGTAGAACACCGCGTCGCGCCACCCGCCCTGGGGGACGAGCGTGATCTGCTCGCGGTCGAGCACGCGGTCGCCGTCCTTGAGCAGCACGACCACGTCCTCGGCGTCCGCGCCGCCGATGTTCTGCACGAGCACCCGGAGCGTCACGGGCGAGCCAGCCCTGAGCGTGGGCGAGGATAGCGTGGGGTCCGTGATGGTCAGGTCAGGGAACCTCAGCCTCACGTACGCGGCGACCTTGGAGAGCACCAGCCCCCGTGTGTCCTTGCAGAGCACCGAGATGGCGACGGACTCGGTCGTCGCGTCCTCGGGGACCCTGAGCATGAGCGTCGCCTCGACGCTCTCCCTCACGCCCAACGGGAACGTGGCCGTCACGACGCCGCTGGCCGCCATGAACGAGAAGTCCCAGCCGGGCGGGACGCCCTCGGCCGAGAGGCGGACCTCGCCGCCCTGGTTGCCCCTGGCGACGAGGCCCAGGGGGAAGCTCACGGACCCTGGCGGGGTGAGCGTGGCCACGGGCGCGGGGGACCCGAGCTCGACGCTGAAGTAGCTGGGCACCTGCAGCTCGCAGGCGATGGTCACGGACTCG
>Ga0316628_100001436_pt1 | contig 16827 bp, 22 predicted proteins | sample OWC_Aug_M2_C1_D5_FD_207648 | JGI IMG/M metagenome (GOLD analysis project Ga0316628, IMG submission 207648) | Wetland soil microbial communities from Old Woman Creek delta, Ohio, United States - OWC_Aug_M2_C1_D5_C | ecosystem: Environmental > Terrestrial > Soil > Wetlands | place: USA: Ohio... | reverse complement strand
AAACGGGAAATACCACGCCCACGGGGACCCCCGTTCTTCAGGAGATCCCCGTTCCAGAGAAATACCAGACCTGGGACGTAAACTTTGGATGGAGACAATACCTGCCTACCGGGACCACTTATGAGGCTAGTTTCAACAACGATCGCTGGAAATCCCTGCTGGATCGTGTACTCGTCGAGGATTTGTACCTGTCCAATCCTTCCTACACCTCTGCCCTTTCCCTCACTTTGAATCAGGCCTTGCTCAGGAATTTCGGGGTCGATGTCAACAAGACCCGAATCTACATCGCCCAGAATAATACGAACATCTCCCTCCAGCAATTCCGCAGTCAAGTCTTTGGGGTCCTCTGGCAAGTCCAGACCGCTTATTGGGACTTGGCCGCGGCCATCGAATATCTGGAGGTTAACCGCCGATCCCTGAAGCTGGCTCAAGATCTGCTGGCGATCAATAAGGCAAAAGTAAAGGCGGGAACTTTAGCTCCCCTGGACATCGTGTCGGCCGAGGCGGAGGTTGCTACGAGGGTAACGGGGGTGATCACAGCCGAGAACCAGATCAAGAATGTGGAGGATCTGTTGAGAAGGGTGATGAACCTTCCCGGGGATGCCCAGATGTGGCAGAGACCGATCAGGCCCGCGGATCGACCCACTTTCGAAGCGCAGCCGCTTTCCGTGGAGGAAAGCATGGCCAGGGCCCTGGGCCTTCGGCCCGACTATGCCCAGGCCAAGCTTGACCTGCAGAATAAGGACGTTTTCAAGCGGTATGCCAAGAATCAACTCCTTCCCTCCCTGAGCCTCCAGGGGAGTGCAGGACTGAATAGCATCGGGGAGGACTATCACGACAACTTCCATTCCCTGAGGACGGGCGATTGGTATAATTACGGGGTCGGATTGGTCTTGGAGGTCCCCGTCGGCAACCGCTCGGCCAGGGCACAATATACCCAGGCGTCCCTCGATCAGGAAAAATCGAAGGCGAGCCTCGTCAATCTGGAGCAGAAAATTCTTATCGAGATTCGTACGATAATCCGGAACGTCGAGACCAATCTGAAGACAATCGACAGCACTCGGCAGGCCCGGATCCTGCAGGAGAAGAAGCTGGAGGTGGAGCAAAAGAAGTTGAGCGTCGGAATGTCCACCAATTTCGAGGTATTGCGGGTTCAGAGGGATTTGATATCGGCAGAGACCGATGAACTCCAGGCCCTCCTCGATTACAAGAGATCTTTGATCAACTTGGAGCGGGCCGAAGGCAGCATCATGGAAAAGCACAGCGTCGTTCTCAAGGATAGTTGAGCGCACCCTCCGGCCCTGATCTCGAAGGAACCTGTATCGGCTCGATACCCATCCGATTCCCTTCAGCAGACTGGGACTGGAAGAGAAAATGATCGGAGGGCTTTGTGACCAGGGGGCTCACCGAAGATTACCTCCTGACGGAGGGTGTAGCGTGCAGGAACGGAGGCGAGGCTAAATAACATCGTCGAGCGGACCATCGCTGGCCAGGAGGGAAGGGTGCTGACCGAGGAGAGCTACCTTACTATACTATTCTACCGTGCGGAGCCTTCCTTTTTCTCCAGTCGGATGATCTCCTGGACCGCCTCTTCCAGCGTCAGGGGAATACGGACATTTAGCCCTTGCTCCTTCAGGCTCCTGAAGAGCGCGGCCAGGAGAGGAGGATCGAGGTTGGAGGCAGACAGAAGATCGGCATTGGCAAAGATGTCGCGGGGTGAGCCGCGAGAGACGATCTCCCCGCCCTTAACCAGCATATAGACGGAATCGGCGAAGTGCGAGACCAGATTGACGTCGTGAGTCGTCATCACGATCGTGATGCCGCCCCGGGCATGGAGCTGATTGAAGAGGGAAATGAGCTCGGTGCGAGACTTGGGGTCCAGGCCTTCCAGGGGCTCATCCAAAATCAACAGTTCGGGTTTCAAAGCCATGGCGCCAGCCAGGGCTACCTTTCGTTTTTCCCCTTCGCTCAGATAATGGCAGATCTTGTTACGGAGATGAGCGATTCCCACCTGCCCCAAAGCCTCCTCCACCATCTCCTTGACCTCCCTCTCTCCGTAACCTAAGTTTCGGGGAGAAAAGGCGACATCATCTTCCACGGTAGGGGCGATGATCTGGTCATCCACATCTTGCAGGAGCACCCCGATTCGGTTCCGGATCTTCTCGTATTCCTTCGCCGGGTTATGGCCGAATACGGAGACCATCCCCTCATGAGGCTCCAAAAGACCTAAAATGTGGTTAAGAAGGGTGGATTTCCCGCTCCCATTCGGGCCCAGGATCACCACCCTTTCCCCTTCGTGGACTACGAAATCGAGGCCGCAGAGAAAAACCTGGGTCCGGTCGGAGTAGATGTGCTTGACGCAGGATACCTTGATGATCTCTCTTTCCGTTGGCATGTCAGCCCCGCATCTTCCAGACGAGGGAAAGCGCCAAGGTGCCCACTCCCACCAGGGCAGGTAGCCAATCATTCCTTCCCGCCCGGAGTTGAGCGCGGGGCACAATCTGTCCTTGATAGCCCCGCAGGTTCATGACGTCGTAAAGCCTCTGGCTTCTTTCGAAGGAAAAGACCAGGAGTCGCCCCAGTCCCAAGGCGATATTTCGTAGATTCGTGGAAAGACGAAAGGAGGAAAGCCCACCCCGCAACCGAATGGCACTGAGAAAGCGGTCAATCAATTCCAGCAGAATGAAAAAGAGGCGATAGGTCAAGAGCAGGCTATCGGAGAGGACCCTCGGCATCAGATAGGATGCCAGCCCAAAGACCTGAGGGTAACTGGTAGTGCCCAGGAGCAGGAGCAAGGTAATGGCGGCTGCCTGGGCCTTCACGATGATGAGCAGAGGCCTTTGCCATCCTCCATTCATCTGGCTGAGAGCAAAAAGAAAGGCAAAGGCCGCCGGGTAGGCAGCCAAGGCCATCATGTGAAGCATCGGAAGACGCGCCAGGGCGATGAGTGCTAGGCCCAAGAGATAGAGCCCCAGGAGGAGCCGCAGATCGGAAGTAAAGATGATGGAAGCGAGCATGGCCGCCATCATGAATACCTTGGAGCAGGGAGAGGCCAGATGCAGGATGCTCTTTCCTTCGTAGGCCCAGCGGTCGATAGCAGAGATGTCTAAATGGGCCATCAGCTCAAGCGGCTCAGGTGGAGATCATATCAGGTTTGACCTGGACAAGGAAACGAAGGATGAAGCCAACCAGCAGGGCCTCCAGGATCCAACCGATGGAACCGAGAATATATGCCCCTTTGGCGAAGGTGGCTAAGGAGACGATGGCCTTACCGGCTTCTTCCTCATGCTGATCCTCGTGATGATGGCTCCCATGAAAAGACAAGAGGCCCTTCTCCTGGGAACGATCCCTGTTGGCGAATTCGCTCACCTTGAGGGGATCGAGACGAGAGAGGGCGGCCAGGCCGATGACCAAAGAGGTGGACAAGAAGAGAGTTAGGACCACCGATAGTCCGCCGGCGAGGGCCGGCTTGAAGAGCCTCTTGCAGACGCGAAATAGCCAATATCCGGAACAGGCTTCGAAGCCGATGATCAGGGTATTGAGCCCCACGACCGTCAAGCCGCCATGGCCGACGAGGGCGAGCATGAAGTTCACCAGAAATGCAGCAACGAAGCCCATAGCCGGACCCAGGAGAATTCCGGTCAGCACCGAGAGGTTCATGTGGTACGCGAGGGGAACGATCTCCAGGCTCATGGATACAAGCATCATGGCAGCGGCAAATGCGAGCAGGGGGAGCTTTTTGCGCAGATCGGCTTTTCGGATCCTTCGGAGGGCAAGGGCCAAAAGCAGAATCATGAAGAGGAGCCCTGTCAGCCATAGCCAGACTGGCAGCACTCCATCGGGAATATGAAGATGTGACATGGCTCCTCGGTGTCTCGATCTATGAGGCTCAAAAGATGGGGAAGCAGCCCCGATTCCGGGGAACAACGGCCTGAGGTTATGGCTCCCCTGACTGTTAGAGAAGTAAAGAAGGCCGTTTGTTACTTGAGAATTAAGTATTTAACACAAGAGCCGCCTTGACACAATCTAAAAAATATGCAAGGCTTCTTTCCGAAAACTCCGATTCTCTGCGTGCCCCATTAGGAACCCCGAATTGGCATTCTTGATTGGCCTTTATATCGCCTGTGAACTCATTGCAAACGTGACCGCCTCCAAGCCCGTCTCCATCGGGGCCTTGGTGGTTCCGGCCGCGGTCTTCATCTACACCCTTACCTTCACCCTCATCGACCTGATCAACGAAAGGCTCGGGAAGGAAGGAGCCAGGCGAGTCATCTATTCCGCCTTTGCCGCCAATCTCTTGTTGGCCGCCTATTCCCAGCTCGCCATCTGGATGCCTCCTGCTTCATTCTATGGTGGGCAGGAAGCCTTTTCCCGAATATTGGGTGCAACCCCTCGTATCGTCTTCGCCAGCCTGGCGGCATTCGCGATCAGCTCCCTGATCGATACGGAGGTCTTCGCCTGGTGGAAGGAAAAGGTCGGGCGAGGGAAGTGGGCACGGGTGCTCGTCAGCAACGCCGTCTCCACCCTGGTGGACAGCATCCTTTTTATCTCCATCGCCTTCTATAAGGTCATGCCCCTTTGCCCTCTGATCCGGGGGCAGTACCTGGTAAAAATGGGGATAACGATTGTCAGCATACCCCTTATTTACCTGGTCAAGGGGGGAAGGCCGAAGATGTCGAAGGCAGTAGTCTGGGAGGGATGATATGAATAAGAGGGAGAGGATTCGGGCAACCCTGAAGGGCGAAACTACGGATCGCCCGCCAGTAAGCTTTTGGCGCCATTTCTATGAGAAGGAGGACTCGGCCGCAAATTTCGCTGAGGCGATGCTGGACTTTCAAAGGCGATTCGACTGGGACTTCATGAAGGTGAATCCCCGGGCCACGTATTATGGAGAAGGATGGGGTCTGAAGGTGAGATTCCGGGGAGACTTGGGCCTCAAACCGGAACAAATCGATTTTCCCATCAAGGCCTCCCCGGACTGGGGAACCATCAAAGCCCTCTCGCCGGAGGCAGGCGCCCTGGGTGAGCAGCTGGAGGCTTTGATTCGCATTCGGCAGGGACTGGGTCCTGAGGTGCCGATTGTTCAGACTATCTTCACTCCCCTCTCCATCGCCGGGGATCTGGTCGATTCTTCCGACCAGCTGCTTCGGGACCTGAAGGAGAACAAGGAGATCGTCCATCATGCTCTGGGGGCGATCGCGGCCACCTTTGCCCTGTATGCGCGCGCTTGCCTGCAGGCGGGTGCCGATGGCATCTTTTTGGCGACCACCGAATGGGCCAGCCGCGATCTCCTCACCTATGGCCAATATCTCGAATTTGGACTCCCCTACGATCTTCAAGTCCTGAATGGGGCCGCGGAGGGGAAATTCAATATCCTTCATGTCTGCGGGCGTAACAATATGCTCAAGGGACTTCTCGATTATCCCGTACATGCCTTCAATTGGACGGCAACTGACCCGACGAATCCCTCGCTGGGAGAGATCTTGCGTCTCTCCAGGAAAGCCGTGATTGGAGGAATCGACGAGGAGGAGACTCTCCGCCACGGCAGTTGGGAGGACTTGAAGCAGGAGATGGAGAAAGCGAAAGAGCAGAGCCATGGAAGGAGGTGGATGCTGGGACCGGGCTGCGCAATTCCGGTCGACGTTCCCGAAGCTCACCTAAGGATGGTTCGGGAGGAGGTAGAGAGGTGGTAGGACAAGCCCGAAGCTGAGACGAACTATTTGCCTATTCCTTTTTCGGATAAAAGGGGATAAAAGAGGAGGTGCCATCGATGCAAGAGTGCAAGATCGGGTATATCGGCCTGGGGGCGATGGGAAAACCCATGGCCAAAAACCTCATTCGGGCCGGCCTTTCTCTAACCGTATATAACCGCACCGTAGAGAAGACGAAAGAGCTCCGCGGGATGGGAGCCTCGGTTTCCTCTTCGCCCAAAGATCTGGCCTTCGCGTGCAATATCATGATCGTCAATGTCTCGAATTCTCCGGACGTGGAGGAGGTCCTCTTAGGAAAGGAAGGAGCGATCCATGGGTGCCGGCCCGGGGCGATCGTGATCGACATGGGAACCTCCTATCCCTCCAGCACCCTGAAGATCTGCAAGATACTGCAGGAGAAAGGAGTGGAGATGCTGGACGCCCCTGTTAGCGGGGGAGTCAAAGGAGCGGAAGAGGGGACCCTGTCCATCATGGTGGGCGGAAAGAAGGAGGTCTTTGAGAAATGTAAACCGATCCTTTTGGCCATGGGTAAGAACATCTTCTATCAGGGTGAGAGCGGCTCGGGCCACATTACTAAGGCGATCAACAATTTCGTTTCGGCGGCGGCCATTACTGCGTTGACAGAAGCTCTGGTGATGGCGAAAAAGGCGGGCCTATCGCCCGGGAAGGTGCTGGAGGTACTAAAGGTTTCCAGTGGGCGCAGCTACCAGGCAGAACAAGCCCTTCCTCAGTTCGTCCTCACCCGCAAGTTTGACGCCGGGTTTCTGCTGGGGCTCATGAAAAAGGACCTCAATATCTTCGCCAGCCTGGGGGATGACTATCAGACTCCGATGTTCCTGGGCAATCTGGTTTACCAACTCTGGGATGTGGCGGCCAGGGAGATGGGACCCCAAAATGACTATACGAAATTCGTGAGTCTCTATGAAACCTGGGCAAACACCAAAGTAGAGGGATAAGAGGGGGGAATCGATGGGACGTCCTATCTCCATCCTATGTTTTTCGGACTATCTTTGACCCTGGTGCTATAATGCGGCGGTCCGCCTGGCAAAGATCCAAGAGGAGTACCAGGACCGGGTTTCCCTCCGGTATCGTAGCTTTGTCCTCCGCCCCGAAGACGACCCGAACACGAAATTCGATGCTTACCTATTAGAACACTGGAAGGGAGCCCAGGCTCAAGAAGAAGGAGGGCGCTTCGTACTCTGGGAGAAGGGAGGAAGGTTTCCGAAATCGAGCATGAAGGCCCTGGAGGCTGCCAAGGGGGTGGAGGCCCAGGGAGAAGATCTTTTCATTCGATATCATTTTGCTATTTTGGAGGCTCTATTCGTAGATAATCTCGACATCAGCGATCTTCAGATATTGTTGGACCTGGCCGCATCGGTGGGGGCCGATCGTGATCGCCTTTCCGAGGAGCTGAAAGCTGGATATCTCCGACAAGCGATCCGGGCAGAGCACGATCAAGCGGTGAAGCAATTCCGGATCCACTCGGTACCCACGGTGGTCTTCGGAGGGAGGAGGCTGGTGGTGGGAGCAGTGCCCCGTGAGGTCTATAAGAGGACCATCGACGACCTTCTCGCTGAAGCAAGGGAAACGTAACTCCTCGGGAATGGGGGTGGGGAGCGGTGATCGGAAGGTCCTTAAAAGAAAAAAGGGAGGCTCTGGAAATGTCCCTGGAGGAGGCCTCCGCCAGGACCCACATCAAGTTGGAGTTCCTGCGGGCCCTGGAGGAGGAAACCTTTTATTCCCTTCCTGATCCCGTTTACCTGACAGGATTTCTGAGAAGGTATGCCCATTTCTTGGGGCTGGATGCGAACGCCCTGGTGCAGGAATTCCAGGCCCAGGTCAGCGAGGCAATGAGCGTTAGGATTGAACCATCCAAGAGGGAATTTCCTTCTGTTAGGAAGAGGTGGAGCCGCCCTTCCCTCCTGATCGTGGCCCTTCTTCTGATCCCAACCGCCTATTTTCTTTCCCTTAATGCAATCTCCCATCGAGCCTCGAAGGGGAATTTGGTGACTCCGCGGGCAAAGGTATCGGAAGGCCCAGTGCTCCCGCCTGGCACACGGATAGAGTCCCAGAGATCTTCTCCTAAGGCCATAAAAGAAGCTGCTCCGCCCGCGAAGGGCGAATGGCACACTCTGGTGATCTCGGCCAGTGAGAAAAGCTGGCTGATGATCCAGGCAGATGAGGGCCAACCACGCGATATCTACCTCATGGAAGGACAGACGGTTTCCCTTGCTGCCCGCAAGGGGTTCGTGGTAACTATAGGAAATGCGGGCGGGGTTCGAATCGTCCTGGACGGGGAGAAGGTTCCTCTCACCGGAACCTCCGGTCAGGTGATTCGAGACCTGGTGCTACCGGTGCAAAAAGAGGGCTGAGAGCCGCGGGAGGGGGTGTGAGGGAGAGGAACTCTCGTCTTATCCTGGACTAAATCTTGGGAAGCGGCTCCCCTGGGATGACGGCGGGCCCTTCCGGGACGGCTGGGGTCAGGCCATAGCTGTTGATCAGTTCCCTCATCTTGGGATCTTCCGGGATCGCCTGACCCAGAGGGCTGAGCCGCGAGTAATGGGAGATCACCCTCCCCTTCTGGTTTAAATGGAGATAGAATTCCCCCAGATGGCTTCCCTTGGTTCCGGCGGAAAGGATATAGGTTTCCTTGACCTGTACCGGGGGATCGAGAATGCCCATCGCCCAGGCCAAAATGATCGCCTGGATGCCGGGGACTTTCTCCGCCAGATCCGTCGCCTCTTCCATGGTGATATGCCCGATGACAATAATAGCATCCGTCTCTTTGCGAAGACGGGGAACGATCTCCTGGGCCACTTGCAAGGGGTCGGCTACCAATAGATCCTTGTCCTCGGGCCGGTACTTTCGGGAGTTAAAGAAGCCAGACATGAGGCCCAGAATCCCGACCTTGAATCCCTTCAGGTCCTTGATGACGTATGGGTTGGTGAAGGGTTTCCCATCTTCTGCGTAGGTGAGATTGGCACACACCAGAGGGATCTTCCATTGCGCGGTCTGATCCTTGATGAAATTCTGTCCATAGGAGAGCTCCCGCGCCCCGAGGTTGTATGCATCGTATCCCATCTCCGCCATCGCCTGCACCATAAGCCTCGCCTTTTTCTTCTCGATGGGCATGTAGGGACCGAAGGTATCCCCTGCATCCACCAGTACGACCTTTCCCTCCTTCTTACGGATCTCCTTGATCTGCGTTGCTCGCCGGGCAAGCCCGCCCAGCTTGGTTCGTAGTCAGCCGCACGGCTCGACATTGCCGTGCGTCTCACCGGTGTAGAGAATGGCCACTCGATCAACGATCCCATCTTCCTCTGCCGGCAATGGGAAAGAAACTGACAAGAGCAGAAGAAGGACCGCCAGGCAGGTAAGCTTTCTCATCGGCTTTCTCTGATTCCCCTTTCTTGGTCACACTTCCTCATGGGATGGATCGCCCTCAGCAAGGCCGCGTCTTTTCAAGCCATGAAGAAGGATCTTGAGCGGCTAATTTACCAGCAGAGCCGATCCAAGTCAACCCCATTCCCCCTTCCGGCGGGAGAATATGCGTCGAGGCCCGCATTACGACTGGAAAGGGGCCATTTTTCTCTTGACAGTCCAAAAAGCGAAAGGATAAAAGAGCAGAGAGCGAATCCGGGGGAAGGGATGGGCCCGTGGAAAAGAGGAGATTGGGCCGGACCGGCCTGAGAGTAACGCAGATTGGGTTTGGGGGTATCCCCATCGACAAGAAATCGAGGGGGCAGGCTGAGCAAACTGTCCAGAGAGCAGTAGATTTGGGGATCAATTTCTTCGATACGGCTCGTGCCTATGGGACTTCCGAGGAGAAGATCGGAGCGGTCTTAGCCCGGGGTGGATTCTCCGGCCATCTCGCCTCCAAGACCTATCAGAGGGATCGATCTGGGGCCCTTTCGGATATCGACCGCTCGCTCAAGAACCTGCGGGTGAAAAAGATTGAGCTCTATCAACTTCATCAGATAGATGATAAGGATACCCTCGAAAAAATCCTGGCGCCGCGGGGAGCGCTGGCGGGCCTGAAGGAGGCGAGGCAATCCGGGAAGATAGACTGGATAGGCATCACCGGGCATCGGCCCGATGTCCTGCACCAGGCCGTGCAAACAAGGGAGTTCGATACCGTCCAGGCTCCCGTGAATATCGTGGATCATTATGTCTTCGAGACCGAGAAAACTTTGCTGCCCCTGGCAAAGGAGCTCAACGTGGGGATCATTGCCATGAAACCTTTGGCCGGAGGTATGCTCAAGGATGCGTCGCGGGCCCTGCGTTTCGCCCTGGCCCAGGAGGTGGACGTGGTGATTCCCGGCTTGGGGAGTCCGGGGGAGGTGGAGGAAGCTGTGGCCGTGGGGAAGGACTACCGACCGTTATCCCTCGTGGAGATGAGGAGACTCCTGGCCGAGGTAAAGGAACTGGGGACCGAATTTTGCCGTCAATGTGGATATTGTCTTCCGTGCCCGTCCGGCATCGACATTCCGTTCGTTTTTCGCCTGGAAGGATATCACGACCGCTACGATGCAGCTGCATGGGCCAATCAGCAGTACTCTTCTCTGGCGACGAAGGCTGGGAAATGCGAGCAGTGTGGGGAGTGCGAGTCTCGTTGCCCTTATCGGCTTCCGATTCGGGAGAAGCTGAGTAAGGCCAACAGGAAGCTTTTGGGTGGATAAGATTGATCACAGGCTGCTTGATCTATTGCAGTTGCATCTCCCCCTGACCGAAAGGCCCTACCAAGGTCTGGCAGACTCACTGGACCTTTCCGAGGAGGAGGTCTTGCGGCGACTCCGCCGGCTGAGAGAGGAAGGCATTCTCCGCCAAATTGGAGCCATCTTCGATTCTTCTCGCCTCGGCTATCAGAGCACGCTGGTAGCCTTCGAGATCGACCCTCCCTTGCTTGATCTGGTAGCCTATCGTTTGAATGCCCATCCCGGGATCAGCCACAACTACGCCCGGGATCATCGCTATAACCTCTGGTTTACCCTCACAGTCCCGCAGAGCAAGGACCTCCGGGGCGAGACCGCCCGTCTGGCGGACCAAGTCGAGGCACAGGATTTCCTCTTTCTTCCTGCCCTCGCCATCTTCAAGATCGGAGTTCTTCTCAGTCTTTCCCGAGAAGAGGAGGAAGAAGGAGCCCTTGCGCCGAGAGGTCCGACCAGCGAAAAACAACAAGCTGAAGTGGCCATCCGGCCCTTGACTTCGGCAGAGATCCGAGCGGTCCGGGCCCTGCAAGCCGACCTACCTCTCCAGCCTCGCCCCTTCCAGCTATTGGCCGGGCAGGAAGAAATGGAAGAGGGCGAGCTTCTGGAGTTCGCCCGCAGCTTCCTCTCCGAGGGGATCATGCGCCGTTTTTGCGGGACCCTTCATCATCGCCAGGCCGGGTTCCTTTTCAATTGCCTGGTCCTCTGGAAGGTGGCGGAAGAAGGGGTGCAGGAGGCAGGAAGGAGGATAGCGGCCTTTCAAACGGTAAGCCATTGCTACCAGAGGGCCGCCTACCCCCACTGGCCCTATCCCCTGTACACCATGTTCCATGCCCAAACCAGAAGGGAGGCGGATGGCATCCTCCAATCGCTTGTTGAGGCCACCGGGATCCGAGAATATCTTCTCTTGGAGACCACCCGGGAATACAAGAAGGAAAGGGTTCAATACTTTCAGGAGGATTCGGATGGGGCTTAAGTCGGACAAATGGATTCGAAAGATGGCGAGAGAACACGAGATGATCGTTCCCTTCGTAGAAGGGCAAGTGCGGCCCGGGTCGATTTCGTACGGGCTCTCCTCTTATGGCTATGACATGCGGATCTTCCGGGAGTTCAAGGTTCTCCGATCCGAGGCTCCTATCCTTCTCGATCCCAAGGCGATCGAGCCCGGCCTGTTTGTGGATCACGAAGGGGATTTCTGTCTCATTCCTCCTCATTCCTTCGTTCTGGCCCGATCCCTGGAATACTTCAAGATACCCCGCGATGTCCTGACCCTATGTCTCGGGAAATCCACCTATGCCCGATGCGGAATCCTCATCAACGTGACTCCCTTCGAGCCCCATTGGGAAGGATATGCGACGTTAGAGATCTCCAATACCGGGCCCTGGACGGCCAAGATCTATGCCGAGGAGGGGATTGCCCAGGTCCTCTTCTTCGAGGCGGACGAGCCCTGCGAGGTCTCCTATGCGGAAAAGAAGGGCCGGTACCAGGCCCAAAAAGGGATCACCCTGGCAAAACTGTAGATTCGTGGGTTCTCGGAACGCCCCTGAGGCCCATATTCATCCTTCCCCGACATCGGCCCTTTTCCCATCCTCTCCCGTCCGACCCTGCCTTTACGTCTTTTGCTTTTTTCTACGATTTCCTGCTTGACAAGTACAATATATTGTGCAAAATGGATATCGCATTACTAAATATAGTGTTTCATTCAGCTTTTGCCCTTACCTGAAGGGAGCTTGGTAGGATCTCATGAAGTGTCCTTTTTGCGGCCATGATGAAGACCGGGTCATCGACTCGCGCTCAACGGAGGAGGGGACCGCAATCCGACGGCGGCGCGAGTGTCTGAAGTGCCTGGGTCGCTTCACCTCTTATGAGCGAGTGGAAACCCATCCTTTAGTGGTGATCAAGAAGGACGGCCGGCGGGAGCCCTTCGATCGACAAAAGGTCCTCTCGGGTATCCTCAAAGCTTGCCAGAAAAGGCCGATCGGCTTGCAGGAGATCGAGTACATCGTGTCCGAGATCGAAAAGGTCCTGTCAGATCGGATGAAGCGGGAGGTGGAAGCCTCGGAGATCGGGGGGCTCGTCATGGAACGCCTTCAGGCCCTGGATCAGGTAGCCTATGTCCGCTTTGCCTCCGTATATCGCAGGTTTGGGGATGCGTCCGATTTCGTCAAAGAGGTGAAAGGGCTGGCCGTTGGGGATCAGGAGGCAGACCGGCGTGATCCCCGGAATCTCTCGGCCGAGACGGCTCGGCGCAGCGAGGGTTCCAAGGCGAAAAACGGGGCGGTCTGACATCCTCGTCGAGGAGATGCCATGTGGGAAGCATTCTATGCCAACTATGGACTGAGCCTGAGTACCTTGCTCAAATTGTTGCTTGCCATACTCCTGGGGGGTGCCATAGGGCTGGAACGGGAGTTTCGAGGGAGGCCCGCTGGTCTGCGGACCCATATCCTGGTCTGCCTGGGTGCCACCATCATCATGATCGCCTCGGCAAGCATGCCGGAGCTGTATCGTACCCTATCCCCGCAATCCCGCATTACCATCGATCCCGGGCGGATTGCGGCGGGAATCGTCACCGGCATCGGCTTTCTCGGTGCGGGGGCCATCCTGCGCATAGGCGATTTGATTCGTGGCCTCACAACGGCAGGATGTATTTGGTTTGTGGCCGCCCTGGGTATCGTTATCGGTCAGGGCTTTTATGCTCTGGCGATCGCTTCCACCGGGGTGGCGTTGATGGCCCTTTTGACCTTGAGCAAAGCGGAGCGCCAAATCCGTCCCATCGTCTATCGCTCCATCATCATGGTCGCCCCCCTGGCCGAGGCTGAATCCATCGAGGAAAAGTGTCAAAGCGTATTGAAGGAGCAGGAAATTTCGGTGCAGGATATTGCTACCCGACTTACCGTCGAATCGGGGAGGGCGGAGATCACCTTCAAGATCAGGACTCGGAATCGGCTGCAAAGCGGAGAGGTGCTGCGAGCCATAGCGTCCCATCCCGGGGTGCTGGACGTGCGTTGGGTCTGATCTCGCGGCGGGATGGGCTCCTTTCTTGATCGGAGGAAAGACGAAGTGAAGCTTTATCTCGTGCAACATGGAGAGGCCATCTCCGAGGAGGTGGACCCCCAACGGCCCTTGACGGAAAAGGGCTTCGCCGAGGTGTCAAAAATGGCGAGGTTTGCTCGGACGGCCGACCTCAGAGTTCCGGGGATCTGGCATAGCGGAAAGCTGCGGGCCAAGCAAACTGCGGATCTTCTCGCCGCGACCCTTCAGCCGGAGGAGGGGGTGCGAGAGAGGGGGGGACTGGCTCCCCATGATCCGATAGAGCCGCTGTTGGAGGAGCTAATAGCGAGGCAGGCCGATCTGATGGTCGTGGGCCACCTCCCCTTTCTGGCCAAGCTGGCCTCGATGCTCCTCTGCGGCTCTCTGGGAGATTTGGTTGCCTTCCGGCCGGCCGGGGTCCTGTGCATGGACCGGGGCCCGGATCACCGCTGGCGTTTTGGTTGGATGGTCACTCCTGACCTTATCCAATGATTCGTCAAACCACCCCTCAGGGGAAATAAGAAAGGAGACAATAGCCATGGCAAGAGCGGAAGAGGGAAAGGAAAAGAAGCAGGGTGGAGCGACCTGTCCCACCTGTGGACGTAAAGTAAAGGAGGCCCAGATCCGGAAGGCCAAAAAGATCGGCCAGAAAGACTTCTGCTACTTCTGTGAAGAGGTGTCCGACATCGGCGGCCTAGGCCCGGGTGGGCCTAAGGCTCCGAAGAAGTAGCAAGAAAAAAGGAGAGGAAAAGGCACCGGCGGCGTCCACTCGGCAATGGTGACATGTAGGCCCGTTGAAGGCTTCCGGGGGGGTGGGTATTCGTGCGGTTTATAGTCTTCCTGGGCGTCATCATGATCATTCTGTTGACTGGCATTAAGCTGGCCTCCGATAGTGAGCGTTTCCTGATCTATCGGCTGGGGAGATACCTGGGCCTCAAGGGACCCGGCATCTGCTTCGCGATAGTCGGCATGGATAGGTGCGTGAAGATTTGCAAGGAAGACCGAGGGCAGTTGCTCAGCTCGGGCTGGGCACGGATCAACGGGGTTGAGGCACGCGTGCAAATTGAGGGCTCCGTCGAGATCGGCCAATCGGTCCGGGTAACGGGGTTTGGGAAAGATTACGCGATCGTGGTCGCGGATACTAATTCGAAGAGGTGAGATCCGTGGAAAAGCTCAAGCTCGGAACCAATGCCTTCCTGTATCCCATGCCAGTGACATTGGTGGGAACGATCATCGAAGGGCGGCCCAACTTCATGCCGGTGGGCTGGATTGCCCGGGTGAACCTGAACCCGCCCCTCATCGGCATGGGTCTCAACAAGCGCCATTACACGCCCTCGGGCATTCAGGCACATGGGGCCTTCAGTGTTAATATCCCGGGCCGGGACCTGATAGAGGAGACCGACTATTGCGGGATCGTTTCGGGGCGGGAGGTAGATAAGTCCGGGCTCTTCGAGATCTTCTACGGAGAGCTGAAAAGCGCCCCCATGATCAAGCAATGTCCCCTTTGCATGGAATGCAGGCTCTACCAGACCGTCCCCCTGCCCAGCCATCATTTGTTTCTGGGCGAGATCGTGGCCGCCTACACGGAGGAGCGCTATCTCACCGATGGCAAACCGGACGTGTGCAAGATGAACCCCTTTCTCCTGACCATGCCGGACAATAGCTACTGGTCCGTGGGCGAGCAGCTGGGAAAGGCCTGGAACCGTGATCTGAAATCGAAATTCGAAGGAAGGGAACCACGATGAACCGAATCAATATCGGACCGAATGCCTTATTCTATCCCATGCCGGTGACGCTGGTGGGCGCCCTCGTCCAGGGCCGACCCAACTTTCTGGCCGTTGCCTGGGTCTCGCGGGTGAACCTGAATCCGCCGATCCTCGCGGTGGCCCTCAACAAGGTCCGTCACACGGCGGTAGGGGTTCAGGAAAACCAGACCTTCAGTGTGAACGTCCCCGGCGCGGATCTGGCGAAGGAGACCGACTACTGCGGGCTGGTCTCGGGGAAAGAGGTGGATAAATCCGGCCTCTTCGAGATCTTCTACGGGGAGCTGAAGACCGCCCCCATGATCAAACAGTGTCCCATCTGCATGGAATGTAAGCTCATCGAGACCGTCCCCCTGCCTACGCACAATCTGTTCCTCGGCGAGGCGGTGGGGGCCTACATCGAGGAGCGCTATCTGACTGATGGCAAGCCCGATATCCGGAAGATGAATCCCTTCCTCTTTTCCCGAATAGATAATAGCTACTGGAGCCTGGGCGAGGAGATCGGGAAGGCCTATAGCATCGGCAAGCAGCTCAAAGGTCAGGGCAAATAAACGTTCTTCCCCACTCACCTCGTGCGACCTTGACCAGGCCGGAATATGGACTCAGATATCGTTTTAAAGGCGGTTGGCAAAGTGAAATCACCGGTTGTGGAGCCGGTAGATGAGGGTTGGGGCGATGTGGAGTCGGAGCTCCATCTGGAGCCCCAGTTGGCGCCCGGTTTGCAGGGCCTGGGGTCATTCTCCCATATCATGGTCATCTTTTTTTTGGATCGATCGACCTTCGATCCCTCTAAGGATCTGGTACGGCGCCCCAAGGGCCGTGCAGATGTGCCGCCGTTGGGCATCTTTGCTCAACGCGCCCGGCACAGACCGAATCCCATCGGCATAACGGCGGTCGAGCTGCTGGGGATCGAAGGAAATGTGGTCCGGGTCAGAGGGCTTGATGCCATCGATGGAAGCCCGGTTCTGGACCTCAAGCCCTATTTTCCGGTTTTCGACCGCGTTGATCGAGCGTCTGTGCCCGAGTGGGTTCATCGCGTGATGGAGGGGTATTTCTGAGTGAATCGTTCTTCTTGGGCGGAGGAGGCCAGAAATATGAAGGCAAGAGGCGGCATAATAATCGGGCTGGTTGTTGGCCTATTTATCATGACTGCGAGCGCGTCCTTCGCGGCTGAGACCAAATTCCAGATTCAGGCTCCCGATACCATCAACAACATCCTGAACAGGACAGTTGGGCAGCGCGTAACGTTGAAATTACAATGTGGCGAAGAAATGAGCGGAACCGTTACCAAGGTGGGGGAGTGGGTGGTCCACCTATCAGAGCTGTCGGGACGGGAGTTTTACGACGTCGCCATTCGCCTCGACCAGATCAGTGCCGTGATCGTAAGGGTGAGGGAAAAGTGAGGGAATTGGCCAGCAAGGACAACCCTTCCCGCTTCGCTTCACTGTTGAGTTGCCAGATTAAACAAAGGAGGTGGCAATCGGCATGGACGAGATCAAGTATGTGATAGCGAGCAATCTGACAGCCGCCTATTATTCAGGAACGGAACGCAGACGACCCTATCTGGGTGAGGAACGTAGAAGAATGCTGGATTCGCCCATACAGCCTGGTCGTTAT
>Ga0316628_100001435_pt1 | contig 16829 bp, 15 predicted proteins | sample OWC_Aug_M2_C1_D5_FD_207648 | JGI IMG/M metagenome (GOLD analysis project Ga0316628, IMG submission 207648) | Wetland soil microbial communities from Old Woman Creek delta, Ohio, United States - OWC_Aug_M2_C1_D5_C | ecosystem: Environmental > Terrestrial > Soil > Wetlands | place: USA: Ohio... | reverse complement strand
GAAGGCTGCCGTCGTTCTCAACCTCATGCCAGCCACCATGGCCGGTAAGAAGCTGCTCAAGAGGCTGGTCTTCGGCGGGTTGGTGCCGATGCCAGCCGACGTCTCGGAGGTCGAGTACGACTACGTGCAGCCCACCGCCCTGCCCCTGGACCGACCCGACCGGCAGCACCAGGTGATCTACTGCGCCGGAACTCTGACCCGGTAGGCTGCACGCGATGCTCAAGCGCCTGTTCGACGTGGCGTTCTCTGCAGTTGGCCTCCTGATCCTGTGGCCTGTGCTGGCTGCGGTGGCGCTCTGGATCAAGGTCGACTCCCGGGGGCCCGTCTTCTATCGAGGTGTTCGGGTGGGTCGGTTCGGCAGACCTTTCCGGATCTTCAAGTTCCGTACCATGGTGGCTGATGCGGAGGCCCGCGGAGGGACTTCCACGGCGAGCGACGACCCTCGTCTGACCAGATGCGGCGAGGTGCTTCGCAGGTACAAGCTGGATGAGCTGCCTCAGCTGGTCAACGTGTTGCTGGGTCACATGAGCGTGGTCGGACCTCGGCCGCAGGTCCAATGGGCAGTGGACCTGTATGACGAGGAGGAGCGCCATCTCCTCGACGTGCGCCCGGGCATCACGGACGAAGCGTCCCTTCGTTTCCGCGACGAAGGCGAGCTCCTGAAGGGGCATGAGGACTCCGACAGGGCCTACATGGAGCTCATCGCTCCTGTGAAGGTTCGCCTGGGTCTCGCCTACGTGAGAAGTCACTCGTTTCTGGGCGACGTCCGGATCATCTTGCGGACGCTCGCAGCTCTCGTCGGCTTCAAGGAGGGTCCAAGTGGCAGGTAACAAGTCTGAGCGGGGATCGGGGCCGCCGGAGGGCTTCCTTCGGAACCTGAATGAAGTGGAGGCAGCGGAGCGTTACGCCAGGCTGTTCGAGGCGAGCCCTGACTGCACTGAAGCGAAGCTCGCGCACTTTGCGAAGTACGTTCGTCGCCAGGACCTGACTCGGCTGCTCGCGAGATACGAGGTCTTCAAGCGCGTACTGGCGGTCAAGGGCTCCGTTGTGGAGTGCGGGGTGTACCGCGGCAGCGGCCTCATGAGCTGGGCCAACTTCAGCGCGATTCTGGAGCCGAACAACCTCACGCGCCGGATCTACGGCTTCGACAGCTTCGAGGGCTTCCCGACCCCGACCGAGGACGATCGGGCCGCTTTCCGAACGGCCAAGGAGGGAGAGCTCCGGGCCGACTGCCATGACGAGCTGCTCGCGATTGTCGGAGCCTACGATCTCAACCGTTTCCTCGGTCATGTGCCGAAGGTGTTCCTGGTCAAGGGAGACGCCACGGTCACCATTCCCCGCTTCGTGGACGAGCACCGCCATCTGGTGGTCAGCCTCTTGTTCCTGGATTTCGACCTCTACGAGCCGACGCGAGTCGCGCTCAGATGCCTCGTGCCGCGTATGCCCAAAGGCGGGGTGATCGCCTTCGACGAGCTTGACAACCCGGCATGGCCAGGAGAGACGCAAGCGGTGCTCGATGAGCTGGGGCTGGGACGACTGAAGATCGAGCGGCTGGATTTCGATCCCTATGTGGGCTTCGCAGTTCTCGAGTGACGCCCTTCGACTCCGGTCGACCCCACCTCGCCGCGGCCGAGGTGCTGTCCGAGGTCGAGGGGTACGACGAAGAGCAGCGCAAGGTGCTCGAGCCGTATGGAAGGCTCGAGGCGCCATCGCCCCCCACCCAGATCCAGAGCGAGCAGGAGCGCTCCCCCTCATGTCATCCTGAGGAGCGCATTGAGTCCCCGTGATGTCATCCTGAGGAGCGAAGCGAGTCCCCCTCATGTCATCCTGAGGAGCGAAGCGACGAAGGATCTGGGTGGGGGGGGCACAGCGACCGGGTAGGCGGGATGAGCAGGCTGCAACGAGCCTCATCCCCCGGTGTTGTCGAGCAGCCGCGCGCCGAGGTCCTCCCACTCCGGGTTCATCGACTGGACCAGCTCGAGCTTGCGTTGCCGTTTCCAGCCCTTGATCTGCTTCTCCCGTGCAATTGCAGCTCGGATATCGGGGGTCGCCTCGAAGTAGACCAGTCTCGTGACCCGGTACTTCGTGGTGAAGGCGGACCCTCGGCCCTCCTTGTGCTCGCCGACCCGGCGCACCAGGTTGTTGGTGACGCCGACGTAGAGCACGCGAGTCCGGCTCGCCATGATGTAGACGTAGTACTGGTGCATTCGTCCATGAGGGTAGCCGAGCCCCCAGCGCAAACGCGAGTCCTCCTCATGTCATCCTGAGGAGCGAAGCGACGAAGGATCTGGGTGGGGGTGCGCAGGCGCTTCAACCCACCCGCCCAGATTCTTCGTCGGCCCAAGGGCCTCCTCAGAATGACAAGAAGGGACGCGTGCGGCCTCCTCAGAATGACAAGAAGGGGGCTCGGCCTCTTAAGCATGGCAGGGAAGGGGCCTGCGGCCTCCTCAGAATGACAAGGGGAGGGCGGGCCTCTTCAGAATGACAGGGTGGGCGCGCCTCGGTCTCCCCGGAATGAGAGAATGAAGATGATCCGGACTCGTGAAACGAACAGCGTGTCGCGCCCTGCTTTTCGCGAAGGAGCGTGTTGATGGCCTACCGGGTGCGATTCATCGACCCGTCCAGGAGCTACCGGCTGATCAAGGACGAGATCGACGCCGCGTACTTCGACGTCATGTCCCACGGCGACCTCATCAATCGTCGCCACCTGCGAGCATTCGAGGAGAGCCTCGCCCGCTTCGTCGGCACCAGGTTCGCGGTGGGCCTGAACAGCGGCTACGACGCCCTCCACATGTCCCTGCGGGCGGCCGGCATCGGCGCGGGCGACGAGGTCATCGTGCCGGCGCACACCTTCGTGGCGACCTGCTCAGCGGTCGTCAACGTCGGCGCGACGCCGGTGCTCGTCGACGTGGGCAAGGACTTCAACCTCGACTGTGACCGGGTCGAGGAGGCGATCACTCCCCGCACCAGGGCGATCATCCCGGCTCACCTGAGCGGCTGGATGACCGACATGCCGCGGGTCATGATGATTGCCGAGCGGCACGGCCTGGCGGTGGTCGAGGATGCCTGCCAGGGCCTCGGCTCAAGCATCGAGGGGAAGCGCGCCGGGTCGTGGGGTCTGACCGGGTGCTGGAGCTTCTATCCGTTCAAGATCCTGGGCGGCTACGGTGACGGCGGCGCGATCACCACCGACGACGAGGATGTGGCCCGGTTTGCCCGCCGCATGCGCTTCAACGGCGAGGACCGCGACACGGGCGAGTACCACGGCCATGGTTTCACCTGCCTGCTCGACAACCTGCAGGCCGCCTTCCTCGAGGTGAAGCTCCGCCACCTTCCGGCATGGATTGCGCGGCGCAAGCGAATCGCCGAGATGTACAGGTCCGCGCTGGCTGGAATCAACGACCTCATGCTTCCGCACTACGATCGCCCGGGCTTCGACCACGTCTACCAGAACTACACGGTGCGTTCGAAGCAGGGCAACGATTTCTCCGAGTACCTCAAGGCGAGCGGGGTCGAGGTGCTGACTCAGTTCCGCAAGCCCTACTACCGCCACGAGGCGCTCGGCCTCGTGGACCGCGGCTTCCCCGAGACCGAGGCCCTGAGCCGCGAGGTGTGCTCGCTGCCGATGTACCCGGAGCTCGAGGACGCCGAGGTCGCCCATGTGGTCGACGTCGTGAGATCCTTCTACGGGCTCGGGCCGAGGCCCGGGACGAGCGACGAGTAATGGCCGGGGGAGAGAAGACCGTGGCGGCGACGGCGGGCGCTCGCGGGCGGGAAGGGGAGGACCCGGTGGCGGCTCTGAGGGAGCTGGCGCGGAGGATCAGGTGCCACGCGGTCAGGATGACCAGCTTGGGAAGGAGCTCCCATATCGGCTCGGTGCTCTCGGCGGCTGACATCCTCGCCGTACTCTACGGCAGGGTACTGAGGGTGGATCCCGAGAACCCGGCCTGGGGCGAGCGCGATCGCTTCATCCTCAGCAAGGGGCACGCAGGAGCGGGCGTGTACGCGGCACTGGCCGAGCGGGGCTTTTTCCCGGTGGCCAAGCTGCTCACCCACTACCAGGACGGGTCGGATCTCTGCGGCCATGTCTCCCACCGCGGCATCCCGGGGGTTGAGGTGTCGACAGGATCGCTCGGGCATGGGCTCTCCATTGCCGCGGGAATGGCCCTTTCGGCCAGGCTCGACGGGCAACCGCACCGCGTCTTCGCGCTGCTCAGCGACGGGGAGTGCGACGAGGGGAGCACCTGGGAGGCGGCGCTGTTTGCCAGCCACAACAAGCTGGACAACCTGGTGGCGATCGTCGACTACAACGGGATCCAGAGTCTGGCTCGAGTCTCCGAGGTCCTCGAGCTCGAGCCGTTCCTCGACAAGTGGGTGAGCTTCGGTTGGTCGGCGCACGAGGTCGATGGTCACGACCACGCCGGGCTGCTTGCCTCCCTGACACGGCTGCCGGCCTGCCCGGGACGACCGACCTGCGTGGTCGCGCGCACCGTCAAGGGCAAGGGAGTCTCCTTCATGGAGGGTCAGGTGCTCTGGCACTACCGCAGCCCGCGTGGCGCCGAGTACGAGGCCGCCATGCGGGAGCTGGGGGGGGAGCCGTGAGGGGTGCCTTTGTCCGTCGTCTGTCGAGCCTGGCGGAGCGCGACCCAAAGGTCTTCTTGATCACCGGCGACCTCGGGTTCGGAGTTCTCACGGAGTTTGCGGAGCGCTTCCCTCGCCAGTACCTGAACGCGGGAGTGGCCGAGCAGAACATGACCGGTTTGGCCACTGGCCTCGCCCTTGAAGGTCGGATCGTGTTCGTCTACTCGATCGCCAACTTCCCGACCCTGCGCAGCCTGGAGCAGCTGCGGAACGACGTGTGCTACCACGAGGCGAACGTGAAGGTCGTGGCGGTGGGCGGCGGGTTCAGCTACGGGGCGTTGGGCATTTCCCATCACGCGACCGAGGATCTCAGCATCCTGCGCGCACTTCCCGGTATTGCCGTCGTCGCCCCAGGGGACCGTTGGGAAGCCGGGGAAGCCACAGAAGCCGTCGCCTCCCGACCGGGCGCCTGTTACCTGCGACTCGAGAGGTCCGCGAGCGCGGAGGAGTCGCGCGAGGGCGACGTGTTCGAGCTCGGCCGGGCCTGCGTCGTGCGCCAGGGGCATGACCTCACTCTGATCACCGCCGGCGGGATTCTGGGCGAAGCGTTGAAGGCTGCGGAGGTGCTCGGCGAGAGAGGGGTGCAGTGCAGAGTGCTGAGCATGCATACGGTCAAACCGCTCGACCACCACGCGGTGGCCGCCGCGTGCTCCGAAACGGGCGGCATCATCACGGTCGAGGAGCACACTCTGGACGGGGGCCTGGGCAGCGCGGTCGCTGAGGCCTGCATGGACGCCGGCGTCTACCCCAAACGGTTCGCCCGGATCGGGCTGAGGTCCGTCTTCTCGTCTATCGTCGGATCCCAGGAGTACCTTCGTTCCTGCTACGGCCTGGACGCGGTGGCGATTGCGGGGACCGCGGAATCCCTGCTGCGAGGCAGGGAGGCGGCGGGTGCGGGAAGACCATCGACGCCACGCGGTCGGGCGCAGGTGAACGAGTGATGGGGACCCGCCGAAACGACCTGTGCGTCAGTCGCCGTGGCGCCGCCATCGCCAAGGCCGAGATCCGCTCCATGACCGTGGAGTGCGAGCGTCTCGGCGGCATCAACCTGGCCCAGGGCGTGTGCGACATGGCCGTGCCGCCCGCGGTCCTGGAGGCGGCGCAGCGGGCGATGGTCGATGGCGTCAACTCCTATACCCGCCACGACGGCCTTGCCGTGCTGCGCCGCGCCATCGCGCGCAAGATGCGCGAGTTCAATCGGATCACGGTCGACCCCGAGACCGAGGTGGTGGTCAGCGGCGGCTCGACCGGCGCGCTCTACTGCGCCTGCATGGCCCTGCTCGACCCCGGCGACGAGGTCATCCTCTTCGAGCCCTACTACGGCTACCACGTGAACACCCTGCTTGCCGTGGACGCACTGCCGCGCTTCGTGGCCATGCAGCCGCCGGGCTGGTCCTTCGACCGTGCCGCGCTCGAGGCGGCCGTGACTCCGCGGACCAAGGCGATCCTGGTCAACACCCCCGGCAACCCGACCGGCAAGGTGTACAGCGACGAAGAGCTAGGTTGGGTTTCTGACCTTGCCCGCGAGCACGACCTGTTCGTGCTCAGCGACGAGATCTACGAGTACTTCGTCTACGACGGTCGCTGCCACCGGAGCCCGGGTTCGAGGCCCGAGATCGCCAACCGCACGATCACCGTGTCCGGCTACTCGAAGACCTTCGCTATCACCGGCTGGCGCATCGGCTATGCGGTCGCCGACGCGCGCTGGGCCGAGATGATCGGCTACGTCAACGACTTGGTCTACGTGTGCGCGCCGGCGCCGCTCCAGGTGGGCGTTGCGGCGGGCATCGACGCCCTGCCAGCGTCGTACTACGCCGGGCTCAAGACCGAGTTCGAACGCAAGCGGACGCTGATCTGCGCCGCCCTGAGCGAGGCCGGCTTCGTTTTCGACCCGCCGCAGGGGGCGTACTATGTTTTGGCCGACGCCTCCCACGTACCAGGCGACACAAGCAAGGCGAGGGCCATGACCCTGCTCGAGCGAACGGGGGTCGCAAGCGTGCCGGGCGAGGCCTTCTACAACGGCCGCGGCGGCGAGACGCTGCTCCGGTTCTGCTTCGCCAAGGACGACGCCGAGCTCGAGGAGGCGTGCCAGAGGCTGGGACGACTGAGGGGAGGCCGATGATCCCGGCGCAGGATGTCACGATGGGGAACGGGCTCGAGCAGCTTCGGCAAGCCCTCGAGGAGCTCGACCGGATACCCGATTCGGAGTGGCTCGGCTCGCTCGACGAGCGCAAGCGCAAGGAGCTGGAGTTCCACGACCGATTCAGGGACAAGGACGCTGCCGCCGCGCTGCCGCAGGACACCTTCGAGAAGGTCTACGGCAATGCCAAGTACTACCGGAAGGCGAAGCGGGTCATGCGCTACTCGGAGGCGTGGCTCGAGCGCCACGTGCCGGGGAAGGTGTTCCTGGATCTCGCGTGCGGTAACGGCCTGTTCGCGTTCAAGGCTGCGCGGGCGGGCGCCCGGTATGTCATCGGTCTGGACATCAGCAGGGTCTCGGTCGAAATCGCGCGGCAAGAGGCGCTCGCGGCCGGGCTTGCCGACAGGACCTTCTTCCTGCAGGCCGATGCCGAGAGGACCCTCCTTCCCTCCAGCTCGGTCGACGTCTGCGTGTGCTCGGGGATGCTGCACCACCTCGACCTCACGTACGTCGTCCCCGAGCTTCGCCGGATCCTCAAGCCAGGTGGTCGCGTCCTGGCCATCGAGGCACTGGACTACAACCCGGCGATCAAGCTCTACCGAAAGCTCACCCCGGGCATGAGGACCGAGTGGGAGCGGAGCCACATCCTGGGCCTCGGCGACCTCAAGTTCATGGGGCGGTTCCTCGACGTGGGCGAGGTGAGATACTTCTTCATCCTGAGCATTCTCTCCCCTCACCTGCCGCTCATCGCGCCGGCTCTCGACGCGGTGGACCGGGTGATCGAGAGAGTCCCGCTCCTGCGGTTGCTGGCGTGGATGTTCACCTTCGAGCTGGTCAAACGCCCTCTGACAACCGAGGGCAGGACCGGGGAGCCTGCGTGATCCGGCCTGGCCACATGGGCGGGCGGGGAGCGACCCGCGCCATCGAGGGCCGCGGCAGGGCTGGGTCGGCGCCGGTCAGGGAGTCGATCCCGATGGTGGGAGCCGGAGCGTGACGTCGTGACAGAGAAGAGGAGGTACAGCACCCCGCGCCTCTCGGTCATCTGGAGGCGGTTGCTCAACCGGCCGGTGCAGTTCGGGCTCGACATCGCAGCGCTCGTGGCGGCTTTCTCCATGGCCTACGCGCTCCGCTTCGAGTTCCAGCTCGGAGAGATGATCCGCCATGGGTGGCTCGTGCAAACCCCGTTGGTCGTGCTCCTCGAGTTCGCGGCCCTCCTGATGGCGGGTGTCTACAGCTTCATCTGGCGCTACATCGGCTTGGCCGAGCTGACCGCCTTTCTTCGGGCCGCGTTCTGGTCCGGTCTGGCCCTTCTGGTTCTGCGGCTGGGGTTGCCCGATGCCTACCAGCAGTGGCGTATACCGCTTTCCGTCATCCTGATCGACACGGCGTTCGCGTTCGTGGCCGTCCTCGGCCTGCGGGTACTCCGGCGCGCCCTGTACGAGCACTACGAACGGGGTCTGAGCCAGGACCGACGGGGAGGGCGGCCACTGAAGCCAGTGCTCCTGGTCGGCGCTGGCCGCGCCGGGGTGCTTGCCGCCCGGGAGATCTCGGGCCGCGGCGGCATGGACCTCGATATCCGCGGCTTCGTCGACGACGACGAGCACAAGATCGGCACGGTCATCCTGGGTTTCAAGGTGTTGGGTGGCACGCGCGACCTGCCTCGGCTCGTGCGGGAGCACTCCGTCGACCACGTCGTGATCACCATCGCCCGGGCGAGCCGGCAGGACCTCCGCCGCATCGTCGACATCTGCGAGGGAATCCCGGTCAAGGCCCGAATCATCCCGGGTCTGTTCGAGATTCTGAGCGGCTCGGTGGAGGTGAGCCGGATCCGGGACGTGGAGATCGAGGACCTTCTCGGTCGCGAGGCGGTGCAGCTGGACGAGGACGTCATTCGAGGCTTCTTGGCCGGGAAGACGGTCATGGTGACCGGCGCCGGCGGGTCGATCGGCTCGGAGCTGGCACGCCAGGTGGTGCGATTCGAGGTCGGCACCCTACTCCTGGTCGAGCGCGCCGAGTTCGCGCTCTTCGCGATCGACCGGGAGCTGCGCGAGAGGTGGCCCACGGCGAGGATCGTGGCGTGTGTGGCCGACATCTGCGACGCCGGCCGCATGCGCGCCCTGCTGGTCGAGCATCGACCCGGCGTGGTGCTCCACGCTGCGGCCCACAAGCACGTGCCGCTGATGGAGTCGAACCCCGGCGAGGCGGTCAAGAACAACATCCTGGCGACGCGGACGTTGGGTGAGCTGTCAGGGGAGGCGGGGGTCGAAGCGTTCGTCCAGATCTCGACCGACAAGGCGGTGCGGCCGGCCTCGCTGATGGGGGCGTCCAAGCGGGTGGCAGAGCTCGTGCTCCAGGACCTCGAAGGCGTCTCCCGAACTCGGTTCGTCTCGGTTCGCTTCGGGAACGTCCTCGGCTCCGCCGGCTCGGTCGTCCCGATCTTCCGCGAGCAGATTCTCGCTGGCGGTCCAGTCACCGTCACCCACCCGGACATGGTGCGCTATTTCATGACCATCCCCGAGGCCACCCAGCTCGTGCTCCAGGCCGGGGCCATGGGCGAAGGTGGCGAGATCTTCATCCTCGACATGGGCGAGCCGGTCCGCATCCTCGACATGGCCAAGGACATGATCGGCCTCATGGGGCGCAAGCCCTACGAGGACATCGACATCGTCTTCACCGGCACGCGCCCAGGCGAGAAGCTCTTCGAAGAGCTCCAGACGGTGGGCGAGCACATCGCCAAGACCCGTCACCCCAAGATCTTCATCGGCCGCGTGAGCTCCTACGGTCGGGAGCAAATCCAGGCTGGACTGACTCGGCTGCGGGAGCTCGCGGTCGACGGGAAAGAGGCAGAGCTGCGCCGCTTCCTCAACGAGTTCCTGCCCGAGGCACGGCTCTCGGAGTAGAGCGCTCATAGCCCGGTGCGGCGGATCAAGGCGCCGCTGCTTGGGCGGCCCACCGAGCCCGGATCGAGCATGTGGACCTGACGCCGGCCCCAGCCGAGCATGCCGCGAAGCAGCTCGACCTCCGGCGGGACGGGCGCTGGACCGAGACCGGCAACAAGGCCGTGGGTGGCCACCTCACGGATGTGCCTATGAACATCGCGACACCGAGCTCACGCCGGAGCGCGACCGCCTCGGGCCGGGGTGCTCGGGCCGCGCTGGGGACCGCCCGATGAAAGCATCCTTCCTGGAGCTTGCGTGCTGCCCGACGTGCAGATCCAGCCTCCGGCTGCAGCGGGGGCCCGCTGGAGGTCCGAGCGGAGGTCGAGACGGGCCTTTTGTCGTGCCAGGGATGTGGGTCTCGGTTCCCGATCGTGGCAGGGATTCCCCGCTTCGTGCCAGCGTCCGACTACGCGGAAACCTTCGACCTTGAGTGGCGCATGTACGGCCGTGTCCAGGTGGACAGTCTGGCTGGCAACACCATCTCTCGCGACAGGTTCGAGGCCACGACCGGGTGGGGCCCGGGGAGCATGCCGGAGAAGCTCATTCTCGACGCCGGCTGTGGCGGGGGGCGGTTCTCGGAGATCGCGCTCCTGACTGGGGCGACTGTGGTCGGGTTCGACCTGATCAGCTGTGTCGATCTTGCAAGGGAAAACTTGAGAATGCGGCACGGCGTCCTGCACCTTGCCCAGGCCAGCGTCACGAGCATGCCGTTCCAGAGCGTGTTCGACGGCGTGTTCTGCATGGGGGTACTGGCTCATACTCCCGATCCGATAGAGACGCTGCGCTGCCTTTGTGACGTTCTCAAGCCTGGCGGGGAGCTGGCGGTGGACGTCTACGAGCTGCCTGAGGGGCGCCGGCGTCGGATCGCGAGCTTGGACCCTCAGCACTGGCGGTGGAGGTCCCTGCTGGGCATCCTGCCGCACCGCCTCCTCCTTCGCTTCGTCCGACTCTATGTGGGCTGTCTCCTCAGTCTCGACAACAAGGTCGTGGCGCGTATTCAGCGCGGCGGGGCCGTGGGCCGGCTTCTGAGCCTGGCGCGCAGGTGCGTGCCGGTGATCTCCAACTACTCCCTCAAGTTCCCATTCCTGACACAGGACCAGCAGCGGCTGTGGGCCGAGATGAACACGTTCGACGGGTACAGCCCGAAGTTCACCAAGCGCCAGACCCGGGCCACCATGCGGGCGTGGGCGGCAGAGCTGGGGCTCGAGGACATCCAGGTGTTTGACAAGCCTGGCTGTGGTGATGGAACGCCGCTCGTGCTGCGGGGGAGGAAGCCCGCCGCGGGGGGGACTGCCGAGGTCGCGACTCGGGGAGAAGTGGCGACGTAGTCATGTGTGGTATCGCCGGCATTTTCGGTGAGAGTCCCGACTCGTCGCGATCGCGGGTCGAGGCCATGCTGGACACGATGGCTCATCGTGGTCCGGACGGCCGCGGCGTGATGGAGTTCGCGGGCGGCGCAGCGGGGATGGTGCGCCTCGCTCTCGTGGACCTGTCACCGCAAGGGCAGCAGCCGCTGTGGTCGGCAGATGGCCGGGCCGCCATTCTCTTCAACGGCGAAGCGTACAACTTCAGGCAAGAGCGGTCCCGGTTGGAAGGGCAAGGGCACCGATTCCGGACCCAGACTGACGCCGAGGTCGTGCTCGCGCTCTACCTCGAGCGGGGGCTGGATTTCTTCGAGCGGCTGAGGGGGATGTACGCGCTTGCCCTCTTTGACTGGCGTGAATCGGGTGCCGCGTCTCCGCCGACGGTCGTGCTCGGCCGGGATCCCTTCGGAATGAAGCCCCTCTACCTGTGGGAGTCGCCGGGCGGCAGGCGCGTCTTTGGCTCCGAGATCAAGGGAATGCTGGCCTCCGGCCTCGTGGAGCCCGAGGTGGACCGACTCGGGCTCGCGAGCTACCTGACCAGGGGGTTCGTGGTCCAGCCCCGCACGATCATCCGTGACGTGCGCATGCTGGAGGCCGGGACATGGCTGCGCTGGGGGGCCGATGGGCGGACCGCCTCGGGGCGCTTCTGGGAGCTGCCGACGGACGGCGTGCAGCCGGGCAGCCTTGACGAGCACGCCGAGCGACTCGCGGCGGCCATTGAGGAGAGCGTCGCCTTGCACGCCTTCGCGGATGCCAGAGTCGGGGCCTTTCTCAGCGGAGGCGTCGACTCGACCGGGCTGGTCGGGCTGATGGCGCGCCATGTGGGAAGGCTGCGGACGTTCACTCTGACCTTCCCGGACCTTCCATTCGGTGACGAGGCGGGCGAGGCGGCACGCTGCGCCGGTGAGTTTGGCTGCGACCACACGACGGTCGAGGTGAGTGGTCGTGACGTCGCGGGCTCGATCGAGCGCTTCTCCAGTGATCTCGACCAGCCTTCAACGGACGGCCTCAACACGTGGTTGATCTCGCGGGCGGCCGGCCCCGAGGTCAAGGGCGTGCTCTCCGGGCTCGGTGGGGACGAGTGGTTCGCCGGGTATCCGGTGACCCGACGCATGGCCCGCATGGACCATCAGGCGTGGGGGAAGCTCGTGCGGAGGATCGCAGGTCTGGCCAGCCGAGGGGTGCCGCTGTGGGGAGGCGGCCCAGTTACCGCGAGGGTCGCAGCGCTTCAAGCCAAGAGATCCCAGGTCGCCCAGTGGCTCGAGGCGCACTCCGTCTTCCGGTGCCCACCGCTCCCGGGTGCGCCGGGCTGCTGGAATGTGCTCGACCAAGAGGCGGAGGTGGTCAGCATCCTGGACTCGACCAGTGACTCGTGGCGACGCTGGAACAGCGTGGAGCTGTCCGCGGCGCTGGACGCCAAGGTCTACATGGGCTGTCAGCTGCTGAGAGATTCGGACGCGGCCAGCATGGCTCACTCCCTCGAGATGCGCGTCCCCTTCATCGACATCGAGGTGGTGAAGGTGGCCATGGCCTGCCCGTCCGAGCACAAGCTGGCCCTGGATGGAGGGAGTGGGACGGAATACGCTCTGAGTGGATCCAAGGCCGTGCTGATTCGTGCACTTCGCGAAGTCGTGTCCGACGAAGTTCTGACCCGGCCAAAGCGGGGATTCGTGCTGCCGTACATGGCCTGGGCACGCAGCTCCCTGGCCGAGGTCATGCGGGAGACCACGAACCCGACTACGCTCCGGCGGAGGGGGCTGGTGGATCCCGAGCGTGTTCGCAGTCTCCTCGGGCAGTGGGGGCCATGGCATCGGCATGCCTACCCCCACCTGTGGAGCTTGATGATCCTCGAGCTGTGGTGCCGAACTGTGCTCGACCGGGGGCGCCAGCCGCCCGAATCGGTCGAGTGCGGGGATCGACCGACGCAGGCCCCGGACCGGGGAGCTTCGACGCCTGACCGGGGCGGATCATGGGCGTGACATGGCTTCCCTAGTCAAGCAGCTCTACTGGTGCGCACCGTATCCGGTCAAGTGCTGGATGGCATCGCTCTATGCGCGCAAGTGGGACGCGCTGCGCCACGGGCCCCACTACGACGAGGTTCTCGAGCAGATCGCCGAGCGCGATCGGTGGACGACTGAGCGACTCCTCGACTACCAGACACAACGACTGGGCGAGATGGTTCGCCACGCTGGCCGCCAGGTTCCGTACTACCGCAGGCTGTTCGCAGAGGTCGGGCTCGATCCGGAGCGGTTCTCCGGCCCCGAGGATCTTGTCAGGCTGCCGATCCTGGGGAAGAACGGCGCGAGGGTGCACTCGGTCGAGCTGATTGACGAGAGGCTAGACCCGAGGAACCTCATCGTCCAGCACACGTCAGGCACCACTGGAACGCCCCTGGACTTCTACCGCGACGCTCGCCAGGAGTCCACGGCCTTCGCCTTCTACGACGGGAGGTGCCGCGAGCAGGTGGGTATGCGCCGGCGGCGAAACCGGTCGGTCAACATCAGCGGCAGCATCGTGACGCCTGTCGAGAGGAGGAAGCCTCCTTTCTGGGTGTACAACGCGAGGTGGGACCAGCTCAACATGTCCTGCTATCACATGTCCGAGGAGCACCTCGGTTACTACGTGGAGGAGATGCGGCGGTTCGGCGCAGACTTCGTCGAAGGGTACCCGTCCACCGTGTACGCCGTGGCCAGGTTCATCGTCGACCATGGTCTGGATCCGATTCCGTTCCAGGCGTGCTTCACGACCGGCGAGACCCTGTTCGACTTCCAGCGCGAGGCGATCCGGAGGGCGTTCCTGTGCCGGACCATCTCCCAGCTCGGGTGCGGCGAGATGGCGATCTTCGCCGCCGAGTGCGAGCACGGGACCCTCCATCTCAGCCCCGATTACGCCTTCGTCGAGGCCGTGGACCGCAACGGTCGGCGGCTCCCGCCTGGCGAGCAGGGGAGCCTCGTGGGCACCAGCCTTGTCAACTGGGTGCAGCCCTTCATCCGCTACCGGATCGGCGACATCGGCGCCCCGGTGGTCAGGGCGTGCCCGTGCGGCCGGCCGTTGCCGGTGCTGGATCACTTCGAGGGCCGCATCGAGGCGGTCCTGATCATGCGGGATGGGCGCTGGATGGGCAGGCTGGACGCGATCTTCAAGGGCGCCTCGGGCTTCCACGAGGCGCAGATCATCCAGGATGACTTCGAGCGATTTCGCATCCGCCTCGTGCCGGCCGAGGAGTATCGAGAGGCGGACGGCCAGCTCCTGGTCGACAACCTCCACAATTGCATCGGCCACGAGGTGCAGATCCGGCTCGAGCTCGTGGATCGCATCGAGCGAGCGGCCAGCGGCAAGTTCCCGGCCGTGCTCTGTAATCTGCCCGAGGAGATCAAGCGCCGCGGGCCCGACCCGGAGCTGAGGCTCGATGTGCGCTAGGCCCGATGTGACGGTGGGAGAGGGCGCGGACGCGGGTCGGCGGGTCGGCGACGCGGCACGTGGCCGGTTGCGCATCCTCCTGGTCGGGCCTCTGCCGCCGCCCATCGGTGGTGCGTCGCGGCTGTTCAGCTACCTGGCGACCGACCTGGAGCAGGACGGATCGTGCGAGCTCGAGGTCGTGAACATCGCCCGGGATTCCGCCGACAACCACTTCGTCTGCAACCTCTGGGTCGCGGTCAGGACGGCTCTGAAGATCATCGCCTCCGGACACAGGGCGGACATCATCAGCTTCCACGCCAACATGCGGGGGCGCACCCAGTTCGGCCCGGTGGTCTACCTGCTCTCGAGGCTCCTCGGCAAGCCTCTCGTCGTGAGGGCGTTTGGCGGCGCGTTCGACCGCCAGTTCGAGTCGCTGCGGCCGTTCCACCGGCGACTGCTGCTCCGGACCTACTTCCGCGCCGAGGCATGTCTGCTCGAGACCAGGAACCTGGTGGAGTACTTCGCGCGGCGCATCGACGGTAGGGTGGTCTGGTTTCCGAACTGCACCCGGCCGGCGAGACTGCGGTCCCCAGGGGGCAGCTGTCGTCGTTTCGTGTTTCTCGGCCGGGTCACTGTCGACAAGGGCCTCGAGGTGATTCTGAGCGCGGCCGAGTCGCTGGTGCCCGGGGTGTCGATCGACATCTTCGGGCCGATCGAGGATCGGTACACCGAGAGCTCGCTCGCCGAGCGGGGCAAGGGCAGGGTCCGATACTGCGGCGTCCTCGACGAGGCCGGGGTGAATACCGGGCTCGAGGCCTACGACGCCGTCGTCCTGCCAACCTTCCACACTGGCGAGGGGTATCCAGGCGTCGTTCTCGAGGCCTACGCGCACGGGATTCCGGTGATCACCACGCGCTGGCTGTCGATCCCGGAGATCGTCGACTCGAGCTGCGGGATCTTGATCGAGCCGCACAGCGTGGAGGCGTTTGCCGAAGCCGTGAACCGCCTGGCCGCCGACGATGCGCTCTTCTCCCGGCTGTGCGAGGGGAGCCGCGCCAAGGCGAGGGAGTTCAGTGACCGCGAGCGGACCGAGCAGTTCCTCACCCTGTGCCGGGAACTCGTGACCGCTCGTCAGGCCCGGGCAGGCCTAGGGGCCGACCAGGGAAGCTGAGCCCCGGAGACTGGCTGAAGCCTTGTCATGGCTTTTGCCGTGCGCCTGACTCCCCGGCTGGCGTTTTCGCCCTGGCGACCCGACGTAGACCAGGCTTTCCTGCTCCACGGGAGGGACTCCAGGCCGCTCGATTCAGCGAACCTCTCGCTGGCGATAGTGTCTGACTGATGCGCTCGCTCCTGGCCTTCCCCGCTGCCTACGCGTTCTTTGACCGGTTGATCGGAGGGAGGAGTGCTCGGCGGAGGTTCGTGGAAGAGCACGTCCGAGCCTCAGCTGGCGATCGAGTGCTGGACATCGGCTGTGGCCCGGCCAGCATTCTGAAGTTTCTGCCGGCGGTTGAATATGTTGGCTTCGACAGGAGCTCCGCGTATGTCACGGCGGCAAGGAAGCGACATGCGACACGGGGACGGTTCTTCTGCGGTGTGGTGAGCCAGATCGACCTGGAGGAACACGATTTCGACATTGCGATCGCCCTCGGTGTCGTGCACCACCTTGATGACGGCGAAGCCTTACAGCTGTTTCGACTCGGCGCGACGGCGCTGCGACCTGGCGGGCGGCTCGTTACCCTGGATGGCTGCCTCGCCGATGGGCAACCGGCGATTGCCCGTTACATGCTTGGCAGGGACCGGGGCCGGTATGTGCGGGATCAATCTGGCTATGAACACTTGGCCGGGCAGGTCTTCAGGGACGTCAGAAGCTCCGTGCGCTCTGATCTCCTGAGGTTTGCGTACACGCATATCGTCTTGGAGTGCACCCGGCGCTGATGTCGCTGGGTGCCCTCGACGCGGCAAAGGCCGCGCGATCGTGCCTCGCCCATGTGCGTCGCGCCCGATGCTGTTGGGCGGCGTGCGACCGGCGTCATGGATGAGCCTTACAGCGGGTGGGCGTAGCCGAAGATCGCGGCGTCGTACCTTAGCGTCCTTGGAAAGCCCTATTGATTCGTTCACCGGTGACCGCGGTTAGTGCTCGTGGGGGCGATGTACCCTGCGGTAGGCTGCTTTCGCCATGGGAAAAGGGGTCTCGTTGATGAAGGTCTCAGTCGTTGTGCCGGTGTTCGAGAGCGAGGAGTCGCTCCAGAGCCTGGTGGAACGGGTCGAGGCTGCGCTCTCTGCAGTCGTCGACGAGCACGAGCTGATCCTGGTAAACGACGGGAGTACGGATGGCAGCTGGGCTGT
>Ga0316628_100001434_pt1 | contig 16829 bp, 16 predicted proteins | sample OWC_Aug_M2_C1_D5_FD_207648 | JGI IMG/M metagenome (GOLD analysis project Ga0316628, IMG submission 207648) | Wetland soil microbial communities from Old Woman Creek delta, Ohio, United States - OWC_Aug_M2_C1_D5_C | ecosystem: Environmental > Terrestrial > Soil > Wetlands | place: USA: Ohio... | reverse complement strand
GTATGCAGTCCTTCTTCCACCCTTCCCTTTCATGCCACCATGGCAAAAATCATGAGAACAAAATTTGCCCGCTATGCTAACCCTACTATAATTAATCAGAAAAATCAAGTGCTAATTGAGCTTACCCTAAACCTTTTTCTGAAGTCCCGGCGGCTGAGCGATAAGGATGCCAGAATATGTCACAGCTCGATCTTCTTCGTTGCTTATTATCTTCGCGTCATAACCAATTTCTCAAACTCATCACTAGGGAGTGGCTCACCCAACAGGTATCCTTGAATCTCATCGCATCCACTGGAATGCAGAAACGTTAGCTGATCATCAGTTTCAACTCCCTCAGCAACCACTTCCAATTTCATGGTGTGTGCCACTGCAATCATAGCATTTACTATGGCTTGATGAGTAAGGTCGACTTTGAGTTCTCTGATGAAAGACTTGTCAATCTTAAGCTTCTGAACGTGTAATCTCTTGAGAGAACTTAAGCATGAATGCCTTAAGCCGAAGTCATCTACGGAAATTCCAATACCAATATCAGCCAGTCTGGCAAGGTTGGCAATGGTAAATTCAATATTTTGCATAACAGCGCTTTCGGTGATATCGAGTTCGAGTAGTTCAGGGGCCAGACCCGTCTCCTCCAATATCCGAGAAATCATTTTCACGAGATTCGACTTCTGGAACTGTCGTGAAGAGAGGTTTACCGTCACACGAATAGGCTTATGTCCTGCTTCCTGCCACGCCCTGGATTGGGCACAGGCAGTACGTAATACCCACTCATCGATATAAGTAATGAGCCCCGTCTCATCAGCTATAGGAAGAAATCTAGAGGGACTGAGCAATCCCAGCTCCGGATGTCTCCAGCGCACGAGTGCCTCCACACAGAGTATCTGCCGGGTATCTATGTTTATCTGCGGCTGATAATGAAGAACCAGTTCTCCGCACTCTATCATCTGGCGCAAATCATTTTCAAGCAGCATTTTTTCAAGAGTTCTGATATTTACGGCCGAACTGTAGAATTGATAGTTATTCCTGCCCTCTCCCTTTGCATGGTACATTGCAATATCGGCATTTTTGAGAAGTGCTTCGGCGCTTTCACCGTCATTCGGACAGATACTGATGCCAATACTGGCAGTAACGTAGAGCTCCTGGTTATCAATCTTGAAGGGCTCTTTAAAAAGTAACATGATTTTCTTTGCAATTGGAACCGCATCATCTGCATGAGAAATATCCGCCAGCAGGATATTAAATTCATCTCCTCCGATACGGGCAATGGTGTCGGTTTCACGTATACATGTCTTTAGTCTGCCTGCGACTTCCTTGAGCAATTCATCGCCCATCGAATGTCCGAGTGTATCATTAATATTCTTAAAGTTGTCGAGGTCCAAAAACATTACCGCAAGCATCTTGTGATTGCGGCGTGCCTCGGCCAGTTCGAGATTGAGATGGTCCATAAAGAGCATCCTGTTCGGTAAATTTGTAAGGGTATCATGCAATGCCTGGAATCTTATTGCCTCGTCGGCTCTCTTAAGTTCCGTAATTTCCTGCAGAACGACATTAACGCCGAGCATCGCGTGAGCCTCATCTCTTACGGGGTAAAAGTAAGCCAGCCAATGACGCTCAATCCCCGGCTGTGCGTGCGTTGTGCCATGGATCTCCAGCCCTTCCACCGGCTCCCCGGTTTCTATTACACGCCGTAAAGACGGCTCCCAGAGGTCTGCGAATGAGGGTGCCGCTTCGCGTACTGTCCGACCAAGGTGCTCTTCGACTGACAAACCGCTCATTTCTGCGAATTTCTCGTTGACGCTTAAGTATCGGAGGGCGGTATCCATAAAGCACAGACCGGTCGGAGCTGTCTTATAAATGACTTGCAGTTCTGCCAGACGGGTGCGAGAGAGTTCCTCACTTTTGCGCAATGCTCCCTCTGCTCGTTTACGCTCGGTAATATCGCGAAAGTAGGTTTCCAGACGGTCATGTCTGGGATAAACGTGTGTCTCAAACCATCTATTGGTTAAACTGAAGTAAGCTTCTGTGTGTACGGGCCTACGTTCCGAAGCTGCTATTTGATACTGCTGATAAAACTCGGTATCAACAGCCTCAGGGCATTCCTCCCATAAGACCTTTCCCAGAAGTTCCTTTGCAGGCCGACTGAATAACTTCTCGGCCACTTGGTTGATTTCCAAAAAGCGCCACTGGTAGTCCAATGCAAAGTATGCGTCCGTAATGCTGGTCAGTATTTCGCGCAGCCTTTCGTTCCTGCTCCGTAAAACCGTCTCTATTCGTTTGCGATCGGTGATATCGCGGGCAATCCACGAAACCCTGATAATTTTACCGCTTGCGTTCTTAATTGGAAACACGCCGAGGGATATTCTGATTGGCCTGCCGTCTTTTCTCATACCTATTGTTTCATAATGCTTTACACTCTCTCCCCTCGCAATTTTCGAAAGTATGGCGGGTATCTCATCGCGATGACCAGGAGAAATAAGGAAGGAGATGGGGCGACCGAAGATCTCTTCTGCTGAATAACCATAGATTTTTCCGCCGCCTGGGTTACAGGTCGTTATGGTGCCATCTAACGTCGAACTGACTATTGCATCATCCAGTGATGTTACAACCGCCTCTAAAAGGGCTTGCGCTTCCTCCGCCCGCTCGCACTTGACCTTTAATTCTTCATAATCCTTGAGCAGCTGTAGCCACTCTTTTATTTCTTTTAGTTCCTTCATTAATTCTTGTCGTGTATTATTTTTTAACTGGTACCAAAGTTCTTGCCTTATTATTTGTTCAACCTTATACCCCGAAAAAAAGCCGTCCTAACTTTTGGGGCTCATCCTTCTGCACTCGGCCCCGCCATCTCCAGTAAAAGCTGCATTTTTTCAATTTTCTTCATTCAAAGGGTTTGATGTCGATAAAGTACAGATTAATAAACAACACTTATTTCGGATGAGAATGATTTTCATTGAAATAAGAACTAGCTTTTAGACTTTCCCCCATGGAGATTTTTTACCATACATCATATTAATTGTCAATTTAATCAATTTGGGGAGTAGCGTTTTTACGATATTTTCCTTTGTGCGCGCCCACGGCGCCATTTTTCTTTTTATAATCTATCTCATACCCTTTATCCTGCGGATGGATCTCGGTGTCCGGTACTTCGCGGGCGAATGCCAACTCATCTATACACCCGGACGAGATGGTCGAACGTATATAAAAACGTCTCCGGCAAAGGCGCGTTGCTGTGGCCAAATTCCGTGTAGTCCGCCGCAATCAAATGGTATTTGTCTGGCAGGAGCGGAATCAACGTGGCGAACATCCTTGAGGAAGACGGCTTAATCGGCGATCAGCTTCTTAAACCGGACGGCCGACTCGGGGACTTTCGAAACTTCCCCTCTGACGATCTCGCAATGCGCATGCTGCAATACTCACACCGTAGGTCTTGCCACAAGGGACAGAAACTCCTGCCGCGTTGCCGGATTGCTGCGAAAGACCCCGAGCAGGGATGAGGTCATCATCATAGAGTTCTGTTTTTCCACGCCCCGCATCATCATGCAGAGATGTCTGGCTTCGATCATTACGCCCACACCGTCTGCTTTGATCGAGTCCAGGACAGCGTAGGCGATCTGCTCGGTCAGCCGTTCCTGGATTTGAAGCCTGCGCGCAAACATATCGACAAGACGGGCCAGTTTGCTGACGCCGAAGACGGTCCCCCTAGGTATATAGCCGATGTGGCAGCGGCCGAAAAAAGGCAGCATGTGATGCTCACAGAGGCTGTAAACCTCGATGTCGCGGACAATTATCATGCTCGTAGTCTTTTGCGTAAAACAGGCGCCGTGGATCAGCGCCTCTGCATTCTGCTTATAGCCCGAGGTAAGAAAAGCCAGCGACTTGGCTATGCGTTCGGGGGTTTTCACCAAACCTTCACGCTCCGGGTCTTCACCTATCTCTCTCAGCAATTCCCTGACAAGACCTTCAACTTTTTCTACGTTCACGGTAGCGAATCTCCTTTCTTAAGTTCTCTGTATACTGTTTCAGAGGTTTCATCCCGCGGTCGGAAAGCGATGCAGCAATCTCCGCGATCGACACCCCTGACCCCGGAAGCCTTAGTCCCGGAGAAAGCTCGTGGAGCGGTATGGCTATGAAGGCCTTTCGCAGAATCTGGGGGTCCGGAAGGGTGACGGTCTCATTTTCCATGACCATGTCGTTATAGAGAATGAGGTCGAGATCAATTGGGCGGGCCGCGAACTTGTCTCCAGTTCGTTCCCGGCCCAGCGTCTTCTCTATTGCCCTCAGGACCGAAAGCTTGAATTCGACGGGGGGCATCTCTGTCTCTACCTCAATAACGCAATTATAGTAGGAAGGCTGTTCAGGCCTGTCCTCAGCAGGAGTCAGGTAGACCGTGGAGACCCCTGTAATGTCCGCACGACTACCGAGAAGTTCGAGAGCCTTTCTTACGTTTTCGGCTGGATCGATGTTCGAACCCACACTGAGGAAGGCTTTCGCCATGCCTTTCAGGCTTTCCGGTTCCGCGTGATCTCTACACCCACGCTTCGTGCAAAACGGAGGGCCGCCGGCTTGTCCACGCGCACACACACCTGAAGAACTCCATGAAATTTCAGACAGAGATCGGCGATCGCTTCTGCAAGGGCCTCGACAAGATGGTATGCCGAGTCTTCAACCATTTTTACGATCTCTTTCTTGATGGCCCGGTAGTCCACCGTGTCCTCGAAACGGTCGCTCTTACATGCCTTGTTCAGGTCCGCCGAGATTGCCAGGTTGATGAGCACGTCCTGCTTTTCCCTGCGTTCGTCTTCGTTGACCCCTATGATACAGCGGATGCTCAGGTCGCTGATCAGGATGCGGTTGGTCACGCATACTCCGCGAGGTGACGGCCGCCGTCTACGTATATGACCTGGCCGGTAATGAATTCGCTCCTGAGAAGAAAGAGCACGGCATCCACGATGTCCCCGGGCCCACCGTGTCTCTTGAGGGGCACTGTCGATGCCAACTCCTCCAGATAGCCCATGTCCTTTCCCGGGGGGGGCAGGATAAGTCCCGGGGCTACCGCATTCACCGTGATGCCGGGGGCAAACTCGAGTGCGGTCATTTTCGTAAGAATGTGCAGGGCGTGCTTGCTCATGATATAGGAGACATGCTTCCAGTCGTAGCCGCTGATCCGCGTATCGAGCAGGTTTATTATCTTTCCCCTACCGACAAGTCGCGCGAACTCCCTGCTAAGAATAAGGGGCGCCCATGCATTGACCTGCATGTGGTGCATAAGGTCTTTGAAATCCGCATCTCTCAGGGTATCTCCCACAAATATTGCTGCACTATTGACCAGAATATCGATGTTCCCGGCCACCCTAAGTGCGCGATTTATGACCGACGCAGAATCGGCAGGGTCTTCAAAGTCCGCGGTGACTATCCATGCCTTGACTCCAAAGCGCTCCATCTCATCGCATAGGTTCTCGCATTCCCCGCGCAGTGACTGGTGGTCGTGGATGACCACGTTCGCCCCTGCCTCTCCGAGTGCGGTGCTGATGGCCCGGCCTACGCGGCGGGCGGCGCCTGTGACGACGGCGGTCTTCCCACGAAGGGACTCATTCATCTTCCGCTCTCTTCAGCGATGTTTATCTTTGCTCCGAGGATAAAATCCTTGCAGGTGAGTCCGCCTGCCTTGTGTGTGGTAAGCGTCAAACGAACTTTGTTATAAGAGATAAGGATGTCGGGATGATGGTCTTCCGCCGTTGCAAGTGCAGCGACCCTGTTTACAAACTCCATCGCCTCTGCGAAGTTCCTGAACCCAAACTCGCGCTCGATTGCCTTGTCCCTGAGCAACCATCGGGGCACTCCATCAAGAAGCTCTTTGACTTCCGCTTCAGTCAGCGCCGTGTCTTCGCCCTCTTTACAGATATCATCTTTTCTCCCCATCCGATACTCTCCCGGCCGAATCAGCGGATCGCGCCGCGAAGACTCTCAGGGGATCCAGACTGACCTCTCCTGATCAACTTGCGGGCCGCTTCGACCTTGTCCCAGACGTTGCACATCATCGCGCCCCTGACCCTGCCGTCTTTTAAGTAGTATATTACGCCCATGTCGTTTTCCTTCTGCCAGTCGGCGAAGGTCTCAAGACCCGCATTCACCTCTCCGACAGCCTCATAGCCGAACTCGAAGAGGTCGGAAAAGAAATAAGGCATGTACGTGAACGGCTCTTTGGCGCCGGCCATATTCCGTCCTGCCTGCATGCCCTGATTAAGGGCACAGTCCCAATGCTCGAGTCTCATCTGCTGCCCCAGCGCCTGGTAGGGGAAAAAGGCGTTGTCCCCGGCGGCATAGATATCGGGGTCGGAGCTTTGAAGGTACTCGTTGAGGATAATTCCGTTGCCTGTCTTCAGGCCCGCTTTATGGGCGAGTTCGATCGAGGGCCTGATTCCGATGCCGACGACCACCATGTCAGATTCGATGCGTCTGCCGACCGTTGTAGTAACAACAAACCTGCCTTCATTTTTGGCAAATGACGCAGGGCTGTCTCCTGTCAGGATCTTGACCCCGCGCTGAACAAAGTTCTTCTCCAATGCCCTGGCGAGGGGTTCAGGAAAAACGCGGCTGCAGATGTATGAACCGGGAAATATCATCGTAACCTCTACCTTATTGACAGTGAGCGCGGCAGCGATCTCCGAGCCGATAAAACCACCCCCGACAACAACCGCCGATTTCCCTTCAGCCGCTTCCTTCCGCATCCTCAGGTAATCGTCTAGGCTGCGGTAGTAGCATATTCCTTCGATATCGCCTCCGGGAATGGGGAGCCTGGTCGGAACGCCGCCGGTTGCAAGAAGGAGCTTTTCGTAGCTGAATGTCCGGCCCTTGTCGTCGGCGATCGTCCTTTTCCCGTCATCGAGCGAGGTGACGAATATGCCGAGAAGCAGATCAACTCCGTTTTGGTCGTAAAACTCCCGGGGATGCAGGAAGATCTCCTCAACCGTCTTTTGTCCGAACCAGAGTTTTTTCGAAAGGGGCGGACGGTCATAGGGCAGGTGTTGTTCGCCCCCAATGAGGAGGATCGCCCCTTTTTTGTCGAGTTCCCTAATACCTTGCACGGCCGATGCGCCTGCCAGACCGCCCCCGACTATGACATATGTATAAGTCTTCATAAGCTCCTCCAAGAAATTCATGGCAGAACGGCAGACGCCTCGACCCAGCCCCTGCACTTTATTTAAAATTCTATCAGATTTCTTTCAGAGATCAAGTTTATGTTATGGGGAGAGATGCCTTCCTAAAGAAATGCTTTCAGCAGTAATTCTTCTGATCTTTCAGCGTATCCCTGATAACGGCCTTAACTTTTTGCACCTTTTTTGTCGAACGCAGATTTTATGACCTATCTCATATCCTTTATTCTCCCATCTGCTAAAATAAGTATATGAGCATATTAAAAGAAGGATGTCCGGGAAGCAGGGAGATAAGGACCCCTTATCCTGAAGAGGTGACATGTTTCTGGTGCGACACGGTGAATGAGATGTGGACGGACGAAGTCGAGGCTGACTGCAGGAAATGCGGCAAGAAGGTGACCCGCGAGATGAGACCTTCCTGCATCGAATGGTGTCCTGCCGCGAGGGACTGTGTCGGCGCCGAGAAATATGAGCGGCTGATGAAGTCGATCAAGGCACAGGCCGACGGGGCGAAATAATAAAGCCCCTTTGAAAAAGGGGCTTTCAATGCCTCTTTGTGATGGAGCACAGGCCGACGGGGCGAAATAATAAAGCCCCTTTGAAAAAGGGGCTTTCAATGCCTCTTTGTGATGGAGCGCAAGCGGGCGGGGCCAAATAAAAAAGCCCCTTTTTTGAAGGGGCTTCAAGTTTGGTAGTGGGTCCTGACCCACTACATGAAGTTTTCAGTGATTGTGTTTAAAGGCGTGTGATTTTATTAAACTCTAGCGACGTTCACCGCCTTCGGGCCTTTTGGACCGTCAGCCACTTCGAATGAAACAGCCTGGCCTTCGGAAAGGGTTTTAAAACCGTTGGCCTGAATCTCCGAATAATGGACAAAGACGTCTCCCCCATCTTCACTTGTGATGAATCCATACCCTTTGGTTTCGTTAAACCACTTTACTGTTCCTCTCTGCTGCATACTGCTCTCTCCTCCTATTAAGAAATATAGATTATTGTGAGTTCCGGAAGTCCGAAAAAAAACCGCAAAGCTCAAAGTCTTTGCGGCCCCGTCGTACGACAAAAACTTCCGAAACTTATAAAAAAAATATTACATAGAAACGAGCGAAAGGTCAAGACTTTTTTGGCGGTTTGTATGAGGTCCGGCCGGAACCGACAGAGTGCCTCCTCCGGCGTGAAAGTAGAACCGGAAAAAGAATATAATAGACCGATGCTGATAGCCGGTCTGACAGGTAATTTTGGGATGGGAAAAAGTTATGTCCTCTCCCTCTTCAGGGAATTCGGGGCGGTCACTCTCGAAAGCGACCGCATCGTCGGGGTGCTGCTGAGAGAGGAGGGGGTCATTGCAAAGGTGAAGGGCCTGCTGGGAAACGGCGTGGAAACCCCTGGCGGGGACCTAGATAAAAAGGCGATCGCCGGTAGGATATTTCACGACCGGGAATTGAAGGAGAAACTCGAGGCGCTGCTGCACCCGCTGGTATTCGAAAAGGTGGAGGATTTCATCAGTAAGATAAAGAACAGGGATTCTGTCGTGATCGTCGAGGTCCCCCTGCTTTTCGAGGGTAATTATCAGGACAGGTTCAAAAAGACCATCACCGTCCATACTTCGGAAGAGATAGCCCTCGAAAGACTCGAGAGGTCGGGCGTCCCCAGAAGCGAAGCCCTGGCGAGGATTAAGAACCAACTGCCTATTTCCGAGAAGAAGCGCCGGGCCGATTACGTGATCGACAACAGCGGGACCAAGGATGAGACGAGAAGGCAGGTGAAAGATATTTACGGGTCTTTATGTGAAGGGCTGAAGAAGGCGGACGGGCCCGGCAAACATGAGTGAAATCGGGACCGCATGGTTATTATCATGACCAAGCTGTCAGGCCGGGTCCACGTCGACCACAATTTTTAGGCCCTTTACCCCCTCATACATAAGAAGGACCGATCTTGCCGCATCGTTCAGGGCCTTCCTGCTGGCGGACTTGAGAAAGACGGATAATTCATCTTCCCCCATCTTATTTTTGGACGAAGCAGGGCCGAGTATTTCTATGCCCTTCCCGACGTCCCTGATCTTTGAGATTAATGCGTCTCCCAGGCGCCCGTTTCCCGAGAGCGTGATTTTCATCAGTTTAGAGTAGGGGGGATACGCAAGCTCCTTTCTAGCAGCGAGTTCCTCTTTTACGAAGGCGTCATAATCACCTTTTTTTAAGTGCCGGAAGAGGCTGGTCTGAGGGAGCCTTGTCTGGATCATGACGTCGCCTCCCGGTTCGGCTAGATCGATCACCGTCGAGAGCTCGCGATAGGCCTTTTCGGAGGCTCTGAAATCCGGGAAATTAAGATAGGCATCTGTATTCAGGACGGCGGCCAGAGAAAACTTTTCGGCCGGTCCGATCCGCTTGGTCATCATCTTCGTCCCGACGATCACTTTAGCAGAATCCCCGGAAAGACTCCCGAGGAGTTTCCTCGCCTCCGATTTCTTCGTCACTCCGTCGCTGTCGAACCTGAGCGATCCCATGCCGAAGAGTTCTTCGATCTCTTCCTGCACCTTCTGTGTGCCTGCGCCCCGAAGCTCGATATGAAGCCCCCCGCATCTCCCGCACCTTTCGGGTACGGCGCGGACCTTGCCGCAATAGTGGCATTTCAGGGCTTTTTCGTCCCTGTGCATGACTAGAGGTATATCACAGTTGTCGCACCTTTCCTCATGGCCGCAGTCGGCGCAAAGAAGAAGGGTGGAATAGCCCCTTCTGTTGACCACGAACATTATTTTTTTCTTTGCCTTCAGCTTATTCCTTGCGGCATCGAAGACCTCCCTGGAGATGCCGGGCCTTATCTTCCTGGCGTATCTCATATCGATTATCGTTACCCGCGGTCTCCTGACCTGCACGGCCGGTTTAAGGGGAATATATTTTTGCGTCAGGGCGTTGAAGGAAGATTCGACTGACGGCGTGACCGAAGAAAGGAGCACTGTGCACTTTTCGAGGAAACCCCTCATCACTGCCACATCGCGGATATTGTATCTGATCCCTTCCTCAAGCTTGTACGAACCGTTGTCTTCATGCAACACTGATATCAGGGAGACGTTCTTTATCGGCGCGAAGAGAGCGGCCCTCGTTCCTATGACGATGTCATGCTTCCCCGAAAGTATGCCTGCCAGGGACTCGGAACGCCTCCCGCGTGAGATCCCTCCATGGAGCAGACAGGCCCTGTCCCCCAAAAACCCGGATACCGCCGAATAAAAAGTTTCCGCCTGGGAGACCTCCGGAAAGATCACTATCACGCTCCTCAAAACGGTCTGCAGCAGTTCCGATATGAAAGAGTATTCATAGTCGGCGGATGGTGCGTGCACGAGAAAGGCGCGGTATCGTCTTTCCGCGGCGGATTCTCGTATCAGGGAGACTTCTTCCGGAGGGACGGCGAGGAGGCTGAATCGGGGGCTCTTCCCCTTTTCCGCAGTCTTTCTTGCTTTAACCCTTACGAACAACTCCTTCGGCAGGATTTGCTGGAGTATGCTGCCTTCAGAGGCGAGGTAGTAGTCCGACATCCATCGAAGGAGCTTCAGCATGCCTTTGCCCAGGACCGGGAAATCGCCGTCAATTGATGAAAGTTCCTTGATCGGTCCCGCGGGAGGAGACGCGACTGCATCCAGGATGATGCCCTTTGCGGTCCTGTTCCTCAGGGGCGCTGATACTATCATCCCCGGCCTGGCCTGTCCCGAAAGATGTTCGGGACATTTGTAGGTCAGGGGCCGGAGGTTGACGGGAAATACAATGTCGAGATAGTGCACAGATAATTTTATCATACGTGAAATTTTGGCACACTCTTATTTCTTTTTATGCTATCGCAGCGGGGAGGCCGGAAAAACTTTATATAGCTTTTTTCTTGTTTTGTGCATTTCAGGAGGGGACCATCTTTTCGCTCATTCTCGTCCCGTAAGCTTGGTTTCGGGACTCCGAGGCAATTTCTCGATCCGCCTATGCGGGTCAATACGAGAAATTGAAGCCGCTCAAAGAAAGTCTTCTCCTTCGCTCAGGACCTCTCGCTATGTCATCTCTTCAGGACAGATGCAGGGACATGCGGAAAAAACTTTATCTGCGCCACCTTTGTAAGAGAAACGCTATTTAAAAAGCAGATCGTTCAAGTAAAAGGTGGGATTACATAAACATGCAAATTGCGACATTATAAAGTTTTTTGGAGCGTGTATCGCGTCAAAAAGTCGGATTGTTCAGGGATGCAGTATGGTATTGTCTTTGTGGGCGGCTGGAAGATGTCAGGAGAGTATCCTTCTTTTTTTATTGATGATCTTGAACCCTTCGAACCACAGTATGCTCACCACCCCGGCGGCCAGACAGATCACCAGATCTAGGAAGTGCAGGGCGCTGAACCTGAAGAGAGCGCGGAGGAAGGGCACGTAAATCACTAAGGCCAGGAAAAAAAGAGCGCCCCCCACAACAGACCAAAAGGCCGCATTGGGTGTGCGGATGGAATCGAACATGGAGCGGGTCCAGGACCTGTTGGTCATTATAAGACCGATATTTGCGATGATGAGAGTGGTAAAGCTGAGCGCCCTGGCTTCGTATTCCCCCTGCCCCCTCTGCATGGCGATAAGAAAGACGCCAAGGACTATGCAGAGCACGCCTACTCCCTGAAGCAGGCTGAAGACAAGCGTCCGTCTGTTGAACATAGGGTCTTTGAGATTGCGCGGTGGACGCATCATCACGGCCGCCTCCTCTGCCTCTGCCTCAAAGACTATTGAGCATGCAGGGTCGATGATAAGTTCGAGAAAGACGATATGCACGGGAAGAAGGACAAGGGGCCAGTTGAAGACAACGGGGATCAGGGACATTCCCGCGATCGGCACATGGACGGCCAGGATATAGGCCATCGCCTTCTTGATGTTATCGAAGATCCTTCTGCCCATCCTCACCGCCTGCACTATCGACGAGAAGTCGTCGTCAAGCAGGACGATTGCGGACGCCTCGCGGGCGACATCGGTCCCTCTGCCCCCCATGGCGATTCCGATGTGGGCGGCTTTGAGCGCCGCTGCGTCGTTCACCCCATCGCCGGTCATCGCCACCACTTCTCCGACTGCCTTGAGCGCATTGACCAGACGGAGTTTCTGTTCGGGGACGACCCTTGCAAAGATATTCACCGTCCTGATCCGATTCTGCAGTTCGACTTCTTCCATCTTTTCCAGTTCATGTCCGGTGATGATATTGTCCGGCTGTTTCAACCCTATCTGTTTCCCTATATTCTGGGCGGTGACGGGATAATCTCCCGTGATCATTACAACCCGGATGCCGGCATCGCTGCATTCTCGTATCGCCTCCGCAACGCGGGGCCGCACAGGGTCGGCCAGTCCGATCAGTCCGAGGAAAGAGAACCTGAAGTCGTGCTGTCCGCCGGGCAGTTCGGGTTCCCGGAATTCAGATTTGGCGACCCCCAAAACCCTCAGGCCCTCTGCCGCCATCGAGTTTATCTTTTCAGACAACCTCCCGATCTCTCCTTCGCTCATATGACAGATATCAAAGACCGCCTCCGGCGCACCCTTTGCCGCGATCACGTAACTCTTGCTGTCGGGCGATTTCCAGACCCTGGACATCGTCAGCAGGTTCTTCGAAAGGGGATACTCCTGCACAAGCGACCAGTCATTATGCAGATGCTCCGTGTTCGACAGGGTTTTTTCGCCGAGCTCCCTCAGGCTCCTTTCCATCGGATCGAACGGGTCTATCTGGCTTGCGAGGATGCTGAATTCAACGATCTCGTGTACATCCTCTGAAAGCGCGTCCGGCGTCCCGTCTATCTTATAGAATCTCCCGCCGACACAAAGCTTGTGGACAGACATCTGGTTCATTGTTAGGGTACCTGTCTTATCCACGCACAGAACACTCGCAGATCCGAGCGTCTCCACCGCCGGCACCCTGCGGGTCAAAACGCGTTTTTTCGATATCCTCCATGCGCCCAGGGCAAGAAAAATAGTCAGCACGACAGGGAATTCTTCGGGAAGCATGGCCATCGCAAGGGTGATGCCGGCCAACAGTCCTTTCAGCCAGTCATGCCGTGTCAGGCCATAGACGACCACGACCACCGAGCAGAGCGACAGTCCTATCAGCGCGAGTTTTCTGACGAGCGCGCCTGTCTCACGCTGAAGCAGGGTCTCTTCGGGTTCTATGGACTGCAAGGCCTTCCCGATCTTGCCGAGTTCCGTATGAGGGCCCGTCGCCAGGACCTTTCCGATCCCGGTGCCCTGGACGGCGAGAGTCCCTGAATAGACAAAGGGCAGATCGTCACCCCCCGGCCGGGACATCCCTTCACATTTAGCTGTCTCGCCCTTTCGGACCGGCACCGACTCGCCGGTGAGGAGCGATTCATCGACACAAAGGTTTACCGATGTTATCAGCACTGCGTCGGCGGGCACCCTGTCCCCCTCCGAGACTATAATAATATCGTCCCTCACCACCTCACGGCCGGCGATCCTCTTCTGAATGCCGTCCCTGACGACCAATGCCCTGGGGCTTGAAAGGTCGCGCAGGGCCTCCAGTGCCCTTTCTGTTTTACGTTCCTGATAGAGCGTGATCCCCATGACGACGAAGACGAAGCCGAGCAGCATCGCCGCCTCCCGGACGTCCCCAAGCATCAGATATATTATTCCGCCGCCGATCAGAAGAAGGAACATCGGCTCTCTGACTACTTCGTAGGCGATCGCAAAGAAACTGCGCCTTTTTGTCGAAGGGAGTTCGTTGTAGCCGTCTTCCTTCAGCCTCTCTGCGGCTTCTGATTCGGAAAGACCCTGGATGCTCCCCGCGTCAAGCCCTCTTTCCGAAGGCGTGCTCATTTGTTCACCGGTCCTCCATGATAAAAGTTCATGAGAAAAGAATAGGGTATTATACTACACAAATCTGGTGTGCAAAAAAAGGAAAAGAGCGGCGGATTTTCTTCTGAAAGACGGCAGGAAAAAGATTTCGGAGACTCTTAATGTAAGGGAGAGGCGGAAGAGCTGAAAAATTAATGGCGGCAGTAAACCGTTTCCGGCTTTATCTACAGCTTCAAGGAGATAAATGAGGCGCAGGGTAACCAGCCTTTTCGAAGGGGAACACAAGACACAAGGTAGACGGCGTTATGAATGGTTTTGGTTCCCATTGGGGCCCGTTCTAAAATTTAGGTTTCCGACCGAGTCCGAGCGTAAAGAATTTTCCCCGTGTTTGAGTCCCGAAAACCTTCGGGACGAGTTGGAAAAATTAGTGAGGACGACCTGAGGAAACCGTGAAGAGATGGATAGCGAGTTCAAGGCGAGCGAATTTCAACAATCCTCGTCCTTGCATCGAAGCTCCGAAGGAGGTTCCATTTTAGCTGGTGCGTTCTTTTGGGCACTTTTCTGACGCATCTCAGAAAAGCGCCTCGGGTGCGGGGCAAAGCCCCGGAAGACAGTGAGTAGTAAGAAGTAAATCGTGAATCATCCAAAAATACACTTCGAAGCCCCAAAACATCACAAAACATTTTAGAATCGGGGCGTCGCCCCGTGCCACAGCCCGTTTATAATGTTTCGATTCGCACCACAACTTGTTTCGATTCGCGCCACATTTATTCATCGGACAAATGTGGTTTGCTCGCCGGCAGAGGCCGCACAACCGGGGTGTACAAAATATGCTTTTTAATCAGCCGGTTGATATCCTGCCCGCTGGCTGCCCGGATGTCCGTGCAAAGATTCCTGGAATTCCTCTCTGGTACGCTTTTTGTAAATATAAGTATATTGTAAGGAATAATAAATCGACGTGCGTCGAGGAAAGGCATAGGAATGATCAGAACGACCGCAGCAGACACGAAGAAAGTCGAAACCGATCGGAAAGATGGGTCGATGGCCGGCACCTATCGTCCGATGAAGGCAGAGACTATATCACAGAAGGACCTGAGGGACGGGTGTGTGCTGTACGATTCGCATAAGGGCGCTCTCTACACCCTGAACCCCACCGCGTCCTTCATCCTGACGTACTGCAACGGCGGCAGCACAATCGAGGAGATCGCGCGGCAATCGGCGCTTGCCTTCAGTATTGCGCCTGATGAGGCGATGAAGGACGTCATCTCGATGATCTCTGTCTTGAAGGAAGAGGGACTGTTAGTGCCCGGTTAGGCCCGGGGTAAACATATGACAAGGAACCGTTACGAATTATTTGGTTTTCGCTTTGCACTAACGGCAGATCGCCCCCTCGCGGGCATTCCATTGTGGTCGCTGTATCCCGCCCTCCGCTCCGATCCCGGCCCCTGCGACGCAGAATGGACCGTCAGTCAGGTAATACGCGCCGGCGGCGGACCGCTGTATGTGCTCCGCGATGAGCAAGGGGATGTTCATGAGACGGATGACCCTGTCCGGCTGATGGAGCAACTGGAATGGGCTATCATGCTTAGGCTCCTGGCAGCCCAGGACCATTTCCTACAGCTGCACGCCGCAGGTCTCGTCACGGACGACAGGGGGCTCCTGCTGGTGGGCCCCTCAGGCTCAGGCAAGAGCACCCAGGCGCTCGGCCTGGTGCTGGCAGGCTGGAGATGCCTTTCGGACGAGATCATCCTGCTTGAGCCAGACGGCAGCAGGGCATGGCCCTTTCCGCGTAGTTTCCACACTACGTCCGATACCCTGCGGCTCTTCCCGGAACTGCGCAGACCGGACGCCGCGGGAGTCTTCACTGACTCATCCGGGAAGTGCAGATTCGATCCCGCAGTGATAAAAAAAGACTGGGTGGCTCGGCCGGCCAAGCCGACATGGCTGGTCTTTCCGAGGTATAGCACTGCCGGAGGCGACGAACTTACGCCCCTCGGCGAAACCGAGGCCCTATCCATGCTGATCGAACAGGCGATCAACCTCGCCTCCTTCGGCGAAAGGGGGATCGAGGTCCTGGTCAGACTTGTGCGTTCCTGCGAGCGTTATCGGCTGAACACAAGAGATGTGAGACGCTCGCGGGTGCTTTTTTCGGAATTGGCAAGCGCACGCGGCGGCGAAGAGGCGCACGAATGGGCCTGGTCCCGCAGGGCGCAAAGCAGAGAGATGCAGAGAGCTTTATTACAATGGAGGTGAGGAAGATGAAAAGCCAGAAGGACCAGTGCAGTTCGCGGCGCGAGTTTCTCAAGAAGACCATAAAGGCAACAGGGTACACAATACCGGCCCTGATGGTCTTCAGGATGGGATCCACCAAAGCCTGGGCGCAGAAGTATGAGGCGCCGAGCAGACAGAACGCCGGCTTGAGCGACCCCTGCAAGGGGGTCTTTGAGAAGATCTTCAAGCCAAAGTGCTGGTAACGGCGCAGGCTGCCACGGACTGAGGAGATGGAGAGGAAACGGGCCTTATCCCTTCTGCGCGCCGTATCCACAAACGACGAGGGTACCGCCTCGCTGCTTGCCGCGGTCCCCGCAGAGGCATGGCACGGCGTCCTGCGGCAGCTGCAGTTGCTGGAACTCACACCCCTCTTCTATAGCCATCTCGCGCGGGGCCCAGCCGCAGCGCATGTCCCCGTGAAGGTCCTGCATCGCCTCCAGGAGACGTATTTCCTGCATGCCGCGCGGAACGCCCTCATCCTCGAAGACCTCAGGGAGATCATCGGAATCCTCAGGCTGCACGACATCGATGCCATTGTACTGAAGGGGGCGTGCCTTGCCGAGACCGTATACGATGATATCGCCCTCCGGCCGATGCATGATATAGACATC
>Ga0316628_100001433_pt1 | contig 16832 bp, 16 predicted proteins | sample OWC_Aug_M2_C1_D5_FD_207648 | JGI IMG/M metagenome (GOLD analysis project Ga0316628, IMG submission 207648) | Wetland soil microbial communities from Old Woman Creek delta, Ohio, United States - OWC_Aug_M2_C1_D5_C | ecosystem: Environmental > Terrestrial > Soil > Wetlands | place: USA: Ohio... | reverse complement strand
AACGGCGACGGGCTGCTCGACGTGGTGACGGCCGCATACGACGCTGACGATATCTCCTGGTTTGTCAACGACGGCGACATCACCGGGACGGGACCATGGGCAAGGATGGTGGTTCGGACCGGCTTCGACGGCGCAATCTGTGTCGGAAGCGGTGACCTCGATGGCGACGGCGATCTCGACTTGGCCGCCGGCGCCTACCTGGCGGGCGACGTCTACTGGTTCGCCAACGACGGCGGAGACGGCACCGCCTGGGTGGCGGACGACGTCACCTTCGCTCTCGATGGTGTGTACTCGGTGCAGCCGGTGGACATGGACGGGGATGGCACTCTCGACCTGCTCGCGGCCGGCCGGCTGGCCGACAGGGTGACCTGGTTCGAGAATGAGGGGAGCTACTGGGTCTCCCGAGACGTCGCCACCGCCTTCGACGGCGCGCGCTCGGCGCTCGCCGTCGACCTCGACGGCGAGGGGGACCTCGACGTCGTGGCGGCCGCCGAGTTCGGCGATGAGGTCGCCTGGTGGCCCAACCGCTCTACCCACCGCACGGCGTTGTTTCCCGCTGCAGAGGTGGTCGACGACGCCACCAACTACGTGCAGACCTTGGCCGTCGCCGACATGGACCGCGACGGCGTCCTGGACATCGTCACCGGCCAGCGCAACGAGTCGGCGGAGTCCGACATCATCGTCTGGCGGCAGGAGGGGGACGGGTGGACGCCGGTGGTGGTCGACACTGACTTCAACGGGGTGACCGATCTGCGCCTGGTCGACGTCAACTGCGACGGCGCCCTGGACATCGTCAGCATGGCCGTCTACGACGATGCGCTGGCGTGGTACGAGAACGCCGGTCCAACCACCTACCTTGCGCACCCGATCGGCGGCACAGGCAGTTGGGGAGACCTCGACACCGCCGACCTCGACTGCGACGGCGACCTCGACGTCGTGGCCATAGACTGGAGCAGTGCTGACCTCACGTGGTGGGAGAACAGCGCCGGGGATGGCTCGGTGTGGCTGGAGCGGACCATACCCACCTCGGTTAGCTTCGACTCGGTGCGCGCCGGAGACCTCGACGACGACGGCGACAGCGACTTGGTGGTGGGGGAGTTCGGCACGCCCGGTTCGTGGTGGGTGCTGACCAACAGCCTGTGCGACGGCGGGGGCTGGGCCGCGAGCGAGATCGGCGACATCTACATGAACGACATCGAGCTCGGGGACTTCAACCTCGACGGCTCGACCGACCTTGCCTTGGCGTCCTACTCCGGCAACACGATCGCGGTCTGGCTCTGGACCGGCGTCTGGGAGCGCCACAACGTGACGACGACCGCTGACGGGGCGGAGGAGCTCGTCGCGGTCGACTTCGACCTCGACGGCGACCTCGACCTGGCGGCGACGGCCGTCTCCGCCGGCGAGCTGCGGTGGTGGGCCAACGACGGCAGTGGCACAACGTGGACCGAGACGATCGTCGCCGGCGGCCTCGACGACCCTGTGGCGGCTGCCTCCGGCGACGTCAACGGCGACGGGGACCAGGACCTAGCCGTCGTCGAATGGAACGTGGACAGGATCTCCCTCTTCTCCAACCAAGGGGGGCAGTACCGGGTCGAGTCGGTTGACGTCGCCCCGGACTACCTTGGGGATGCGTCGACCGCCGCAGTCATCCGCTTCTCGGTGACCAGCATGGGGTGGGCGGGCGACCCGGACAGTGAGCTGCGCCGGGTCAGCCTCAACCTGGTCGACGGCGCCGGGCAGCCGTTCAGCGAAGACCAGGCCTCAGCCATCTTCGCCGCCGTGCAGGTGTGGCACGACGCGAACGGCAGCGGCTCCTTTGAGAGCGGGGCCGATCTCCTGCTGCTCGACGTTCCGCCGCCGATGCCGGCAACGGGCGACCTCTACCTCGAGCTGCCGGCCGGAGCCCCCAACCCGCCCATCGCTGGCGCCGGGGGCTCCGAAACCTACTTCGTGATCTTCGAGACCACCGCCGACGCGAGCGCCCAGCTGCCCAACGACTTCCGGGTCCGGCACCACCCGGGTGCCTCGCAGATGACGAGCTACGTCGAGTTCCCGACGTTTCCGCTCCGCGGCGAGTGGTGGGAGGCGGTCATCACCCGTACCGTTCTTCTCGGAGTCGACTCGAGCCTGATCTTTGCCGACGGCTTCGAGTCGGGCGACACCTCGGCCTGGTCGGCCACGGTTCCGTGAGCGGGCGATCGTTGGCGGAAGGGAGCCCTCCCGTTCGAGGGGAGGCCCGAGCTTCGACCAGCGCCTGAACGCTGACGGGCCTGTGCTGCGGCTCGGGATGTTCCCCATGCGCGGACGGGACTCCCCAGGTCCGCAAAGCGCCGCTCAGCGCTCACGTTGCAACAATGCCAAATGGCACCCGTCCGGGCTAGAGATCCAGTGCGAGGTCGGCGACTGCCAGGAGCAGGTGGTCACCCTTGTCAACCTTGTCACGCCTGCGGTCGGTTCCTCGAGCTGGAGCGCGCAGCCGAGCTGACCGCTGCTGGCCACCTTCCTGCCGGTTAGGTCGAAATGCCCAGGATCGTGCTTCTTGACATCTTTCGGTGGCGCGATCGTCAGGTCCGCGCCGGCGTCGGCCAGCGCGGCGAGCCCGCCCCCTCGAGGAAGCGCAGCTCGTCGGGAGTCGACTCCCGCCCGAGGATGGCGTTGCGCTGGGGGAAACGGCCGAAGCGCGCGATCAGGTCGCGGTGACGCTCGGCCCAGGCGACGAAGCCCGAGAAGGTCGGCCGCCAGGGCTCGCGGACCTCATCGGCCAGGGCCTGGAAGCGGGCCACCGACAGGCTCTGGCAGGACATGCTCTCGGCGTGCGCTAGGGGCATGAGGAGAAACACGCGCTCGATCGGCCTCAGCCCCCGGTCGGCGCCGACCTGGAGGGCCTGGAGGGTCAGGCGCCGGGCCTGGGGGTCGCCGGCAAAGGCTTGCGCCGACCCACGGCAGATGGCCCGCGGCAGCTGGTCGAGGAGCAGGATGAGGGCCAGCCGTCCGCGCGGGGTCAGGCTCCACGCGGCGAGCTCGCCCGCGGCCGCGGCGACGACCAGAGCGCCGAACCGGGCGCGCAGCTCGGCGTCGGTCTGGGGCTCGCGACCCCACCACAGGGCGGACTGGGCGTCCGCGACGCGGGCGTCGTCCGTCTCGCTGCCGAACCAGTGGTGGAGCAGGTCCCTGGCGGTCGGGACCGGCGGCGGAAGCCGCCGCTGCAGAAGCGCGTCGGTTCTCACGTGACAGGCAACAGGGGGGAGGAGGGAGACGTTCCCGCAGGACCGGGACGAGGATCAGGGGCAGTACCGGAGACGCGATAGAATCGGCACCCAGAGGGAGGGGATCATGGGTCATCGGACGGTGGAGGAGTTCGTCCAGGAGCGCGCCGAGCTCAACCAGCTCGTGCTTGACCACGCCAACCTCGACATCAAGCGTTTCTTCAACCTCGACAGCCAGACCTACCGTGAGGGTGCGCTGCCGGCTCGAACCAAGGAGATGCTCGGCCTGGTGGCGTCACTGGTGCTGCGCTGCGACGACTGTGTCCTCTACCACCTGGGCAGGTGTCACGAGGAGGGCGTCAACGACGCCGAGCTCCAGGAGGCGTTGATGGTGGGGTTGGTGGTCGGCGGCTCCATCGTCATCCCCCACCTGCGCCGCGCCTTCCGGGCCTGGACCGAGCTGACCGGGAGGGAGGACGAGTGAACCCGACGCGACCTGGCAGCGGCTGGATCGAGGTGATCGCCGGCCCGATGTTCTCGGGCAAGTCCGAGGAGCTCATCCGGCGCCTGCGGCGGGCCGCCATCGCCCGTATGCGACTGCAGGTGTTCAAGCCCCGGGTGGACAACCGTTACTCGGAGTCGGATGTGGTCTCGCACTCGCAGTGGCGAGTTCCATCCGAGGCTGTCGGCCGGGCCGATGACGTGCTCACCCGTCTCGACCCGCGCACCGAGGTGGTCGGCATCGACGAGGCCCAGTTCTTCGACGAGGGCTTGCCTCGCGTCTGCCGGCACGTGGCGGACCTGGGTAAGCGGGTCATCGTTGCCGGGCTCGACATGGACTACCGCGGGGTGCCCTTCGGGCCGATGCCCGAGCTGTTGGCGATCGCCGAGCAGGTGCAGAAGATAGCGGCCATCTGCGCCCGCTGCGGTTCGTCGGCGGCCTATACCCAGAGGCTGATCGCGTCCGACCAACAGGTGGTGGTCGGTGCCAGCGGGGTCTACGAGGCCCGCTGCCGCCGCTGCCACGAGCCTGAGGGCGCCACCAGCGGGGTCGAGCCTTGGCTCTTCCCGCCGAGCGGGGAGCCTGGGGAGCGATCCGAAGCCTGAGCCGTTCGGGCCGAGTCACGGCGGGAGGCGGGCTCGACCGAAGGCTGCGCAGGGTCTGCGAGCCGCTCGGCCACGACCACGAGCCGCCGGCGGCGGTGAGTGGGCGCTCGGCAATCCACCTCATGAGTTGGCGAGGCCGCGGCGCAGCGGGTCGCGCGCCGGTGGTACACTGCCGGCGAGTTGGCGATGCCGGAGGTCCCCCCAATCCCGCGCGGAGTGCGGTTGCTTCTCGCTGCCGCCAGCCTGGTGGTGATCGTCGCAGGTCTGCGGGCGGCAGCGCCGGTCTTGGCGCCACTCGCGCTGTCGCTGTTCCTCGCGATTCTCTTCCTGCCGCTGCAGCGCTTCCTGCGTCGTCACCGCTGGCCGGTCAGCCTTGCCGTGGCGGTGACGATGCTCTGCGTTTTCGCGCTGCTGACTGCGGTCGTTCTGCTCGTCCTGGGCTCGCTGGGCGGACTGTCCGAGAGCCTGCCGGTCTACCAGGCGGCGCTCGCCGAGAAGCTCTCCTACACAGTCGAGTGGTGGGAGCAGAAGGGGATCCGGCTCTCCGAGTGGCTGCCGGCCCTGACGGCCAGGCCGCAGTCGCTCGTGGGTCTCCTGGGGAAGACCCTGCTGCGGGTCGGTAACCTTTTCTCGCAGTTGGTTCTGGTGCTGCTGACCATGGTCTTCCTGTTGTTCGAGGCGCTGAACATCCCGACCCGCTTGGCCGTAGCCTCGGGTGGGCGGGTCCACCCCGAGCTCTTCTCGCGCATCACGGACGAGCTGCAGCGCTACCTCGGCCTCAAGGTGCTGATCTCGGCGGCGCTCGGCGGGCTGGTCGCCGGGTGGACGTCATGGATGGGGCTCGACTTCGCCGTCATGCTCGGCCTCGTCGCCTTTGCCTGCCACTTCATCCCCAACGTCGGCGCCCTGCTGGCCGCGCTGCCGGCGATGCTGCTCGCGTTCGCCGAGTACGACACGATGTGGGCCCTGGTCGTCGGCCTCGGTTACCTGGCTCTCGCCGTCGTGGTCGGCAATCTGATCGAGCCGCTCCTGCTTGGCCGGCGACTGCGCCTCTCCGCGCTGGTGGTCTTCGTCTCCTTGGTCTTCTGGGGATGGGTGTGGGGCCCGATCGGCATGCTGCTGTCGGTGCCGCTCACCCTCGGCTTGAGGATCGTCTGCGAGCACGTCCCGAGCCTCGTCTGGATCACCGCCCTGCTCGACTCGAAGGTGCCAGCGGCCGTGGCGGAACGGCTCGGGGTCGCGGAGACAGGGGTCGAGAGCGACGGGAGCGAGGGTAAGGTCGCCGCCACCGCCGAGCACCCGGACGCGGCCGCGCCGCAGGGGCAGGCGCTCGCCGGCTGACGACCCGGGCTCCTCCCTCACCGGCGGCGACCGAGGAAACCCGCGTCGCTGGAGGCACGTACTTCGCCCGGAAGGAGGAAGGTATGCAACGAGCTGCACTGCTGGTCCTGCTGGGCGTGGTCCTGCTCGTCGAGCCCGCGTTTGCCGCCGACCAGGCGGCACCGCCGGCCGCGGTCAAGGGCAAGGCGGCCCTGCTCGTCGTCGACACCCAGAACCTCTACCTGTCGTGGATGGACGAGAAGGACAAAGGGATTGCGTTGTACATGATCAACGCCACCATCGAGCTCTTCCGGGAGCGTGGGCTGCCGGTCATCCGGGTCTACAACACCGACCCGGTCAGGGGCCCGGCGCCGGGGTCCGAGCCGTTCGAGTTCCCGGCCACGATCCTGGTCAAGCCGGACGACCCGATGGTGGTCAAGAACCACCCCAGCGCCTTCCAGCAGACCGAGCTCGAGCGCGTCCTGCGCGAGCAAGGCTGCGACACGGTGTTCATCACCGGCCTCAGCGCGGTAGGCTGCGCGCTCGCCACCTACTTCGACGCCGAACGGCTCGACTTCCGGACCTTCATGGTCAAGAACGCGCTCCTCAGCCACCGCACCGAGCTCACCCGCAGCGTGGAGGAGATCACCGGCGCGGTGAGCTACGAGGCGGTGGAGTACATGCTGCTCGACTAGCCGTGCCCCTCCGGTTCCTTGGCGACCCACAGGCCGACGATGATGGCCGCCGCGGCGCCGATCTTGAACGGTGGCACCGGCTCGCCGAGGAACAGGAAGGCGAGGACGAGGACGTAGACCGGCACCAGGAAGATGAACTTGGCCGTCGCCGCAGCGCCGATCTCCTTGATGCCCTTGAGGTAGAGGAAGTAGCCGAGGCCGGTCGAGATGAGGGACATGTAGAGCACCGACAGCCACCCCCGCAGGCTCCCGCCGAGGAGGCTGGGCAGAGCGCTTTCCTGGAGCAGGAACGGGCTGAGGAGGACCGCCCCCACCACCCAGGTTGCCCAGGAGAGGTCGAAGGGGTCGTAGAGGTGGGCGACCGGCTTGCTTACCACGCCATAGAGCGCCCAGGCGATGGCGGCGCCGAAGGCGAGCAGGTCGCCGGTGTTGGGCCCGTGGGTGAGCATCGTGGTCAGCGCGCCGTCGGAGACGATGACGGCCACCCCGGCAAAGCCGAGGGCGATGCCCACGGCCTTGCGCCAGGTCATTCTCTCGCCGAGGAAGAGGACCGCCAGCCCGATGGTCAGCAGACTGTCGCTGGAGATGATGAGGGCCGAGTTGCCGGTCGAGGTGAGCCTCAGGCTCCAGTAGAACAGCACGTGGTAGGCGAAGATCCCGGTCAACCCAAGCAGCCCCAGGATGAGCAGGTTGCGGCGGGACCAGGCGGCGGGCGCGCTCCTCCCGCGCAGGGCGAAGGGCCACAGAGCCGCGGAGGCGATGGCGAAGCGGAGGAACGAGGTCAGCTCGGGCGAGAAGTCCTGGACGGCCCACTTGCCGGCCGGGAAGGACAGCCCCCACAGCAGTGGGAAGGTCAGCAGCAGGAGGGTGGCTGAGCGGCTGCGCGACACGACGATGTCCTCCTCGACCGCGGTCGCGTGAGTCTACTCCGCGCCAGTCGGGGACGCCCCTGTGCGAGGCTTTCGTCGAGCACGGCACGATGGAGGTTGATGCCGGCCGCCGAGTCGTGGCCCCCGATGCCGAGCTCAGACCGACGAGAGACCCCAATCCTGAGCAGAGTCGTCTATCATGGAGAGGCAATGGTGACCGAGCTCGAGCCCGGAATGCTGGTCGGCCGCTACCGCCTGGTGCAGCAGATTGCTCAGGGCGGCATGGGCACGGTGTGGGTGGCGCGTGACGAGCGCCTCGACCGCGACGTGGCGGTCAAGGTCTTGCCCCGGCTCCTGGTCAGCGATCCTTCGGCCGAGCGCCGCTTCGAACGCGAGGCCCGGGCGATGGGTCGACTCCAGCACCCCAACGTCGTCGCCATCTACGACGTGGGCTCGGCCGACCCAGGCACCGGAGAGGAGCTTCCGTTCCTGGTCATGGCCCTGGTCCGCGGCCAGTCCCTGGACAAGATCCTCGCCGAGGGCAGGCTGGGGCCGGGCCGCGCGGTGCGGATCTTCGAGCAGGTGGCGCGCGCCCTGGCGGCGGCCCACGAGGCGGGCGTGATCCACCGCGACCTCAAGCCCTCCAACATCATGGTCGGCGACCGCGACCACGTGAGCGTGCTCGACTTCGGCCTCGCTCGGCTGGTGCAGCAGGAGGGACAGACCCCGGAGGAGACCTTGACCACCCCGGGCATGGTCCTCGGCTCCTGCCCTTACATGGCGCCCGAGCAGGCCCTGGGCCAAAAGGTGGGCCCGTCCTCGGACATCTTCTCGTGCGGCGCCCTGATGTACGAGACCCTGAGCGGTCGACGCGCCTTTGACGGTTCGACGCCAATGCGCGTGCTGCAGGCGGTGGTGAAGTGCGAGTACCAGCCCCTGCGCGAGGCTGCGCCGGACGTCTTCCCGGAGCTGGCAGCGGTGGTCGAGCGTTGCCTGGCCAAGGACCTCGCGGTTCGCTACGCGAGAGCCGCCGACCTCTCCCGGGACCTCGCCGTCCTGGACTGCGGAGGCACGCCCTCGGGCGGCATGCCGGCGCTGCGCAACCTGGCGCCGGAGCGGGCCGCGAACGCTCCCCGGCTGTCGCTCCTGGAGATCTTCTTCGCCATCCTGGCCGCGCTTGGGCTGGGGCTGGTGATCGGGTTCTTCGCCGGCCGCCTCCACGCCAGCCGTCTCGACGACGCCTCGCTGTGGCGGCCGGTTCCGGTCGAACGCTCCCTGGCAGGCGCCGACGTCGGGCACAGCGTCTCCCAGGCTTGACCGCTCCCCGCGACCAGACCCTTGCTCGCGACCTTGGCTGTGAAAGGCGCCGGTCCCGGTCGGGCCGCGTCGCGAGGCGCCGCTTCCCCGTCAAACGTTTGCCCTTCGTGGTCGCTCCGCCCGCCCTGAAGCAACGGCAACGCTGGCGGCGGTGAGACATGAGCCGCGCAGCGGCGCAGTGAACGGGCTCGGAATCGGGATCGTGTGAGGTCGTCGCGCTCAGGTTGGCGGCGCGGCCGCGGCCTCGACCTCACCGAGCACGGCCAGGAGCTGCTCGACGCGCGATCCCGAGTCGTTGCTCGCGGGGTAGACGTAGCACAGGCTGAGCAGCGTGACCTGGTCGGGATGGAGCGCGAACACGCACGCCTCCTCCCAGGTCGCCTGCCCATCCGAGTAGCGCCCCCGCGACCAGAAGGCCGAGCCCAGGGGACAGACCAGCTCCTGTCCGCCCCGATACTCCCCGGCCGTCATGGCCTCGATGCGCTGGCGGTGGGCTTGGACCTCGGCAACCAGGTTGACACCGCCCTCGCGGGCGGCGCACTCGACGCGCAGAGTCCCGGCAGCGGCATTTCCGGTCGGCGCTAGCTCGAGCGCGCGACCCTCGTTGCGGAGGACCTCGAACGGCGCTGGCAGCGAGGCCAGGGCGATGCCGAGCTCGGCGTTGCTGACCCGGAACACGTCACTCTTGCGGTCAACCGGCGCGCAGGCGGGGGCGATGGCGGTCACGACCAGCAACATCAGGAGCAGCTGAGCTCGGCGCATCGTTCACTCCACGGGGATGGCCAGGGCCTCTTTGAGGTCGACCTCGTGGTCAGTGGCGCAGCGCATGCAGCGCACGCGGACACCCGTGCCCTCGGTGCGGTAATGCAGGTCGCGGCTGCCGCACGAGCTGCACAGGAAGTAGCGGGCATAGGCCCAGTCCAGGATGACTTCCTTGGAGAGCCCGGATTCCTTGTCGAGGGTCCAGGTGAGGGACTTGTGAACCCCGGTCGGCAACGAGACCGGGGTTCGGAAGTTGATCTGCATCTTGACCCGGCTGACGAGCTGGGCCAGGCCTCCGCCGATGTCCACGTCGGCGATGAGCTCGAAGGGGAGCGAGCCGACGAGACCGTCGCGCTGGAAGAGCAGCCGGCGCGAGGTCAGGAGAAGGGGGCCGTCGGACGAGGTCAGGAGCAGGAAGGGGATCTCGCCGTAGACCAGGGTGCTGGCAAAGGGGGCGGTGGCGCCGGCCGGGAGGGGGTGCTTGGCGAGGTACTTCTTGGCCTTGGCCTCCCACTCCTCGCGCACCAGGCGAGCCCTGGTCAGGGTGTCTTCGAGGCGCTGCTCGCGGGCCATGCGTTGCAAGCTCTCGCGCTCCAGCTTGGCAAAGACCACGCCGCAACGCTGGCAGTCATGGCCGTCGGCGGGGTTGGCAAAACCGCAGCTCGGGCAGGTCTGGGTCGGCTCGGGCACGGCCACGTCGATGGCCTCGACCGCGGGTGCGGGCGCCGCTCCGGGCCGGATCTCGATCCGGGCGCCGGCGTGCTCGAGGGCCTGAACGACCTCGCTCACCCGCTCGCGGTCGAGGCCGGTGAACAGAGGCTTGGAGAGCTGCGCGAGCGCCTTGCGCAGCTCGGCCTCGGGCCGGCCGGTGAGGGTCTGCAACGTGTCCAGAACCCGCTTCCAGCCCTCGGCCGAAGGCTGCTTCAGCCCGTGTACAAAAACGTCGAATGCGACCGGTCCGGCCATGGCCCTGGTTCCCCCGCTCGGACGGCGCATTATCGGGGAAAACGCCGGGTCGTTCAACCGACCGCCGCGCGCAGCGCGTCCTCGAGTGCGGCGCGACGGTGCTCGAAGCCGAAACCGAGCAGCGCGGCCGGCCGCACGCGAGCGCTGGCCAGCAGGAGCGGGCCGGCCATTTCGCCCAGGGCCAGCCGGGCGGCCAGGCCGGGCAGGGGCAGCAGGGCGGGGCGGCCGAGCGCCCGCCCCAGGGCGCGGGCGAAGTCGCGGCACCGGACCTCGACCGGCGAGACCAGGTTGAACGGCCCGTCCGCCTCGGGGTGCTCGAGCACGAAACCGATGCCGCGCGCCGCGTCCTCGAGCGCGATCCATGGCCACCACTGCCGACCCGAGCCGACCGGTCCGCCGAGGCCGAGTCGGAACGGGAGCAGCATGCGGCCGACGGCCCCGCCCCGGCCGACGACCATGGCCATGCGGACCAGGACCACGCGGGTCCTCTCGCTGCGCGCCGTGAGCGCGGCGGCCTCCCAGTCGCGGGTCAGCTCGGCGAGGAAGCCCTGGCCGGCCGGCGAGCCCTCGGCGAGGACCTCGTCGCCGCGGTCGCCGTAGAGCCCGACCGCCGAGGCGTTGACCAGCACCCGAGGCGGGCGCCTGGCGCCGGCGATGATGCGGGCGAGGAGCGCGGTCGGCTCGAGCCGGCTGATGCGCAGCGCCCGCTTGACCCGGGCGGTCCAGCGCCTGTCGCCGATGCCCTGCCCGCACAGGTTGACGACCGCGTCCGCGCCCTCCACCAGCCCTGGGTCGAGGGTCCCGGCCGCGGGGTCCCACAGCGCCGCCTCCGCGTCGGCGACCTGGCCCGGGTCGCGGACCAGGCGCAGCACCTGGTGCCCATGCCCGCGCAGGTGCTCGACCAGCGGTCGACCCACGAACCCGCTCGCGCCGGCGACGACGATCCGCATTCCGCTCACGCCAGCTCGAGGTCGGTCGCGGCGAAGTCGCCGCCGGCGGCGAGGAGTGGCTGGCCGGCGAGCTTGGCCACGGCGTACGAGAGACAGTCACCGAAGTTGAGAGCCGCCGGATGGCGGCCCTTGCCGAAGCGTTCGTAGGCACAGGCCGCCTCGCGTGCGTGCTCCTCGCCGAAGGGAATGACCTGCACTCCGGATTGGAGCAGGAGGGTCTGGAGCTGAGTCGACGGGTCGAAGGGTAGGCGCGCGGCGAGGACGATGGTCGTCTCGACCAAGGTCGGCGCTCCGATGCCGCTCGCGTCACTCTCGGCGAGCTTGTGGAGGAGCTGCTCGTACCCGGGTTCCTTGAGGACGATCGCGATGACCGCTGAGGAGTCGAGGATCATACCCCCTCCGGTCCGAAGCCGAGGGCCCTGTCCTCGGCTTCCCGGTCGCGGGGGCGACCGAGAGCTTCGGGCGGGATTGCCGACCACACCTCCTTCTCGAGGAAGCGCACGAGCGCTTGCCTGCGGTCTTTCCTGAGGACGTGGAACGCGAGGCGCGCCTTGCGTTCCTCGAGAGCCTTGCGGATCGCCTCGGTCTTGCTCTCGCCGGTCAGGGCCGCGACCTCGGCCGCCAGTCGTTCGACTCGTGGGCTCTTGATGCTGAGGGCCATAGCCGCCTCCAGCTTCCAGTGTAGGCACCATGGTTGAATTTATCAAGTATTCATCAGTTCAACGGTCCAAACCATGGCGACCGCACGGTTTCCGGCAAACGACAGGTGCTGCTCGGCCGCATGCCTTGGTTGAAGGGGCCGGTGCGCGAATGACGAGGGGGCTACTCGGCGGGAGGAACCCGCTCCACCCAGCCGGCCAGCCGCTCGACGACGAGGTCGGCCAGGGCCGCCACGTGCTCGGGGCGATCGTTGAGGGCCGGGACGTGGCGGAAGCGACGACCCCCGTTCGCCTGGTACGACTCGCGGCCGGTGATGGCGATCTCCTCGAGCGTCTCCAGGCAGTCGGCGGCGAAGCCCGGGCAGATGACGTCGACCTCGCGACCGCTGCGAGCGAGCTCGAGCAGGGTGCGGTCAGTGGCTGGCTCGAGCCACGGCTCGCGCCCGAAGCGGGACTGGTAGGTCAGCGACCAGGCCTCGGGCGCGAGGCCGAGCTCGGCGGCGAGCAGGCGGGCGGTCGCCTGGCAGCGCTCGGGGTAGTCGTCTCCAGCATCGACGTAGCGCTGGGGCAGGCCGTGGAACGAGATCAGGAGATGGCCCGGTGGCTCTCCGCCCGACCACAGTTGGCAGACACTGGCGGCCAGGGCCCGGATGTAGCTCGGGTGGTCGTGGTAGTCCTCGACCCGGCGCAGCTCAGGCGGCGGGCTGGTGCCGGCGAGCGCCCGCTCCAGTGAGTCGAGACAGGCGCCGGTGGTGGTGCCGGAGCGTTGCGGAAAGAGGGGCAGGAAGAGGATCCGGTTGCAGCCGGCGTCGCGCAGGCGGCCGAAGGCCGCGGCCAGGCCGGGCTGGCCGTAGCGCATCCCCCAGTCGACCATCGGCGCTGCGTCCAGCCGGCGCTCGAGCTCGGGTTGCAGAGCCGCGGCCAGGCGTCGGGTGAAGACCACCAGCGGCGAGCCCTCGCTGGTCCAGATTCGGCGGTAGAGCTCGGCCGAGCGGGGTGAGCGGCGGGGCAGGATGACGAGGTTGAGCAGCAGCCACCAGGGCAGGCGGGGCGCGTCGACCACCCGCCGGTCGCCGAGGAACTCGCGCAGGTAGCGGCGGACAGCGGCCGGGGTCGGCGCATCCGGGCTGCCGAGGTTGGCGAGCAGGACGCCGACCCGAGGTAGGGGAGTGGGCTCGCTCATCCGGTTCACATCTTACCTGGCTAGGGAACCAGACCGAGGGGAAAGCGTATCATCCCCGAGGGAGGTCCCATGGACGACAAGACCGCGGCCCACATGGATCGGCGACGTTTCATCGGTACGTGCACGGTGGCCGCCGGTGGCGCCCTGCTCGGGGTGCCGCAGGCTCCTGCCGAGGAGGAGCAGCCCGTAGCCACACCAACACCTCAGCCGCCCGCCGAGGTGGTGACCAACATCGACGACTTCATGGAGGCGCCGAAGGCGCCGGGCGCGATCCCGGGCCCCTTCCCGGGCCGGGTGGTCGAGGTCCACGACCCCCGCGTCCTGGTCGACGACAAGGTCGACGCGGCCGTGGTCCGGGAGATGGTCGCGACCGGCATCAGCCGCCTCACCGGCAAGCCGGCCAAGGAGAGCTTCGCCCTCTTCTTCAAGCCTGAGGACGTGGTCGGGCTCAAGGTCAACCCGGTCGGCCCGCCGCTCATCAACACCCGGCTCGAGCTGGTCGAGGCGATGATCCGCTGGCTGGTCGACGGCGGCTTGCCCAAGGGCAACATCGTCGTCTGGGACCGCTTCGACAACATGCTCGCCGAGGGCGGCTACACCACCGCCAACTTCCCGGGGGTGCGGATCGAGGGCATGCAGGCCATGGACGAGACCGGCGACTCGTGGCGCGACAAGGACGGCCACCACGTCAGCGAAGGCCGCTTCGACCGCGAGGCCTTCTACTTCGCCAAAGGGGTTCTCGGGAAAGGCGTCGACGGCTACCCGAGCGACGAGTTCTACCTCAACCAGCACGTGTTCGCGGGCGAGGAGTCCTACTTCGGCAACCTCGTCACCAAGACCCTGACCAAGATCGTCAACCTGCCGGTCTACAAGAACACCGGCAACGGCATCTCGATGGCGACCAAGAACCTCGGCTATGGCGTGACCTGCAACACCGGCCGCCTCCACGGGCCCCTCTTCTTCCGGGTCTGCACCGAGGTCCTGGCCGCGCCCTGGATACGTGACAAGCTGGTCCTCAACATCACCGACGGCATCCGCGGCCAGTACGACGGCGGGCCGATGATGAACGCCCAGTTCATCTACCCCCACCGCCGGCTCTACTTCGCCACCGACCCCTTCGCCCTCGACACGCTCTGCCAACAGCAGATGGTGGCCAAGCGCAAGGAGATGAAGATCAAGGTCAACGAGCACCCGCGCTACACCGACTACCTGCGCTACGCCGAGAAGCTCGGCCTCGGCATTGCCGACCCGGCCAAGATCGAGCACATCGTGGTGGGCGCATGATTTCCTTCCGATCCCGATCCCGTTCCCGATCCCGATGGGCGGGTGGGGGAGCCTTCGCCCTCCTCCTCGGCTGCCTGGCCTGCACCGGCCAGGGCCCGACCGGTGGCCAGCAACGACCGGATCCTCTCCCCCCGGACGGCTTCCTCGAGGCCTGGCGAACTGCTGGCGAGCGCGCACTCTTCACAGGTCCGGACCTCTACAACCACATCGACGGCGGGGCCGAGGTCTTCCTCGAGCTCGGCTTCGACCGGGTCGAAGTGCAGCGCTACGCGGCCGGCGACGCCGAGCTGGCAGTCGAGCTCTACCACATGCGCGACCCGCTCGCCGCCCTTGGCATCTACCTCATGAAGTGCGGCTCCGAGACGCCCAGCCCCAACCTCGCCGCCCGCCACACCGTCAACGCCTATCAGGTTCAGCTGTGCTCGGGCCCGGCCTACGTCGTGGTCAACCGCCTGGCCGGCGACGAGCTCGACCCGGAGGTGATGGTCGCGTTCGCGCGCCACGTCAGTGAGCAGCTCGGCAGCGCCGATCCGCTCGACCCCTTTGGCGCTTTGCCCGAGGCCGGCCGGATCGCGGGCAGCGAGCGCGTGGTGCGCGGGCCGTACACCCTGGAGGCCCTCTTCACCTTTGGCCAGGGCGACGTGCTCCAGCTCGGCGAGCGCGGCGTGACCGCCTTCGCCGCCGAGTACCGGGAGGCCGACGGCTCGACCTCGACCCGCCTCCGCTTCCCGTACGCCGACCCGGGTGCGGCCGCGGCCGTGTTCGCGTCGCTGGCGCAGACCCTCGATCCCGAGCTCGAGGTCCTGGGCTCGAGCGGCGACCGGCTGGCTTTCAAGGACTACGCCGGGCTGTACGGCGAGCTCGTCCTGGCTGGCGCCGTGATCGAGGCGCGGGTCGGCCTCGCCCAGGCTCCCGCGGCGACCAGCGACAGCGCTCCATGACCCTGGCCGCGCAGGCGAGACGTCTCGTCGCCTGGTTTGGTCAGAGCGCCCGCCCGCTGCCCTGGCGGGGCGAGCCGCGCGACCCGTACCATGTCCTGGTCAGCGAGCTGATGCTGCAGCAGACCCAGGTCGAGCGGGTGGCGCCACTGTTCGCGGCCTTCGTGTCCCACTTCCCGACCCTCGCCGCCCTGGCCGCCGCTTCCGAGGACGAGGTGCTGGAGGCCTGGTCCGGCCTCGGCTACTACCGCCGCGCCCGCCTCCTCCACCGCCTCGCACGAGAGGTGGTGGCTGGCCGCGGCCAGTTGCCGGCTTCCGTGGCCGAGCTGCGACAGCTGCCCGGCATCGGTCCCTACACCGCGGCCGCCATTGCCTCATTGGCCTTTGGCCAGGCCGAGCCGGTGCTCGACGGCAACGTAATGCGGGTCGCCGCCCGGGTCCTGGCCCTGGCCGCCGACTCCCGCACCGCCGCCGGCCGCCGTGCCGCGACCGCCTGGGTGCGGGCGCTCATGGACGGCACGCCGCCGGCGCTGGTCAACGAAGCCCTGATGGAGCTCGGCGCCACCGTCTGTCGGCCGCGCGCGCCGCGCTGCGCCGAGTGCCCGCTGGCGCCCGCCTGCCAGGCCTTCAGCCAGGGCACACCCGAAGCCTTCCCGCCACCGCGGCCACGACGGGCGAGCGAGGCCCACCGCTGGGTCGCCGCCTGCTGCGTGGATGACGGGGGGCGTTGGCTCCTGCGTCAGGTCCCCGAGGGACCGATCCTGCGCGGCCTGTGGCTGCCGCCGCTCGCCGACCTCGGGGTTGGCGACGACCCGGTGACTCGCGCCCGCGCGCTGCTCCCGCTGAAGCTCGACGGACCGCCTCGCGTCTTCCCAACGGTCAGTCACTCCATCACCCACCGGCGCATCACCGTGACCCCGGTGCTGTTCCGCGTCCGCCAGGCAGCCGAGCCGGGCGCCGGCTGGCGGTGGGCCGACCCACGGCGACCTGGCCTCGCCACCTCGAGCCTGCTCGCCAAGCTGGCAGCGAGCGTGCCGAGGTCGCAGACGTCAAGGGCTCGGAATCGCACGGCTTGACCCCGAGGCGACCGGAGCTCGCGTGCTGATCGCGTCCCCGTGCTAGGCTCGAGGCATGCGACAGCAACATGCTGTCTCCCCATGTCGCGGGCAGAGGCCTCGAGGGGTGACGACGTTCCGGGTTGGGGTTGTGGTCCTCGCCAGCCTGCTCGTCGCCCCGGCCAGGGCGCTCGCCCAGGCCGGCTGCGGGCTGCCGGTTGCCTACCCGGCCGGCGCCAGCTGCGCCGGCGGCCCGGCCGACGGCCGCCCCTGCTACGTCTACGACGCCGGCGACAACTTCGGCTGCCCGGGCGGGACCTGCGTGCCGTCGCCCGGGGGTGGGCGGGCGACCTACTACAGCGCCGCGACCGGCGCCTGCGGCATCCCGGTGTCCGGCCCTGAAGCACTGGTGACGGCCGTGGCCGAGTACCTGTGGGAGGGCAGCGCGGTGTGCGGCATGTGCGCCCTGGTGGCCGGCCCACTGGGCAGCGTGGTGGTCGAGATCACCGATCTCTGCCCGG
>Ga0316628_100001432_pt1 | contig 16833 bp, 20 predicted proteins | sample OWC_Aug_M2_C1_D5_FD_207648 | JGI IMG/M metagenome (GOLD analysis project Ga0316628, IMG submission 207648) | Wetland soil microbial communities from Old Woman Creek delta, Ohio, United States - OWC_Aug_M2_C1_D5_C | ecosystem: Environmental > Terrestrial > Soil > Wetlands | place: USA: Ohio... | reverse complement strand
GCCGGATCGTCAGGAGGGCTCACGCGATGGCCTCCAGCTTTGTCTCAGGCAGCGGATTCGTCCTGGTCCGGACTCCCAGCTACCGGCAGCAGCGGATGCGCCGGCGGCTGGTGGTGGTCTCGGCGCTGATCGGACTGGCGTTGACGAGCGCCCTGATCGGGGCGGCCGCGACACCTGGCACGGACGCGCGGAGCCGATCCGCCACCGGACCGTTCAGCTATTTCCCCTCTGAGTAAGGAGCCGCCTGCAGGGCCAATTCCCATCGACCCACGGTCGGCGCGACCCGGGCCCGCCAGGGGTGGAAGGGCATGCACGTCATCTGGGTGCTGGTGATCGGGATGGCGCTGGTGATCCTGGGCTTCTTCCTGACCTGGGCGTGGAAGTCCGGCGATCTGTCCTCGGCGTCGCAGCCGCGGGCCACTCAGCCCTCGCAGGTGAGCGGCTTCCAGGCCCCGCGCCCCGACGCCGCCAGCCGGCAGAACTACCAGAAGGGCGGCCCGCTCGCCCCCAAGGGCGGCAACCCGGACAACCCCTCGTCCTGATCGCGACCTCGCCGAGCGCGGGCTCGGGCGCGGTCGTCAAAGCACGGACTGGCCGCGGAAGGCTCGGATCGCGAAGCTCAGGACGAGCAGGATCAGGAAGACGAAGAACAGGATCTTGGCGATCGTCGCCGCGAAGCCGGCGAGACTGAAGAAGCCCAGCAGACCGGCCACGATGGCCACGATGGCGAAGACCACGGACCAGCCCAGCATGCTGCGAGCTCCCTCACGCGGGTGAAGGGCGGCCGAAGGCGCCCTATCGGATCAACGTCGCCGCCAAAGGGCCGTTCCCGCGCCCAGTCACGCCGCCTGCCTGGAGGCCTTGCGGGGGTGGAAGAACAGCGCCTGGCCGATTGCGGCCTTCACCGTCTCGGGCTGGAAGGGCTTGGTGATCAGGAACGTGGGCTCGGGCCGCTCGCCCGTGAGCAGCCGCTCGGGGAAGGCGGTGATGAAGATCACGGGCACGTCGAAGCGCGCGAGGATGTCCTTGACCGCGTCGATGCCCGACGAGCCGTCGGCGAGCTGGATGTCGGCGAGCACGAGGCCCGGCGCCTTGCGCGCCACGGCGTCGATCGCCTCGGTCCGCGTCGCGGCGATATCCGCCACGGAGTGGCCAAGCTCCTTCACCAGCGCCTCGATGTCCGCGGCGATGACGGGTTCGTCCTCGATGATCAGGACGTCGGTGGCGAGCTCGGCGTCGATCTCGGCCTGCGCCTCGGCGATGAGCTTCTCGACCTCGGCGAAGTCGGTGCCCAGGATCTGCGCGGCCTCCGAGGGCGTGAAGCCCTCCAGCGCGGTGAGCAGGAAGGCCTGGCGCGAGCGCGGCGCGATGCGCATCAGCCGCCGCGTGGTGTCATCGGCGGTCGGATCGTCGTCCGCCGGGCCCTCGAGCTGCGCGCCCGAGGAACACCAGATGGCGTGAAAGACGTGGTAGAGCGCGACCCGCGGCGTCAGGTTCGGATCCAGCACCCGCTCGCCCGCGGCCAGGGCCTCGAGCGCGACCCGGACATAATGGTCGCCGGTCGTCTGATCCCCGGTGAGCGCGCGGGCATAGCGGCGCACGTAAGGCAAATGCGGTGCGAGCCGAGCAAGAAGACTCAAAGGTCACCCCTCCCCTGAAGACGCCGCGGCGGCGCGCACGCGCGAGCCATCCCGCTGACTGGGCCTCATAACGATGCTCCCAAAACGTGAGCCGAGGGAACTTGTTCCCAAGCGGCCCGGTTTTTCGCATCTTGTTCGCTCGCGAGAGGGAACCCGCGGCGGAGTCGGGCGTTGAGCGACGGCGAGAATGCTAAGAGGGGGCGGCCGTCGCGAGAGCGGCACGCCGACGATATGATCGAACAGAAGCCTTCCGGTGAACGGCGCAAGTCGTCCGTTGCCCTGGACGAAGCCCGCCTGCGGCAGCAGGCCATCGGCGTGCGCCTGCGTCAGATGTTCGACCAGGTCGTCAACGAAGACGTCCCCGAGGAATTCCTGGATATCCTCCGCCGCGCAGACAGCCGTTCCTCGGAGAAAGGCTGATGAACCAGGCCCAGCAGGCGAACGCGTCGCCAGGATCGGACGACGAAGCGTTCAAGCGTGAACTCGTGCAGCTCATCCCGCACCTGCGGGCGTTCGCCCGCACGCTCTGCGGCGACCCGGCGGCGGCCGATGACCTTGCGCAGGACGCGATGATGAAGGCTTGGGACGCGCGGGCCAGCTTCCAGATGGGCACGAACATGAAGGCCTGGACCTTCATGATCCTGCGCAACCAGTTCTATTCCGAGAAGCGCCGGTCCTGGCGGCAGAGCCAGCTCGACCAGGAAGCGGCCGAACGCACCCTCGTCGCCGTCGACAATCCAGAGGCGCCTGTCGCCCTCGATGAGCTACGGCAGGGCCTGGCCATGCTGCCGCCCGAGCAGCGCGAGGCGCTGATCCTGGTTGGCGCCGGCGGCTTCGCCTACGAGGAGGCTGCGGAGATCTGCGGCTGCGCGGTCGGAACGGTGAAAAGCCGGGTCAGCCGCGCGCGGCGCGCCCTGCACGCCATCCTCGAGGGAGGAGCCTACGATCGCGACGGCGAGCCTGCAGGAGACGCTATGCGCTCTATCCTCGCCGATGCGGAGCGGTTAAGCACCGTCCGGTAAGGACGGAGACGATGGCCCGCCTGCCCTGGGCATCGCTGAGCACGATCCGAGTCCGCCTGACGGCGGCGCTCGCCGCGGCCCTGCTGCCCGTGCTGCTGCTGGGCGTCCTGCAGTCCGGCATCGCCTTCAGCCGCGAACGGTCGGCCCTTCGCCACAGCCTGGGCTTCGCAGCCGAGCGCAGCGCCGCGACGGCGCGCGCCCGCGTGGAGGCCGCCGACATCCTGCTTGAGACCCTTGCGCCGGGCGCGCTCGGCTACCAGTGCCGCGAGCGGCTGGCCGACGTCGCCCAGCGCATCCCGGGCTACGCCAACCTGATCCGGTTCGACAGCCGCGGGCGCGTCGCCTGCGCGGCGGGCGACGTGCCGCCCGACGACCGCCGGTCCATGCGGCCATGGTTCCAGGCGCTGGCGGCCGGCCAGCCGCTGGTGATCACGCGCGAGCCGGGCTCCCCCTACGCCACCGGACCGGCCGTGCTGGCCGCCGCCAGGGCCACCACGCCCGAGGGTCGCTTCGACGGAGCCTTCGTGGCGGTGATCCGGCTCGAGAGCCTGGAGCCGTCTGCGAGCGATCCGATCCTGCCGGCCCACTCGGAAGTGGCGCTGGCGGAATCCTCGGGCCGCTTCATCACCGAAACCAACCCCGGCGCTTTCACCGCTCTCCCCGCCCGCTGGCGCGAGATGATCCGATCCCAGGGCTCCTACGTCTGGTATGACCGCGACCCGAAGGGCGAGCGGCGCGTCTACTCGGCGGCGCCCGTGGTCGGCGAGGCGGTCTACGTGGTGCTCTCGGCCCGATCGCCCGGCATCCTGTCGTGGGCGTGGCTGAACCCGCTTTCGGGCATCGTCTTCCCGCTGCTCACCTTCGCCCTCGCCCTGGCGGCGGTGACGATGGTGACCGATCGGGTGGTCGTGCGATGGATCGCCTACCTGCAGCGGATCGCGGCGCTCTACGCCCGCGGCCGGCTGAGCGTACGGCCGGTGCAGGCCGACCAGATGCCGCCGGAGATCCGCGAACTCGCCGAAACCCTGGAGGACATGGCCGACGCCATCGTCGGCCGCGACGCCTCGCTTCGCGACAGCCTCGCCCAGAAGGACGCGCTGATGCGCGAGATCCATCACCGGGTGAAGAACAACCTGCAGGTCATATCGAGCCTGCTCAACATGCAGCAGCGCTCGCTCGCCGATCCCGCCGCCCGCGCGGCGATGTCCGACACGCGCCAACGCATCACGGCGCTCGCCCTGATCTACCGGGCGCTCTACCAGGGCCCCGACCTGAAGCGCGTGGACCTGCGCCCGTTCCTTGAGGAGCTCACCGCCCAGCTCGTGGCCGGCGAGATGCTGCACGGGCCCGCCGTGCGCACAGACCTGTCGGTCGACGCCCTAGTGATCGATCCGGACCGACTCGCGCCGCTCGCCCTTTTCGCGGTGGAGGCGATCACCAACGCCCAGAAGCACGCGTTCTCCGCGCGTGGCGGTGTGCTGACCGTGATCTTTACGGTGCGCGGCGAAGAGGCGGAGCTCGAGATTTCGGACGACGGCAAGGCGGGCGACGACGCCCTCGTGAGCTCGGGCGTGGGCCGGACGCTGATGACGGCCTTCGCCCGGCAGCTGCGGGGCCGGGCGGAGCTGCTGCGCAACGCCCAGGGGGGCATCACCGCTCGGCTGATCTTCCCCAATCCGAGCGCGCCGCCGCTGGCCTCGAGCGGGTCCGCGAGCGGGAACCAGGCCGCAGCTTAGGCGTTCGGCGAACGGCAATCGCAAACCCCCGGGAGATAGACCGATGCGGAAATTCGTGGTCTTGGCGGCGCTTGCCGCAACATTCGCCGTGGGCGCCTGCAATACGGTGAAGGGCGCCGGCCAGGATGTCTCGGCCGCTGGCCAGGCCGTCTCGCAGACCGCCCAAGACGCCAAGACCGGGCGCTGAATCGGACCTTGACGCGTTAACCCCCGCCGCGCCGCGGCGGGGCTTTCGCTTGTCAGGCGGCGGCGGCGGCCGCTGCCGGCTGCTCCGCGAAGCGCCAGGCCCCCGCCAGGCCTTCGACCGGCTCCAGGCCCATGGCCTCGGCCGCGATCACGTCGCCCGGCGAAAGAATCAGCAACCCGCCGGGGGCCAGAGCGCCGATGAGGCCGGTCACGACCCGAAGCCTTGCCGAGCGCGCCATCGACCCCAGCAGGTAGCGGCAAAGGACGACGTCGTAACGCCCCAGGCGGGAGACGTCGTCGATCAGGTTCACGCGCCACCATCGGACCATCCGCCGCAGCCGCGCTGCGATCTCGAAGTCCTCCCCGCAATTCTCGAAGTGCTGCACGAGGCGATCGGCCGAGAGGCCGCGCTGGACGTCGAGGTGTCCGTAGAGCCCGGTCTGCGCCTGCTCAAGAAGCCGGCTGCTCAGGTCGGAGGCGAAGATCTCGACCCTGCCCGCCAGGCCGCGCTCGTCGAGCAGCATGGCCAGGGAATAAGGCTCCTGGCCCGAGCCGCAGGCCGCCGACCAGATGCGCAGAGGCTCGCGCTGCTGCGTGCGCGAGACCGCCTCGGCGATTCGCTCGAACACCTCGGGATCCCGGAAGAAAGCGGTCTGCGCCGGGGCGAGAGCCTCCACCGCAGCGGCGGTCAGGCGCTCCTCTCCTCGGTCGCGGGCGGTGCGGACGAGTTCGGTGACGGTCGCGAAGCCCTCGCGCCGGGCGACGGGCGCCAGGGCGGATTCCATCAGGTAGTCGCGGCCCGGCTCGATCCGCAGGCCCGCGCGCTCGGCGCAGGCCGCGACCAGGAACTCGTGGTCGCGCGGGGTCATGCGGCGCCTGCCGCGGCCAACTTCCCGGCCATGATCTCGGCGTCGAAGGGCTTCATCACGAACTCGTCGGCGCCCGCCTCCAGCGCCTCGCGGATGCGCGCGACCTCGGTCTCCACCGAGCAGAAGATGACCTTCGGGTCGCCCCCGCCCGGCTCGAGCCGCAATCTGCGCAGGAACTCGGGGCCGCTCATCACCGGCATGTGCCAGTCGAGGAGGATCGCGCCGGGCATGCGTTGCCGGCAGCGCGCCAGCGCCTCGGCTCCGTCCCCCGCCTCCGACACCCGGAAGCCCAGCTCCTCGAGTATGCGGCGCGCGACGCGACGGATGACGGCGCTGTCATCGACGACGAGGCAAGTCTTCACGCGGCTGAACCTCCTTGCGGGAGGTTGTCGCGCGGTATGGTTAAGGACCAGTAGCCGCTCAGGCGGGCACGGTCGCCGCGAAAACCACCCGCTCCTCGCCCACGTCGACGAACACCCGGCCGCCGGCGTCGCCCAGGAACAGGTGCACGTAGTAGGCCTGGACCCAATGGCCGTGCAGGCCTTCGCCGAGCGGCTGCCCCTGCAGGCCCCGAAGCACCTCGGGGCGCAGGCGGGCGCGCGGGCCCGCCGCCTCCGCGGCGATGGCGACCGCGCCCGATTCCTGCACCGCGCGGATCCGGGCGGTCCCGCCGGTGGGAAGGGCGGCGCCGGCCATCTGCGCCAGGTTGAGGAGGGTGCGGGCGGCGGGCTTGTTCACCGCGGGCGGCTCGACCGTCCATTCGAGTTCCGCGCGCATGTGGGCGAACACGCCTCTCGCGAGCCCCTCGAGCTCGCGTGGATCGAAGGTGTCGGCCGAGGCGGACGCCCCGAAGGCGACGCGGGTGAACGCCAGCAGGTCGGCCAGCTTGCGCGCCGAGGCGGCGATCAGCGACATGGCGTCATCGCGCATGTCCTGCGCCGAGGGATCCGCCAGCAGGTCGAGACCCGAGACGATGGCGCTCGCCGGGCTGATGAAGTCATGGCACATGCGCGCCGCGAGGTGGGCGGCGAGCTCGGCCGGCCGCACTGCGGCGGGCGTCGCGTCGGCGGCGTCATCGAAGGCCGGCGTTTCGGTCATGCGGGGACCTTGGCGTGATTTGAGCCTTTGGAAAACCGTCCGGGCCGCCTAAGAGAGCCCGCGCGGTGCGGCGGAATTTCGAGGGGAGCCAGGGCGTGGCGGACGACGTGGGGCCGGTGCTGGCGGAGATCTGCGAGGCGGCCGCGCAGCTGATCCTGCCGCTGTGGCGCTCGGGGGTGGCGGTCACGCAGAAGGCGGACGAGAGCCCCGTCACCGAGGCCGACCATCGCGCCGAGGCCCTGATCCTGGAGGCGCTGCACAGTCGCTTCCCCGAGACGCCGGTGATCTCGGAAGAGGACGCCGCCCGGTTCGGGACGCCGGATGCGATTGGGCCCCGATTCTTCCTGGTCGATCCGCTCGACGGCACCAAGGCCTTCGTGCGCGGCGACACCCACTTCACCGTCAACATCGGCCTGATCGACCACGGCCGGCCGGTGGCGGGCGCCGTGGCGGCCCCCCCGACGGGAGAGGTTTGGTTCACCTCGCAAGGCCGCGCGCTCAAGCGCGTGGGAGGCGGCCCGGCGGCTCCGGTCCACGTGCGGCCCTGGCCAAGGGGCGAGGCCCTCGTGCTCATCAGTTACACCATGAAGGAAGAAACCCTTCAGGCGCTCAGAGCGCAATATGGCTTTGACCGCACCGAGGCGATGGACTCCTCGATCAAGCTCTGCCGCATCGCCGAGGGCGCGGCCGACATCTATCCGCGCCACGGCACGACCATGGAATGGGACATCGCCGCCGGCCACGCGGTGCTGGAGGCGGCGGGCGGACGGCTCACCACCCCCGAGGGCGCGCCGTTCACCTACGGCAAGACGCAGGACGGATTCCGCAACGGCTGGTTCGTCGCGCGCGGCGGCTGACGTTCAGATGTGCTTGGGCAGGTTCCAGTCGGCGGAGGCCGGCCCCGAGGCGACGGCGGGCTGAGCCGCCTCGACGGTCGCGGCGGCCGGGGCGGGGCGGCCGAACGCCAACACGCCGAAAAAGCCGATCAGGAAGGCGAGAGCCGCCAGGAGGACGAAGGGATTCAGGGCAACAGAGGCGCCGTGCATCGTTCGGCGGTTCCTTGCGAGGTCTCCGCGCATGAACACCGAACTGCGATCCTGGTTGCGTCGCCCCCGAGGATGCGGCGATTCGGACGCGCCTCCGTGCGAGAGCGCTTTTCCTTCGCCGGCTTCGGCGCAATGCTTTTCCCCAAGGGCAACCGGAGGACGCGCCATGGCCTATGAAGCCGTCGACTACGAGACGATCACCCTGGAACGCCGCGGCCACGTGGCCGTCCTGACGCTCAACAGGCCCGACCGGCTGAACGCGATCTCCCCGGCCCTGAGGGGCGAGGTGGAGCAGGCGGTCGCAGCCGTCCGCGCCGACGACGAAGCCCGGGCGCTGGTGCTCACCGGCGCCGGCCGCGGCTTCTGCGCGGGCGCAGACCTCCTCGGCGCCGGTCCCGTCGCCACCGGGCGGGTCGAGGAACCCGCCTCGCAGGAGGGCCGGCTCGACGAGATGGGCTGGGTCGGCCGCTGGGCGATGATGTGGCGCGACTTCGACAAGCCGGTGGTGGGCGCGATCAACGGGGTCGCCGCAGGCGCGGGCATGTCGACCGCCATGGCCTGCGATGTCCGCCTGGGGTCGCCGGCGGCGCGCTTCAAGAGCGTGTTCATCGAGCGGAGCCTCTCGCCGGACTCGGGGCTCTCCTATTTCCTCCCGCGGGTGGTGGGCTACGCGGCCGCCGCGGACCTCATCTTCACCAGCCGCACGGTGGATGCCGAGGAGGCGCTCCGGCTCGGCCTGCTCAACCGCATCGTCCCGGCCGAGGGCCTCGTCGGGGAAGCGGTCGCCTATGCGGAGCAGATGACCCAATGGCCGCCCCTGGCGCTTCGCATGTCGAAGCGCGTGCTGCAGCACAACGTGGACGCCGGGATGGAGGAAGCCCTGCGCTACGAGTCGGTGGGCCTGGGCTTCGCCCGCAGGGCGCCCAATGACGTGAAGGAATCGCGCCTGGCGTTCGTCGAGAAGCGGAAGGGCGTCTACACCGGGACCTGAATCGGCGGCATAAGTCGCCCTCCAACCGCTCAGGAGACCGCCATGGCGCTCGATGCCGGCGAAAGCCAGAAGACCTTCCGCTGGGACGATCCGCTCGACCTGGGCTCGCGCCTCTCCGACGACGAGCGGATGGTCTGGGAGGCGGCCCGCGCCTACGCCCGCGACAAGCTGCTGCCCCGCGTGGTCTCGGCCTTCGCGGACGAGCGGTTCGACCGCGAGATCATGACCGAGATGGGCGCGCTGGGGTTCCTCGGCCCTACCCTGCCCGAAGCGTACGGCTGCGCGGGCGTGAACCACGTGGCCTACGGCCTGATCGCCCGCGAGGTGGAGGCGATCGATTCCGGCTACCGCTCCGCGATGAGCGTGCAGTCCTCGCTGGTCATGTACCCGATCCACGCCTTCGGCTCGGAGGCCCAGAAGCAGCGTTTCCTGCCCGGAATGGCGAAGGGCGAGGTCGTCGGCTGCTTCGGCCTTACCGAGGCGGACGGCGGCTCCGACCCGGGCGGGATGCGAACCGTCGCGAAGAAGGCGAGCGGCGGCTACGTCCTGAACGGGGCGAAGATGTGGATCACCAACGCGCCGATCGCCGACTTGGCGCTGGTCTGGGCCAAGCTGGACGGGGTGATCCGCGGCTTCCTTGTCGAGCGCGGCGCCAAGGGGTTCGAAACCCCCAGGATCGGCAACAAGCTTTCGCTGCGCACCTCCGTCACCGGCGAGATCTCGCTCTCAGACGTGTTCGTGCCCGAGGACATGATGCTGCCGAACGTCTCGGGACTGAGGGGCCCGTTCTCCTGCCTGAACAAGGCGCGATACGGCATCGCCTGGGGCGCGATGGGAGCCGCCGAGTTCTGCTTCCACGCCAGCCGCGACTATGTCGCGAGCCGCCAGGTGTTCGGCAAGCCGCTGGCCGCGCGGCAGCTGATCCAGAAGAAGCTTGCCGACATGGAGACGGAGATCGCGCTGGGCTTCGAGGGCGCGCTCGCGCTCGGTCGCCTGATCGACGAAGGCGCCTGGGTCCCGGAAGCGATCAGCCTGATGAAACGCAACAATTGCGGCAAGGCGCTCGCCATCGCCCGCGAGGCGCGCGATATCCACGGCGGCAACGGCATCTCCGGCGAGTACCACGTCATGCGGCACGCGGCGAACCTGGAGACGGTCAACACCTACGAGGGCGCCCATGACGTCCATGCCCTGATCCTGGGCCGTGCGATCACCGGCGAGAACGCCTTCTAGAGTGCGCTGAGATAGGGGAAAGAGCCGCTCGTCCCGGCGAAGGCCGGGACCCAGATGACGCAAGCCCACTCTTGGGTGGTGAGACTGGATCCCGGCCTTCGCCGGGATGCACGGAGTGGGAGACGAGCCGGCCGGCAGCCGCGGGAATCAGATCCATCAAACCTTGTGTTTACCGCGCCGGGGTATGGGTCGCGGCTCGACCTGGGAAGCGACATGGGCCGCAAACCTGCCGCGCGTCATCCGGAACGAACAGAGCTCATCCGCCTGCTCTTCGAGAACAGCGGGGACATCACGTACCTGGTGGGGCCGGACGGGCGCGTGGCGCTGGTCAATCCCGCCTGGGAGCAGATCACCGGCTGGCGGGCGCGCGAGAGTGTGGGCAAGCCCGCCATCGGCTTCTGGCATCCCGACGACGTCGCCGGCATCCAGGCCCGGGTCGCCGCCGCCGAGGCCGGCCGGATCGTGGAGTCCGAGGCGCGGCTTCGACTGAAGGACGGAAGCCATCTCTGGGTCGCCGCGCGGCGGCAGATGACCGCGGACGGCTACCACATCGTCAGCATGCGGGACGCGACGGCCGAGCGGGCGCGGGCGAAGGAGCTCACCAACGCGCGGCGCACCCGCAAGATGCTGGGCGCCTCGGCCGGCGTGGGGATCTGGAGCTACGACCCGAACCGGAACGAGATCTCCTGGTCGGACGAGCTGGTCGCCATGCTGGGCATCGATCCGGCCGTCGTGACGACGCCAGAGGACTTCTCGCGCCTGGTGCACGGCCGCTACCGGCGCAGCTCGATGGCCGTCCTCGAACGTTGCGTCCGGACCGGGGCGCCGGCGCAGCTCGAGCATCAGGTCCGCGTGCGGGGCGGATGGAAGACGCTGCGCGTGACGATCCGGCCCGAGCCCGCCGGCGACGGGCTCTTCGTGATGCACGGGCTCTCGGAGGACATCACCGAGCTCGCCCGCGCCCGCGACGCCGCCCGCCGCGGCGAGCAGCAGATGCGCAAGGCCCGCCGCGAGGCGCAGGCCGCGGCCGCCCGCCTTAACCTCGCGCTCGGAGCGGCCGAGGCGGGCGTCTACGAGATCGACCATGTCGAGAAGACCTTCTGGGCCTCGCCCGAATTCGTGCGGCTCACCGGCCAATGGAACGCCACCTACGAGGAAGCGACCCAGCTGCGCTTCCCCGGCTTCCATCCCGACGACCTGGAGCATGTGCGGGCCTCGTTCCGGGCGCTGCACACCGGCTCGAAGCGGTCGGGCGAGGCCTTCGAGGCCCGCATCGTCAGGCCCGACGGCCAGACCCGCTGGATCCGCGTCTCGCATCACCTGCAGGTGGCGCGCAATGGCCGCTGGCTGAAGGCCGTGGGCCTCGTGCAGGACGTCGACGACCGCAAGCGCCAGGAGCTTGCGCTGGTCGAGGCGCAGCGGGCCGCCCAGTCGGCGGCCGAGGCGAAGGCCGCGTTCCTGGCCAACATGAGCCACGAGATCCGCACGCCGATGAACGGCGTCATGGGCGTGCTCCACCTGCTCAGGTCGGAACGGCTGTCGGCCGACGGCCGGCAGCTCCTCGACGAGGCGGTCTCCTGCGGCCAGATGCTCGCCGAGCTGCTCAACGACGTGATCGACTTCTCGAAGATCGAGGCCGGCCACCTGGAGCTCGCCATCGCGCCGGTCGACGTCGAGGCTCTCGTGGCGGGCGTCGCGCGGCTGCTCAGGCCGCAGGCCGACGCGAAAGGGCTGCACCTCGCCACCGACGTGGATCCGCAGGTGGGCTGGGTGCGCTCGGACCCGGTTCGCTTGCGGCAGGCGCTCTTCAATCTCGTGGGCAACGCGGTCAAGTTCACCGAGGCCGGGCACGTGCGCATCCGCTGCTTCGCCCCAAGGCCCGACACCCTGCGCTTCGAGGTCGAGGACACGGGCGTGGGGATCCCGGCGGAAGCGCAGCCGCGCATCTTCCAGCGCTTCGACCAGGGCGACGCCTCGACGACCCGCCGGTTCGGGGGTTCGGGGCTGGGCCTCACCATCACCAAGCGGCTCGCCGAGATGATGGCGGGCGACGTGGGGTTCACCTCGGCCGAGGGGAAGGGCTCGACCTTCTGGATGGAGGTCGCCGCCGAGCCGGCGGCCGCCGTCCCGTCCGAGGCGGAGCCGACCGAGCGGGTGCTCGACGGCCTGAGGATCCTGGTCGTCGAGGACAACGCGACCAACCGGCTGATCGCGACCAAGCTGCTCGAGAGCCTGGGCGCGAGCGTCGAGACCGCGGCGGACGGGCGCCTCGGCGTCGAGGCGGCGGCGTGCGGCGGCTTCGACCTCATCCTCATGGACGTGCAGATGCCGGGGATCGACGGCCTGGAGGCCGCCCGTCGCATCCGGCGCGTGGGCGGATCGGGGGCCGCGATTCCGATCGTGGCGCTCACCGCCAACGTGCTCTCGCATCAGAAGGAGCACTACATCGCGGCCGGCATGGACGGCGTGGTCGGCAAGCCGATCTCGCCCGCCGCGCTGGTTGCGGAGATCGCCCGCCTTTGCGACGGGCGGCCGGCGCTCACGAAGGGCGCCACGGCGGTCGCCTGACCGCGCGCAGACCCGGCCTTCCAAGGCCTTGATCGGCGGTGCTAGACCATCCCCGGAGTTCGGGGAGGATTCTAGATGGCCGAATTGGCCGCCCAGGGCGTCGCGCCCGCCAAGACCACCTCGCTGCGCACGGTGGTGGCCGCGTCGGCCGCGGGCACAGCGTTCGAGTGGTACGACTTCTTCGTCTTCGGCAGCCTGACCCAGGTCATCTCTAGGACCTTCTTTTCAGGCCTGCCCGAGACGGCCGGATACGTCGCGGCGCTGGCGCTGTTCGGGGCGGGTTTCCTGTTCCGGCCGATCGGGGCGCTGGTGTTCGGGCGCGTCGGCGACCGGATGGGGCGCAAGGGCGCGTTCCTGGTCACGGTCACGCTGATGGGCGGAGCGACCTTCGCGATCGGGCTCCTGCCCTCCTACGCCCAGGCCGGCATCGCCGCGCCCGCGCTGCTGGTGCTGATGCGGATCATCCAGGGGTTCGCGCTCGGCGGCGAGTACGGCGGCGCAGCGATCTACGTCGCCGAGCATGCGCGGGTGGACGCCAGGGGGCGCTCGACCGGCTGGGTGCAGACCTCGGCCGCGTTCGGCCTGTTCGCCGCCCTGCTGGTGATCCTGTTCAGCCGCATCGTCATCGGCCAGCAGTTCGGCCCCGGCGCGTTCGACGCCTGGGGCTGGCGGATCCCCTTCCTGGTCTCCGCGGGACTGCTCGCCATCTCGATCTACATGCGGCTCAAGCTCGCCGAGAGCCCGGAGTTCACGCGGATGAAGGCGCGCGGCGAGGGCTCGAATGCGCCCTACGCCGAGGCGTTCGGCCAGTGGCTGAACCTGAAGGTCGTGCTGCTCGCTCTGCTGGCCATCATGAGCGCCCAGGGCGCGGTCTGGTACACCGCCTTCTTCTACACCCAGACCTTCATGGAGAAGTTCCTGAAGGTCGATCCGGCGACGATCAACAGCCTGATGATGGCCGCGGCGGCCGTCAGCGCGATCGGCTACGTCGTGTTCGGCTGGCTGTCGGACAAGATCGGGCGAAAGCCCGTCATGCTGTTCGGCATGACCCTGATGCTCATTGCCTACTTCCCGGGCTTCCACGGCCTGGCGCGGACCCTCAACCCGGCGCTCGCCGAGGCCGAGTCGCGGACGCCGGTCACCGTCGTCGCCGACCCGGCCGACTGCTCGCTTCAGTTCGACCCCGTGGGCAAGGCGAGCTTCACCTCCTCCTGCGACATCGCGAAGGGCGCGCTGGCCAACGCCGGGGTCTCCTACCGCAATGTCGCCGCCCCCAAGGGGACGCCCGCCCAGGTGCGCGTGGGGCTGGTCACCGTGCCGTCCGCGGACGCCCGCGGCCTGCCCAAGGACGTGGCCAAGGACGTCAAGGCGAGCGTCGAGGCGAAGGTGAAGGCGGCGCTTTCGCATGGCGGCTATCCGGCCAAGGCGGACCCGGCGCGGATGAACCTGTGGGCGGCGTTCGGCGTGCTGCTGGTCTTCGTGGTCGCGGCGACCGCGCTCTACGGCCCCATCGCGGCCTGCCTCGTCGAGCTCTTCCCGACCCGCATCCGCTATACGGCGATGTCGCTGCCTTACAACATCGGCACGGGTTGGATCGGCGGCTTCGTGCCGTTCACCGCCTTCGCCATCGTGACCGCGGTGGGCAACATCTATTCGGGCCTCTGGTACCCCTTCGCCTTCACGGCGCTCTCGGTCGTCACCTGCCTGATCTTCCTGCCGGAGACGAAGGAGCGCCCGCTCGACCGCTAGGGGGCCTTTCTAGGGCGCCGCGACCGGCAGCACCTGGACGTCGGCCTCGAGCTCGGCGAGCGCGCGCAGCTCTGCGGGATCGGGGGCGGCCGCGGTGAGGCGGACGACGCGCAGGCCCCGCCGCGCCATCTCGGCGAGTTGCTCCGCCGCGAGCTCCGGGGCGCGCATCCGGTCGGCGTCGCGGCGGGCGAGGCTCACGACCTCCGCGTCGAGGCCGTCGTCCAGGACGAGCACGTCGGCCGCGGCGAGCGCGCGGGCGGCGGCCAGCGTCAGCCGCTCCGCGGGCCCGGCCGCGAGCACGAATTCGATCGATCCCGCGGGGGGCGCGCCCACGGCCAGGGCCTCCCGGAGACTCGCCCGGGCGGTTTCCATGTCGCCGTCCGCCGCGGCCCTCGCGGCCGGTCCGGAAAGCGCCGCGCGCAGGAAGGCGCGGCGGGCGTGCGGCTCGGGCAGGGCCTCGCGCACCTCGTCCTGCAGGCCGCGCAGCAGCGCCGCCACGCGCCCGGCGCCCTGCGGCACCCGGGCTTCGATGTCGTGCCGCAGCAGGGTGGCGAGCATGGGCGAGGCGCCTCCGGTGCCGATCGCCGCCACCACCTCGCCGCGGTCGATCACCGCCGGAGTCGTGAAGTCGCAGAGCCAGGGCCGGTCGGCGACGTTGACGGGGACGTGGGCCGCGCGCGCGGCGGCCGCGGCCTGTTCGGCGAAGGCGTCGTCCTGCGAGCCCACGAAGGCGAGGATGGCTCCGGCGTAGGCGACGGGGTCGAAGGCCGCCTCGCCCTCGAGCCGTACGATCCGCGCCGGCGAGGAGTCCAGCAGCCGCAGCTTCGCCTCCGCCGCCGGCCCGCTCCCCGCCACGACCACGATCCGTCCGACGAGAGGGAAGAAGGCGGGGAAGACGTCCATCACGCGCTCACTTGAGCGTATGGAGATAGGCGATGATCGCCGCCCGAGCGTCGTCGGCGGGAACCGAGATCGGCATCTTCGTGCCCGGCGCGAACGCCATCGGACCTTTCAGGAACGAGTCGAGGTTCTCGTCCGTCCAGGTTCCGTCCTTCGCCTTCAGCGCCGGCGTATAGGTGAAGTCCGTGCGGGCGGCGATCTTGGCCCCGGCGACGCCCGCCAGGGAGGGGGCGAGCGGTGTGCTCTCCGCCTGATGGCAGGCGCTGCACTGCATCGCGAACAGCTGGCCGCCGTCCTGCGCGAGGGCGGGGCCCGCCACGAGGCTCAGGGCGGCGGCGGACGCGGCGAACCGGATCATGGTCTCTCCAGGGCGTTCGGGTTTTCGCGCCAGAAGTAGCGGCTCACCCCCGCCGACCGCAACTCGCCGACGTTGCGCCGAGTCTGAACGGCGTTAGGATGCTGCGTCGAGGGGCGAGCGGGGAGAGCGCATGGCGGCGACACTTCTGATCAACGGCAAGTCGGTTTCGGTGAATGCGGCGCCGGAGACGCCGCTGCTCTGGGTGCTGCGCGACGAGCTGCAGCTCACCGGCTCGAAATACGGCTGCGGCGTGGGCCAGTGCGGCGCCTGCACCGTGCTGGCCGACGGACAGCCGATCCGCTCCTGCTCGACGCCCATCGCCGCGCTCGGGCAGTCGAAGATCACGACCATCGAGGCATTGGGCGGCGACCATCCGATCCAGCAGGCGTGGGTGAAGCATGACGTGCCGCAGTGCGGCTACTGCCAATCGGGCCAGATCATGAGCGCGGTGGCCTTGCTGGCGCAGAAGCCGAAGCCGACCGACGACGACATCTCCGCGGCGATGGACGGCAATATCTGCCGTTGCGGGACCTATCAGCGGATCCGCGCGGCCATCAAGGACGCCGCCGGCCTGCCGCAGGTCACCGGAAATCCGCCGCCCCTGAAGGTTCCAGCCGCGCCCGCCCCGGCGGCGAAACTCTAGGAGGCGGGCGATGAACAGGATTCTCGATCGCATCACCCTTAAGGGCGCCACCCGCCGGGAGGCTCTGACCGTCGGCGCGACGGTCGTGGGCGGGGCGCTGGTGGTCGGCTGCTCGCCTGCCAACATCATGGCCGACATCCTGAGCATGGGCGCCAACAAGGACTTCGGCGCCTTCGGACCGTTCATCAAGGTCGACCCCAACGGCTGGGTCACGGTGGTCTGCAAGCACATCGAGTTCGGCCAGGGCAATCACGCCGGCCTCGCCGCCCTGGCGGCCGAGGAGATGGACGCCGATTGGGACAAGGTGCGCACCCAGCACGCGCCCGCCAACGCCAAGGTCTACGCCAACTTCTCGATGGGCGTGCAGGGCACCGGCGGCTCGTCCGCCATCCCGAATTCCTGGATGCAGCTCCGGACCGCGGGCGCGGCGGCGAGGGCGATGTTCGTCCAGGCGGCCGCCGCGAAATGGAATGTCCCGGCCTCGGAGGTCACGGTCAGCAATGGCGTGGTCAGCCACGCCGGGACCGGCAAGCAGGCCGGCTTCGGCGATCTTGTGGCCGACGCAGCCAAGGTGGCGCCGCCCAAGGCGCCGACGCTGAAGGATCCCAAGGCCTTCACCCTGATCGGCTCCGATCGGGTGCGGCGGAAGGATTCGGCCGCCAAGAGCACGGGCCAGGCGCGCTTCACCCAGGACGTCCATCTGCCCAACATGCTGACGGCCATGGTAGCGCACTCGCCCAGGTTCGGGGGCACGGTGGCTTCGTTCGACGACAAGGCCGCGCGAAAGGTCCCTG
>Ga0316628_100001431_pt1 | contig 16843 bp, 14 predicted proteins | sample OWC_Aug_M2_C1_D5_FD_207648 | JGI IMG/M metagenome (GOLD analysis project Ga0316628, IMG submission 207648) | Wetland soil microbial communities from Old Woman Creek delta, Ohio, United States - OWC_Aug_M2_C1_D5_C | ecosystem: Environmental > Terrestrial > Soil > Wetlands | place: USA: Ohio... | reverse complement strand
CGCACCCCAGCCGCACGCTACACCGCCCGCGCGAAATGGCCGCGCGTATACTCGTCGCCGACGACGCGCCGTACGTCGCTCGCGTCGGGCCGCTGGCCGGACGCGAGCGCGCCGAGCAGGTCGCGAAACGCGCGCACGATGTCCGCCACCGGGTCGCCCGGCACGTTGAACACCAAGTGGTAGCCGCGGATTCCCGCGCGCCACAGCTTCGGCGCGAACTCGGAGCCGTCCACGGGGCGCGAATGCAGAAGGCGGTTGCGGCACGCGGCGTCGGTTGCCACCGGGAACGTGTAGCCGGCCGGATCGGTCAGCTCCACGACCGGATGCTTCTGCACGCAGAGGTCGCGGCAGGTGGTGGGCTCGCGATCGAACGCCGCGGACAACACGCAATGCTCGATGGTCATCCCTTCGGGCCGGCCGTAGACGAACGCGTCGAACCCCGCGCCGCTCCACGGCGCGACCAGGTCACTCAGCTCGTCCGTCGTCAGCTCCACCGACGCGACGATGCGGCGCGCGCCGAGGCGAAACAGCTCCGCCGCGCTGTGCTGGTTGAACACGTTCACCGCGTAGTCGGCGACCACGTCCCGACCGTCGCGCGCCAGCTCGGCGACGAGACCGATATGACCGCTGAGGATCGGCAGCCCGAGGTCCAGCCAGTTCCGAATGCTCGCGCGCTCCTCGGGACGAACGATCGTGGGCGTGCGCAGGCGAAGCGTCACACCGCGCGCGCCAAGACGTTCGTGCAACGCGCGGAGGCGCGCGAGCGGCGGCGCCGGATGGCGAAGGAACGGATCGAAGCAGATCTCGGTGGCGCCGGCTTCGGCCGCGGCGTCCGCGTCTTCCACGCGGTAGACCTGCGCGGACAGGGTGAACCCGGGCTCGCGTTCCGCGGACGCGGGCGTCGCCGAGATGCTGGCGATCGCCTGCTCCACCTGGCTGCGCCGCTCGGCGAGCCGCGCCTCGCGTGCCCAATCGCGGCGGACGGTCAGCTGCTCCACCGCGTGCTGGCGCAGGTGATTCTGTTCGCTCACCGGGAGGAACAACCCGGCGGCGAGTCCGCTCGCGTCCAGCGCGCCGAGCACGAACGGCGTCTCGCCGAGCCGGCCGAATTGATCGCGCAGCGCGGCCGCGTCGAGCGCGCGTTTGCTGGCCGGCGCCAGCGTGATCTCCGAACGCACGCTCACCGACTCGCCGTTCGCGGTGACGATCGCCTTGAGCGGCGTGCCGGCGGCGCCGAACACGCGCACGTCGAGCCGAGACTTGCGCGCTCGCATCCCGGTGGGCAGCGACGCGTAGCTCTTGCGGGCGAGCTCGAGCAGCTCGGCGCGCGACGTGCGCACGACGCGCCATCCGGCCGGCACGCGGCTTCGCGTCTCCACCGCCTGGCGGATCTTCGCGCGCGACGAGAGCGTGCGCACCGCGCCCACGGTGAATCCGGTCGTGGGGCCGCCGACGTGATCGGGCGGCTCGAACCCCAGTCCGTCGCCGGTGGCGATGGGCGACGAGACATCCACGATGAGCTCGCCCCGCTCGTGTCCGACGACCTCGCCGAGGAGCACGCCACGGTTGTCCGGTTGCGTGCGCGTGACGTAGTCGCGTCCGTCGCGGCCGCCGTACATGCCGCCGGTGAAGCCGCGGCTGTAGATCTGCACCAGCGGCTCGATCTCGGTCTCGGCGGGCGGGGTGAACGTCCCCCGCTCCACGCGGTCCAGGAACTCGCGGTACGAGCTCGTCACCGTCGCGACGTACTCCGGCTTCTTCTTGCGTCCTTCCACCTTGAGGCAGACGATGCCCGCGTCGGCGATCTCCGCGAGGTGGTCGTACGCCGCGAGATCCTTGGCGGAGATCAGATAGCCGCGGTCCAGCTCCTCGCGCGTGCCGGCGTCGGTGAGGACGTAGTCCTTGCGGCAGGATTGCGCGCACGAGCCGCGATTGGCGCTCCGCTCCGAGATCATGCCGGACATGAGACACTGTCCGGAGTACGAGATGCAGAGCGCGCCGTGCACGAAGCTCTCGAGGCCCAGGTCCGGTACCGCGGCGCGGATGGCGCGAATGTCGTCGAGCGTATTCTCGCGGGCCAGCACCACGCGGCTCACGCCGAGCTCGCGAAGCACGGCCGCGCCCGCGGCATCGTGCACCGTCATCTGCGTGGAGCCGTGGATCTCGAGATCCGGATAGACGCGCTGGATGAGCCGCACGAGCCCCACGTCCTGCACGATCACCGCGTCGATGCCGAGATCGACCGCCTCGCCGAGCAGCAGCAACGCATCGGCGAGCTCGGCCGGCTTGGTGAGGATGTTGAGCGTGAGATAGATCTTCTTGCCGCGCTCGTGTGCCAGCCGGCATGCCTCGCCCACTTCCTCGAGGGTGAGCTGGGCGCCTTCGTCGCGGGCGTTGAACCGCGACGTCCCGAGGTACACGGCGTCGGCGCCGTTGGCGACGGCGGCGCGCACGGCGTCCAGGGAGCCGGCGGGCGCGAGAAGCTCGGGGATGTGGCGGGACATGACCCTCACAATCTACTGGCCAACGGCGGTCAGCGCCCGCCGGGGCGGCTGGCTATTCGCGCGACTGATTCTTGAAGAAGCGGAGTATCGTGGCCACGGCGAAGAAGCCGATCCCCGTGAGCTGGAGCCACTGGATTTCGGCGCGCTGGCCGTACCCCCACACCATGATGCCGGCGACGAGCAGCGCGATCTGGATCTCCGTGCGGCGGCTCACGTCACTCGTGGTGCGACCGCGTGTAGGCGGGCCATTGCTTCTTCCCCGGGAGACGAACCGCGCTCGCCTCGTCGTCGGGGACGTCGAGCACCAGCCGCAGGAGCGCGGTGGAGTACACCTTGCCCTGCGCGTCCGTCTTGAGCGAGAGCGTGCCGCCGCCGTCGAGCGCGCCGTGCAGCAGAAAGTTCAGCGCGTTCAGGTTTGGCAGCTCGTAGCGCTCGACGTCGCCGGTGATGACGCCGCGGAAATGCTGGCGCACGCGATCGAGCGTGAGGTGCTTCGCGAGCGCCGGGTACCACTCGGGCTTGAGCGCGATGACGCCGACGTTCGCGGTATCGCCTTTGTCGCCGGATCGCGCGTGGGCGATGTCGAGCAGCCGGACTTTCATGCGAGCACCTCGACGTTGGTGCGGACCACGGTCTTGTCGATGAGCGCCGGCCAATACGCCACGATCTCCTCCACCTTGGGCCGGCCGCCGGCAAACCCGGTCACGCTCGGCGGACCGTTGAGCACGAGCGGCGCGATCTCGCGCGTGAACCGCTCGACCGACGCCTTGTTCGTGCCGCGCACGCCGACGCGGAGCTGCACTTCCGGCGGATCCCCGGGCGGGCCGGCGAGCGGACCGTGCGTCGCCGACACGCCGACGAACTCGGTGAGCACGGTGTCCAGCTCGAGGCCCAGGTTCTTCATGCGCTCGCGCAGCACGCGGTCGGCCACCTGCGCCTTGGCGTAGGCGTCGGGCCAGGCGTAGACGAGCGTGCCCACCGCCTTGAAGCCCGCGCGGTACGCGATGGACACCTTGAGCTTGTCCGTGGGCGGCCGGCCCGTGATGCCGAATACGCGAACGCGATTCTCGCCCACCTGCTCCAGGCGAATGCTCGTGAAGTCGGCGACGACGTCGGGCGTGATGTACGAGTGCGGATCGCCCATCTCGTACACGAGCTGCTCCGACACCGACGGCACCGAGATGCGGCCGCCGGTCTTCGGGTGCTTGTAGATGACGAACGAGCCGTCGGCGTGGCCCTCGACGATCGGGTAGCCGACGTTCGCGAGATCGGGAATCGTCTGCCACTCGTAGAGGCAGTTGCCGCCCGAGCACTGCGCGCCGCACTCGATGATGTGGCCGGCGATGATGCCGGCCGCGAGGCGGTTCCAGTCGGTGGCGCCCCAGCCGAACTCGTGGCGGAGCGGCGCCATGGTGAGCGCGGTGTCGGTCGAGCGTCCGGTGACGACGATGTTCGCGCCATTGGCCAGGGCTTGGACGATCGGCACCGAGCCGATGTACGCGTTGGCCGACAGCACGCGATCGCGCACGGTGGAGAGCGGCTCGCCGGTCTCCATGTGGGCGAGCGGATGTCCGCCGGCCATGAGCTCGTCGAGCCGGGGCAGCAGGTCGTCGCCGGTCACGACGCCGATGCGCACCCTGTCCGACACGCCGTGCTTGCGGGCCACCTCGCGGACGGCGGCCGCGCAGGCGGGCGGGTTCACCCCGCCGGCGTTGGCGATCACGCGCACGCCGCGCTCGGCGACGCCCGGCAGCACGCTCTCCACCGCGCCCACGAAGTCGCGCGCGTAGCCCATGTTCGGGTCGCGCTCCTTCTGCTTTTGCAGAATGCTCATCGTGACTTCGGCGAGATAGTCGAGCATCAGGTAGTCCACCTGACCGCCCTCCACCTGCCGGCGGGGCGCCTCGAGCCAGTCGCCCCAGAATCCCTGTCCCGAGGCGACGCGAACGACCCGGTCTCCCGGAGAAGCGGTCGGCGTGGTCATACGTCGTCGAAGTGTGCGGGTAAGACGAAGGGCCCGAGGTGCGGCCCGGGGTTCTGCAATGCGGCGCGGAGCGCGAGCGCGAGGGACGGCCGTGTATCCTCGGGGTACAGGACGGCATCGATGAAGCCCCGCGCACCGGCGTACTTCGCGTCGAGCTGATGCTCGTAGTCGGCGCGCATCTCCACCACGGACCGCGCGACGTCGGCGGGCAGCGGCTGTTGCTTCGCCTTCGCCGTTTCCATCGACGGTCCGTGCACCGCCTGCACGGCCGCCTCGCCCTCCATCACGGCCATGCGGCCGGTGGGCCAACTGAAGATGAAGTCCGGGTCGAAGCCCTGACCCGCCATGGCGTAGTAGCCGGCGCCGGATGCGTGGTTCACCGTGAGGACGATCTTCGGGACGCGGGCCGTGGCCATCGCCTCGACGAAGCGCGCGCCCGCGCGAATGATCCCCTCGTGCTCCGCCTCCGGTCCCACCATGAAGCCGGACACGTCCTGCACGAAGAGGAGGGGGATGCGTTCGCGGTCGCAGCGGTCGATGAAGTACGCCACCTTCTCCGCACTCTCGGTATACAGGATGCCGCCGAACCGCGGCTTCTCCCCCGCGCGCCCCTTGATGAGCCCGCGCTGGTTCGCGATGACGCCCACCGGCATGCCCATGATGCGCGCGTCGCCGCAGATGATCTCGCGGGCGAGGTGGCCCTGGAGCTCGTCGAGCGTGCCGCCGTCCACGATCGCGGCGAGCAGGCGGTGCATGTCGTACGACATGCGGTGGTCGGACGGGAGCAGATCGTACAGCCCCTCGGGGGGCCCCGGCGCTTCGGCGTCCGGCGCCCATCCGTTCGGCGTGCGCTGCGCCGGCAGCACCGACACCAGCTCGCGCAGCTTCTCGAGGCAGGCCTCGTCGTCGTCCACCGCGTAGTGGGCGACGGCGCTGATCTCGGTGTGCGTCACCGCGCCGCCGAGCGTCTCGCCGTCGATCGTCTGGCCGGTGGCGCCCTTCACGAGGTTCGGCCCGCCGAGGCCCATGAAGGACGTCCCCTTGACCATGACGATGAGATCGGAGAGCGCCGGGAGGTACGCGCCGCCGGCGATGCACGGCCCCATCACGGCCGCGAGCTGCGGAATGCGCAAGTATCTGCGCATGATCGAATTGTAATAAAACAACCGGCTCGCCCCGTACTGGCCCGGGAACACGCCGCCCTGGTACGGCAGATTGACGCCGGCCGAATCGACCAGGTAGACGATCGGGAGGCGGCAGCGCATCGCCACTTCCTGGGCGCGCAGCATCTTGGTGATCGTCTCGGGCCACCAGGAGCCGGCCTTGACCGTGGCGTCGTTGGCGACGATCACCACGTCGTGCCCGCGCACCGTGCCGATGCCGGTGACGACGCCGGCGCCCGGGGCCTGGCCGTCGTACCGGTCGTGCGCGACGAGCAAGCCGATCTCGAGAAAGCGCGTGCCGGCGTCGCAGAGGCCGGTGATGCGCTCGCGCGCGGTCAGCTTTCCCTGCTTGTGCTGTCGCGCGATCTTGTCGGCCCCGCCGCCTTCCCTGAGTCTGGCCTCGAGCTCTCGAACCTCGGCGCTCAGCTCACGAAGACGCGTCACACTTCCTGCCGCTCTCGCTCCGAGAACCACTCCCGGATGTAGTCGATGAGGTCCGAGGTTCGCGTGCCGGGCCCGAACAGCCGCCCGATCCCGCGGGCCTGCAGCGCGTCCATGTCTTCCTTGGGAATGATCCCGCCGCCCGTGACGAGAATGTCGTCGCGGCCCTGCTCGTGCAGCAGCTCGTGCACGCGTGGAAAGAGGGTCATGTGGGCACCGCTCAGGATCGACAGGCCGACGACGTCGACGTCTTCCTGCACGGCGGCCGTGGCGATCATCTCGGGCGTCTGATGCAGGCCGGTATAGATCACTTCCATGCCGGCGTCGCGCAGCGCGGCGGCGACGACCTTGGCACCGCGGTCGTGACCGTCGAGACCGGGTTTGGCGACGAGTACTCGGATTGGACGCATAGCCATAACAAGCTAGCGGAGGCGGCGAGCGACGGGCAACGGACGCCGCCGGCGGCGCGACCCGACCGCAACCTCCTTGCGCGCGACGAGCAGCATCTCGCTCGACCGGCGCGCCACCGGGCGGTCGGACAACCCGTCGTACGCCGCCTCGACGATCAGCCCGGAGGCGGCGCAGAGCTCGGCGAGGCGCGTGGGCGTGTAGAGCCGGATGCGATGGTCGCGCGCGCCGCCCCGACGACGGCCCGCCCATTCGGTGTGCACGCTCAACGTGCCCGACAGCGGATCGAACGATCGCTCCTGCGCGATGAGCGTTCCGTCGCTCGTGCGCCACCAATCACGCTCCAGAAAGCGCGCCATGATGCCGTCCCGATTGCCGCCGTACCAGACGAGCAGGCCGCCCGGCGCGAGCACGCGGGCGAATTCGCCGATCACCCGCGCGTCGTCGCTCGGTTCGGCGAAGAACCCGAACGACGTGAACAGGTTGAGCACGGCGTCGAACCGGCCGGTCCACCGCGCCGGCAGCGATCGCATGTCGCCGCGCGTGTAGCGCAGACGCGGCCCTGTTCCTCGGCGGCGCGCTCGCGCCAACAGATCGCGCGAGTAGTCCAGGCCGTCCACGTCGAATCCGGCCTCGGCGAACAGATGCGCGTGCCGTCCCTGGCCACACGGCACGTCGAGAATCTTCGAGCCAGACGGCAGCCCCATCACGTTCATGACGCGCGCCGCCTCGCGGCGGTCCTGCTCGGGGGAGAACAACGGCTCGTACTCGAGCAGATAGCGCCAGTCGAAGTACTCGGCCCACCAGTTCGCGCTTGCCATGCGAGAAAGGTAGTGGCCCGGCGTTGCGCAAACCGCGACTCGCCGCGAGACTGTCTGGCATGCGCCTGCTCACTGTGGCGCTCGAGCTCCCACCTCGATACGACGGGGCCACCGATGTCCGATCATGGTTCGCTCAGTCGCCGAGACGCGATCAAGATGGGCGTCGCCGCGGGCGCGCTGCTCTCACTCAATCGCCTTCCGGCGTTCGCGCTCGACTGGCATGCCCAGCCCGGCGGGCAACTGAAGCCGCTCATCGAGCGCGCGATCCCGTCCACCGGTGAGAAGCTGCCGGTCGTCGGCATCGGCACGGCGCGCAGCTACGAGCACCCGGCGGCGAGCGAGATCCCGGTCCTCAAGGATGTGCTTCGGCAGTTCCCCGACCTCGGCGGAAAGCTGCTCGACACCGCGCCCGCGTATGGCGACGCCGAAGTGATCGTGGGCGACGCCCTCGCCGAGTTCGGGAACCGCGACAAGTACTTCCTTGCCACCAAGGTGTCCGTGGGCGGGCGGCGCGGTGGCGGCGGCGACGCGTCGGCCGCCGCCGGGCAGATGCAGCAGTCGCTCGCGCGACTGAAGACGGACCACATCGACCTCATGCAGGTCTGGAACGTCTCGAATCCGGGGCTCATCGTCCCCGTGCTCGACGAATGGAAGGCGGCGAAGAAGATCCGCTACACTGGCATCACGAGCAGCTTCAAGGGCCAGTACCCGCAGCTCGAAGCGGCGATGAAGGCGCACAAGCTCGACTTCGTGCAGGTGGATCTGGCGATCGACAACCGCAGCGCGCAGGAGCGGATCATCCCGCTCGCCGCGGACCGCGGCATGGGCGTGCTGGTCAACCTGCCCTTCGGGCGCACGCGCGTCTTTCAGCGCGTGCAAGGCAAGCCGCTGCCCGACTGGGCCAGCGAGATCGACGCGACGAGCTGGGCGCAGATCTTTCTCAAGTACATCGTGTCGAATCCCGCCGTGACCGCGGTGATTCCGGGCACGGCCACGGTGCCCTACTTGATCGACAACAATCTCGCGGCGCGCGGACGGTTGCCCGATGCGGCCCTGCGCAAGCGGATCGAGACCTACTTCGATTCGTTGGCCGTCGGCTGAGCGTCGCCGCGTTGCGCGTACACGTCTGAAGGGGGGCGCGGGGACGATGCCGCGCGCCGGAGCCGCCGAACGCTAGAAGAACACCGGCTCGCGATACGCGCCGAACACCGATTCCATGGCCGCGCGAATCTCGTACAGCGTCGCATACCGTCGCGCCGCCTCGAGTATGAGCGGGAACACGTTCTCCGTACCGCGCGCGGCCTCACGCAGCCGGGCGAGCGCCTCGTCCACCGACGCCTGATTCCGGTCGGCGCGCAACGCGGCCAGCCGCTCGCGCTGCGAGCGCTCGGCCGCCGCGCCGACCTTGAGGATCGGAATACTCAGCTCGGGCTCGTCGGTCACGAACTCGTTCACGCCCACGATGACCCGGCGATGCTGCTCGATCTCCCACTGCTGGCGCGTCGCCGACTCGGCGATCTTTCGTTGGAGCCACCCGGTCTCGAGTCCGCGCACCACGCCGCCGACTTCCTCGATCTCGGCGAACAGCGACTCCGCCTCGCGCTCGAGCTGGTCGGTGAGCGCCTCGATGTAGTACGAGCCGCCGAGCGGGTCGATCACGTTCGGCACGCCGGTCTCGTACGCCAGCACCTGCTGCGTGCGCAGCGCCACCTGCACCGCCTCTTCCGTGGGGAGCGCGAGCGTCTCGTCCATGGAGTTGGTGTGCAGCGACTGCGTGCCGCCGAGCACCGCCGCCAGCGCCTGGTACGCGACGCGGACGACGTTGTTCATGGGCTGCTGCGCCGTGAGCGTGACGCCCGCCGTTTGCGAGTGGAAGCGCATGATCCACGAGCGCGGGCTCGTCGCGCCGTAGCGCTCCTTCATGTGGCGCGCCCAGATGCGGCGCGCGGCGCGCAGCTTGGCGATCTCCTCGAAGAAGTCGTTGTGGATGTCCCAGAAGAACGAGAGCCGCGGCGCGAAATCGTCGACGTCCAGGCCCCGCGCCTTGCCGCGCTCCACGTACGTGAACCCGTCGGCGAGCGTGAACGCGAGCTCCTGCGCGGCCGTCGCCCCGGCCTCGCGAATGTGGTAGCCGGAGATCGAGATGGTATTCCAGAGCGGCGCATGCTTGGCGCCCCACTCGAAGCAGTCGACGATGAGACGCAGCGCCGGCTCGATCGGGAAGCACCAGGCGTGCTGCGCCATGTACTCCTTGAGGATGTCGTTCTGGATCGTGCCGCGCAGCTTGTCGGACGTGACGCCCTGCTTCTCGGCCGCCGCGATGTAGAACGCCCAGAGGATGATCGCCGGGCCGTTGATCGTCATCGACGTCGACACCTGGTCGAGCGGGATGCCGTCGAACAGCACCTCCATGTCGGCCAGGCTCGAGATCGCCACGCCCGTCTTGCCCACCTCCCCCTCGGAGCGCGGATGGTCCGAGTCGTAGCCCATGAGCGTCGGAAAATCGAACGCCGTCGAGAGTCCCGTCTGTCCGTGCTCGAGCAGGAACTTGAACCGCGCGTTGGTGTCGGCGGCGCTGCCGAAGCCGGCGAACTGGCGCATCGTCCACAGCTTGCCGCGGTAGCCCGTGGGGTGCACGCCGCGCGTGAACGGATACGCGCCCGGCACGCCGAGGGCCTCCGCCGTCCGCGGGTCCGTGTCGAGCGCCGTGTACAGCGGCTCCACCTCGGCCGCGGAGTTGGTGAACGCGATGTCGCGCAGCTCAGCTTTCTCGTAGCGGCGGCGCCATTCCGCCACCTCGGCGCGGAGGCGGTCCAGCTCAGCGTGCTCGCGTCGTGCGGTCTCGGCGTCCGTGAAGTCTCGCGTCGAAGTCATCGATCGATCCGCGTGATGAGGGTTCCGCTCCGGGCCAGCAGCGCGTCGGCGACGTCGAACGGGTTCGTCGCGCCCGCCTCCAGTGCCGCGAGCTGCTCGTCGAGCCAGCGGTTCGTCTCGGCGTCGCTCCAGAGGCGCGTGTGTACCCGCTCCTGAACGACGTCCACCACGCGCTCGCGCAACCGCGCCCGGCGCCGGGTGGCCAGCGTGCCGCTCGACTCAAGATAAGCGAAGTGACGATCCAGGGCGTTGACGACGTCATCGACCCCCTCGCCCTTCACGGCGACCGTCCGCAGGACGGGCGGCGTCCAGTGGTCGGTCTGCTCGGCCTTGGCGGCCGCGCGGGCGGCGCGGCCGGGGTTCATCGCGAGCCGCTCGTCGCGCGTCATGGCGCGGCCGAGGTCGACGCCGTGATGCGCGGGCACGTGCTCGAGCGCCTTGCCGCCGCGCAGACCGAGCATCAGCTCGAGCTCGTGGCGCAGGCGATCGGCGCCGGGACGGTCGGCCTTGTTCACCGCGAAGACGTCGGCGATCTCCATGAGACCGGCCTTGAGCGTCTGGATGGCGTCGCCCGATTCCGGCACCAGAATCACGAGACTCGAATCGGCGGTCCGCGCGATGTCCAACTCGGTCTGGCCGACGCCCACCGTCTCCAGCAGCACGCGGTCCATGCCGAACGCGTCGAGCACGTCGGCCACGTCGCGCGTCGTCGAGGCGAGGCCGCCGAGCGAGCCGCGCGTGGCCATGGAGCGAATGAAGACGCCGTCGTCGAGCGCGATGCTCTCCATGCGAATGCGGTCGCCGAGCAGCGCGCCGCCGGTGAACGGCGACGTGGGGTCCACGGCCACGATGCCGACCGTGAGGCCGGCGTCGCGATAGGCGCGCGTGAGCAGCGCGGTGAGCGTGCTCTTGCCCGCGCCCGGCGGCCCGGTGATGCCGATGCGGCGCGCGCGCCCGATGCGGGTCTGCAAGCCCGCGAGCAGGGTGTCGAACCCCGGGCGGTGGTTCTCGACGATCGTCACGACGCGCGCGAGCGCGGCCTTGCGGCCGGCCTCGAAGTCGGCGAGCAGGCTCGCGTGGCGGTCGGTGGCCGGCGCCGCGCTCATTTCGGCGGGCGCGCGGGAGCGGGCTCGTCGTGCTCGTCGCGAATGTCGCCGACGAGCTCCTCGAGCAGATCCTCCAGCGTCACGAGGCCCAGGGTGTGCCCGTGATCGTCGCGCACGATGGCGAGGTGCTGGCGCTCGCGGAGCATGCGGAAGAGTAGCTCGTTGCAGGGCGCCTCGGGAGCCGCGAACGCCACCGGCCGCAGCGCGCGCGGCGTGTCCTCCTGCGCCTTGATCACGTCGAAGGCGTGCACCATGCCGAGGATCCAATCGAGCGTGCCGTGATAGACCGGCACGCGGCTGTAGCCCGACTGCGCGATCTGCGTGGCCATCGTGTGCGCGTCGATGCCATCGGGCAGCGCGAAGATGTCGGAGCGCGGCGTCATCACCTGGCGCACGACCTTCTCGCTGAACTCCACCACGCCGCTGATGATCGCGATCTCGTCGCGCTCACCCACGCCCTCCAGCTCGCCCTCGCGCAGCAGATCCTGCATCGTGTCGCGCTCGGCCGGGGGCGCGGCCTCGGGTCGCGGCGACACCAGCACCTTGGCGATCGCGACGCCGGCCCCGCTGACGGGGCGCGTGAGCAGGTCCACCAGCCGCAGCACCGGCAGCACGAACGGAGCGACGACGACCGGCCAGCGCCGCGCGACGGCGCGCGGAACGAGCTGGCCGAGGACCACGACGACGCCCGCGAGCACGAGCGCGTCCCAGAACACCGCGAGCCCGCCGCCCTGCCCCGCCACGTCGGTCGCCATGCCCGCGAGCAGCAGCGCGATCGCCACGCCGGCGTTCGCCGCGGTGAGCAGCCGGTGCGGCCGCTCGAGGTACGCGGACGCCGCCGCCGCGCCTCGAAGCTGGCGCTCCGCCCAATGGCGAAGCCAGATGCGGCTCACCGAACGAACGGCCATGCCGCCGGCGGTGAGCCACGCGACGGCGACGATGAGCGCGACGACGAGTGGAATGCTGAAGAGCGTCATGGCCGTTCCCGCCATCCTCCGCCCACGGCCTCGAGGCGCTCGAAGTACACGCGCTCGATGCGCCGGCGCCGAACGCGCTCCACGACGATCCGGAACCCGGCGTGCACGATCGACTCGCCCGACTTGGGAACGCGGCCGAACAGCGCGTACACCAGCCCGCCCACCGTGGCCACGTCCTCGATGCCGAAGTCCGCGCCGAGCAATTCGCCCAGCTCGTCCACCGGCACGCCGCCGGAAACCCAGTACCGTCCGGAGCCCTCCTGCTGCACCTGCGGCTCCTCCACGTCGTACTCGTCGCGGATCTCGCCCACGATCTCCTCGAGGATGTCCTCGATGGTGACGAGGCCCGCGGTGCCGCCGTACTCGTCGCTCACGATGGCGATGTGCGTGCGGCCCGCCTGAAAGTCGCGAAGCTGGACGTCGATGCGCTTGGACACCGGGATGAACGCTGCCGGTCGCGCGAGCGACAGCCAACCATTCGCCGGCTCCTCGTCCGCCACCATCGCCGGCAACACGTCCTTGGCGTAGAGGATGCCCGTGACCTCGTCCAGCGTCTCGCGATACACCGGGAGCCGCGCATGCTCGGACGCGCGAATCCGGTCGAGCACCTCGGACCACGGCGTGGCCGCCTCGATGCCGACGATGTCCACGCGCGGCACCATGATCTCCTCGACCGTGGTGTCGCCGAGGGCGAAGACGCCGTGGATGAGCTCCTCCTCGGCCGACGAGACCTCCGCTTCGGCGGCGACGACTTCCGCGAACTGTTCCGCCGACGTCTCGCGATCCTCGTCGTTCGCCGGCGACGGCGGCAGGATCGCGTGCAGGGCGCGCTCGATCGCCGCGCCGAGCGCGACCGCCGGCGCGAGCACCGCGGCCACGAGTCGCGCCATCGGCGCGAGCCGGGCCATCGTGGTCGGCGCGGTTGCGTATCCGAACGCGCGGCCCACTCCCTCGGCGAGCGTGCAGACGAGGATGGCGACGAGCGCCGCCGCCCCGGCGCGTCCGGCGACCGACATCGACGCCATGTGCAGCGCTTCAGCCGCCGCGGCGCCCGCGGCGATGTATGCCACCACGCGTCCCATCGAGAGCGCGCGGTGCAGGCGCTCTCGCTCGGCGAACGCGGCGCCGGAGATGGTCGACGCCTCGGACGCGTGAAAGGCGAGCAGCGCGCTGTCCGCCGTGGCGAGCAGGGTCGCCACCACGGCCGCGCCCGCGCCCAGGAGCCATGCCCACATCTCGCTCATCGCCGCCGCTCCGGGGCGAGCCGCCGCAGGAGCCGCTCCTGGCGGCGCCACATCGCGGACGCCTCACGCCCGTCAGCCTCGGGGTGGTCGTGGCCGAGCACGTGCAGCACGGCGTGCACCACCAGCCGCGCCAGCTCGCTCCGCACGCCGATGCGCCGATCGACCGCGTTCGCGCGCGCCACGTCGGGGCAGAGATAGATGTCGCCGATCACCGGATCGCGCGGCGTGGCCCTCGCGAACCCGAAGGAGATCACGTCGGTGGCGCCGGCGTGGCCGAGGTGGGCGCGATTCAGCCGCGCGATCGCGCGGCGGTCGACGAGCGTCACGGAGACCAGCGCGTGATGCACGCGCTCGGCGCGCAGCGCCCCGCGCGCGATCTCGGCGATCCGCGCGCGCCCGAGCGGCGACCGCACGCCCTCCACGGCGACGTCGACGTCGAGGCTCATGCGGACGCGAACCCCGACGTCACGCCGCCACTCGCCGTGGGGTAGTCGATGCGGTTGTGGAACATCCCCACGAGCACGCGCGTGAACTCGTCCTTCACCATCTCGATCTGCCGCAGCGTGAGCGGCGCCTCGGCGAGCTGCCCCTGCTCCATGCGCTGGCGCACGATGTGTTCGATGAGGTCGCGGATGCGCTGCGGCGTCGGCTCGTGCAGCACGCGCGCCGACGCCTCGATGCCGTCGGCGAGCATCACCACGGCCGTCTCCGCCGTCTGTGGGCGGGGACCGGGATACGCGAACTCGTCGGTGTTGGGCGTTCCGGCCTCCGCCCGCCGCGCCTTGTCCAGGAAGTAGCTGATCGTGCCCGTGCCGTGGTGCTCCGTGATGAACGCGCGCAGCGCGCGCGGCAGCTTGTACTGGTCAGCGAGCACGAGCCCCTCGTGCACGTGGTCGCGAATGATCCGCGCGCTGTCGCTGGGCCCGAGCGCGTCGTGCGGGTTGCGGCCCCTGGGCTGGTTCTCCACGAAGTACTGCGGTCGCGCGATCTTGCCGATGTCGTGGTAATACGCGCCCACGCGCGCGAGCAGCGCGTTCGCGCCGATGGCGCGACACGCCGCCTCGGCGAGGTTCGCGATGGCGATGGTGTGCGCATAGGTGCCCGGCGCCTCCAGGCTGAGGCGCTGCATGAGCGGGCGATTGAGATCCGACCACTCGAGGAGCGTGAGGTCGGTCTCGATGCCGGTCAGCGCCTCGACCATCGGCAGCAGCAGCACGGCGACGAGCACGCTGGCGAGCGCGTTCAGCACGCCGAACCCGGCCGACACCGCGATCACCCGCGCCGACAGGTCGAGCGTGAGCCCGATGGCGACGGCCGTGGCGAAGTACGCGCCGCCGATCATCACGATCCACTGGTACGACTGGTTGCGGCGCCGGATCTCGCCCACGGAGAGCGCGGCGACGGCGCCCCCGACGAGGCTGATGAACAACGCGTTCGTGCCGCGATAGACGCTCTGTCCGGCGACGAGCATCGCGATGATCATCGTGGCGATGATGCTGATGCGCCGGTCGAACAGCGCGCTCAAGATGACGGCCGCCAGCGCGACGGGAACCAGCTCGGGCCGCACGGGGTGCGACAGGGCCACGATCGCGCCGCCCACGACCACGAGGGCGGCGAGCCCCGTCACCGTGGCCATCCACCGGAAGTTGGCGTACACCCGCGGCCGGAACCGCACGAGCGTGAGCCCGAGCAGCGCGATGATGAGGAAATCGAACGTCACCGCGCCGATCGCGCGCCGCGCGCCGCGCTCGGTGTCGCGGTAACGATCGGCCGCGTCGTGCAGCGCGCGCAGCTTGTCGTGCTGCTCCGGCCCCACGACCTCGTTCGCCCCGACGATCTTCTCGCCCGCCTGCACCTCGTACTTCGCGACGGGAATGGACCGCCGCACCTGCTCGCGCCGAAGCTCGGTGGCGGCGCGATCGGGCACGATCGTGGGGTGGAAGAGTGTCGCGAGCAGCCGCATGTAGACGGAATCGCCCACCGCCGAGCGTGGGTCGGGGTGCACGAGCCGCGCGCGGCTCACGAGCATGTTGAACGTCGCGACGCTGTCCGCCGGCAGTCGGCGGTCCTCGCCCCCCACGCGCACGACGACCACGCCGCGCACGGAATCGAGCGCGCCGGTGGCGGCCACGCCCGCGGCGAGCCAGCGGTCGAACACCCGCGAGAGCGCGAGAAAGAGGGCCTGGCGATGGCGATCCGACACGAGGTAGGCGGCCTGCGCGACGCTGACCGGCACGCCCCAGCTCAGCGCGGCGCGCTGGATCTCCGTCGCGGGCGCGGCGGGCGCATGCGCGGCCTGGCCGAGCGCCGTGCTGAACGCGGTGAGTGTCTGGCGGGCGGTGTCGAGCGCGCCGGGCACGTAGTCGTACACCGGTTCCACGCCGCGCACGATCGAGGCTTGCTCCTCGGCCAACTCGGCGTCGCTCTTGAGCACCCGGAACCCGAATGGCGCGATGACGTTGTCGCTGGCGACCGAACCGACTTCGTAGATCGGGAAATCGATCGCCGGCGACGCCGGAAAGAGGAGGTACGTCAGAACGGCCAGGGCAATGCCGAGCGCGACACGCGCGGCATGAAAGGCCAGTCCCCGCCGCGCCGACTCGGCTTCGGCGGCAACCGCACGGACTCGCGCACCGATCTCGCTCACGCGCCTACGCCCCCGGTTCGGCCGCGTACGCCCGCACGATGTCGCGCACCAGCCGATGCCGGACCACGTCCGTCTCGTCGAAGTAGTGGAAAGCAATGCCGTCGATGCCCGGCAGGATCCGCTCCACCTGCATGAGGCCGGAGTCCTGGCGCTTCGGGAGATCCACCTGCGTCTTGTCGCCGGTGATGACCATCTTGGAATTCACGCCGAGCCGCGTGAGCAGCATCTTCATCTGCATGGTCGTGGCGTTCTGCGCTTCGTCCACGATCACGAACGCGTCGCCGAGCGTGCGGCCGCGCATGAACGCGAGCGGCGCGACCTCGATGACGCGCTGCTCCAGCGCGCGCTGGACGCGCTCGAACGGCATCATCTCGTCGAGCGCGTCATAGAGCGGCCTGAGATACGGGTCGACCTTCGCCTGCATGTCGCCCGGGAGGAAGCCGAGGCTCTCGCCCGCTTCCACGGCCGGACGCGCGAGCACGATGCGACGTACGCGCTTTCGCGTGAGCGCATCCACCGCGGCAGCCACGGCGAGATACGTCTTGCCCGTTCCGGCCGGGCCGATTCCAACGACGATGTCGTTGTCCTGCATCTTCCGCAGGTATTCGACTTGTCCGGGCGTCTTCGGCTGGATGACCTTTCGGATTCCCGGCAGCGCAATGCGCATCGCGCCA
>Ga0316628_100001430_pt1 | contig 16846 bp, 12 predicted proteins | sample OWC_Aug_M2_C1_D5_FD_207648 | JGI IMG/M metagenome (GOLD analysis project Ga0316628, IMG submission 207648) | Wetland soil microbial communities from Old Woman Creek delta, Ohio, United States - OWC_Aug_M2_C1_D5_C | ecosystem: Environmental > Terrestrial > Soil > Wetlands | place: USA: Ohio... | reverse complement strand
ACGCGGTGAGGCCGCCCGAGTCCGTCACGGTGACGACGATGTCGTGGAAGCCGACGTCGGAGTTGCCGGGCGTCCAGGACACGGTGCCCCTCCGGTTGATTGTCATGCCTGCCGGGCCATTGATGGCCCACTCGAGCCGCTCGTCGTCCACGTCCTTCCCGGTGAACGTGTAGTCGAGCGTGGTGTCCTCGAGCACCTGCGCGGGCGGCGAGCCGGTGAGCGTTGGCGGGTCGTTGACCGGCCGCACCTCCACCCTGAAGGCGCTGGACTTGGCCACGAGCCCGCTTTTGTCGGTGGCCCTGAGCGCGACAGTGAGCCAGCCGTTCCAGTTGTCGTTGGCGCTGCCTGTGGCGGCGTCGACGCCGAGGTACCGGCCCTCCGTCATGTAGCAATCGACGATGCCCTTGGCGGAGTTCTCGATGACCTCGAAGGCGAGGGCCTCGCTCGCGTCGTAGTCGTCCTTGATGTACGACGCGATGTCGATGAGCTTGTCGTTCTTGGTGTCCTCGTCGATGAAGTAGGTCGAGGGCACCTCCGACCATACGGGCGCCCTGTCCACCTCTATGCGCAGCCCCGACAGCTTGACGCCGCCCTTGGAGCCGCTCTCGATGACGATGGGGACCTTGAGGTAGCCGTTGGCGTCGGCCTTGTCGCGGTTCTGGTAGATCCAGTCGTTGAGCGCCGCTGTGAAGTCCTTGCTCTTCGCCGTGTAGTCGTAGCGGACCTTGACGCCGTCGACCTTGACCTTGCCCGCGCTAGAGGTTGTGACCTTGAGCGGGATGTCGTGGAACTTGTTGCCCCAGTTGTCCTGCTTGCTGATGTCGCCTTTGTTGTTCGCCTCGAGCTCGGCGGCGAGGCCGGTCACGGTCGAGGACGTCTTGAACTTGCCCGAGAACGACCACTCGGTGTCCCCGTCGGCGCCCACGTCCAGCTTGGGGTCGAGCGGGAAGCGGCGCATGTTCTGGTAGTAGTAGAACAGCCCGTCGTAGGCGCCCATCAGGAGGTCCAGGTAGCCGTCCCCGTTCAGGTCGCCGACGGAGGGCGAGGCCATCATCCCCACGTCGATGTTGCCCTGGACGCTGGTTCGCTGCGTCCACGTGGGAGAGCTGGTCGTGCCCGTGTTCTCGTAGTAGCCGAACGTGCCGTCGTAGAGGCCCACGAAGATGTCGAAGTCGCCGTCGCCGTCGAAGTCGTAGATCTCCGGCGCGGAGAAGGAATCCGTCGTGATGCCGCCCAGGAGGTTCGATGACACCCAGCTCCACTCGCCGTCGTCGTAGTCGTTCCGGTAGTAGTCGAGCCCGACCGTGGACGTCCCGCCCTGGTCGTAGCTCCCGAAGCCCATGTCGAGGTCGCCGTCCCCGTCGAGGTCGGCGAAGTCCTGCGTCAGCATGTACTTGTTGCCGCCTATGCCCGAGAAGATTGAGTTGTTCGGCTCCGACCACGTCGGGTTGGCGTTGGTGCCCGAGTTCCAGTAGACCGAGAAGTAACCGCCGCCCGACATGTAGTTGTAGTTGGAGGTGGTCAGGTCGAGGTCGCCGTCATCGTCGAGGTCGACGAGCAGGGGCTTGGGGAAGTACCAGTTCCAGCCGATGCCCATGGGGAAGGCGGAGTTGTCCACCTGCCAGTCCATGCTGGTCGAGGTCCCGGTGTTCTCGATGAAGACTATCCACCGCACGCGGGTGCCTCCGCTGGTCATGTAGCACCGCGTGAGGATGTCGAGGTCCCCGTCGCCGTCCATGTCGATGAGCTGCGGGGAGGAGTAGTACGAGACCGAGAGGTCGACGACGTTGTTATCGACCTTGTGCGTGAGCTTCTGCGCGCTCGCCCATCCGCCGTCGAAGAGCGAGCCGGTGAGGGTGAGCTCGCCCGAGGAGACCTTGGCGCCGTCCGGCAGCCGTATGGCGAGCGTCGAGTTGCTGCCCGCGTCCTTGAACTCCATCGTGCCCTCGGTGGCCCCGCTCGCCAGCAGGGTCTGGTAGCCCATGGCGCCGTGCGTATCCCCGGCCCACTCGTAGACTTTGTTGTTGATGCTCCCGACGAAGGCGCGCACCGTGCTGGGGTTGTAGCCCCCGTAGTGCGTCCCGGTGATATCGAAGGCGGCCGAGAGGACCTTGCCGTCGACCGGGACCCTGAACGAGGCATCGTTGAGCGTCCCCTGGTCCTCGAAGTTGAGCGTCCACTCGGTGGCGTCGTTGGTGAACTTCGTGATGAGCTCGGCGCCTGCGATGCCGACGGGGCCTGCGGGGATGCACAGCACCATCAGGGCGACCATCGCGAGGACGGCGAGGCGTGCGGGCGTCTCGGAGTATCCCATGTAATTCCTCCCGGGTCCAGACTGCGCTGTCCAGGTATGCATTGCGAGGGCCAGTATATTAAGTCATTGGAACGAACGTTGTACTGTCAGGCGGGGCCATGGATAAGACTTTCCCCCCCCGCGCCCTTGTGGGCCCAGGGGGCACCGCAACGGAGCGCCTCAGGGTCGCGACGCGCGAGCGCCGGCAGGTCATCGACGTGACGCGCCAGGTTGACACGGTGGTGCGCGCCTCGGGCGTCAAGGAGGGCATCGCGCTCGTCCACTGCCCGCACACGACCGCGGCGGTCGTGGTCAACGAGCGGGACCCGCCCTTGATGATGGACCTCCTGGAGGCCGCCGGCCAGCTCGTGCGGGAGGGGGTTTGGCGCCACGACCCGGGGGAGGGGAACGGGGCCGCACACCTGAGGTCGATGCTGCTGGACCGGGGCGGCGCGCTCCCGGTCGAGGGCGGCGCCCTCGCGCTTGGCACCTGGCAGTCGGTCCTGCTCGTCGAGCTGGACGGGCCAAGGGAGCGCGAGCTGTGGGTGCAGGTGGTCGGCCATTGACAGGCAGGACATCGCTCGGGCGACCGGCCGGGGGCGGGGAGACCCGGTCTCACAGCACCTTGACCGACAGCAGCCGCGGGGGGTCCATCGGGCGGTCGCGCCTGTCAGTCGGGACGGAGGCGATGCGGTGGACGATGTCCATGCCCTGCACGACGCGCCCGAACACGGCGTAGTTGCCGTCGAGCCCGTGGACCGCCGCGTCGCAGATGTAGAACTGGGAGGAGGCGCTGTTCGGGTCCGAGGAGCGGGCCATGCCGAGCGCGCCCTCGATGTGCTTGAGCTCTGGCCTGGTCTCGAGGTGGATGCGCTCGTTCGAGCCCCCGGTGCCCGTGCCCGTGGGGTCGCCCGTCTGGATGACGAAGCCCTTGATGATGCGGTGGAAGATCATGTCCGTGTAGAAGCCCTGCTGGGCCAGCTTCACGAAGTTCGCAGCCGTCCCGGGCACCTTGTCCGCGAACAGTTCCACGGTGATGGTGCCCATGCTCGTCTCAATCGTCGCCCGGGGGTTGTTCTGAGGTGACATTCTGCAGCTCCACGCTCCCGATGGTCGAGCCGCCCGGCGTGATGAGGACCACCGTGCCGTTCCAGTACGCGCCTGGGATGCCGCTCAGGTGCAGGAAGTCGCCCTCCGTGAGGCGGCCGTTCCCGTCGAGGTCGTCGACCTCGAGCGCGGGGGCGGCCAGCGTCTCGTTGAGCGCGCCCTGCATGGCGACCACGTCGACGGCGTCCCACCTGGGCTTCGGCTCCCCTGCGGAGACCGCCACCCAGATGGCGGCGTCGAGGCGCGACGCGTCCGTGGCGTTGGGCCCAATGCCCTCGAGCAGAATCGTGGCATGGAACGGGTCCGGCTCCTCCTCCACGGGGAGGGGGAGCAGCAGGACGGATGCCATGATGCTCGCGACGGCGATGATGCCCAGTGCCATCCAGACCGTGCGGCGCTCCATCGCGCCGGCCAAGGTGGCGACGGCATATAAAGCTTGGCGAGTGAGGCCACTCAGCCACCCAAGAGCTCGTCGAGCCACCTGAGGGTGGAGGCGACCCTGACGCGGTCCCGATGCTTGAGGGCGGAGGAGAGGTTGCGCACGCAGTTGGGGCAGTCCGTCAGCACCCACGCGGCCCCCGTCGCTCGCGCCTCCTCCATGCGCTCCTTCGCGAGCGCGACCGAGAGCGCGGGGTGCGTCGCGCGCAGGCCCCCGCCCCCGCCGCAGCACCGGGAGAGCTCGCGGGCGTGCTCGAGCTCGACGAGCTCGGCCCCCGTGGATCTGATGACCGCGCGGGGCGCGTCGTAGCCCCGCGCGCCCCTGCCGGACTTGCGGCCGAGGTCGCACGGGTCGTGGTACGTGACCAAGGTGCCCTCCCCGCCCTTGGTGCGGGAGGCGAGGTCCGACCTCGCGAGGAGCATCACCAGCGGCTCGACCTCCACGCCAGTGCCCTCGAGGTCGCGCCCGAGCATCGTCGCGCACGTGGGGCACAGGCATGCGACCCGCTCCGCCCCCGCGGCGAGGACGGCCATCCGGTTGTGCTCGACGAGCGCGGGGTTGCGCTCGCCGCCGAGCATCTCCACGACGGCCTGGCAGCACCGCTCGTCGATGAAGGCGTACCGCACACCCAGCCGGTCCAGCACGCGGCGCGCCGCCCCGACGTCGCTGTCGCCCCCGGGCCTGCGCTCGGCGCAGCCCGCGAAGAGCACGGTGGGCGCCCTGCCCGGCGCCGGCAGCGCCTCGAGCGCCTCGCCGTAGGGGTTCCCGCCCTCCTTGATGGCGTCGAGCACCGCGCGGGCGGCCGGGACGGCCAACCCCTCATCGAGCGCGCGCCTCCGCAGCGCGCGCAGGACCGCGGGCGCGTCGACGGAGGCGGGGCACGTGTCCTCGCAAAGCTCGCACTGCGTGCAGAAGTAGAGGCCGGCACCGACCGCCCCCTCGACGCCCTCGGTGACGGCGACGGCGCCCACGCCGCGGCCGCCCAGCAGCGCGCCCTTGCCGTACTCTAGGCCGATGGCGTCGTAGACCGGGCACTGCACGAGGCAGTCCCCGCACCCGATGCACCTGAACACCTCCACGAGCTCGGGCGGCGCGGTCGACCGGCCGTTGTCCACGAGCACGACGACGACCTCCTTGGGCCCGTGCAGGCCGGTGAATATCCTCTTCTCGATGTCGGCCGTCTTGGACACGCCGCCGATGACGTTGATGTAGGACGACACGACCGCTCCCGTGCCGTAGTAGGTCTGGAGGCGCGCGGCGTTGAGGGCCTCGTCCAGGTTCGGGTAGACCTTGTCGATTGAGGCGAGCACGATGTGTTTGTCAGGCCGCATCATGACCTTCGTGATGTTGCCCTCGTTGTGCACCAGCAGCACCGCTCCCTCCTCGGCGCCGATGGAGTTGGCGCCCGTGAGCCCGATGCGCGCGCGGTCGATGGCAGTGGAGAGGTCATCGAGCACGAAGTCCATCTCGGCGCGGGGGTCGGGGGGGATGTCGCGGCCCGCGTACCTCGTGAGGAGCTTGGCGATGTCGTTGCGGTCCAGGTGCGCCGCTGGGCCCGTGGGGTGCACGCCCGCGAGGCCGCCTATCTGGAGGATGCGGTCGCCGAGGTCGGTCTCGACGACGGTCACCCCCGCGGACTCGAGCCGCTCGGTCAGGTGGACCTCCTTTGAGACGTTGGACTTGCTCTTGACCAGCAGCCGCTCTGCGCCCATCTCCTCTAGGACGATCGCGACGGCCTCGTCCGCGTCCCGCGCGCGGCGCACGCGCATGCCGCCCGCCTCCATGTTGCGGACGGCCTCGTCGACGAGGGCGACGTCCATGAGCGTGGTGCGCCGCACCTCGGCGAGGCGCGCCCTCCTCCCCTCGAGCCCCCTCATCCGCGGAGCGTTGCGCCGCTTGGAGGCCTCGTTGGTCTCGAACGCGCGGCGCATCGCCTGCCATCGGTCGCGCTCGCGCACTGCCCGGCGAACGCGCTCCTCGAGCTGGGCGGCGAGGTCCTCGGCGGGGGGCTGATTCGTCACTCGGGACACCTGGCGCCGTCATCAGAATACCGGTATTTGGGTTTGCCCGCTGCTAGAGGCGGATGACGAGTTCGTCCCCGGACTCGAGCGCCTCCACGATGGCCTGGCCTGGCCGTGAGCGCTTCGGGAACCGGAGGTCCCCCTTGCGCCCCACGCGGACGCTGCCGAGCTCCCGGCCGTTGGCCTCCACGGTGGCCATGCGCCCCTTGGCACGGGCGTCCATGAACAGGATGATGTTGCCCTTCGACTCCTTGACGCCGAATTCGGTGACGGCCTCCCCCCTGCCGGCGACTGGGCCCGCGGGCGAGCGCTCAGCGACCACGTCAAGATGCACGCCGAGCCTCTGCTCGAGCTCGCGGATGTTCCGGCCGCCCTTGCCGATGATGAGCGATGCGTCCGACTTCCCGACGTGGACGTTCGCCCTGGCGGGCCCGGTGACCTCGACCTCGAGGTCCCCGTGCACGAGCTGCCGCAGGGCCGCCTCGATCTCCTCCTCCGACGGTGGCGCCGCGCGCGACGCGCCCCGCCGGCCGGCGCGGCCACGGCCCCGCCCCTCTGCGAGCGGCATGACGACGAGCTGGTCGCCGTAGGTGTACATCTCGTACATCGGCTCGTTCGTGAAGAAGTCCTCCACGACGACGACGGGGCGCGCGAGGTCCTGCTCCATCATGCCGGACGGGACCTTGACCGTCGGCACGAGCCGCAGCGCGTGCTCGACCTTGCCGCCCCGCAGGTGCAGCACAGTGTCCACGACCTGCGGCAGCAGCCCCAGCTCCACGCGGCCGAGCAGCCGCTGGACGGCCGCGATGGCCGAGTTGGAGTGGACGACGCCGATGAGCCCCACGCCCGCGAGCCGCATGTCGGCGTAGACCCGCATGTCCTCGGTGGTGCGCATCTCGTCGAACACGACGAAGTCGGGCCGGACCATGAGCAGAAGCTCCGCCGTCCTCTCCCACGAGCCCTCGAGGGGTGCGTACTGCGTGACATCGGGCGGGAGCACCATGTCACGGGGCGACTCCATCGTCTTCACCACGGCCCCCCGCGACCGCAGGTGGAGCGCGACCGCCCGCGCGAGGGTGGTCTTGCCGTCCCCCGGGCGGCCGGACAGCAGGACGCCCCGGTGGTAGTCCTCCAGGTGCGCGACGAGCCTCTGGTCCAGCTCGTACTCCTCGAGCTCGAGCTGCCTCACCTGCTTGACGGCCGTGACCTCGACCCCGTCCGAGAACGGGGGCGTCGCCGCCGCCACGCGGTAGGGGCCGAGCTGCAGCACCACCGCCCCCCTGCCCTCGGACTCGACGAACGAGCCGCGGTGGGCGCGCGCGAGCAGGACGGCCTCGTCGAGCGCCTCCTCGACCTGGGCGCGGTCGAGCGGGACCTCGCCCAGCTCTACGAGCGTCACCGCCTCGATGGAGCCGCGCTTGGCCATCGGATTGCACCCCTCCTTGAGATGGACCGAGAGCACGTCCTCGCCCTCGCCGAAGTATGACGCGAGACGGGAGGCCGCGACGTCCGCGTCGGTCGCGGAGTCGGGCAGTACGAGCCGCACGTCGATGCCGCGCGCCCGCCCGAGCTCGGCCTCGGCGACGCTGGAGGTGAGCAGCACCGCGCTCTCGGGCTGGTCGTCGACGAGCTCGCGGATGATCGCGGACGCGCGCTCGGGCGAGAGGTCCGCCGGCGCCTCCTCGTCCTGAAGGTCCAGGTGGAGGTCGCCCGCGTGCGCGACGGCCCTGAGCGCGGCAAGCTCGCGCAGCGCGAGCCGTCCGGACGGCCGCCCCTCGCGCGCCCACCGGCGCACGATGACCAGGGCCGCGAACGGGACCAGCACGCGCTGAACCCCCAGCTCGCCCTTGCGCGCGAGCCTGGAGAGCGACCCGGTCGCCAGGATGTCGGCATCCACGATGCCCGTCGTCACGTGCGGCGTGGGGATGTTGTAGGGCACAGGACCACCGCGGTCGCCAAGGGCGCCCTCCGTAAAAAGGATTGTGCATCGCGGGCCGAGAGGCCCGGGGGAAGGCAGATCCCCTATCGGGTGTGCTGCTGGAGGAACGCCCTCACCGTCCCCTCCAGCGCCTCGAGCCCTGTCCACAGGAAGTGGTCCTCGCCCCTCAGCACCTCGAGCCTCCAGGCATGCCCCCGCGCGAGCTGCCCGGCCTCCCGCCGGGGGGAGATGGTGTCGAGTTCGCCGACGACGAGGAGCGTCGGCACGCCATCGAACGCGAGCTCGCCCGTGCCCTCAGGCAGCGCCACGAGCACGGCCGCGTCGGCCCTGCCCCCGCGGCTGAGCCATCGGGTCACGACCGCCGCGCCGAAGCTGTAGCCCATCACGGCGAGTCGGCCGCCGGGGGCGAGCCCGCGGGCGTGCGCGGCAGCGGCCCTCACGTCCGCGACCTCGGCGTCGCCGCCCCCGTGCGAGCCACCGGACCTGCCGGTGCCCCTGAAGTTGAACCTGACGGGGACGAGCCCGGCGTCGCGCGATGCCCTTGCGAGCGTCATCACGACGGGGCTTCGCATGTCACCGCCGTGCAGGGGGTGGGGGTGGCAGATGACCGAGGACCCGCGCGGCGTGGCCGTGGGATTCGGCCCCGCCTCGAGCTCCAGGCGGACGCCGTCGGCGGTGGTCAGGAAGGCGGTCCGCGCCATCCTCGCACCTCACGCGCGCCTCCATGCGCGCGGGCCCCTCACCGGGGCGAGGACGATGGCCGCGCCCACGAGGATGAGCAGGAGCGCCCACGCGGGCCTCCCGCGGGTGAGCAGCTCGATGCCGACCGTGAAGAGGGCCACGCCCGCGAGCTTGGAGCCGAACACCCAGAGCCTGTACGCACGGGGCACCTCGGCCCCTGGCCCGACGGTGTCGTAGTCCCGGCGCGCCGCCATCATTGGCCGTCTACCCCCCCGGGCGCGCCGGCGGGCGCCCTCTTTGCGGCGGCGGAGTCCTCGGCCCGCTCCTTGGCCTCGCGCTGCTCGTCCAGGGACTGGCCGACGCGCCCCACGAGCAGCTCCTTGTCGGCCGAGCCGAGCCAAATGGCCTTCACGCGGTCGAGGTCGCCCTGCATCTGCAGCGCGCCCTGCGCCCATAGCAGGCTCTCGTCGAGCACCGCGCGCCGCCCGCGGTAGTGGCACCCGTCCTCGCGGCAGCCCACGAGCAGGAGGGGGTCGGCGCCGTGCTCGATGGCGAAGGCGATATGCGACGGGGCCACGCGGGCCAGGCAGCTCACCCTCACGAGCACAAGGCCCTCGGGCAGCGCCCTGGCGCGGGCGGCCTCGTCGTAGGCGCGGTAGGCCGACCAGTTGCACACGAACCCCACGCTCCGCGTGCGCAGCAGCGCGGCCTCGAGCTGAGAGTCGAGCTCGGCCGAGGTGTAGCCCGGCAGGTCCACGGCGAGGTTCATGCAACCGGCCGCGCAAGCGCCACAGCCCGTGCATAGCAGAGGGTCCACTGTCGCGATGCGACCATCGTACGAGTACCTGCCAAGCTCGAAGTGCCTGGGGGCGGTCCCGATGGCGTCGAAAGGGCACACGCGGGCGCACTTGAGGCAGCCGATGCACGCCTCCGGGTCGACCACGGCCGCATGCTCGGGACCGACGACCTCCTTGTCGAGGGACGCCTCGACCGCGCCCGCCGCGGCGGCACCGTCGGTCCCAACCAGGAAGGCACCGCGCACGCGCCTCGGGGGCGAGACCATGCTGCGGTGCGGCAGCCCCCACCCCGTGGGCGCGCGCGCCTGCTCCTCGGCCTGGCCAGGGCCGATGAGCAGCGCCCCGACGTGGAGCGCGATCGTCGCCCCGAGCGTCTCGAGCTCGACGTCGAACGCGCCCGCGCCCCCGGACACCGACCTGACGCGGGCGGGCGCGTGCATCTCCACACCGTCCGGCAGCCCTGTCGCGGGGCCTGCGGGCGATGCCTGGTCGACCAGGTGCGCGTGCACGCCCCTGGTGGCGAGCTCCTGGACCGCGGCGCGGCACTGGGCGCCCGCCCCCACCACGAGCGCGGAGCGAAGGGGCGCCCTGCGCGCAGCGCAGCGCACCTCCGCCGGCGCCGCGAGCAACCTCGCGACCGCCATCGCGACCATGGTCTTGGCGTCCTCGACCGTGCGCGCGTGCGACTTGACGTTGACGAACGCGTGGTGCGCCCAAGGGAGCCCTGTGCGCGCGAGCACGTCGTCGCGCAGCTGCGCGCGCTCGTCGTCGCACGCCGGGCACCGCTGGTCATGGGGGCAGCACGCGCAGGCGGCGACCACGAGCCCCCCGAGGCCGTGCCTCCGCACCAGGTCGGACGCGAGCGTGGCATGGCCGCGACCGCACAGGTCGTCGGTGGCCTCCGCGACCGTGACGCCAGGTAGCCCCTTGGCGAACGCGACGATGGAGTCGGCGTCGACCCCGCCCTCGGACCTGGTCCAGCACGAGCACGCGATGACGCCGATGCGACGCGCGGTCATGGCCGCCCACTCCCTCCCGCGCCATCGTCCTGCCCCGTCGACGTGCCCTCCCGGCCCCTGCCCTTCCTGCCAGAGCGCCGTCCCCCACGGCGGCCCTTCTTCCCCTTCCGGACTCCGTCCTCGAGCTCCCCCTCGGGTGCGCCCCCGGCCTGCGCGTCGAGAGCCCCGCTCTCGCGAGGGGCAGGGGACGCGGGCGCGCTCTCCTCCCCAAGGTGCGCAGGCCTCTCGGGGGCCTCCTCGGCCTGGGCCGGCCGCGCCGGGGGCTCTGGTCTCGGCAGCGCTCCTGCCAGCAGCTCGACCAGGTCCATGATGCGAAGGCCCTCGTGGCCCCCGCCGTCCTGCAGGCAGACGAGGTGGGTTATGCACTTGGGGCACGTCGTCACGAGGACGTCCGCGCCCGCGCGGTCGGCCTGGTCGAGGCGCCGCGCGCGCAGCGCCTTCGAGGCCTGGTCGCAGCCCATCATCGCGGCCACGCCACAGCACTGGGCGCGCTCGCGGCTCTCCTCGAGCTCGACGAGCTCGACGCCAGGCACCGAGCGTATGAGCTCGCGGGGCGCGTCGTAGACACCCATGTGCCGGCCGAGGCGGCACGGGTCGTGGTAGGCGACCTTGAGCGGATGCGCGATATCCCCGTCCATCGCAGCGGGCCTCTGCGCCCGTCCGAGCGGGAGCCGCCTCGCGGCCAGGTACTGCGACACGTGGAGCACCTGCACGCCCTCGAGGTCGTAGTCGCGCGCGAGCGTCCTGTAGCACTCGGCGCACTCGGTCACGATGGTGTCGACGCCCGAGGCCAGGATGGACGCGGTGTTGGCGGCGCGCAGGCGCTCGAACGTCGCCACGTCGCCCTGCCAGAGCGCGTCGTGGCCGCAGCACAGGCGGGGGAGCTCGTACACCCGCGCGCCCGCGGCCTCGAGGAGGCGGACGGTGTCGGAGGGCGTGTCCTTGAAGTCGTGCGTGACGCGCGTGAGCTGCAGCAGATGGGAGCAGGGCGCGAAGTGTCCGACGGCGCCGGCGCCCTCCCCGGGCCTCGCGGGCATGGGCGGTGCCGCCAGCGAGGCGCGGCGCGTGTGCCACGCGAGCACGTCACGGCACCGATGAGGCCGCCCATGGGGCTCGTCGACTATCCCCGAGGCCCGCATGCGCAGCGTGTGGGGCGACATCGAGATGCCCTGCGGGCACTCGGCCGAGCACCTGTCGCAGCCCAGGCAGGTCCAGACGTGGTCGTCCGCGTCCGAGCCCGTCAGGTACACCAAGTTGATGCGCCGCTCGTCGCGGACGGGCCGCACCGGGCAGACCTCGTCGCACCTGCCGCAGCCGTGACACTGGCTGAGCATCCACTCGTAGTCCCTGGTGCGGCGGGCGGCGATGAGCCCCGCGTAGGTCGCGATGCCAACAGCGAAGGGCAGCCCCACGACGAGGGCGACGAGCTCGCCGTCGGACATCCACGTGAAATTGGCGTACATTATCTCGCGGATGGAGTAAACGGACGCGGTGAGCGCGTACGTGAGGGCGCCCGCCCCGAGCGCGGCCATGAACGGGTCCGCCATCGGGCGCTTGGGTCTCCTGCCCTCCGAGAAGGACACGGGGTAGCGGAGGTACGAGCGCCCCACGTAGGAGACGGCGCGGTCTATCCACGGGACGAGCAGGACGCCCACGAACGTGACGACGATCAGGAGCACGCCCAGCAGCTTGCCCGAGATGAAGGGGACGCCGAACAGCTCCACGTTCGGCGCAAGCTTGAGCAGGCCGAACGCCCAGAGCAGGTACCAGTCCGGGAGCAGCCGGTCCGGGGTGACGTCCGGGTTGGCGGGGTCGCCGAGCTCCGGTGGCGCGACGGCCGAGAGCAGGCACAGGATGGCCATGAGGTAGAAGAACAGCGCCAGGTCGCGCATCGCCTCCGAGGGGTAGAGGGGCGAGCCAATGAGCGGGCGCGGCTCGCCGCGCGCGCGGCGCCGGGGCGCGAGCTCCTCGTCCAGCAGCGCGCGCACGCGGAGGTACTGGAGCACAAGGTCGCGGAGCCTGGGGTCGTCCGGGCGCGCGCCGTGCGGCGACGCGCCCCGCCGGGCCCGCTCCTCCCCTCCATCGGCCGTCGTCCCCTTCACCCCCTCAGTGAGGCTCCGCGATGCCCTGGATGTAGACGGCCAAGAGGTGCACTGCCATGACCCCGACAGCGACCGCTGGGAGGAACAGCACGTGCAGGAAGTACATGCGCGTGAGCGTGGCCTCGCCCAGCTCTATGCCCCCGAAGACGAGCCGCGCGAACCAGTCGCCCACGAGGGGGACCGTGCGGGCCATCTCGAGGCCTATCGTGCCGGCCCAGTAGCTGAGCTGGTTCCACGGCAGGAGGTAGCCAGAGAACCCGTAGAGCAGCGTGATGCCCAGCAGCACCACGCCGGCGACCCAGTTGAGCTCGCGCGGGTTGCGGTAGGCGCCCGTGAAGTAGACGCGCATCATGTGCAGGAACACGGCCGCGATCATCACGTTCGCGGACCAGTGGTGCAGCGCGCGGAACATGTAGCCGAAGCTCACGTCCCTCATGATGTGCTCGACCGACGCGTACGCCGCCGACGGGTCCCCCTCGGTCGAGGGCACGTAGTAGAGCGCGAGCACCAGCCCCGTCACGCAGCAGACCACGAACGACAGCAGCGCTATCCCGCCCAGGCAGTAGAACGGGTACCAGTACCACAGCACCTTTGAGCCGTAGCGCTCGGCGTGGCTCTGCGGCATCTGCCTGTTGATGGAGTAGTAGAGCATGCGCGCCTGGGAGAGGTGCCGCGCCGTGCGGACGCGCTCCTCGACCCACGCGAACGCGGTGAGCGCGACGCGCCTCCAGCCGACCCTCAGCTGGACGGCCACCAGCACCGCCACGAGCGCGACCACGACCACGACCAGTGCGAGGTCCCACCAGGACTCGATCCAGTCCTCCACGTAGTAGAAGGGCTCGCGCGTCGGGATGGCGGGGGCCGCGACGTACCTGAGCGCGTAGGGGGCCCCCGTGGGGTTGCCCGCGGCGTCCGCGGCCGTCGGGCCCACGTTGATGGTGTAGACGCGGCCCGACTCGAGGGCCTGGAATGTCACGGAGAGCGTCACGTTGCTCCACCTGACCGAGACGTTCGCGGCCGGCGAGACCAGGAGGGCCGCTTCCACGGAGGTGGTGTTCATCGCCTCGCTCCAGGTCAGCTGGACCGTGCCGTCGGGGGCGATGCGGCTCCCTGGCGAGGGGTACGCGCGCAGCAGCGTGGGGGGCGTGCGGTCGGAGGAGCCCGTCGTCGTCAGCAGCAGGATGTAGGGGGCCGCGAGGTGGTTGCCGCGCACGTCCGCCAGGCCCGTGCCGATGGTGATGGTGTACTTGGTCCCCCGCTCGAGCAAGTGCCTCGGGACGAGCGTCGCGGTCGCGCCCGACCACGTGACGTTCCACGAAACCGCTGGAGAGGTCGAGAGCGCGCCCCCGAGCGTGAGGGGGTCGACGTCGTCGGAGAACGCGAGCGCGACCGTCTGGTTCAGGGGCAGGTCCTTGGTGTTGTTCCTGGGGGAGGCCGCGATGACGCTGGGGGGAACGGTGTCGGCGATGGTGCGGAACGTCACGACCCACAGCGTGCCGAGCGGGAGGCCGGCAAGGTCCTGTGCGGTCGGCGCGATGCGAACGGTGTACGTCGTGTCGTAGTCGAGCGGCGCCGCGGGTGTGAACACGAGCGTGCGGCCCTCCCAAGCGAACTCGCCCGCGACGGGGGGCTCGATCGAGAACGCGGCCTCAGTGGAGGTGCGGTCCATCTCCTCGTCGAACTGGACGCGCACCGCCGCGTCGACGGGCGCGCGGGAGGCTATGATGTCCTCGATGTGGGGCGGGTAGACGTCCTTGCCCATCGTCGTCCTGAAAGAGAAGACCACCGGGGCCAGGATGTGGATGCCCTTCAGGTCCATGGCCGAGGTCGCGAGCGTGACGGTGTAGACCGTGAGGTTGATGAGGTCGGCATCTGGCTTGAACCGCATGAGCGCGCCCTGCCACTCGAAAGCCCCGGGCGTGGGCGGGTCGATGCGGAAGGCGTCCTCCACCGACGAGCGGTTCATCTCATGGTTGAACTCGAGCACGACAGGGAGGTTGGTGAAGACGTGGACCTCCCCGGCCTCCGGGGCTGTGCGGATGATCCGGGGCGGGTCGACCACATTGAACGACAGCCCCACAGGGTCGTCCCTTGAGACCGGTTGCATGAACCCGGACCTATTGAGATGGTCCTGGCCCGTCTGCATGCGGGCAACGACGCGGTAGAATCCCGGCTCGGACGGCGCCTGCAACGTCCACTTGAACTCCGCATGAGTATCGCCTGTTGTTCCGAGCGCTTTTAGCATCCCGAAGTTGACGGGGGGCGACATCCCGTTGGGGTCGCTCCTGATGGTCCATCCGTTCCTATCGAGCATCCCCCAGACGCTTGGGTCATAGAGGGTGGAGAACAGCAGCACGCCGATGTAGTCGCCCGCGTACTGCTCCGCTCCCGAGACGTTGACCCAGACGACGATGTCGGATTGTCCGGTGTAGACCGTGAGGGAAGGGGTCCACATCTCGAGCGTCGCGCTTGAGTTGTTGATTCCCACATCTCCGTGGCAGTTCGGAGAAGCGCAGAGCGTGTAGTTCTTGACGGCGGGGCCACCCGGATTGCCCACCGCGGGCATCACGACGGCCGCGACCGCGAGCGCACACGCAAGGGCCGCCACGATCGCGCGCGGCCTGACGCGCGCCATCAGGCGGCCTCCAGCCTGCCGTTGACGACCCGGAGCGGGATCCTCGGCAGCGGCTGGGGGGGCGGGCCGAAGACGACCTTCGCGCCCCTGTAGGGGTCGAACGCCCCCTGGTGGCAGGGGCAGTAGATGAGGCCGTCCGGGTACTCGCCGATGGGCGTCGTGCCTGCCAGGAAGTAGACCTGGCACCCGAGGTGCGTGCACTTGCTCTCGAAGGCGACGAACCCCTGCTCCGAGCCCGCGCGGTCCACGAGTTTGGACTCGTCGACCCGCACGAGCACGGCCTTCTTGCCGCGTATCAGGACCTTGGCGGATTCGAGCAGCGGGAACTCGTCGGCCAACACATCCTTCCCGTCGTTGGCCGCGTACCAGGGGCTCTCGCCGGAGGGCACGTAGTAGACGAACACGTTCGCGGAGGCGCCCCCCTCCTGGCCGGAGGTCGAGGTGATGCCCTTGATGATGGAGCCGCCGAAGGCGGCCGCCCACGCGCCGCCCGCGACCACCACACCTGCCTTGACGAACGACCGACGGGAGACAGTGACCGGCGCATCGTCCTCGACGACGGCGCGGTCGGCCCCTTCATCGGCCGTCCGCCGCCGCGCATCGCCGTGCCCCTCGTCGTCCATCTCCTCTCCCCCTCAGTCCTGCCGCGGGAGGATCTTCTCACGGCGGCGCTTGACCACAAGCTTGTCGGGCAGGAAGCCTCGTCGGTAGACGTCCGTGATGACGCCCAGCGTGAGGAACATCGCCCCCAGCAGCAGCGCGAGCGGCCGCTGGGACCACCCATCGAGCAGCCCCCAGAGGAACATGGAGGCGAACACAAGCTCGATTGCCACGAGGCCGAGCGCGATGGCGACCAGCGCGGCCGTGGGCCTCGCGCCCTCGCGCCTGACGAGCGTGCCCATGGGCGGGCGCGATGGCAAAACCTCGCGGGCCTCGAGCTCCGCTTGGGCCTCGTCGATGGTCAGCTCCCCGCGCTGCAGCCTGCGCAGGACGTCCCGGACGATGAGCGCACCCCCCGCTCTCGCGGCACAGCAGGGGCGCACGGCTGGCACCGCGGCGCCCCGGCTGCTGACTCTCGCATGGGGGAGAGGGCACAAATACATTTCGCGCGCGGGCACCTGGAGGTGCGCGGTCCGGCCTGCGGTCGCGGGGCCCGGCGATTGGCCATCGCGTCGGAAGGGACGCGCAAGGCGGGGGCCGTGCGGAGGGACCGACCTGAGGGGCCGGATGGGCAAGGGGGCCGGTGGGCCTCGGATGCCGGCGCCCCCGGGACGCCGGTGCGCCGGTGCGCCGGGACGGCACGGCGCATCCCTTGGCCATCGCGGCCGGCGGGGCATGCCAGATGCTTCTTATGCATGGAAACCGTGTAAAAGGCCTTTTATATCCCCCGCACGTATGCGCGCAGCGATGGCCACGCTGGCTGAGCGACGGAACGTCCTGGCCCTCTGGATGACCGCCCTTGTGCTCGCGGGCGCGCTACAGATGGCCCCTACCACGGGCGCGGTGGGCCCGGGCGACATCATAGCCACCGCCCTGGCCGATGGAGAGTGGTGGAACTACTCGGTCGAAGGGCCTGACTACCTCCCGCTGCACCTCGGCGACTACGACGTGACGTTCAACGGCTCGAGCGGCACCCTGGGGATGGAGGTCCGTGGCACGGGCGCGCGGCTCGACCAGCTCGCGTGGGTGCTGAAGGTCGAGGGACGGTTGCAGCTCTCGGGGATGTGGACCGGCCAGAGCGGCGGCGGTCTCACCGGCATGTCGGCCGAGGTGTCGGGCTGGGAGTGGCGCTCGGTCAACGACCTCTCGCTTC
>Ga0316628_100001429_pt1 | contig 16849 bp, 10 predicted proteins | sample OWC_Aug_M2_C1_D5_FD_207648 | JGI IMG/M metagenome (GOLD analysis project Ga0316628, IMG submission 207648) | Wetland soil microbial communities from Old Woman Creek delta, Ohio, United States - OWC_Aug_M2_C1_D5_C | ecosystem: Environmental > Terrestrial > Soil > Wetlands | place: USA: Ohio... | reverse complement strand
GTAAGTAGGCCGCTCGCTCATTCAGTGCTCCTTTGGGTCTGGCCGTCGAGCTTGACGCCCGCCAGTCCAGCCAGAAAGTTCGCCGCGGCCGAGAAATCTTCCCCTCCTCTGCCGGCGGTGCTGGCTGCCGAGAAGACTTGAGCCGCCAGGCTCCCGAACATCAGAGGAATCCCCTTAGCCTGCGCGGAATCCACGGCCAGGTTCAGGTCCTTTTTCATCAGGTCCAGCTTGAATCCTGGTTTGAACGTTCCTTCGAGCAGGAAACCGGGCAGCCTCAGGTCCATCATCCTGGAGTAGCCCGACGACGTCTTGATGACTTCGTAGAGCACCTTCGGGTCCGCGCCGCACTTCACACCCAGTGAAAACGCTTCGCCGATAGCCAGCAGGTGGATCGCAGCCATGACCTGGTTTACGATCTTGACCAGCTTTCCCTGTCCGACGCCGCCCACGTGCAGAACGTTCTTTCCCATCGTCTGCAGCAGCGGCCGCACCTGCTCCAGCAGCTCCGCGGTACCGCCCACCATGATGGTCAGCGTCCCGTCCGCGGCGGCCAAGGTACTGCCACTCACTGGAGCGTCCAGCACACGTCCTCCGCGCTGGGCCAGCGCTTGCTCCACTGCCAGCATTATCTCCGCGGTCGCCGACGTCATGTCAATAAGAATCTTCCCTGGACCGAACGCTTCCAGAAGTCCGTGGGCGCCAAAAACCACTTCCCGGAGTTCAGCGTCAGCCGGAAGCATGGTGATGACTACGTCGGTCTCGTTCGCGACCTCAGCGGGCGTCGCGACAATGGTTGCCCCTAAAGCGGCTAATTCCTCCGCCGGAGCCCGGCGCAGGTCAAAGGTGAGAACCTTATGGCCCGCGCCGACAACCCGCTTCGCCATGGGCAGCCCCATGGCCCCAAGCCCAATGAATCCTACGTTCATTCATCGCCTCCGGTCCAGTCCTGGCCAGCTACGCCGGTTTTGCGCAACGGCCCTATGCTCCAAGCTCACTGCCCCCGGGAGGGGCTCGTTCAGAATAGCACTTTCAGACCAAATTGGATTACCCGCGGCCACGCAAACTCTCCTTCGATCGTTCCGAAGGCGCTGCTGGTCACACTGGTGTTGGGCGCCCACCACTGCGGGTGGTTGAGGGCGTTGATCGCCTCCCCGCGGAGCTGGAACCGTACGCCCTCCGTCACGGAAATGTTCTTGAAGACCGACAAGTCGAAGTTATTCGGGCCGTCTCCACGAATTCCGCTGAACCGTGAGGGCATTGTCCGGATGTTCGTACTAAGCTGTTTCGAGCTGCTGCGTTCAAAACCCGCGTTGATGTTGAACCACTGGTTATTGTTGCGCTGGTCCTTGGGAAGCGGGATGTTCTTCAAGTCACCGAGGAAAATCGCGTTCCCGAAGCCCAGGGCCTGTCCGCTCTGTCCGGTGTAGATCCCCTGCACCTGCCACTCGCTGATCAGCTTGGAGACCACTGCGTTGGCCGAATTACCCCAGCGTTTCCGCTTGCCGAAGGGCAACTCATATAGCCAGGTAATTGCGATACGATGCGTTCGATCCTGATCGGAGATAACTTCCTCCGGCCTTGGATCCGTCGCGTTCAAATAGCCGCTCGCCTCCATCAGTTTTGCCCACGTGTAAGCCACAGTCGAGGTCAGCCCGGCCGAAAAGCGCCTTTCTAGACGTACTTGCATCGAGTGATACCAGGAGTACCCCACATTCTGAGGCTCGCTCACCCCGGTAAACTGCGGATATGGCCTGAGCAATTGAGAACGTGAAACAGTAGTGGACGCCAAACCCGTTCGTGGAAGCAGCGGATAGAATGGGTTCGACACTGCGGCACTCTGGAAGTCGATCGCGGGCTGGTCACGGAAGGGCGACGTGCTGTAATATTGTCGCGGGACCGGGTTGAGATCGCGCGTGACCCTTATCCTGGTGCCTCGATTGCCTACATACGATACTTCAATCACGCTGCTGGCTGGCAATTGGCGCTGCACGGCGAGCTGCCAGCGCTGCATGTAGGAGGAGGTGGTGTCTTCATCGACAACGCTGATGCCTTGACCCAGATTCGTGGATAACCCGCCTGCCGCACCCAGTCCCCTCAAGAAACCGTTCGGAAATGGATTTGACACGTCCGCACTGTAGTTCAAGCCGTTGTTGGCGGATACGATCATCTCCGTGGAGCCGTTGAAGCCGGTGAGGTTAGAGTTGACGCTCACTACCCCGAGCGCATCATAGAAAATGCCATATCCGCCGCGCAAGACCGTCTTCGGAGTGACGGAATAAGCGAAGCCGAACCGGGGCATGAGCAGATTCTGGTCGGTCTTCCAGAGAGTGCGCGGCTGACCGTTCGCACCGGCGAAAGTCAGACCGCCACGCACCTTGAACTGGCCGACGGGGACCTGGTCAATTGGCTTGAGCGCATAGTTGGCAAGCACTTGCGCCTCGATCGGGCTGGCAACACTAGCATCAAAGGTTCGAACGCTCCGGTTGTATCTCTCCACGACTGGGGACGGCCGCTCATATCGCAATCCGAGACTGAGGGTGAGCTTGCGGCTTACTTTCCAATCGTCCTGAAGGAACAGCGCCGGAACCTTTGACGAATTGAAGTACGAATCGTTGATCGGGAAGCTGCCGCTCCCGGGAAGTCCGTACAGCAAGCTCGCCAAACTCTGCCCGATCGATGAAGGGGCCGTGGGTGAGTTGTCCAGCGGACCGCGCGTCCAGGTTGCATCGAAGTTGAAACTTCCCGACGAGGCGCCAAGGTTATAATCACCGCGCTGATAATTGCGATAGACGAATCCATAGCGGGCCGTATGGGATCCGATCACGGAGGTGATGTTTTCTGCGAATTCGTGGATGTTGGTGGCCGTGTTGGTACGAGTGTTGATTCCTCCCAGGCTAGAGTACGTACTCGAAGGGAAGGAAATATTGGGCAACTTCAGAGCGCGGGAATCCACTTGATTGATTTGACTTATATACGCCGGAGAGAACCCCATGCTCGCCAAGTCCCAACCTCCCTGAAAGGGTTGGTAGCCCGCGATGAAACGAGTGAGGGTGTAGCGCGTGTTCAAGAACAATTGGGGCGACAGCACATACACATCATCAAACCCGTAGCCCGTATTGTAACGATAGAGGTTGGAACCTACCGCGCCGTTGTGGCGCACGTTCTCCGGCCGTTGAAGGTCCGTGAAGTTTATACGCACGTAGAATCGCTGCTTATCGGAGATGTTGTGATCGACGCGAACGATCTGGTTCCAATAAGTGTCCTGTGCGTTTTTCGCTCTGTAGTAATTGTTGATTCCCTCGACCGTCCCCGGCTGATTGCCCGGTTCCCACAGGGCAGCGTAGGCCGCGCCAACCTTGCTGATCCGGGACGAAGGAACGATATTGCCCGTCAACGGCTGCCGGCTGAAACGGCCGCTCCCCGCCGAGGCGATCGAGTAGGGATCATAAATTTGATATCTCGACCCCAGGGCCAGGAGATCCGAGAAGTTACCTGATCTGTGCGCAGGCGAAGGCACGGTCTCCGTAACCCATGGCGATGGGTCGAAACTCCAGATGCCTTCGTAGCCGTACATCCAGAAGGTCTTATTGCGGCCGTCGTAAACCTTGGGCAGGTAAAGCGGGCCGCTGACGCTGCCGCCCCAGCGGTGCAGCCGGAACGGCGGCCGTGGCTGCTTGGCCTTGTTCGACAGGAACGGTGTGGCATTGAGCACCGGGTTCTGCATGAAATAGTAAGCCTGACCATGCACTCCGTTGGTGCCGGATTTCAGGCTCATGTTGATGGCCGCGCCACCCATAAATCCCGAGGCGGCATCAAAGTTGGCTCCCATGACTTTGAACTCGTCCACCACACCGGGAGGCGGGGAGTAAGCAATCGTTGTCCCCGACATGTTCGGCGCGCCATCCATCATGAACTGGTTGCTTCCGGACCGCGAACCGTCCACCGACATGGACGACGGTGAGCCTGTGTCGAACGGGCGCACATAGCCCGTGCTCTGAGGGGTGAACATCACGCCAGGCGTGAGCGTGGCCATGATGGACACCATGCCGTCCTTCATGGGCAGTTCCAATACGGACCGGCTGTCGATCACCTGGCCCATGGAAGCCGTCGACGTGTCCAGCAGCGGTGACTCAGCGCTTACCTGAATGGTCTGCGACGCCTGTCCAACCTCCATAGTGACGTTGATGGCGACCTGATCGTTGACCCTGACAACGATGCCCGACCGCGAGTACGTCCTGAAACCCTGGCTCTCCACTGTGAGTGTGTAGGGACCCGGTATCAGGAACGGAATGATGTAGTCCCCACTACCGTTTGTCGTGGAGCCAAAACGAACGCCGGTCTGCGTGTTGAGGGCGTCAACCTTGGCGCCCACTATGACCGCGTTGGATGGATCACTTACCCGTCCCAACAGCGTTGCGCGGGCCTCTTGGGCTCGCAATGTCGGAACTGCGGCGAAGGCCAGGGCCAAAAGCAGCGCCACTGACTTATGAATCCTCATGTTCTCCTCCTTGTCGATGGACCACGCCAGGCGCGGCTGCAAAGTTGCCGCGCCAACATCCTTTTCCCGTTCACCTTCGGCGTACGGTCATGAAGCCCTCGGAAGAGTCAGCGCTCAAGACGTCGGCGAAGACCATACGCACTGTTGGCAACTCGCCACTACTTGATAATGAAAGCCAGCGACCTTGCGGACACGCTGCGCACCGAGTGCCGCTGGCTGTTGTTCGAAGGGCGCTGCCCGGCTGACAACGCCCCCGAGGCTCTCTGCTACTTCAGCGTGAAGTCAGGCTTCATGCCGCCCTTCTCGTACATGCTGCGGCGCCCCTTGTTGTCTCCGTCCCGGATCTGACGGGCGATCTTGGCTACTAACTCCGCCTTGGCCCGCGGAACCACAGCCACACCGTCCAGATCAGCGGCGATGACGTCACCCGGCATCACTAGTACTCCGCCGACCACCACAGGCATATTGTAGGACTCGACGGCGATGGTACCCTGGTTGATCCAACGGGTCGAATCCCTTTGGTAGACGGCGATCCGTTCCTTCCACATTTCGTCGGAATCGCGGCAGCCGGCATTCGTGACGATGCCCCGCACGCCACGCAACTTCCAGCCCAACGCGTTGGCGGAGCCGCAGTAGCCGTTATCCGCGCTAAGGGGAGCGTCGATGACCAGGACCGTATCCGGCGCCAGGAAGGAGCCGACCGCACCTCCCATGTTACGCTTGCTCCACACCTGCTGCCATTTGCTGAAGTCCGCGTTGTCCTGGAACTCCGTGTTCGGGGGCGTCTCTTGGGGCGGTACCAGCCTCAAGGTGACGGCTACGCCGTAAACGACGTGGGAGAAGTCCTCGTTGTCGGTCCACATCGGCCCGATTGCCTGGTCCATCACGGTAACCCTGTGCAGGCCGACGGCTTGCAGGCCGTCCAAGATGTCGGTCGTCCGCAAGGTCTTGAACTTCGCCACAATGGCTTCGTTCTCGGCCTGCGAGTACTGCTTGACCTGCATCATACTCTGCGAGAAAGGTGGCGCCGGCTTGGCCGGCTTGGCCGGGGGGGGAGCCTGTCCCCAACCCAACACGGCAACCGAAAACAAAAACGCAGCTACTTTCATAGATCTCCTCTTCGCTTGGCTTGTACTAATTCCACAACCGGACGCGCCAGACGGCCCACGTGAGCCGCCTGACCCTCGCACCGCTGGGAACGTCCTACCGCTCGCCCGGCCGGTCCGAAACCCTAAGGCAAATAAAACTTGAGGTATCAAATATCCTATTTGCTTTACCAGGTCGAATATAGTTTAGGCATGAAGCTCACTATTGTCAAGCGGATTAAAATTAAAACCAGTTAATTGTCTGCGTCGTGTTTCCTGGGCTGGGCTTCCCCCCATACGCCGCGGTCATTACGATCGGGCCCTCGCCTTAGGGACTGTGGACTAGGAACTTGGTGTCGATCCCGAGGCGAGTCTTGGAAGTCCCGAGGGACACCATCGTTGCGACCGGCGTGACTCCGATCCTCTCGTCACGCTCATTATTACCGTCTTGTATTGTAAACGGCCGCCGTGCGGTGTATCCTATTTCCGACAGCCAGCATCCCGATCCTAGGTATCCTGGCCTGTTCGAGGACGTGCAGGTATGGACCGCTTCGTCGAACTTCAAGTTCCAGGACGCCCTCTCGGAGGAAGTGTGCGCGCGGCTCTCGGTCTGGCTCTCCTCTCCGCGATCGCTCTCGGTCAAACGGTAACAAGTTCCTTGGTGGGGACTTTGACGGACCCGACTGGCGCAGTTGTTCCCGAAGCTGAGGTGCGACTGACGCACCAGGCGACCGAAGCGGTTCGTTTGACCCGGTCGAATTCAGAGGGGTACGTCCGATTCAACAATGTGCCTCCGGGGGCCTATGTGGTCACTGTCCGAGCACCTGGATTCAAGAGCTACCGGCAGACAGGGATCAGCCTGTCGGGCGGTGAGACGCGCGACCTCGGACGAATCGCGCTTGAGCCGGGGGCCTCCGCGGAGGAGACCGTCGTGACCGCGGATGCCGCGCAGATGCAGACCGCCAGCAGCGAGAGTTCCTCACTCGTTGACCGCACACAGCTCGACACGCTCGGCCAAAAGGGCCGCGATCTTTTTGGTTACGTGGGCCTGGTCCCCGGCGTTGTGGATACGGCCAGCGCCAGCAGAGACGTCACCTCGGCGAACGCGCTGGACGGCATCACGTTCGGTGGAGCAGCCTCGAAGCAGCAGAATTTCACGGTCGATGGCGTCACCACTGTCGACACGTCATCGACCTCCGGGCGCAGCACCGTCCACTATCAGCCGAACATGGATTCCATCGCCGAGATCAGGGTGCTGACATCCAACTATCAAGCCGAATACGGCCGCAACTCCAGCGGGGCGATCAGCGTGGTCACCAAAGGCGGCGGCCAGGAATTCCGTGGCAGCGGCTGGTGGAATCACCGGCATGAGCAGTTCAACGCCAACGATTTCTTCCGCAACCGGACAGGTGTCGCCAGGGTACCTTACCGCTACAATGTGGCGGGATTCAGCGTCGGGGGGCCGGTCTACATTCCCAAAGTATTCAACACTCAGAAAAAGAAGCTGTTCTTCTTCGCTTCGCAGGAGTACACCCGCCAAAAGGTAGACGCAGGCACCCGCTACACGAACATGCCCAGCCCTCTGGAGCGGCAAGGTGACTTCTCGCAAAGCTTCGACACCAGCGGAAAGCAGATTACCGTCAAAGACCCCTTGACGTCTGTGCCCTTCCCTGACAACAGAATTCCGGTCTCGCGCATCAACACCGTAGGCCAGGCAATCCTGGACTTTTTCCCGCTGCCGAACTATGTCGATCCCGACCCGAAGCTGGTTTACAGCCGGAACTTCAAGGCTGCCGGCAGCGGGCCGGAGCCCAGGCGCAATGACATGATTCGCATCGACACGAATCTCACCGCCAAGCTGAGTGGTTACTTTCGCTTCGTCCATGACATAGACGTTCTCGACCAGATTTTTCAGGCCGGAGTGACATGGGTCGGCACCATCCAAAGACATCCAGTCACGGGCAAGGGCTACGCCGCGCAGATCACCTACACAATCAGCCCGACCGTAGTCAACGAGTTCCTCTTCGGCAAGAGTTATAACACCCTCAAGTGGTGGATGCTGGACGATTCCGAGGTAACGCGCGACAAAATGGGCAATCCGCCCAAGTGGTACCCCATCCCCTCGGACGCCGACCCGCTTTTCATGAAGAACTTTGTGCCTGCCGTCTCGTTTGGTGGCACGCCGGTCAACGCGCCGAGTTTCGGCTCGATCGTGCCTGTCGCCAACTGGAACGATATTTACAGCTTTAGCGACAGCTTGAGCAAGGTGGCAGGGAAGCATAGTCTCAAGGCCGGCATCTATCTTGAACACACTGGCAAGATTCAATACGGCGCCGGCGGCGCGAACTACCGGGGATCGTTCAACTTTGGCCGTGACCCGAACAACCCCTATGAATCCGGCCACGGGTTTGCCAATGCCCTGCTGGGAAATTTCGCGAGCTACTCGGAGGGCCAGCGGGTGGTCATGGACAACTGGTTCTGGACCGCGGAGTGGTACTTCCAGGACAACTGGCGGATCACGAAGCGCCTAAGCCTGGATCTGGGCGTGCGCTTCTATCGAATCAGGCCGGAGGAGGATTCAAATTACACCCTGTCTGGCTTCGATGCCTCCGGCTATTCCCCGCAGCAAGCGCCCCGACTGTACCATCCGGGCTTCGGCGCCGATGGAAGGCGGGTTGCGGTCGATCCGCTCAACGGAACCACGGCGCCGGTGTCTGTAATCGGCCTGTACGTCCCTGGATCGGGAAATCCGGCGAACGGCATGCAGATAGGTGGCAAGAACGGCTTTCCGCGTGGGATGTTCGAACCACCGGGCGTTTCTCCCGCCGTGCGCTTTGGTTTCGCGTATGATGTATTCGGGAATGGCAAGACCGCGATCCGAGGCGGCTTCGGACAGTCTTACAGCAGAGTAGACGGCGCGGAGATTATGAATATGTCCGGCAACCCGCCGGTCACCTCCAGCGCTTCGCTCTTCTACTCCAGCATCGACACGCTGGCTCTGGCGTCCGCGTTCCAGGGACCGCGCAACGTCTCGTTTATCACTGGACGGCAACACAATGAACAGAGCATGAACGCAAGCCTCGGTATACAGCAGAGCCTTGGTTTCAGCACGACACTGGATGTGTCCTATGTAGGAAGCTGGAGACGGCACGGGTTGTGGCGGTACAACCTCAATGCGATACCGATGTACTCCCGCTTTGATCCCGCGAATGCGGATCCCACGAACCCGAAGCAGCCGCTGCCTGACAACTTTTTGCGCCCTTACGCGGGCTTTGCCGATTTGAACTCCGGGCAGTTCGCATCAACCACAAACTACAATTCGTTGCAGTTGGCGGCACGGCGCAGACTGTCGAAGGGCGTGATGTTCGGCGGTACGTACACCTGGTCAAAGGCGCTGTCGGTTTCCAGTCCCAGTGTGTACTTTCCCACACGTTCGCGAAACTATGGGCCCACGGCCTCCGACCGCTCGCATGTGCTGGTCATCAATTGGCTGTATGAGCTGCCGAGGATGGGAGCACGTCTGGGCAGCACGGCGTTGGGGGCCGTGGTGGACAACTGGACGGTATCCGGCATCACCACTTTCTCATCAGGAGCGCCTTTCACGCCGCGCTTGACGTCGACTACCAACGCTGACCTAACTGGTTCTGAAGAAGCTGCTCGCATCGACGTGCTCTTTGACCCCCGGCTGCCCAAAGGTGACCGCACCTTCTATCGTAACTTCAGGAGCGAGGCGTTCGCCCTTCCCGCCGTTCGAGCTTTTGGCACGGCCGGGGTGAACATCCTCCGGGGTCCAGGGAGCAACAACTGGGATATCACCTTCGCGAAGAAGCTCTTGCTTGGTGATGGGGGGAGGCGCTTTCTGAGGCTTCAAGGCGAGTTTTACAACATCTGGAACCACACGCAGTTTTCGAGCTACGACTCCACGGCTCGCTTCGACCCCACTGGCGCGCAGACGAACCCCAATTTCGGCGCCTACAACGCGGTCCGGCCCGCGCGGCAAGTCTCGTTGTCGCTGCGCTTCCAGTTCTAACCCCACTACCGTTCGCCGCCAAGCCTCCGCCGGGATACCGAGCGCATCCTGGTTTGGGTCTGGCGCCGGCAAGCCCCTGCGCGCTGGGGGCCTCGGTGCCGCGGGGCATACAGCCTGAGGTGTTTCGCCAATTCGATCTCGAGGGGGAATCTGTAGAAGAGCCTCTTTACACGCTCACGTGCGATCGGAGTGTACAGGTTCGCAAGCATGCCAATCAGCGGGTTCGCTTTTCCGATTGGGCTCAGGTGGTTCGACCGGCCCACGAAGAAGGAGCAGAACTCCAGCATCTCGATGGCCTTCCAGGTTTGTGGAAATCCCAGAACCGCCCGAAGCTGCCGCGGCCACGCTCCCGCTGCAAGCGCTCAACCTGGCCGGCCGCCTCCGGCGGAGAAGATCCCGCCAAAAACCCCAAGCAACTGCTGGCTAAGCTGGGCAATAACTCGCGGAACGACCAGCGCCAACGGAAGAAGCCGGGCTCTCGCACCCGAAGCAAGACCATGCAGCGCGGTGAGCAGTAGCAGGGGCGACGTCACACGCGGAAAAGCATAGGGATCGCGCTGGCTGAACACAAATGCCATCCAGACTGTCATGAACGCATCCAGGAGAGCCACGAATTCCTGCGGGCTCCGGCGTCGTTCCAACACATAGCGCACGGTGAGCACCACAGCCATCGTCATACCCAGGAGAGCCAGGTAATCGAGTGCAGTCAGTGCCCCTGCCAAGAGGCTGGGCAGGTCATACTCGGGAGCCCCGACTCTCAGCTTGGGGCCATCCTGTGGCCGAGAGGAAGGAACCCGGTCGCGGTGTGCAAGAAGGGCCGAATCAGGTCACCTCGGGTTCGGGCCTGCAAGTACAAGAACCACACCAGCGCGGGAACGGCGGCCGTCCCGAACGGGAATGCCTTCCTGGGCAACCGCTGCCACAAGAGATAGACGCAGTATCCCCCCACCAACAGGGCGCCCGTCTCACGAGCCAGAATGGCGCAGACCAGCACCAGATAGAGTTTCCAGGGCGGGCCCCACCGTGCATAGAAAGCGAAACCGATCGTCAGAGATGCCAGTGCGATGTCCACGACCAGCCTATCAATGGAGATGATCGCCGCCGGCGTCAGAAGGAAGCCGAGTCCCCAGGCCGGGTGTCAGCCGCAGTTCGAAGCATACCGGCTGAGCCAATGGCTTCCAAGAAAGACTGAGAGCAGTATGACGCCGATGAAAGCCACATCCACGAAGCGATCCTGACCCGCGGCCAGCAGATAAGCCGTCAAGGGGACAAGGCCTCTTCGGTAGCGAAGCCTTGGGGCATCAAGGTACTTCTCGAACCCCTTCTGACGGAAAGGGTCGTGAGCGATGTAGTGGTAGTACTGTCCGTCGTAACCGAGCTTGCCGGCAAGAGCGTAGATCTTCTCCCGGTTGAGCTCAGGGGGGACGCTCAACGTCCCTCCCAGAAAAGCCCCGTCCAGTTCCCGGCGAAGTTGTACCGAACGGTGAGCGTCTGCCAACTCAGAGCGAGCGCGGCTGCCAGCAGGCCGAAGACGGCAGGTGATTTGTGCAGCCCGTGTGTGGACGTCCGCAACCTCGGTATTATGGCACAAGCGCAACGTCACCTAGCGGTGAACTGCTGCTGAGTCCTCACTCGCCGCGGGATCGGCAACCTCAACCCGGGTCATGGGCCACGCGATTGCGGCCCTCGTTCTTGGCTCGATAGAGCGCCGCGTCGGCCGCTTCCAGAATCTGGTCCACGGTGCTTCCCGCGGCAGCACAGGCCACGCCGATACTCACTGTAACCGAAAGCACGCCTGAACGAGTCGTCATCGTGTTTTCGGCGGCCCTCACGCACAACCTTTCAAATAGGGATACGGAATCAGTCCTCGCCTTCACCGGGGCGATCACCAGAAACTCCTCTCCCCCCAAACGTCCCACGGAATCGTATGGTCTGAGACTCTTGCTCAGTACCCGCGCCAGCCCGCCGAGCACATCGTCCCCGGTCTGGTGGCCGTAGGTGTCGTTGACCTGCTTGAAATGGTCTACGTCGCACATCCCGATGGCCAGCAAGTCGCCATGGCGTCCGGCACGCGCGAGTTCCTCCTCCAGCTTCTCGAGGATGGCCCGGCGGTTCAACATCCCCGTTAAAGGATCGTGGGTGGCCTGGTGCGCCAAGGTTTCCCGGCTGGCGATGAACGCGGCTTGTATCTCGACCATGCGGCGGCCGACCTCGATGCGAGCACGGAGTTCGCCGGGGTCGAAGGGCTTGGCCAGGTAGTCGTTGGCCCCGGCCTCGAGCCCGGCGATGATGTCGGCCTTGTCGCCCCGGGTGGTCAGCATCAAAATGTAGGGTGGCCGGTCGGTCTCCAGAGCGCGGACCCGGCGCACGACCTCCGGCCCGTCCATCTCGGGCATCGTCCAGTCAAGGATGACCAGCGCGGGCGCGCCGGGTTGCTGTAGCGCCTGCCAGGCCTCGGCGCCGTTGACCGTGGCCTCCACCTCGTGGCCTTCCTTTTGCAGCACGCCCGCCAGTACGGCGCGCGAGGTGACATCGTCGTCTGCAATCAGGATGCGCATGGCGAAGTCCTCCTTACGGCTCTCTTCTCATGGCTTCCTTCAGTCGAACAAACTCCCGCTCCAGGTCGTCCATGCGAGCGGCGACAAAGCCCAGGTCACCGGCCTTGCCGGCTTTCTCCATCTCGAAGGCCAGCGCGCGCAGGGCCTCGCCGCCCACGTTAGCCGACGCGCCCCTGATGGTGTGGGCCTGGCGCTCGGCGCCCGGCGCCTCCCAGGCTTCGAGATAGCCCCGCAGCGCCTCGATCTGCCGCGGGATGTCGTCCAGGAAGCTCTCTGTGACTACCCGCGCCAAGGCCTCATCGTTCATGAGGCGCTGCAGCATGGCCGCCCGGTCGAAGACCACCGGCGCCGAGGAGGGGAGCTTCTTCGGCAGCCAGCGCGCCAGGACCTCGGTCAGGGCCCGCAGTGACACGGGTTTGGACAGGTAGTCGTTCATGCCCGCCTCCAGGCAGCGCTCCCGGTCGCCCTGCATGGCGTGAGCGGTCATGGCGATGATGGGAATCCCGTGATTGCGGACGGCCGATTGCGGATTGCGGATTTGCCGGGTGGCCTCGAGGCCGTCCATCTCGGGCATCTGGACGTCCATCAGCACCAGGTCGTAAGGAATGGACTCGAGCGCTTGGACTGCCTCGGCGCCGTTGGCCACTGCGTCGGCGCTCAGGCCCAGTTTCCTAAGGAGGCCCAGCGCCACCTGCTGGTTGGTGATGTTGTCCTCGGCCAGCAGGATGCGTGCCTTGACATCGGCGAGAGGCTGCCATCGTTGGCGGGCCGAATGGCGCGTCACGATGGGCCGCGGACCGGCTCCGGGGATGTCGGACAACACAGCGGAGAGGACGTTGAACAGCTCTTGGCGCCGTATCGGCTTGGTCGCGTAAGCGGCGAAGCCGATCTCCTCGCAGCGCCGGGCGTCACCACGGGCTCCCACGGAGGTCAGCATCACCATCCGGGCGCCGGCCAGGCGCTGGTCCGCCTTTATGGTCCGGGCCAGGGCCTCCCCGTTCATGCCCGGCATCTGCATGTCGATCACGGCAATCCGGAAGGGATCGTTCTCCTCCAGCGCCCGGCAGAGGGACTGGAGCGCCCCAGGGCCGTCCACGGCCTCCGACGCGCGCATGCCCCAGGAGGTCATGCGCGCGGTCAGGATCTCGCGGCTGGTGGCATTGTCGTCCACGATCAGCGCGCGCACGCCGCGCAGGTCGGCTGGCGGAAGACTTTCCGCCCGCGCCGCCTGGACCTGTTTACCCAGGCGCGCGGTGAACCAGAACTCCGAGCCTTTGCCCTCTTCGCTGCTCACGCCAACCGCGCCGCCCATCAGCTCGGCCAGTTGTTTGGAGATGGCCAGGCCCAGGCCGGTGCCGCCGTACTGGCGCGTGGTCGAGGCGTCCACCTGGCTGAACTTCGAGAAGAGCAAGCCGATCTTCTCTTTGGGAATGCCGATGCCCGTGTCCCGCACCGAGAAGCGCAGCAGAACATCGTTTTCGCTTTCTTCCACCAGCGTGACGCGGACCACCACCTCGCCGGCATGCGTGAACTTAATGGCGTTGCCCGCCAGATTGGCGAGGATCTGGCGCAGGCGGCCCGGGTCGCCGTGGAGCAACGTGGGGACCGCGGGATCGGCGGCCGAGAGCAGTTCGAGCCCCTTCTCCTGGGCCCGCGCGGCCAGGGTGGCGGCGAAGTCGTCCAGCAGGCTCTCGAGATCGAAATCCAGCGTCTCCATCTCGAGCTTTCCCGCCTCGATCTTGGAGAAGTCGAGGACGGCGTTGATGATCCCCAGCAGCGATTCGCCGCTCGAGCGCACGATTCCGGCATAGCGCCGCTGCTCATCGTCCAGTTCGGTATCCAGCAGCAGCCCGGTCATGCCAATGACCCCGTTCATGGGCGTGCGGATCTCGTGGCTCATGTTGGCCAGGAACTCGCTCTTGGCGCGCGTGGCGGCCTCGGCGCGCGCCTTCTCCAATCCCAGTTCTTCGACCATACGCGCCAGCTCGGCTGCGTTCTTCTCCTGTACCTCGTGGGCCGCCTCCAATTCGGTCATGTGGCGTTGGATGAGTTCCGCGGCCCGGGCTGCCTCGGTGACGTCGAGAAGAGCGCTACGCATGCCCTGGACCTCCCTCGTTTCGCTTTGAACCAGGCGGTCGTGGATCTCCAGCAGCAACTCGGTGCCGTCGCGCCGGACGTAGCGTCGCCGGACGGGCGCCAGGGGTTGCGCGCCGGACAGCTTTCGGCAAAAGGCTTCGCGGCTGACCTCCCGGTCCGCCTCGGCGACGAGGTCCCACACCGACCGGCCCAGCATCTCATCGGCCTGGTATCCCAGCAGAGCGCACGCGGCGGCGTTCACCCGGCGCACCACGCCGTCCCTGTCGATTTCGCGATACGCTACCGGCGCTTGCTCGAACAGGTCGGCGAGCACCGCTTCCCGCTTCCGGCGCTCTTCCCGCAACTTCTCCTCGGCCCGCTTGGGCTCGGTGATGTCGCGCATGATGCCCACGGCGTGCCATGCGCCGTTCAGACAGATCGCCGACGGCGATAGGTCGACGGCTATCTCGCGGCCGTCCTTTCGGCGGGCTGCCCGCTCAACCGTCTTGCCCATGTCGTCGCCGCGGCCCGTGCGAGCGAACTCGGGGCATGCCGCGCGATAGGCTTCGAGGTATCGCTCGGGCGCTAGCAGTTCGTGCAGGTGCTGCCCGATCGCTTCTTCGCTTCGGTAGCCAAAGATCGACTCTGCCGCGGGATTCCAATGGGAGATTGCCCCTTGGGGGTCCATCATGACGATGGCATCCTGGGCGGAATCCGTGATGGCACGCAACCGTGCCTCGCTCTCCCGCAGCGCCTCCTCCGCCCGCTTACGGTCGGTGATGTCGCGCTCCACGGCCAGAACGACGTTGCGCGCGCCGATTTTGACCCGCCGCACCACCGATTCCACGTCGCACACCGAGCCGTCCTTGCGCCGGTGGCGCAGGTATAAGGGCTTGCCTGCGGCCGTCAGGCGGTGGCGTTCCTCGACGGCCCCCCGCGTGAGGTCAGGCTCGAGCAGCGAGATCGGCTGGCCCACCATCTCCTCGAGTGAGTAGCCGTACGCCCGCAGCGTGGCCTGGTTGGCGTCCAGGATCAGCGGCGGGCCGTCGCGCAGTTCAAGCAGCAGGATGCAGTCGCCGGAGTGTTCGAACACGCTTCGATAGCGGTCTTCGCTCTCCCGCAGCGCGTCCTCCGCCCGCTTGCGCGCGGTGATGTCGGTGTCGCTGCCCCGGTAGCCCCGCAGCGTTCCGTCGGCGTTCAGCAGAGGGATGCCGTTGGTGGAGACCCACACGATACAGCCGTCTTTGGCCTGGATGGGGTTGACCAGATCCTGAAACGGTTCCTTCCGCTCGAAGGCCGCGAAGGCGGCTGCCTTGAACGCCTCGCGCCCGGATTCGGGATGCAGGTCGTAGAAGTGCATCCGGCCCGCCACTTCCTCCGGGCGGAAGCCCAAAACGGCCTCGGACACATGGCTGACGTAGGTGTAGAGGCCCTGGGCGTCCACTTCCCAGGCGATGCTGCCGCTCTGCGCGGCCAACTGGTCGAACCGGGCCTCGCTCTCGCGCAACTGCTCGCGCCGGCGATACTCCTCGGTCACATCGCGGAAGACGAGCACGGCCCCGATGACGGCGCCGGCCGCGTCGTGTATGGGCGCGCAACTGTCGGCGATCTGGCGTTCCGTGCCGTCGCGGGCGATGAGCGCGGTATGGTTGGCCAGGCGGATGATGCGGTTCTCGCGCAGGGCGCGGCCGACGGGGATTTCGGCCTCCTGCCGGGTCTCGGCGTGGACCACGCGGAAGACCTCGCCGATGGGCCTGCCCCGGGCCTCGCCGGCGCTCCACCCGGTGAGCGTCTCGGCCACGGCGTTGAGGCTGACTACGTTGCCCTCGGCATCGCAGGCGATTACTCCGTCGCCGATGGAGCGCAGCGTGGCCCATAGGCGCTCTTCACTTTCCCTCAGTTCCGCCTGCTGGACGCGGATGCCCCGGTCGGTGCGGCGAAGCAGAAGATAGATGAAACCCAGCAGCAGCGCCAGCACGACCGCGCCGGCCGTTCCGCCCAGGGCCAGCAGGCGCGCAAAGGCCGCCTTTTCGGCCGAGACGTCACGCATGATCAGCAGGTCGCCGACCTCTGCCCCCGAAGCGTCTTGCAGGGGCGTCGCGGAGACCCGCCAGTCCTTCCCATCGAAGGCGATCTCCCGGTCCGTTTCGCCGTGAGCAGGGTCGCGGCCGGCCCAGGCCGCGAAGGCGTCGGGCAGGCGGCCCCGGGAGGCATAGATCACCATGCGTCGGGGCAGGCGGTCCCAGTCGGCCTTCCGGCCCAGGCGGCGCATGCCCTCTTCCCATGCCTTACGGTTCAGGCGCTCCTTGTGGATGGTCACGGCCAGCTCAAGGCCGGCACGATCGCGCCGCGCTTGTAGCACGTCCTCGATCTCCTTGCCCAGCATCAGGTAACCGACAAGCGCGCCGCCGGCGAAGACCGGCTGCACGACCCGCAGGGTGAAGGTGGGTTCCTCCCGGAAATCACCGGTTTGCCCCAGTTCGATGCCGGAAGCGGTCCTGCCGGTGCGTTCGGCCTCCAAGGCCGTGAAACGCTCATTCCGGTCGCCGCGCAATTCCGGTTTGTGAACCCGCAGCAGGCAGACACGGTTGGCGGCAAGGAA
>Ga0316628_100001428_pt1 | contig 16855 bp, 10 predicted proteins | sample OWC_Aug_M2_C1_D5_FD_207648 | JGI IMG/M metagenome (GOLD analysis project Ga0316628, IMG submission 207648) | Wetland soil microbial communities from Old Woman Creek delta, Ohio, United States - OWC_Aug_M2_C1_D5_C | ecosystem: Environmental > Terrestrial > Soil > Wetlands | place: USA: Ohio... | reverse complement strand
TTCTGAATAGAGGATTTGAACGCCGGCGGGATCAGGTCAGTGTCTCCGGGATAATACTGTTTCTACAAAAGAGTGCCCAATTGAAGGCATGGTAACAAATTTGTAATCTTAATAATCCCTCAATCTCCTCATTTATTATCTTTTAATAATTATTTAAATTTTGTAAAGACAACCGGATAATCCGTTCCCCGCAATCTCTTTAGACGAACGGCATCCGCTTTGCCTGGACTGGATTCTGAAAAACGATTGATCGAAACCATCCGGCGTCATCCGGCAGGATCCGGCTGCCGGACGGGAAAGGAGCGCGTATGCGATACGGCTTGGGACCGCGAAGAGGGGGGGCCTTCAGAAACAAAGGGAGATGGTGGGTGGTCTGCTTATGCGTCCTGGAATCGGCCTTCAGCCATCGGGCGTTCGGAACGGCCTCGAGCCAGATATGGAATCCCTCCGCCGATGTTCAAAAAAAGGGAACGGTCCATTTCGGCATCGACAATTATTTTTCGGTTTTCGGCAACGACACGAAATCCTTCCAGATTCTTCCGGACATCGGGGTGACGGCCGGCGTGACTGACTTCTTGGAGATCGGGCTCGACATGGTTCAGCCCTCGGCCGATCCCTTTTATTTCAATTTCAAACTGGGGATTCCGGAATCCGGTCCGTGGCCGGCGGTCGCCATCGGCGGATGCAACATCGGCACGCGCAGAAACGTCACGGACTACAACATGCTGTACGGAATCGCGGCGAAAACACTGCCCTTCGTCGGCCGCTTGTCGGCCGGTGCGTACCGGGGCATGAACGGCGCGCTGTTTCCGGATTCGAAGGGAAACAAGTCGGATTCCGGAATCATCGCCTCCTGGGACAAGGCCTTGTGCGGCCGCCTGTGGGCCTGCGTGGATTACGCTTCCGGGGACAGCTGGTACGGATCGCTGAGCCTGGGCGGATCGTATTCCTTCGGTCCCGACGCGAGCGTGGTTTTCGGATACGTGTTCTTCAACAACAAGCCTGACGTCGTGCCGAACAACGCTTTCACGGCCCAGCTGGACATCACCCTGTCATTCCACCACACACGGAAGGAGTAAATCCATGAATCCTGTCGTTCAATCCGGGGACGTGGCCTGGATACTGATCTCGACGGCCCTTGTCATGCTGATGACCGCACCGGGCCTCGCGTTCTTCTACGGAGGCCTGGTCAGGAGGAAAAACGTCCTTTCCACCATGATGCAGTCCTTCTTCCTGCTGTGCCTGATCAGCATCCAGTGGATCGTTTACGGATACAGCCTCGCGTTCGGGCCGGACCTTCGGCATTTCATCGGCAACCTTTCGTGGCTCGGGCTCAGGGGCGTCGGCATGGATCCGAATCCCGAATACGCCGGGACGATCCCGCATCAGCTTTTCATGGCCTACCAGATGATGTTCGCGGTGATCACGCCAGCGCTGATCACGGGGGCGTTCGCGGAAAGGATCAAGTTCCCGACCTTCGCCGTGTTCAGCCTGCTCTGGGCCACTCTGGTCTACGACCCTGTGTGCCACTGGGTCTGGGGGACGGGCGGCTGGCTGAAGACACTCGGCGCCCTGGACTTCGCCGGGGGCACGGTGGTCCACATTTCCTCTGGCACGTCGGCCCTGGTCTGCGCGCTGGTGCTCGGCCGGCGCAGGGGATATCCGCACCATTCCATTCCGCCCCACAACATGACCTATACTCTGCTCGGCGCGGCCCTGCTCTGGTTCGGATGGTTCGGATTCAACGGCGGATCGGCACTCGGGGCGAACGGGCTCGCCGTGTCCGCGTTCATCACCACGCACGCGTCCGCGGCCGCAGCGGCACTGGCATGGCTTTCCCTCGAGTGGATCGTCGCAGGGAGGCCGACGGTCCTGGGAGGGGCAACGGGCGCGGTTGCAGGGCTGGTCGCGGTCACGCCCGCCGCGGGTTTCGTCTCACCGTTCTCCGCGGTCGCGATCGGTGGTCTGGCGGGCGCCGTGTGTTTCGTCTCCGTGACCATCATCAAGCAGAGGTTCAAATACGACGACAGCCTTGACGCGTTCGGAGTGCACGGCGTGGGCGGCACGGTCGGCGCGCTGGCGACCGGATTGTTCGCCCAAAAATCCGTGAACCCGGCGGGGAACGACGGTCTCCTGTTCGGCAATCCTTCCCTGCTGGGTGTGCAGGCCGCGGCCGCGGCGGCCACGATCGTCTACTCCATGGCCGTCACGTTCGTCCTGCTCAAGGTCCTCGACAGGGTCATGGGCCTGCGGGTGACCGACGAGGAGGAGGTGATCGGCCTGGACGACACGCAGCACAAGGAAAGCGCGTATACGCTTCTCGACTGAATCCAAAGCCGAAAAAAGGAGAACCGAAATGAAACTCATCATCGCGGTGATACAGCCCCACAAACTGGACGACGTGATGGAGGCTCTCGACGAGAGGGAGATCTATCTTAAAACGGTGAACAACGTGCTCGGGTGTGGAAGGCAGAAAGGCATCCCGGAGGTGTACCGGGGCGTGGTGGAGTCCGGAAAGCTGACCAAGAAGGTGCGGCTTGAAATCGCGGTCAACGATCCGTACGCGGAGCCGGCGATCCAGGCCATCGTCAAGGCTGCGAAGACCGGCCAGACAGGGGACGGAAAGATCTTCGTCCTCGATCTGGAGGAATGCGTCCGCATCCGCACCGAGGAGCGCGACGGCGTCGCCATCGGGTGAACGCGACGGACATCCGGCCGGATCTCCCTGAACCGAGCGGCCGCATCCCTTCGATCCTGACGCTCAGAGGGGGATGCGCGCCGGATCCACACGGTCCACTCACAGTGGAGACGGGGCGGAAAGGAGCGGTCCGTCCGACCCTTCGATTTTTTACCTCTTCCGCCGACCCACCCGTTCCCGGTTCAGGCTGTTTTTATGATTTTTTTATCTCTTTCACCCCGGTTTCGAATGGAATATTAATTATCCATGGATTATCTTTGCTTTGGTCATACGGAAGTGGGGGATTTTCCATGCTGATCGAATGGATCGCAGCCGCCTTTCTGGCGGTGTTTTTGATTTTCTATCTGATTTATGCCATGTTGCGCCCGGAAAGATTCTGAGGCAAAAGATGACCCTTTTGGACTGGCTGCAAATCCTCCTTTACCTCGGCGTCCTGACGGCGCTCTCGCCGCTCTTGGCCGCTTATTTTGCCCGCATCTTCGAGGAGAAGAAACCCCTCCCGACCTTGCCTCTGGGATGGCTTGAACGCGGAATCTACCGGGTTTCAGGCATAGATGAGACGGAGGAAATGTCGGCCGGCCGGTACAGCGCCCGGCTGCTCGCATTCAACGCCGTCGGACTGGTCGCATTGCTCGCAGTGTTGCTGTTCCAGCGGCATCTGCCGCTCAATCCGCAAAAACTGCCGAATGTTCCGTTCTGGCTGGCGGTCAACACGGCGGTCAGTTTTACGACCAACACGAACTGGCAAGCATATTCCGGAGAAAGCACGCTCAGCTATGGGGTGCAGTCCTTCGGCTTATGCGTGCAAAACTTTCTCAGCGCCGCCACAGGCATGACCGTGCTGCTGGCTTTCATCCGCGGCATCGCCCGGCAAACCGCAAAGACCCTGGGCAATTTCTGGTCTGATCTTGTGCGTTCCATGGTATACGTTCTGCTCCCGTTGTCGCTGATCTGGGCGTTCTCGCTGACGAGTCAGGGAGTCGTACAGTCCTGGGCTCCTTACCCGGTGGCCCAAACCGTCACCGGCGGACAGCAGGTCATTCCCCTCGGGCCGGCCGCTTCGCAGATCGCCATCAAACAATTGGGGACCAACGGCGGGGGTTTCTTCGGCGTCAACAGCGCCCATCCGTTCGAAAACCCGACGCCTTTTAGCAATTTTCTGGAAATGCTCGCCATCCTGCTCATCCCCTCAAGCCTGGTTTTAATGGCCGGCCGCATGGTCGGTGACAGGCGCCACGGACGAATGCTGTGGATCGTGATGATGGTTTTATGGGTCGCTGTCTTGTCCGTGGCCCTGTTCGACGAGTTCCATTCCAAGGGGGACTCATGGCTGGGAATGGAGGGAAAAGAGCAGAGAATCGGCGTGGCCAGCAGCATTCTATGGGCTGAATCGACCACCTGCGCCTCCAACGGTTCGGTCAACGCGATGCACAGCAGCCTTTCACCCGCGGCCGGGGGGATCGCCATGCTCAATATGATGCTCGGCGAGGTCATTTTCGGCGGCGTCGGAGTCGGCCTGACCGGCATGCTCGTTTTCGTGCTCGTCACGGTTTTCATCGCTGGACTCATGGTCGGACGGACTCCGGAGTATTTGGGCAAGAAAATCGAGTCGTACGATATCAAGATGGCCATGATCGCCGTGCTGGCGCCCAATGTCATGATCCTGGCCGGATCGGCTCTGGGAGTCTCCACACAGGCCGGCCTGGCGGGCCGGAGCGCGGCGGGTCCGCACGGATTATCAGAGATTCTGTACGCGTTCACCTCGGCCTCAGCCAACAACGGCAGTGCTTTCGCCGGGTTGAACGCCAACACGAATTTTTATAACATCACCCTGGCCGTGGCCATGCTGTCGTGCCGTCTGGCGGCGCTTCTTCCGATAATCAACATCGCGGGCAGCCTTGCGGCCAAGCAGCGAATTCCGGTCTCAGCCGGCACCCTGAGAACCGATACAACGCTGTTTGCATTTGTCCTCATCGGGGTGGTTTTGATTGTCGGCGCGCTCTCCTTTTTCCCGGCTCTGTGCCTGGGTCCGATTCTGGAACAGGCGCTTCTCGGACTCGGCAGGATATTTTGAGGGAACGAGGATGCAAGAAAAACTAAAACCGGGCTTGATCAACGGCCGCATCCTGCTCAAGGCGGTGGCGGATGCCTTTCGAAAACTGGATCCCCGTCTGCAGATCAGGAACCCGGTCATGTTCATGGTTTTTATCGGAGCGCTCCTGACCACAACCATCACGCTTCGGGGGGACGATCAGGGTTCCTTCGATCGCCAGGGGACCTTCGATGTTCAAATCAGCATCTGGCTCTGGTTCACCGTCCTGTTCGCCAATTTTGCCGAGGCAGTCGCGGAAGGCAGGGGAAAGGCCCAGGCGGACAGCCTGCGCCGCATGCGCACAGACACCCTGGCGCGGCGGCTGATCGACGGCCAGGAGAAGAGGGTCCCCGCGAACACCCTGGCCGTGGGGGACACGGTGGTCTGCGGAACCGGCGACGTCATCCCGTCGGACGGTGATGTGATCGAAGGCATCGCCAGTGTGGACGAATCGGCGATCACGGGCGAATCCGCTCCGGTGATCCGCGAAAGCGGGGGAGACCGCAGCGCCGTGACCGGCGGCACGCGCGTTCTCAGCGACCGCATCGTCGTGCGCATCACCGCCGTGCGGGGACAAACGTTTCTTGATCGCATGATCCGGTTGATCGAAGGCGCCAGTCGCCAGAAGACTCCCAATGAGATCGCCCTGTCCATCCTTCTTTCCGTGCTGTCCCTGATTTTCCTGCTTGTCACCGTGTCTCTCTATCCGTTCGGGAAATACAGCCTCGTTTCGTCGGGGCAACCGCAGGCTGTTCTGCTCAACCTGACCGTGCTGGTTTCGCTGCTCGTGTGCCTGATCCCCACAACCATCGCGGGACTCCTCTCGGCCATCGGCATCAGCGGCATGGACCGCATGCTTCGGCACAACGTCATTGCAACCAGCGGCCGCGCAGTGGAGGCGGCAGGAGATATCGACATGCTGCTGCTGGACAAGACCGGCACCATCACGCTCGGCAACCGGATGGCCGTGGCCTTCATCCCCGCTCCCGGAGTGAGCAAATCGCAACTCGCGGACGCGGCACACCTGGCGTCCATCGCCGATGAAACGCCCGAGGGAAGATCCATCATGATTCTGGCAAAAAATGAATACGGTCTCCGCGGCCGCGAATTGGCAAATGGAAACATCCGTTTTATTCCCTTCAGCGCGCAAACGCGCATGAGCGGTGTGGACATCGCAAAGGCGGACAGCGGATTCCGGAGCCTTCGAAAAGGCGCTCTGGATGCTGTTGAATCGTACATTCATGAGAAGGGGGGGCTTTTCCCCGAGGCTGTCTTGCAGGAGGGCGAGAGCATTGCGGCCTTGGGCGGGACGCCGCTGGCCGTGGCCGAAGACGACCGCGCCCTCGGGGTGATTCACCTCAAAGACGTGGTCAAGGGGGGGCTGAATGAGCGGTTCGGGCAGATGCGCCGCATGGGCATCACAACCATCATGATCACCGGCGACAACATTTACACGGCGGCGGCCATCGCGGTCGAAGCCGGAGTGGATGACTTCATCGCGGAAGCCACGCCGGAAACCAAACTGGAGGTCATCCGCCGCGCCCAGGCCCAGGGGCACCGGCTGGCCATGATCGGAGACGGCACCAACGACGCGCCCGCTCTCGCGCAGGCGGATGTGGGCGTGGCGATGCACACGGGAACGCAGGCGGCGCGCGAGGCAGGCAACATGGTGGATCTGGACAGCAACCCCACCAAACTGCTCGATGTCATTGAAATCGGCAAACAATTGCTCGTGACCCGCGGCGCCCTGACCACGTTCAGCATCACAAATGACGTAGCAAAATACTTCGCCATCCTGCCCGCCCTGTTCGGCACGCTCTACGCGGGTGCGGCATCCGGCCATGGACCGTTGGCCGTCCTGGACGTTATGCGTCTGCATTCGCCCGCGAGCGCCATCCTCAGCGCTGTCATTTTCAACGCGCTGATCATCGTGGCGCTCATTCCCCTGGCGCTCCGCGGCGCGGCCTACCGGCCGTTGGGCGCGGCGGAACTGTTGAGGCGCAACCTGTTTGTTTATGGCCTTGGCGGCCTGGCCGTGCCGTTCATCGGCATCAAGGCGATCGACCTGCTCCTGGCGGCCCTGGGGTTGGTTTGAACTTATCGGGAGTCATCAAAAAGGAAACCGGATGAGAATTCGTTCAAAATGGTGCAACTCCTTGCTGTTGCTGGCGGCGTTCATGATCCTCTGCGGAGGACTGTATCCCCTGCTGGTCACGGTCATGGCGAACGCCTTTTTCCGGTACCGCGCCGAAGGGAGCCTGCTGCGCGTGAAAGGGCGGGTGGTCGGTTCCGCCCTCCTGTCACAGCCTTTCGGCGCACCGGGCTATTTTCGCGCGAGGCCTTCCGCATGCGGATACTCCGCAATTCCGGCAGCGGCAAGCAATCTGGCGCCCACGAGCGCCGCATTACGCGACTCCATCGTCCACAGACGCCTCCGTTTTCTCAAGGAAAACGGCCTCGGAACGGACACGGTCGTCCCCATTGAAATGCTGTGCGCCTCCGGTTCGGGTTTGGATCCCCACATCAGCCCCCGGGCGGCCCATCTGCAGGCCGGCCGCGTTGCGGAGGAGAGGCGCATGAGCGCCGTCCAGCGGCGGAAGCTGGACGAGTTGATCGGGGCCCTGACCGAACCGCGTCAATTCGGCCTGCTCGGAGAACCCCGGATCAACGTGGTCCGGCTCAATTTCATGTTGGACGAGATGCCCGAATTTCGTATGTTTAATCGGGCTGTCAAAAGCCCCTTTTCGGCCATAGAGGAAATAGCGACTTCTTCGATGGGCTTTTGACAGCGCCGACGGGTCGAAGGTTCCCCGCAGCTTGCGGCGCCAAAGGTCACTGCCCTTTGTGATACCCCTCCGCTTGCGGCGGGGTAGTTTATACAAGGAAATTCGCCATGACCGCAACCCATCACGAAACGGGCAATAAGACGGGAGAACAGCCCGACCCGGACGCCCTCCTTTCCGAAATCGCATCAAACACGATCGAGGAAAAGCGGGGAAGGTTGAAGGTGTTTTTCGGCATGTGCGCAGGCGTGGGCAAGACCTATGCCATGCTTCAGGAAGCGCAAATGCTCAAAAAAGAAGGGATGGACGTCGTGGTCGGTCATGCCGAAACGCACGGCCGTCCCGAGACCGAAGCCCTCCTGGCTGGTTTGGACCGAATCCCAAGCCGTAAAACGCGCTACAGGGGATTGAGGATCGACGAATTCGACATCGATGCCGCCCTCGCGCGACGGCCTCGATTGCTGCTCGTGGATGAACTCGCCCACACCAACGCGCCCGGTTCGCGCCATGTCAAGCGCTACCAGGACGTGGAGGAACTCCTCGATCAGGGGATCCATGTGTACACCACCCTGAACGTTCAGCATCTTGAAAGCCGCTCGGCTACCGTGCGGGAAATCACCGGAGTGGCCGTTCGGGAGACGGTGCCCGATTCGGTCCTCGAGAAGGCACAGGACATTGAACTGGTCGACATCTCCCCGAGCGAACTCCTGAAACGGTTCGAAGAGGGCAAGGTCTACGCGCCCGAAGGAACCCGGCAAGCCCTGAAGAATTTCTTCCGCAAGGGCAATATCACGGCCCTGAGGGAAATGGCGCTCCGCGTCACGGCCCAGCGGGTGAATCAGAACCTGCGCGATTACATGCGCAGCAAAAAAATCGATGGAGCATGGAAAAGCGGTGAGAGGCTGATGGTTGCCGTGAGCGCCAGCCCGTTCTCGGTCCAGCTGATCGGATGGACCCTGCGGATGGCCGACACCATGAACGCGTCCTGGATCGCGGCGACCGTCGAAACCGGGAAGAGGGTATCGGTCCAGCAGTCGGCGCGATTGACGGCGAATCTGCGTCTCGCCCAGGAATTGGGCGCGGAAATCGTCACCCTCCGGGCGGACGATCCGGTCGCCGGATTGATGGATCTGGCCTCGCAGCGCAATATCACGCAGATTGTGGTCGGCAAACCCGCCGAAAACCGTTTTCTCTCCTGGATCCGCGGCGGCTCCCTGGTGGACCGTCTTATCCGGTACAGCGGCAACATCGACATCTACGTGGTGCGGGGCGACGTGATCCCGGAAACCACTCCGCCTCCCAGGCGGCTCCCGCGGCTCACACTCGGAGGCCAGTACGCCGCGGCTTTCGGCGTGATCGCGGTGGCGGCGGCGGTTCTTTTCGCAGCCGTCCCTTTCTTCAATTATCTGTCCGTGGCCATGTTCCTCCTTTTCGCGGTCACCGTGCTGTCGCTGTGGCTAGGCCGGGGCGCGGTTCTGTTCGCCGCTGCGATGAGCGCGCTGCTGTGGAATTTCCTGTTCATCCCGCCGAGGTACACCTTCCACATCGCCCGTTTCGAGGACGCCCTGGTCTTTTGCCTCTATTTCATCATCGCCATCGTCACAGGCACTCTCACATCGAGGATCAGGATAAACAAGGAAGCGGTCCGGTCGCGCGAATCGCGCGCGGCGGCGCTGTATTCCATGTCGAGAGCCCTGGCGTCCGCGGAAACCGTGGACGCCATCGTCCGCATCGCCGTCGGACAGATCGGAAGGATTTTCGACGCGGAGGTCGCCGTCTTCGTGTCCAGGAAGTCGAAGTCGGTGCTCCATCCGGCTTCCGGCCTTCGGCCGGAAGAGAAGGAGGAAGCCGTCGTCAGGTGGGTGGCCGAGAACCGGAAGCCGGCGGGACGCTTTACAGACAGCCTGCCGCTGTCGGAAATTCATTACAGACCCTTGACGACGAGGCGCGGTGGCTATGGCGTCCTGTGCGTCCGATTCCGCAAATTGCCGTTTTTGACGCTCGACCAGGAGACATTGCTGGAGAATTTCACGAGTCAGATCGCGGCGGCCCTCGAGCGCGAGACGTTCAGCGAATACCGGCACCAGGCGGAAATGAACGCCGTTTCGGAGAAACTCTACCAGACGCTGCTCAATTCCATTTCGCACGAATTCCGCACGCCCCTCGCGGTCATCGGCGGAGCAGCGGGAAGCCTGTTGGACGGCAGCCTGAAGACAACACAATCCATCCATCGCGCCCTGATCCAGGAGGTGATGGACGCCTCGGTCCGTCTGAACGGGCTGGTTGAAAACCTTCTGAGCATGTCCCGCCTGGAATCCGGAAAGGTCAGCCCCAGGCCGGAATGGTGCGACATCGCCGATTGTTTCAGCGCCCTGCAGCGCCGTTTTCAGGCGGATTCGGCGCAGCATCCCATCACCTTCGACCTCGCGCCGGACATGCCGCTGGTGTGGATCGATCCCGGCCTGTTGGAACAATCGATCGCCCATCTGATACAGAACGCAGTCCAACACACTCCTCTGAGGACCCAGGTCGATGTCCGCGCCGACATGTCGGATTCGGACCTGGTGATCAGGGTCCGGGATGACGGGCCTGGATTACCCCCGGATTCGATTCCCCTCCTGTTCGAAAAGTTCTATCGGGTTCCCGGAACCGCATCCGGAGGCACGGGACTCGGCCTTTCGATTACCAGAGGATTCGTGGAATGCCTTAAAGGGAGCGTTTCTGCGGCGAACCTCACGGGAGGGGGCGCGCTGTTCACCATCCGCCTTCCCGTGGACACGAGGGCCGCCACCTTGGAGGGATCGCATGAACAATCCGATTAAAATCCTGATCATCGACGACGAGGTCCAGATCCGGCGGTTTCTCAGGATCGCTCTGGAGGCCCAGGATTTCTGCCTGCTGGAATCCGCCACGGCGGAGGACGGATTGGTCCAGGCTGCCATGCACCGTCCCGACCTGATCATCCTCGATCTCGGCCTGCCGGACGGGGACGGGCTCGACATCCTGCGGAAATTGAGGGAATGGTCCGAAACGCCGGTGATCGTCCTGTCCGTGCGCAGTGCGGAAGAGGACAAAATCGGCCTTCTCGACGCTGGCGCGGACGATTACCTGACCAAGCCGTTCAGCGCCGGCGAACTCATCGCCAGGATTCGAGTGGCCCTGCGGCATTCGGCGCCTCACGGCAAGGAAGGCGTGTTCCGGAACGGACCGCTTGAAGTGGACCTGTCGACCCGGACCGTGCGCATTTCAGGCCAACCGGTGAAGCTGACGGCGACAGAATACGATCTGCTGCGGATGTTCGTAAGGAACGCGGGCAAGGTTCTGACGCACCACCAGATCCTGAAGGAGATCTGGGGCTCGACATCCGCTGATGAAATGCAATATCTCCGGGTATATGTCTCCCAACTGCGCCGGAAGATCGAAACCGATCCAGCCAATCCAAGCCTGATCCTCACCGAAACCGGGGTTGGCTATCGCCTGCAGCTGTTGACAACGGACGGGACTGAATGAAACTCAACCAGATGAACGTTTCCCGACTACCCAGGCACCGGCCACCCTGGAATCGGCTGCCTTCCCCAAAATACTATAAGCATTCAACTTATCGAATCGGCTTCCCGGAATCGGTGAATGGCATTTAACTTGCTTGTCTTTCAGGTCATTTACGCGGTAATTCGCATCCAGCGTCATTCATATGGCCTGAGGGGGCATTCTATCGAGAATTCATCCGTTCTCAGGAGATTCGTGTGCGCCTCAGAACCCCCTTGGTCCTGATTTTCTTCCCCGCAGCCTGTCTTTTCAGCCAGGAAAATCCAGATTCCCTGTATCGGAACATTCTTTTCAAACGCGATCGCAGCGACCTGTCCGTCATTCAGGTTGACAAGGCCATCGCACTTGAGAACCAGAGGATTCCGCTCAATTCAAACCGCATCGCCGAACTGTATTTCTACCGCGGCGGGTTGCTGCAGTTCGAGAAAAGGCTTGAAGAGGCGATCGAGGCGTATACCCGTTCGTTGAACCTCCCTGGAGAGAAATGGACAGCCGACTCCGCCAGATTCAACCGCGGCCTCGTCTACGATGCGCTGGGATCGTCCAAAGCCGGGAGTAGAGGGCAGGAACGGCTGGCCGCCTCACAGCTCTACTGGTTCGGCGCGAATGACGGACTGGAATCCCATCCCGCCGAGTTTGACGCTGCCGAGCAGGATTACAGTGCCGTGAACAGCTTGGCGGCCAGGGAAAAACTCCTGAGGCTTCACCTGATCATGGGGAAGATCAGCGAAGCGGCCGCGGGATTCCGCGGACTCCAGGAGGACGGGAACGGATCCCTGCAGACGCGACTCAAGGCCTATGAAATCCTGCTCTGCGAGGCGAACGAGGATTTTCAGTCCGCGGACCGGTTCGACGCGGAGCTGTCCGCCGAAGAGCGAAAACAACTGGCCCCGTTGCTGGACGACGTTCGTTCAAACCGCCTGCAAAGAACCATCCGGTTCGACTGGATCGACAGGACGGCCCATGAAACGGACGTTTCCCTCTCCAGTACGAATTCGACCGTGGAATCCGGTCCGTATTCCGTGATGGACCTGCGGTTCGTCACCAAGAGGCTGATGTTCGAGGGAGCGGACGGCGGTTTCCTGGTCTCCAGTGACGCCGGCGCGTTCGGGCTTGTAAACGGCGGCCGTGGCGGGTATGGAATGGACCTGGACATTCTCGGCACGTTCCTGAACGGAACACAGTCCCTGCCGGGCGGGGGATTTCTGCTTGGCTTCGAATCGTTCGGCGGCCCGGGAAAAAGAATCCTGAAAACCGGGGGAGAAACCGTTTCAGAAAAGTCCGGGTCCCGTTTCGGATTCAGCGTCAATGGCGGAATCCGCCAAAAGCTGTTCGCGTTCGCCGGGTTCACCCAGAGAAGCGCATGGCTGAAAGGCCTTTCCGACGGACTGTCCGCTGCGGATGCAATGTTGGATTCGCTCGGAATCCGCACGGCCGTTGTCCGGAGAACCCGGGGAGTTTACGGGATGGGATCGGCGGGCACGGGATGGTGGCCGGGAAAAACCCACTCGGTCACCTCGGACCTCACCGCCGGTTTCAAAACCCATCTCTCCAGGAACCTGACGTTCGGGGCCGCGTATTCGCGGCTGACCTCAGACGTCACCGATCATTTCGAACTCACGGTTGATGATATGAGCGCCACCTATGCCCACCGGATCTTCGTCAGCGAACGCATCCATTTGATCCGCCTGGATTCAGAGATCCGCTTCGCAGCCGGCGGGTTTCGCTTCACGGCCGGAGGCGGGCATGCATTTGAATGCTCGAGCGGAATCCGGTTCAACAGCCGCTCCGCGCAGGTCGTCCAATCGGTTCCAGGCGCGGACGGAATCCACCCGGTCCTGCTCGGAAACCATGGGCAGCGCCTGGCCGGCGCCGGGCTCTCGGCGGTGAAGGACGCAACCGGATACCTGCCCTCGGTCTCGACGGCGTATTTCAGGACGTCATATTCGAACCTGACGTTTTCGGCGGAATCCGCCGTCAACGGACTTCGCGCCAGGAACCGGGAAATCAGGTTCCGCCTCGAGTTCCAGCCCGGCCGCAGAACGCTGACACAATGCCTTCACGATCTCGCGCCATGGCGCTGAGGTCGCTGAGATCGCTTTCGACGGGCTCCATGGAGAAGCGGGAAAGCCGTTATTCCCTGCCGCCGTAAAGCGGATGCGGACGACCAAAAACGACAAACGGATCCATCCCGATGCCGCCGGCGCCGGAAGCCGGCGCCCAAGCCAAACCCTGAAGGATTTTCGACGATGAAAAATCAATTGCCTTTCACCGCCCTGGCGCTCGCCGGGCTGATTTCCGGAATCGCGGCGGCACAGCACGACTCGCTTTCGTGCAGGACCGCGCTGGCCGACATGCTCAGGCGCAAGGCGGACATGCAGACCCTGAACGAATACGATCCCGACACGTTCCAGAAACGGCTCCCCCTGTACCACCAGGAATTCACGGCGTTCATGGACTCGCTCAACCGGAGGAACCTGTGGAAATACGTCCCGGATCCCATGGGGCTGCAGATTGAAAAGGCGCGCCTCGATTTCTATACGGATCCCAGCTTCGAAAAACGCGCCGCGAAATCCTCGATCGAGAGGACGCTCGCCGATCTCCGGAGGAACAGGAACGCCGCGGCCCAGCGGCACGGGATGGAATACGCCGAGCTCTGCAATTATCTCGGCACCATTGATTACCAGATCGGGGACATTCCGGCCGAGATCCGGATCTGCAGGGAGGCCGTTGCCGTCCTGCAGGAAAGCCGCATGGAGGAGGACGCCCCCACATTGCTCGAGTGGATGATCCGCACGAAACTGGCGAACGCCCTTCTGTCCTCGTCGCCCGCCGAGGCGCTGGCCGCGATCCGGCCGATCGAATCGGCGGACCCCGCCGCCTACCGGGACTACGCGGTCAATCCGTGGCGGAAGGAGCGCCTCGAAAACACGATCGCCAGCGCATGGGAGGCGCTGGGGAACTGCCGTTCCGCCTCCGGAGACGCGGCCGGGGCGGTCGGCGCCTATGAAACGGCGATGCGATACGCTCAGCCCGGCCGGCCCACCTGGGACAGCATCGTGCTGAGCATCGTGAAACTGCAGGCCGAAACCGGGAACGTCGCGGAGGTGAACCGCTGGGCGGATACGGTCCGGCGGCTGAAGCCGGAGACCCTGCTCTCCGTGCACCTCGTGTCCGGGAACGCCTACCATGAGAGGAAATACATGGATGCGGCCTCGGAAGCCTATCTGAACGCGTTCCAGCTCCTCCGGAAGGCCTCCGCGGAGGAGCAGATCAAGGTGCTTTCGTCGCTCATCCGCATCTACGCCGACCTCGGCCTGCAGGACCGCATCTTCGAGACGCTCGCCAACCTGATGAAGAACCGGGATTTCGTGAAGAACGACGAATTGAGCACCACCTTTTCCAGCGCGTGCGTGTCGCTCGGAATCCAGGTCAGGCGGAACGACGGCCGCTACCGGGACTATTTCAAGGCCGCGGAAAAAGTGCTCGTGCAGAAGGCTTCCCCGGGGATGGATTTTCTGGGCAACCGGTATGCCGGCAGGACGTTGGTTCTGCTCGCACGCCTGTACATCACCCGCGCGGAGGGAAAAGACCTCGAAGAGGCGGGAAGGTGCTTGGGCGAGATTCTCTCCGGGTACCGGAGGGCCGCAGGAAAGCTCGGCCTGGCCGGCGACTACGCGAGCGACGACGTGGTCTTCGCGAAGCTGGCGGCCGGCAGGATCAAAGAGATACGGGGCGACCTGGATGCGGCCGCGGAATCGTACCGGGCCCTGGTCTCGGACTACGCCGCCTCCCCCCAGCGCGGCGACCTGCGGCACCACACGTCCGCGGAGGGGCTGGATTCCAGCGCGGCCTGTCTCTTCAGAATTTCCGACGCCTACATGAAGCGGAAGTCCTTTGCCAGGGCTCTCGGCATCTGCGAGAGCCTGGCCTCCGGCCGGAACCTGCCGGCTGGGTTGAGGCAGAAGGGCGAATTCATGGCTGCGAGGGTGGACTATTACTGGGGCTTCACGGACAGGAAAAGGTTTCAGCAGGCCCTGGCGGCCTTCAACCGGATCGGGCCCGATCACGGCTGGCGCCGCGAGGCGGATTTCATGGCCGCCCTGTGCCAGTGGATTCTGGATTTCAAGGACGCAGCGGCCGACAACTTCATCGCCTGTTTCTCGAGACTGCGGGATGACCCTCCGTCCGCCCGGCTGATCTCCTTTCTGGCGGAGGAGAACCTTTTCGGCTATGCGCGCGTCATTTCCGAGGGCGTGTTCATACGGGGAGACGGGGAGAAAGCCGAGGCTCTGCTGGAGGCGATGCTCCAGGCGATTTCGAAGAACCGCATCGACACACCGGAAGAGGCGCGGGCGCTTTACGGGCTCGCCCGTTGCACCCTGCAGAACGGCCTTCCCAGGGAGCAGAAACTCGGGAAGATGGACTCGCTGCTGGAGGCGTTCTTCAGCAACCGGCACGCGGCCGATGACCGGTGGACCTATTTCCAGGCAGGGGAACTCCGGATGGACCTGGATTTCGAACTGGGGAGGCTGACCTCGGCCTCGATCCGGAGGCAGATCGAGCAGCTTCAGGGATTCGGGGATTCCAGGGAAGAACTGCGCAGGATCGTCGATTCCAGGAATTTTTACAACGGCCCCGGCCTGATCTCCCTCGAGGGCCTCGACATGGCCGGACTGGGGGAGAAGGTCCACGAGTTGACCGGTAAATGCTTCTACATGCTCGGCCGCGTGAACGGCAGGGAAAGCCGCTGGCAGGACGCGATCGACGCCTACGATGTCGTGTTGAACCGGTATTCGCGTTTCGACGTCTATGCGTCCAGGGCCCTTTACCAGAAGGGGATGATCTACCTCACGGCGCTGAACCGTGTCGACAGGGCAGTGGAGATCTTCACGAGGCTGTTCAAGCGGTTCGACGGATCCCAGCTCGCGGTCCAGGCCATGGAGGACCTTCGCGAGGCGGGACGCTTCGCGAAAAAACCCGCGGAAATTTCCGGCTGGTTCAAAGCCTGCAGAAAAATGTTCGCCTCCTCGGAAATGGAATCCGTTTCCCTTTTCGCAGTGGACCTCACGCTGTTCCTCGCTGAGAAGCACGCCGGTGAGGAGGAACGGTTCACGCGGGACGGCGCGGTCATCTCCGAGGTCTCCGGCGGGTTGAAATGGCTCGCGCTTCTGGATGCCTCGGCGGGCGTTCGCGCCGACGACCTGGCCAGGGCAAACCTCCTGATGGCCAGGGCACTCAGGCTGGAATCCGACCTCCGGCCCGGCTCCCTCTACCTCCGGTTCGGCGTCAGCTATCCCGAGAGGAACGCGGAGGCCGAAAACCGAAGTTACCGCCGCGCCATGGCGCTCGCCCGGGACCGCCTTCTCTACAGGGAGGCCCAGTGGCGGCTGACCGTCAACCTGGCGCTGATGGAACAGCCCGAGGAAAGCAAGCAGGCGGCGTGGGTATTGTCCGCGGTCCGGCGCGCCGAAAGCCCGGCGGACACAAGCCTCAGGGGGACCTATGAAAAGGAGATCGGCGTGCTTGTCGCCTACGCAGCCCCGGGGAAACGTAGGCCCTACACGCGGGACGTGAAAATCGCGGTGGAAAGCCTGTTCGACGAGTCTTCGCCCGCGGGTCTTTTCCCGCTTCTCGAGAAGTCATTCGAGAGGACGCGGAAACAGGTTGAGGTACTGAAATGGAAGAGCCGCCGCCCGGACATCAGGCCGGAGGTGCTGGACCTGCGGAATTACC
>Ga0316628_100001427_pt1 | contig 16859 bp, 16 predicted proteins | sample OWC_Aug_M2_C1_D5_FD_207648 | JGI IMG/M metagenome (GOLD analysis project Ga0316628, IMG submission 207648) | Wetland soil microbial communities from Old Woman Creek delta, Ohio, United States - OWC_Aug_M2_C1_D5_C | ecosystem: Environmental > Terrestrial > Soil > Wetlands | place: USA: Ohio... | reverse complement strand
AGCTCAACGAGCAGCAGCGCGCCGCGCTGATGGCCAACCTTGCGATCCCGCGACTCGGGACGCCCGAGGACATCGCGAACGTGGTGCTCTTCCTCGCCGGCCCCGCGGGGTCGTATGTGACGGGAGAAGTTGTCAACGTGTCGGGCGGCCTCTACATGTAGTCGCTGGTGCGCCGCCAGTCTCCGACCGCCTGCCGCGTCAGGCTGCGGCCGTTCGCATCCTCACATACCCTCCGGGTATGCTGCGGTGCGACGGCCTCGCCTTCCTTGCATCCGGCCGAATCCGGGCGGCGCGGGCTGCGCGCCGTCCCCCTCAGCCCTGCGTCGGCGGCAAGGCGGGCTGCACGCCATCCGCCGTGGCCCTGCATCGACCACGGACTGCCTTGCGGTGGTCGTTACGGACCCCGGACCCCGGACCACGCCTCATGCTGTGCCCTGCTTTTGCCGACCACCGACCACGCCTCAGGGTTTCTCCGCTGGAACGTCGAAGGCGAGCTCGGAGGGCGGAATCTCGACGTCGGCCTGCGGCGAGTAGACGGTGACGCTCTTGGAGCGGTAGGTGTCGAGCGTCCGGTCCTCCTCCACCTTGCGCAGCAGGTAGGTCGCCCTGTCGATCCAGAACGTGATCTCCTCGTCCTGCACCGTCAGCAGTTGGGCGCCCATGGTGATCGTGTACGGCGTCTTCTGGCTCTTCCCTCGGATGCGGTAGCAGGGAACGTCGCGGTCGGTGGTGTCGGCGATCCGCTCCGGCGCCACTAGGAGGGGCCCCGCCCCCAGCTCCTCGCGCAGCAGCAGGCCGGGGACGCGCATCGACGAGCCGCCCGAGATTCCCGTCGCGACCGCGAGGGCCTCCCGTAACGAGGCGGGGTGGCGGACGCCGGGCTGGGCGTCCCACCACGAGCGCACCTCCTTGCCGTCCCACCAGACGAGGTACGACGAAGACCGCTCGCCGAGGCCGGTGTCGGTAAACCGGAACCGGAAGCGGTCGGGGCGCACGAAGGCCGTGGCGAACGGCCGGTCGCTGCCGGCGCGGCCCCCGTCGGTGAGGATCGTCGTCTCCACCTCGCCGGTGTCCCTGTAGCTGCCAAAGCCGCGGTACGCCCTCTCCATGCGCAGCAGGATCTGCACCGGCGTCGGCGCGGCCTCGCCCGCGCTCGCCGGAGGCTCCTGAGCGGCCAGCGGTGCGGCCGGCACGAGCGCGCAGAGGAAGGCGCCGAGCGTCCGAACCATCCTCGTTCCGATCTCCATGGCCCTCCCCTCCGATCCCAGGGGGTGTGACAACTCACACTCCCCGGGCCAGGCGCTCGCGGCGGCTGGCTAGCCGGCCTCGAGGCGGAACTCCATCATGTCGAACCACGTCCCGTGGCCGGCCAGCGCGTCGATCTCCGCCTGGACCACGGCGAGGTGCCCCTCCTCGATCTCGAGGAAGCGGGCGAACAGCCCCCGCTCCGCGGGCGGGAGCGTCGCCACGAGCTGCCTGTAGAAGCCGCTGGTCTGCCTCTCCAGGCCGAGGGCGACCTTGAGCAGCTCGAGCTCTCCCTGCACCGCGATCGTGCCCGGTGGTGCCTGCGAAACCCTGTCACGTGCCGCCGCAATCCAGTCCGCGCCGGGCACGATCGAGGCCAGCTCCGGGCTCGAGACCCTCCCGTCCCTGTGCCACTCCTCGAGGCGGCTGTTGAGGTACGCAAGGTGGCCGAGTTCCTCCCCGGCCAGGGTCGCGAATACCTTCTTCCCCCGCGGGTCGAGAATCTCGTCCGCGCCCCGGGTGTAGTGCTCGTGCACCTCGGTCTCGTAGCGTATTGCGGTCGTGAGGGCCTCCTTCAGGTCCATCCGTGCCTCCTCGCCGGGCCGCCGAGCCCGGCGGTCCCGGCGGAAGGATACCCCGGCGCGGCGACGTGTGGCCGTGCGAAGGAAGGAGCCGGAGCGCCGGTTCGAAGCGGCCGTCGGCGCGCGTAGACTCGCGTCGGGGTCGCGACGAAGAGGGGGTCGGCCATGTCGGAGAGCAGGTTCTTCCACATCGCGGCAGGCAGAGGGATCCGGCGGGTGTCGTCTCTGGGGGAGGCGCTCGCTTCCCGCAAGCAGGGCGGATACGTCTGGATCGACCTGGTGGCCCCCGCTCGCCGGGACATGGAGGCGGTGGCGGGGCCGCTGGGGATCCACCCGCTCGCGGTGGAGGACTGCCTCGACGAGGATCAGGTCCCCAAGATCGAGGACTACCCCGGCCACACGCTGATCCTCTTCAACCGCTACACATACGCGGACAGGGAGATCGCCGTCGAGGAGGTGGACTTCCTGCAGGGGAAGGATTTTCTCGTCACCGTCAGCGGTGCCGGGGGGTGCGGACACGGGGCGTTCGACACGCTGGAGGCGCTCGCGAGCCTCGACCTCGCCAACGTGGAGAAGGGCCCCGACTTCCTGCTCCACGTCACCCTCGACCACACGGTGGACGCCAAGCTGACGACCATCGAGGCGCTCGAGGACGACATCGAGACCGCGGAGGAGGGGATGCTCGAGGGTGCGGACACCTTCAGGCTCGAGCACCTCGTATCTCTGCGCCGCGCGCTGCTGTCGCTGCGCAAGAGTCTCTTCCACGAGCGCGAGATCCTGGTGAAGATCTGCCGCAAGGACTCGCCTTTCATCTCGGAGGCGGCGATCTACCACTTCCGCGACATCTACGACCACCTGACGAAGTTCTTCGAGTTCACCGAGATGAACCGGGACATCCTCACCAGCCTCACGGAGACGTACCTCTCGCTGGTCAACAACCGCATGGCGGAGGTCGCGAACCGGACCAACCGGAGCGTGCGCAGGCTCACCCTCATCACCACCGTGTTCATGCCGCTGACGCTGTTGGCCGGGATCGGCGGCATGTCGGAGTGGAGCATGATGACGGGACCCGCCAACTGGCGGCTCGCCTATCCGCTGTTCATCGCGGGCCTCGTCGTCATCGGGGCGCTCAACTACGGCTGGCTTCGGCGGGTCGAGCGGAAACGCGGCGAGCGCTCCGGGGGCCGCCCGTAGGCCTCCCCGAAACGGCAGCCCGGCGCCCCAGGTGCGGGGCGCCGGGTGTCAGGAGGAGAAGGAGGAAGCAGGCTCACCCCCTGATACGCGCCCCGCTGCCCCGATGTTTATGACCGCCGGCCAGGTCGTCCCGTGGAATACGGAAGTCCTTGTGTATTCTTCTCTTAGGTCCCCGGTCCCCGGTCCCCGGTCCCCGGTCCGACAGTAAAGGCAGTGCAAAGTGAAGAGTGCAAAGGGTAAAGTGCCAATGGAACGCCGATGGCTCGGTCGGACAAGCCGCTCCCGAACACGAACCACCGGCCACCGGCCACGTCGTTGCTCTTGCCTGTGCCCTGTCCCCTTTGTCTCTACCGGCCACCGACCACCGATCACCGGCCACGTCGTTGTACCTGCTCCTGTGATACGGTGACCGGCCGTGCCGGAGCTCCCCGAGGTCGAGACCATCCGTCGCTCGCTCGTCCCCTACCTGGTTGGGCGCCGGGTGTTGGCGGTGCGCGCGCGTCGCATCGCGCTGCGGGAGGGGATCGAGCCCAACTCCTGGCGGGTCCGGGTCACGGGCGCGACGTTCCACTCCCTCGAGAGGCGCGGCAAGTACCTCCTCGCCCGCAGCGAGCGCGCCGTGGCGCTGTTCCACCTGGGCATGTCCGGGAGGCTGGTTGTCCGGACGCCGGAGGACCCCCGCGAACCGCACACCCACCTGGTCCTCCGTCTCGATAACGGTCTGGAGGTCCGGTTCGTCGATCCCCGCCGCTTCGGCGTCGCGGTGGTGTTGCGGCCCGCGGAGGTAGCTGTCCACGCCGGCCTCAGCAGCCTGGGGGCGGACCCGCTGACCGCCGGGATGGGCGAGGCGCTGCGCCGGGCGGCGGCGCGCTCGCGGGCCCCGATCCGCAACATCCTGCTCGACCAGCGTGTGCTCGCAGGCCTCGGGAACATCTACGCCAACGAGGCGCTCGCCAGCGCCGGGATCTCGCCCGCGAGGCGCGCCTGCTCGCTTCCGCGGGAGCGGGTTGCCGCGCTCGCCGTCGCGGTTCGCCGGGTCCTCAGGCGAGCCCTGAGGGCGGGCGGCACGACCCTGCGCGACGGCGGGTTCGTCGACGCCACCGGGGAAGGCGGTACGTTCGCGGTGAACCTGGCGGTCTACGGCCGCGAGGGCGAGCCGTGCCCCCGCTGCGGGGGCACGATCGTGCGGCGGGTGCTGGGCGGACGGTCGGTGTTCTACTGCCCGCGGTGCCAGCGGTGAGGGAGGCCCGCCGGCCCCGCCTCAGGCGGCCTTGCGGCGCCGCCCCGGGCGGCGCCTGAGCCCCCGGAGATCGATCACCGCCATGGCGGTCGCCCTGTCGTGGGCGAGGGGGTAGCGGCTGGTGCGCTCGATCTTGATCCGGTACCTCTCGAAGAACTGCCGCGCGCGCACCGAGCACACCCGCTTGCGTTGCGTCAGCTTGAGCGCCCCCTCCTCCTTGGCGTCGCGTGCCGCCTTGACGCCGACGCGCTTCTTGGAGGCGTCGAAAAACAGAATCACGTGGGAGGCCTTGCCGAGCCCGTGGGCGGCCATCCAGGACTTGTAGAAGGTGATGGTCCCCGTCCGCTTGATGGAGACCTGTGGCGGTTTCTCCCTGTCGGGAGGGACGAACTTCTCGAAGGGCATCCTGGCCTCCTTTTTCGTGAAACAGTTAGCTTTCACGAGACAGAAGCTACGGACAGTCCCCGGAAATGTCAAGAGAGTCCGTAGAAAGAGTACCGCCCCGGAAAGGACGGGCCTCTGGGCCCGGTTTTCGAGCCCCCGGTTGGCGTCGCCCTCCGGACGGACCGGCCCCGGTCGCGGCCGCCGCCCGGCGGGCTCGCTCAGCGGCGGGCTTCGCGGCGCGGACCCCGGTCGCGGTGGCCGCCCCGCCTGTCGCCGGGCCCCCGGTGCGGCCGCTCCTCCTCGGCCCCCTCGCGCGGCGGCGCGTCGGGCGGCGGCGGCAGCAGCGCGCGGTGGGAGAGCTTGATCCGGTCGCTGCCGTCGATGCCAATGATCTTGACCTGGATCTTGTCCCCCAGCTTGAGCACGTCCGAGACCTCTCGAGTCCGCTCATGCGCGATCTCGGAGACGTGCAGGAGGCCGTCGCGATTGGGCAGGATCTCCACGAACGCGCCGTACGCCTCGATGCGCTTGACGGTACCCTCGAACACCTCGCCGACCTGCGGCTGTCGGGTGAGCCCTTCGATGATTTGAACGGCCCGCGCCGCCGCCGCCTCGTCCGAGGTGGCGATCTCCACCCGTCCGTCGTCCTCGATGTTGATGCGCGCCCCGGTCTCCTCGCAGATGGCACGGATGGTCTTGCCTCCGGGTCCGATCACGTCGCGGATCTTGTCCGGGTCGATCTGCATGGCGATGATCCGGGGCGCGTAGGCGGAGATGTCGGGACGCGGCTGCGCGATGGTCGCCTCCATGATGTCGAGCAGCTGGAGGCGGCCGCGGCGTGCCTGCTCCAGGGCGCGCTCCATGACCTCGCGCGGGAGGCCGCCCACCTTGATGTCCATCTGCAGGGCGGTCACGCCGCTCCTTGTGCCGGCGACCTTGAAGTCCATGTCGCCGTAGTGGTCCTCCTGCCCCGCGATGTCGGTGAGGATCGCGTGGCGCGTCCCGTCGGAGACCAGCCCCATGGCGACCCCGGCCACCGGGGCCGCGACCGGCACGCCCGCGTCCATCAGCGCCAGGGTTCCGCCGCAGACGGTGGCCATCGACGAGGAGCCGTTGGACTCCAGGATGTCCGAGACCACGCGCAGCGTGTACGGGAACGCGTCCTGGGCCGGCATGACCGGCACGAGCGCGCGTCGCGCGAGGTTGCCGTGGCCGATCTCGCGCCGCCCCGGGCCGCGCATGAACTTGACCTCGCCGACCGAGAAGGGCGGGAAGTTGTAGTGCAGCAGGAAGCGCTGCTGGCTCTCGCCCTCGAGCGCCTCGATGACCTGCACGTCCTCGGACGTTCCCAGGGTGCACGTCACCAGCGCCTGGGTCTCGCCCCTGGTGAAGAGAGCGGAACCGTGCGTGCGCGGCAGAAGCCCGACCTCGCACGTGACCTTGCGGACCTCGTCGAAGGCACGCGCGTCGAGGCGTTCTCCCTTGGCGAGCACCGCTTCGCGGAACTGGTTCTTCACCATCTCGTGGAAGATCCCGCGCACCCATGCCTCGCGCTCGGCCCTCTCCTCCTCGGGGAGGGAGGCCACCGCCTCGGCCTCGGCCTCGTCGATGGCCCGGCCCTGGGCGAGCTTGCCCCTCACCCGCAGCGCGGCGTCGAGGGTGGCCGCGAAGCGCGCCTGGATACCCGCGGCGAACTCCTCGGGCCAGGGAGGCGGGGGCACCGTCCACGTCGGCTTGGCAACGCCGACGCTTGCCTGCAGGCGCCGTTGCGCCGCGATGATGTTCCTTATCTCTTTGTGGGCCAAGTCGATGGCATCGAGGATCTGCTTCTCCGCGACGTCCTTGGCCCCGGCTTCGACCATGACGACCGCGTCCTCGGTCCCGACCACCACGATTTCGAACCGCGCCTCGGCACGCTCCTGGTGAGTGGGGTTGACGACCAAGCGGTCGCCGAGCATACCGACCCGGACCGCCCCGACCGCGGTGTCGAACGGTGCGCCGGAGACCACGAGCGCCGCCGACGCGCCGTTGATGGCGAGCACGTCTGGGTCGTTGGCCCCGTCGGCCGAGAGCACCGTCCCGACGATCTGGGTCTCCTGCGTGTAGCCCTTGGGGAAGAGCGGCCGCAGGGGCCGGTCGATCAGGCGGGCCGTGAGGATCTCCTTCTCGGTCGGGCGCCCCTCGCGCTTGAACCAGCCGCCCGGGATCCGTCCGCCGGCGTAGGTGTACTCCCGGTAGTCCACGGTGAGGGGAAGGAAGTCCACGCCCTCACGGGGCTCCTTTCGGAAGCACGCCGTGACCAGGACGCAGGTCTCCCCGTAACGCACCAAGCAGGCCCCATCGGCCTGCTTGGCGACCTTCCCGACCTCGAGTTCCAGGGTTCTTCCCTCGATTTCGACTCTCTCTGTGACTTCCATGACGCTCCTTTTGAGGGGGGCGGGGGCGACGCTCAGCGCCGCAGGCCGAGGCGCTCGATCAGCGCCCGGTAGCGGGTGAGGTCCTTCTGCCGCAGGTACTCGAGCAGCCTCCGCCGCTGTCCCACCAGCATGAGCAGGCCGCGACGCGAGTGGTGGTCCTTGACGTGCGCCTTGAAGTGCTCGGTGAGGTACTCGATGCGCTTGGTGATCAGAGCAACCTGCACCTCGGGCGAACCGCTGTCCCGCTCGTGGCGCCGGAACTCCGAGATGATCTGCTCCTTGCTGGCGATGTATTCGCGTTCGGTCATCATCTGCTCCACGTCTCCCCGTTCCACCCCCGCCCGAAGAAGAGGGAGGGGGGGTAATGTATCACGGTTTGGCCGGCGTCTCAAGCTCCGCAAGGACCATGCGCGGGGCCACGGTGACGGTCCGGGCGCGCGCCAGGAATGCCAGCGCCACCCCCACGCCCACCAGCTCCCCGGTCCGGTCCCGGACGGCCACCGGCGCTCCCGGCGAGAACGGACCCTCCGCCTCCCTCACCACCACCTCCTGCCCGTGGGCGAAGTGGTCGAGAGCAGTGGGGTTGAGAGCCACCTCGGGGAAGGGGAGGATGGCGGCCGAAAGCGACACGAACGCGCTGTCGGCGATCTCGTGCGGCCGGTTGGCCAGCGCCTCGGCGCTCACCGCGTCCTCGACGCGCCAGGGGCCGATGCGCATGCGACGGAGCGACGCCAGGTGCCCGCCGCACCCCAGCGTCTCGCCTATGTCGTGTGCGAGGGAACGCAGGTAGGTGCCCGACGAGCACGTCACCCGGAAGCCCAGCCTGTCGCTCGCCGTCGCCTCGAGCTCCATGCTCTTCACGAACACCCTCTTGGCCTCGCGGGGCACCGTCTCGCCGGCACGGGCGAGCTCGTAGAACTTGCGCCCGCCGGTCTTCTTGGCCGAGTACGGGGGGGGCAGCTGCTGCAGCTCGCCGCTGAACCGGGCCGCGAGGTCGGCGAGCGCCGGCGCTTCCAGCCCCGGCACCGGACGCGGGGCGGAGAGCGCCTCGCCTTCCGCGTCGTAGGTGGTGGTTCCCCAGCCGAGCCGGATCTCCCCGTGGTAGGTCTTCTCCCACGCCAGCAGGTACTGCTGCAGGCGGGTGGCCCTGCCGATGCACAGGAGGAGCAGGCCGGTGGCCGCCGGGTCGAGCGTTCCGGTGTGGCCGATGCGGCGCTCCTTCAGCGCCCTGCGCGCGGCCTGGACGACGTCGTGGGAGGTCGGCCCGACCGGCTTATCGACCAGCAGGAAGCAGTTCGCCGGGGGCCTCATGCCGACTCCACGAGCGGCGTGAGGCCGGCGAGCACCTCGCGGCGCGCTTCCGCGAGGCTGCCCTTGATCGTGCACCCCGCCGCGTTGCGGTGCCCGCCGCCGCCGAAGGCGCGGGCGACCACCTGCACGTCGAGGTCGGCGCGCGAGCGCAGGCTCACCCGCACCGCCCCGTCGGTGAACGCCTTGAAGAAGGCGGCGACCCGCACCCCTTCGATCGCGCGGGGGATGTTGATCAGGTTCTCGGTGTCCTCGGCATGGGCCCCGGCGGCGTCGAGCATCGCTCGGTCGCACGTGATGACCGCCAGGCGGCCGCCCGCGAGCAGCTCGAGCGTCGCGAGGACCGCCGCCGTGAGGCGCACCACGCGGGCCGGGTTGTGCTCCCACAGACCCTCGGCGATGCGCGCCGGCCGCGCCCCCGCCGCCACCAGGCGGGCGGCGGCGGCGAACGCCCTCGGCGTCGCGTTCGAGTAGCGGAAGTCCCCGGTGTCGGTGACCAGGGCGGCGTAGAGGTTAACGGCCATCGCCTCGGTGACCGCGGCGCCCGCGCTCTCCGCCATCGCCAGCACCATCTCGCCCACCGCCGGTGCGTCCTCGTCGATGTAGTTCACCTCGCCGTAGCGGGCGTTGTCGAGGTGGTGGTCGATGTTGAGGATCGGCAGGCGATCGAGGCCGGCGAAGTCGGGCCGGTCGAGGTCGGGGCATTCCAGGGCCACCACCAGGTCGAAGTCATGCTCGTACCCCCGCGGCAGCTCGCGCACCACCGCGATCGTGGCGATGCCGGGAAGGAATTCGAGCGTCGCGGGGTGGGGGTCGCGGTTGAAGACCGCGACCTCGGCCCCGAGATGCCTCACCAGCTCCGCGAGGCCGAGCTCCGAGCCGATGGCGTCCCCATCGGGGGATGCGTGCGAGGTGATCAACACGCGCTTCGCGCGGCGCAGGCGCTCGACGGCCATGGCCGGATCGCGGGTGACCTCAGGCATCGGCGTCCTCCCGGTCGAGTCCTTCGCCGTCGGCCGCCGTGTCCCGGCCCTCGTCTTCCGTTGCCCCTGACCCCTGATCCCCGGCCCCATGGATCCGGTCCAGCACGCGCGCGACGCGGTCGGCCCGCTCGAAGCCCTTGTCGCGGCGGAACTCGAGTTCGGGGGGGTTGTGAATGCGCATGCGCCTGCCGCTCTCGCGGCGGAGGAAGCCGCGGGCCTGCTGCAGGCCGTCGGCGGCCTGACGGACGCGCTCGTCGTCCCCGAAGACCGAGAAGAAGGCGCGCGCGAGCTTGAGGTCGCCGGAGAGATCGACCGCCGAGATCACCACCCCCGCGAGGCGTGGGTCCTTGATCTCGGTGAGGAGAACCTCCGAGAGCACCTCGCGCATCGCCTCGGCAAGCCGCTCGCGGCGCACGGCCGGGTCACGCACGCTCCACCCCCTAGCGCAACTGCACCAGCTTGATCCGCTCGTCCAGCACGACCCCGGGGAAGCTCTCGTGCACGAAGTCGAGGGCGCGCGCGACGGTGCCGCGGGCCGCCTCCGCGTCAGTGGCCAGCGAGGTCACGGCGAGGGCCGCGCGCTGGTGGAGGTCCTGGTGATCACTCTCGACGACCAGCACGGTCAGGCGGTGGCGGAGTCGCTCCACGAGGGAGCGGATGTCCTGCCTCTTGTCCTTCAGGGTGCGCGCTCCCGGGAGGTGGAGGTCCACCTCCGCGAGCGCCACGAAGAGGGGGTTTTGAACCTCCACCTGGCGAGCTCCTAGGTGGGCACCGAGCGAGAGAAGCCGATCGTCACCCGACGCACTTCCGCCTCGGCGTCTGTGCGGTGGCTGATGGTTTCTCCACTCTGCATTTTGCATTCTGCATTCTGCATCGCTGTTCTCACGCCTCCGGCGCGACCTCCACCGTGCGGTAGGCCTCGATGACGTCCCCGAGCTTGATGTCCTGGAAGCGCTCGAGACCGATGCCGCACTCGAAGCCGTTCTTGACCTCGCCGACGTCGTCCTTGAAGCGCTTGAGCGAGGCGAGGGTGCCCTCCCAGACCACCACGTTGTCGCGCAGCAGGCGGGCCTTCGCGGTGCGCAGGATGTTGCCCTCGACGACCAAGCACCCGGCGATCGTCCCCACCTTGGAAACCTTGAACACCTCGCGCACCTCCGCCCGCCCCAGCTCCTCTTCCCTGTAGGTCGGTTGCAGCAGCCCGGTCATGGCCTTCTGCAGCTCCTCGGTGAGGTTGTAGATGACCGAGTAGAGCCGGACGTCCACCTTCTCGCGGTCGGCGAGCACCTTGGCGGAACGCTCCGGGCGCACGTTGAAGCCGATGACGACGGCCTGGGAGGCGGACGCCAGCAGGATGTCGTTCGCGTTGATCGCCCCGGCCGACGCGTGGATGACGTTGATCGCCACCCTGTCGGTGGAGAGCCTGGCGAGGGTCTCCTTGAGCACCTCGACCGAGCCCTGGACGTCCGCCTTGAGCACGACGTTGAGCGCCTTGACCTCCGCGCTCTCGATCTTGTCCATGAGCCCCTCGAGGCTGACCTTGCGGCTGCCCGCCATCTGCTCCTCGCGCTGCTTGGCCTGGCGGTACCCCGCCACCTCGCGGGCCCGCCCCTCGTCCTCGACCACCTGGAACGTGTCGCCGGCCTCGGGGATGTCCTCCAGCCCCATGATCTCCACCGCATCCGACGGTCGGGCGTGGCGCACCGGCTTGCGGCCGGTGTCGACCATGGCCCGCACGCGACCGTAGGTCGCGCCGGCGAAGAAACAGTCGCCCTGGTTCAGGGTCCCCTGCTGGACGAGCACGGTGGCGACGACGCCGCGCCCGCGCTCCTTGCGCGCCTCGAGCACCGTGCCGCGCGCCATCCCCTCGCGGGCCGCCTTGAGGTCGCCCATCTCGGCCACCAGCAGGATCACCTCGAGGAGCTCCTCGATGCCCTGCCGCTGGGTGGCGGAGACCTGGACCACCGGCACCTCGCCGCCCCAACCCTCGAGCAGGACGCCCTCGTCGGCCAGCTCCTTCTTGACCCGGTCGGGGTTCGCGTTCGGCTTGTCTATCTTGTTGATGGCCGCCACGATCGGCACGTGCGCCGCACGGGCGTGGTTGATCGCCTCCACGGTCTGGGGCATGACGCCGTCGTCGGCCGCCACCACCAGCACCACCAGGTCGGTGACCTTGGCGCCCCGGGCGCGCATCTGGGTGAACGCCTCGTGGCCCGGGGTGTCGATGAAGACGATCGGCTTCCCGTTGTGGACGACCCGTGACGCCCCGATGTGCTGGGTGATGCCCCCCGCCTCGCCGGCCGCGACCCGGGTCGAGCGGATCGCGTCGAGCAGGGAGGTCTTGCCGTGGTCCACGTGGCCCATCACGGTTACGACCGGGGGCCGCGGCTCGGGCTTGACCGCGGTTGCCGCCGCCTCCTCCTGCTGGAGGTCGATCTCCTCCTCGAAGGTGACGACCATGGCCTCGACACCGAGCTCCTCGCAGATCTTCTCGGCGAGCTCCTGGGGGAGGGCCTGGTTGGCGGTCACCAGGATCTTCTTCGAGATCAGGTAGGCCATCAGGTCCTTGACGAGGACGTTGAGCTTCTCCGCCAGCTCGCGCACGGTCACGGCCTCGGAGAGGTAGATCGGCCCCTCGGGCTTTTGGCCGTCGCGGAAGCTGACGGTGACCGCCCGGACCTCGACCGGGGCCTCGCCGCGCTCGCGCTTGGGTCGGTGGGTGGGTCTGCCGCGCCCGCCCATCGGGATCGGCGGCCGCGGCGCCGCGGCGGCGTCGGTGGCCGCCCGCACCTTAGACTCCTCGAACTTCGCCAGGAGATCGCGGATCTCGTCCGCGTCCGCCGCCGCCTTGACCTTGCGCGACGACTTGCCCCGCCCCGGAGCCGCGGGCCTCTCGGCGGTCCGCGTGGCGGCGGCCTGCTTGGCCGCCATGATGCGTTGCTTGACCTCGTCGTCGCTGAGCTCGCGGAGCTGCGCCTCGAGCGGCGTCTTGGCCCCCTTCTTGGCCGGCTTGGCGGTTTCGCGGACGGCCGCCGCACGGGCCTTGGCGGCGGGGGGAGCGGGAGGCGGTACCGGGACGGCGGTCGGCGGCGTCTCGACCTTCTCGCCGGCGGCCTTTGCCGCCCGCGGCGCCTTCGCGGCCTTCGGCTTGACGGGCTCGGGGGCCTCCACCGGTACGGGCTCCGCCTCGGCGACCGCCGGCGGGGCCTCCTCGAGGGCCGCGGCCGCCTCCGCGACCGGCTCCGCCGGCTCCTCGGCCTCGCGAGCGGCTGGCTTGCTCGAGGCGGGGACCGCCATCGCCGCCAGGTTCGGGACCTCGTCGGGCATCTCCTCGTCGAGGGCGACGCCGCGGCGGGCGAGCCGGCGCCGCTTCGGGCGCTCGACCGCCGGGATCGGCGACTTGCGATGCTCCTCGGCGGCGCCGGTGGTCTGGCGCACGATCACCTCGCGCGGCCGTCGCACCAGGGTCTGACCCGTGATGATGTCGCGGACCGTCGAAAGGTCGAGGGTGTGCTCCGCGCTCGTGACGTCCACGCCGATGGAGCGGAGCTTGAAGATCAGCTCCTCGACCGTGACCCCCATCTGCTGGGCGAGATCGCCGACACGAAACACCTGCGGCATGCTCTACTCCTCGGTGCCCGCGGGGGCTTGCGCCGCGAGCGCCGCCTTGGCCGCCGCGATCAGCTTCGCGGCGGAATGAGGACCGATTCCGGGGATCTCCATGAGCTTGGCGGGGTCCGCGGCCGCCAGCGCCGCGGCGTGGGAGTAGCCGTGCTCGAGGAGCCGCTCGCGCATCTTGTCGCCGACGCCCGGCAGCTCGTCGAGCGGCAGGTGCGTGTCGTAGTCGATGGGCGGCGCCGCGGCCGCCTCGGCCTCGGCGGGCACCTCCTCGCTGACCCCCTCCACCTGACGCAGCATCGCGGCGAGCGCCGCGGCGACCTCGTCCTTGACCGCCTCCTCGCTCTTGATCTCGATCCGGCAGCCGAGCAGGCGTGAGGCGAGGCGGACGTTCTGGCCGCGCTTGCCGATCGCCAGCGAGAGCTGCTCGTCCGAAACGATCACGTCGAGGATGTTCTCGACCCGTTGGTGCAGGAGCGGCTGGCCGTTCTCGTCGAGGGCCGGCTTGCCCTCGGTGTCGGTGATCGGCACCTTGGTCTCCTGCTCGCGCAGCGCCACGCGGTTGATCTTCGCCGGGGCGAGCGCGTACTGCGCGAAGGTGACGATGTCGGGGTTGTAGGGGATGATGTCCACCTTCTCGCCCTTGAGCTCGCGCATGATCGCCTGCACGCGCGACCCCTTCATCCCGACGCAGGCGCCGACGGGGTCCACGTCACGGTCCTTGGAGGCGACGGCCACCTTGGCCCTCTCGCCGGGTTCGCGCACGCACCCCTTCACGATCACGGTGCCGTCGTAGATCTCCGGAACCTCCATCTCGAGGAGCTTGATGAGCAGCTGCGGAGCGGTGCGCGAGAGGACGACCTGCGGCTTGTTCGCGTCCTTGGTGACGTCGACGATGACCGCGCGGATGCGGTCGCCCTGGCTGTAGCGCTCGTGCCGGACCTGGTGCTGGCGCGTCACCACGCCCTCGGTGCGCCCGAGCTCGACGACGATGTCGCCGCGCTCGAACCGCTTGACGATGCCGTTGACCAGCTCGCCCACCTTTCCTATGTACTCGTTGTAGATGTTGTCCCGCTCCGCCTCGCGCACTCGCTGGAAGAGCATCTGCCGGGCGGCCTGCGCCGCGATCCGTCCCAGCTGGGCGGTGTCCAGCTCGCCGAGCACGATCTCCCCGCCGACCTCGGCCGCGGGGTCGATGGCGACGGCTTCCTCGAGCAGCATCTCTGCCGTGGGGTCCGTGACCTCCTCGGCGGTGGCGACCACCTTGCGCACGCGGTAGCAGATCATCTCGCCCGTCTCCGGGTCGATCTGCGTGCGCACGCCGCGCTCGTGGTAGTGCTTGCGCGCGGCCTGCGAAATCGCGTCCTCGAGCGCGGTGACCAGGCGCTCCGGCTCGATCTCGCGCTCGTGCGAGACCTGACGGATGAGGTTCCCGAGTTCCATGGTCATCACCTACGTCCTTCCCCTCTGCTTGGGCTCTGCCGGTTCCCGTTCGAGCCGCGGGGCGAGCCTGGTCTCGAGGACCTGGCCCTCGGGCAGGCGGACCGTCGTGCCGGCGCGTTCGCGCACGCAGATGTTCCCGTCACTGCGGCCCTCGAGGATGCCGTCGACGGCCCGGGGGACGGGCCACCCGGGACGCATCCTCACCTGCACCGCGCGTCCCGCGAATCGAACGAAGTCTTTCTCGCTGTAAAGCTTGCGCTCCACGCCCGGAGACGTCACCTCGAGGGTGAACGCCCCGGGGAACGGGTCGTACGCGTCCAGGAGCACGCTCGCCTGGCGGGAGACGGACTCGCAGTCGGCGAGCGTGACCCCACCCTGCTCGCGATCGAGGACGAGGCGCACCAATGGCTTGCGGGCGGTCCCCCCGACCTCGGCGGCGAGCAGCTCCACCCCCTCGCTCTCGGCGAGGCGGCCGAGCCGCTCCACGAGATCCTCCGGCAAACGCACGTCCGTTCTCCTTCGCCGCGACTCCCGAAAAAAAAGTGGGACCAGGGTCCCACTTTCTTTCGAAAGCAGCAGCCGGCTCCTTATACAACGTTTCAACGCCGGTTGCAAGCTCCGGGAGCGTTGTGATCGACCCCGCGCGGTGCTATGTTGACCGCCGCGTCAGATGGATGACCAAGAAGGGGTTTTGACCGGCCAGGAGGGGGGACCAGGGATGAGAAAGACCAAGATCACCGTCATCGGCGCCGGCAACGTCGGGGCGACAACGGCGCACCGGCTCGCCGAGGGGCACCTCGGCGACGTGGTTCTGGTGGACGTCCTGGAGGGGGTGCCGCAGGGGAAGGCGCTCGACCTCTACCAGGCGGCCCCGGTGGTGCACCACGACTGCATGGTCGTGGGCGCGAACGACTACGACGCCACAGCCGGCTCCGACATCGTGGTGATGACCGCGGGCTTCGCCCGCAAGCCGGGGATGAGCCGCGACGACCTGCAGGACGCCAACGCGAAGGTGGTCGCCGAGTGCATCTCGCGGGTGGTCCGCAAGTCCCGCGACTCGATCATCATCATGGTGACCAACCCCCTGGACGTGATGTGCGAGGTCGCGAGGCGGGTCTCCGGCTTCCCCCGCGAGCGGGTGGTAGGCATGGCGGGGATCCTCGACACCGCCCGCATGCGGGCGTTCATCGCCATGGAGATGGGGGTCTCGACCGAGAGCGTCTTCGCGCTGGTGCTCGGGGGACACGGCGACAGCATGGTGCCGCTCCCGCGCTACACCACGGTCAGCGGCGTGCCGATCACCGAGCTGCTGCCCAAGGACCGTATCGACGCGATCGTCCAGCGCACGGCGCAGGGCGGGGGGGAGATCGTCAAGCTCCTCAAGACCGGCTCGGCCTACTACGCCCCTGCCGCGGGTGTCTTCGAGATGGTCGACTCGATCGTCGGCGACCGCAAGAAGGTCCTCCCGTGCTCGGTGTACCTGCAGGGGGAGTTCGGCCTCAAGGACGTCTACATAGGAGTTCCGGCCAAGCTCGGCGCCAAGGGCATGGAGGGTGTGTTCGATTTCAAGCTCACCGCCGAGGAGAAAGCGTTGCTGGCCAAGAGCGCCGGCGACGTGGCCTCGCAGGCGGCCAAGCTGCCGGCGGACCTCGGCAAGTCATGAGCGGCGCGGGCGGGATTCGAACCGGGGCCGGGGCGCGAACCCCGGCCCTTTCGTTTTGACGGCGTCTCAGTTCACGGGAGGGCGAAGATGGCGCAAGAGTTGACGCACGATGTCCTGATCCTCGGGGCCGGCCTCGCCGGGCTGCGCGCGGCGGTGGAGATCTCCCGGCGCACCGAGGGCAAGGTGGACATCGGCATCGTGTCCAAGGTGCAGCTCATGCGCGCCCACTCGGTGTGCGCGGAGGGCGGCACGGCCGCCGTGCTGCGGCCGGAGGAGGGCGACTCCTTCGACCTGCACGCCTGGGACACCGTCAAGGGGTCGGACTTCCTCGCCGACCAGGACGTGGTCCACCGCTTCGTCCACGCGATGCCCGAGGAGATCATGCTCCTCGACCACTGGGGCATCCCCTGGACGCGCGACGGGCGCGGCCGCATCGACCAGCGGCCGTTCGGCGGCCACTCCTTCCCGCGTGCCACCTTGGCGGCGGACAAGACCGGCTTCTTCGAGATGCAGACGCTCTACGACACGCTGCTTCGCCACAAGTGCTTCACCCGCTACGACGAGTTCTTCGTCAGCGAGATCGTGCTCGAGGGCGGCCGCTTCGCCGGCCTCCTCGGGATCCACGCCCCCAGCGGCGAGACGGTGGTCCTGCGCGGTAAGGCCCTCCTGATCGCCACCGGCGGCGGCGGCACGTTGTACGGCTTCACCACCTACTCGCAGACCGTCACCGGCGACGGCATGGCGATGGCCTACCGCGCCGGCCTGCCGCTCGAGGACATGGAG
>Ga0316628_100001426_pt1 | contig 16865 bp, 12 predicted proteins | sample OWC_Aug_M2_C1_D5_FD_207648 | JGI IMG/M metagenome (GOLD analysis project Ga0316628, IMG submission 207648) | Wetland soil microbial communities from Old Woman Creek delta, Ohio, United States - OWC_Aug_M2_C1_D5_C | ecosystem: Environmental > Terrestrial > Soil > Wetlands | place: USA: Ohio... | reverse complement strand
ACGGTCTTCCATGTCGGCTTATCATCCATCAGTTTTATTACGATCGTCTTTTTAGCGCTCTGGCTCCTGCTGGCTCGGGTTATCTCAGGTGAATACGTTGGCGTCGTCAAGAAGGATCTGGCGAGGAAGTGGGATGACGGAGAAAAGGTCGTTGCCGAGCGCATGGACGTCGATTCGGCGCGGCTCGTTTTCGACACCATCCAGAGCCGGGAACGGAGTTCCGTGCTCTACGCGATGAACCTCTTCGACCTCGTCCGGAAGGACAAGCTGACCCCGGAGCTCAAAGAGGTGCTTATAGGAAAGGACGGCGAGCTGCGGGCAAGGTCCATGGATTCCCTTCTCGACATCGGCGGTGGATCCTTTTTTGCGGGGATGGAGGATGTTTTAGCCGACGAGGAGTTCGGGGCCCAGATCAAGGAGGTTTTCGAGCTCGACGCGTATCGGAAAGTCATGGGCGAGCATCTGGAGAAGGCGTCGGGAGAGGGGAAGGAGTCGGAGGTGGAGAGGATGGAGGCGGCCAAGGTCCTCGGAATGATGATGCCGGAACCCAGGGTCATACGCCAATTGGGCCGATTTTTGAAGGACCCGTCGCCGGACGTCCTCAACTATGCCCTGGACAGCGCCGCCAAACTCAAGCGAAAGGAGCTTGTCCCCCTCATCGTCCAACAGTTGGGGAATCCTTTAACCCATCAAGTTGCCCGGGACGCCCTGGCCGCCTATGGAAGCCGGATCCTAGGGGCCCTGGTGCGGAATCTGAAAGACCACAAGCAGACGATCTGCGTCCGCCGAGGGCTCCCCGAAGTCCTGGCCCGGATGGGCACCCAAAGAGCGGCCGATGCCCTTGCCGACGAACTTGTCCGCGGTCATGATGAGATCGAACCTGAGATCATCGAAGCCCTCTACCGGATTAGGTCCGGGACGCTAGGCATCGTCTTCAAGGAGAAAAAGATCGTCCCGGCCATCCTGGCCCAGGTCCGCTTGGGCTACAAGGCCCTGCTCGAAAACCGGCCGGGGGAGACTCCCGGAAGCCGCTTGGCTTTCAGGATCAAGCGCATCTTCGACCTCCTCACTCTTGTTTATCCTTCCGAGGACATCGTCAAAGCTTATCAGAACATATGCCAGGGGACTCGAAAGTCTATCGATTATTCCCTCGAGCTCTTGGACAACGTGGTCCGCAAGGACATCAAGGAGTTCCTTTTTCCTTTGATCGAGGACCTTCCGGCGGAAGAGAAAATCCGGCGCTGCCGGAAGCTGTACAGGGCCCTTGAAAAAAAGGCGCGCGATTCGGACTTGAAAGGGGGGCCTGCCATCCGCTAGAATCGGGTTAAGGCATTCCAATGGCCAATCTCTATGTTTATCCGAAGACCGCAGAACCGTTTACCTTCCCTCTGGCACGTGACCGGACGTCTGTCGGGAGAGCTTTGGAGAACGATCTGTCCCTGCCGGACCAATTCTGTTCGAGCCGGCACGCCTTGATCGCGGCGACGGACGTGGGGTATGTCATCCGGGATTTGGGGAGCAAGAACGGCGTTTTCGTCAACGGGAAGAAGATCCAGCTCGAGACAGAGCTCAGGAAGGGGGACGAAATCCTCCTCGGTTCCACGAGGATTGTTTTCGACCAGGAGGGCGCGACTCGTATCGAGATGGTGGAAGGACCTCCCGGCCTCGGCGAGTACAACACGATCATCGGGGTTCGGGACATCTTGAAAAAGCCGGTCCTGGATGCCGGAACCCGGCCCCAGCCTCAGGCCGCGGACATCGACAGACTCCGCCGCGAACAAAAGATCCTCTCCGTGCTCAACGAAGTCAGCCAGGCCCTCATCTATCACCTTCCTCTGGACCAGCTCCTCGACCACATCATGGACCTCATTTCCCAGAATATCCCCATGGACAGGGGCGTCCTGATGCTGAGGGAAGGCGACCCCGCCCAGCTCATCCCCAAGGTTGTCCGCTTCGTTAACCCCGACTTGAAGAACTTGAATATCCAGGTCAGCCGGACGATCCTTAACACGGCAATGGCCAGGAATTCTTCCATCCTGCTCTCCGACGTCCAGTCGGATTCCCAATTCAAAGAACAGGCGAGTGTGCTCCGCTCAAACGTCCGGACCGCCATGTGCGTTCCGCTGTGGAACAACCAGGAGATCATCGGCATTGTCTATGCCGACCGGGTCTCCCCGGTCAATCCGTTCACGGAAGACGATCTGAAACTTCTGACGCTCCTGGCCAATGTGACCGCGGTCAAGATCGAGAACGCCAAGCTCGTCGAGCAGGCCCTGGAGAAGTGCCGCATGGAACGGGAGATGGCCGTGGCCGCCCAAATCCAGAGGAATCTTCTTCCCAGGGCAGCCCCGCGGCTCGAAAGGTTCGACATCTGCGGGGGCAATAAGGGCTGCTTTCAGATCGGCGGCGATTACTATGATTTCATCCCCCTGGATTCCGGACATCTGGGAATCGCGATCGCTGACGTTTCGGGTTGCGGGGTCGGGCCGGCCCTACTCATGGCCTCCCTGAGGGCATCCCTTCGCGCGGAGGTTGGTCCCCATCATGACTTGACGGGAATGGTGGCCCGCCTCAACGATTTTGTCCATCAAAGCTCCGAGAGTCACACCTACATTACGTTTTTTTTCGGCGAACTGGACACGGAAACAGGAGAGATGAGCTTCGTCAACGCCGGACACAACCCTCCGGTCTTGCTGGGCGTCGAAGGCGGCCTGCAAAGGCTGGAGAGCACTGGCTTCTGCCTGGGGATGTTCCCGGGGGTGATCTATGGTGCGGGCAGAATCCGAATCGGCCCGGGTGATCTCCTCTGCCTGTACACCGACGGAATCACGGAGGGACGGAATCCCGGGAAGGAAGAATACGGGGAGGACAGGCTCCGGGCGCTCCTCCAAGAGAACATGGGGCTTGCCGTTTCGAAGATTATGGAAAAGATCTTTGCCGAGGTCCGGGGCTACACAGGCTGCGCCGAGCCAGGCGACGACATGACGCTCGTTCTTGTGAAGAGGCTCGGGTGAGAGACAATTGATGGGCGAATTGAGGGTGAAAGCGGACTTCCGGGCGCTCGACCGGGTCCGCGCTTTTCTGCGGCATTCCTTTCGAGGCATAGACTTGGCTGAAGAGGATTATTTCAAGATTGAACTCTCGCTCTATGAGATCGCCGTTAATATCATCCTCTACGCTTATCCGGCCGAAAAAGGGGACCTTGTCCTCCGGACCTGGTTCGAGGGGGGGAAGGCCTTTTTTGAATTCCGGGATACGGGGATCTCCTTTGACCCCCGCCGAGCCGCCCCTCCCGACATCCTGGAAAAGCTCAGGGAGCAAAGGAGGGGAGGATTCGGAATTTACCTCTCCAAGACCTTCATGGACGGGTTCGAATACAGAAGGGAACATGGGCAGAACGTCCTGACTGTTTTCAAAACGCTTTCTTTGGCCGCAGATTCAGTATAGAACCCGATCTTCCCCGTTTAATTGGACAAGCCTATCGATTTCAGCCAGGATGAGGTCCCTGCGGACCAAGACGGCGTTAATCTCATCATCCTTGAGATACTCACCGACGGCCGACTTGATCCCCTCAAAGGTAAGCGCTCTGACCTTTTCCACGAAGGCCCGCGGCAGCTCGCTCATGAGCTTGGGGCCTTCCCGGGACTTTTCGGAATAGATGAGTTCCTTGGTGAACTTCTTCGAGGAGCGGAAGGACCTGGAGTGGTCGATCAGGATCATCCGCCAGTCCTTAGTGATGAGGATCTGGTTCATGTGACGGTCCTCGTTGGCGATAAGATTATCCCAGGCCCGTTGGAGGTAGGTGCTCCGGTTCCAGTAGAAGACCTTTAGGGAGGGAGCTTTAATCTTCTGGTCCGTTTTTTGCTTCAGGGTGATGCAGTCCGGGATCCAAAGCTGCAGGGAGCCCCGGTCTTCACGGAATCTCCTCTCGATCGTGGGCGGGACCATGTTGAGCCCCAGGTGTTTATCCAGCAGGTAGGCGGCGATTTCGTACTGCCAGCCCTCTAGGTAGCCGCCCATCTTGCCGACGGGATTCTTCCAGAGGGCCTCGCGGACCACGTCGCCTGATTGCAGGCCCAGTCTCCATGGGCTGGTGACGGCAATGTCTCCCCTCATCTGGTCCCTCTTGATGATCTCGGCCGTCCTGAGGAATTCCTCCCATTTTGGACGCTCTGCCAGTTCTTCAGGCGTGAACTGGGCGAAGGCCCGCACGGTTCCGAGAGCGGTTATGGCCAAGGCCATGATGATCACGGCTCCCTTTTTCATTTTTCCCTCCCTTTATCAATAGAGGATCTTGTCCTCCCCCTGCGCTTGGATCATTTCCGCGATGTCCTGGAGAAGAAGGTCTCGACGGGCGAGGACGGAGCTTATCTCCTTATCGGTGAGGTAGGTCCCGACGGCATCTTTGACGTTTTCGAAGGTCAATGATTTAAGCCTCTCCACGAAGGCGCGGGGGAGCCGTCGGTAGAGGAAGGGCCTTTCCTCGGCACTCTTCCGAACCCCGTGGGGACCGAACAGAAGCTTCTCGGTGAACTCCCGGCCGGAACGGAACGACCGCGAGTGATCGATGAGGATCGTCCTCCAATCCTCGGTGTAACGGACGTTCTGCTGGGTGCGGTCCTCGTTGGCGATGAGGCTATCAAAGGCCCTGGTGAGGTATTTCATCCTTTCCGTATTCTCCGTAGCCGATACCGGCATGGAGATCCCCTTTTCCTGGAGGTCGAGCAGGCTGTACTTGTTCTCCACCCAATATTGAAGGGAACCTTTCTTCCCATCGAGAGCCCTTTCGACGGTGGGGGGAATCATGTTGAGGCCGAGAAGTTTGTCCATCCGGTAGGCGGCGATCTCGTACTGCCAGCCTTCTATAAACCCTAAGGGCATTCCGCTCGGATTCTTCCAGACCGCCTTTCCCTCGATATCGTCCTTTCTGAGGTAAACCTTGGTCGGCTTTGTCACGCCTTCACCGATTAATTCGGTGCGCAGGATTTCCGCGGTGAGCAGGAAGCGCTCGATTCTATCCCGTCCAGCGATCTCTTGGGGCAGGAACTGTCCGAAGACGGAAGGTCCGTAAAAGAAGGCCAAGCCAATGAATGTTGCCAGAAGCACCTTATGCTTCATCGCCACCCTCCTCATCGATTTATCATAATCCCGGATCTCAAGATAGTCAAACCGAATGATAGCGGGATTGACAGCCCACCGATTTCTATAATAGATTGGACCCTTGTTAAAAAAGATGTCCAAGAGAACGTTTGTTTTTTTCGGACTCCTCGTCGCGTTCCTGGGTTCGTGTGCAAAATCCCGGTCCGCGCCGGGGATCCGATATCCTTGCGAGTGGCCCGGGAGCCCGGGTTTCACAGGCAACATCGATAAAGTGGGCATTATCCAGCCCTCCGGAATATGTTTTGATCCGGCGCGGAAGACGTTATTTGTCGTCAGCGATCAGGGTGAAATCTTCGAGATGAGAACCGATGGGACCGTGGTGTCCCGCCAAAACGTGCCGGGCGACCTTGAGGAAATAACGCTCGATCCCCGAACCGGCCTCCTCTATATCGTCGTCGAGGGCGAGGACATCATCCTGGAATTCGATCCCGATAAGCGGGCAATTACCCGGAGATTCGCGGTCAACAGGGAGTTCCAAAAGAACCCGGAATTCCTCCAGAAGCAGACTGACAGGTATGACAATGGCCTCGAGTCGCTGGCTTTTGTCCCCGACGAGGGACATCCCGAGGGTGGGACCTTTTACGCCGGAAACCAGGAGGACCCTGCCTGCATCATCGAACTTTTTGTTCCCCTGAGGACAGGCAAGGGAGATTCTCTCGAAGCGCGGATCCTGAGGGTTCTTCCCTTTCAGATGGATGATCCGTCGGGACTGGTCTATGATCCCTTGAAGAAGCACCTTTACGCCGTCGATGATGCCGACAATATCTTTGTAGAAATCACCTTGGAAGGGAAATTGGTCCGCGAATACGCGTTTCCGGGCAACGATCAGGAAGGATTCGCCTGGGACGATAAGGGGTATCTTTATATCGCCCAGGATTCCGGCGGGATCATCAAGCTGAAAGACTTAGGCCGTTAATCCGCCGGATTTAAGCTTCCTGTATTCCTTCATGATGAGAAAGCAGATGGCGATCCAGAGGAGGACCATCAGGACGTTGATGACCGCATACTTTTCGATGTTCAAGGCAAAATAGGTCGTCCCGATAAAAACACACACCGCGGCCAAGGCGTCGCCGCCTCGGACAAAAAACGTGTCGATAGCGGCCTTAGCTTTGTATTTTTCTTCTCTGGGGGTGATGAGAAAAAGGGCCGCTTTCGTCGTGTTCATCAATGAATAGTCGGTCCCGTTCTCCAAGGCCTTGACCCACTTGACAAGGATGAGGAGGGCCCCGAACGAGATCAGGCTATAGCCTCCCAGGGCGATTAAGGGCAGAAAGAGGAGGGCACCGCTGATCCCAACCCACTTGAATATCCGGGAGACCAGAAAGAGCTGAATGAGAAGGGCAAGAACATTCTGCAGGAATTGGTAATCGGCGAAAAACTTTCCCTGGAGTTGCTCCATCGTCATCCCGGCCGCCGTTCCCGATTCAATCGCCTTGAGGGCGACTCGGGTGCTGACGTCGCTGATGATATATTCCCCTATCATATTGATGAAGTTGTATATCCCTATGAGAAGGGCGATAAACAAAAGATATCGGCTTCGGAAGACGAGCTTGAATCCCCCGCCCGGACGGAGGGGCTTGGCTTGGGCTTCCCGGTCCTTTAAGGAGGCCTGATCGGCTTCCTGGATCTCAGTCCCTGGGCGCCTGAATTCCCGGTTGTGGATGGACCTCGATAAAGCGATGCATACCAGGAGCACCGCTCCACAAATGATCATAAGGTTAAAGGATCCGAAGGGCCGAATGATCCAGCCCGCAATCTTGCTCCCAAATACGGCGCCCAGGTTGGCTCCGAAAGCGATGAGAGGGAAGATCCGCTTTCCGACTTCATCGGTGTAGAGGTCATTGGCAAACCCCCAGAACTGGGCGACGATAAACATGTTGAAGATCCCGATCCAGATAAAAAAAACGATCCCTAGGGTTTTGACGGGCGTGCCGCTGAGGTGAAGAAGATAAAAGATCAGGATGTTGGAGACGAAAAAAAGAGTTGTCCAGGTGATAAGAATATGCCTCGGGACTCTGGAGGCGAGACGGCTGAAGCCTTTAACTACGAAAACGAATAGGAGGGCCTGGGCGCCGCTCAAGTAGGCTTTTGTTTGGGGCGCATCGGTGTCGATCAGCAAAAGCGCGTCTCGGACCGGCTTGATAAGGGAATAAGCCAGGAGAATGAGGAAGATGTTTAGAGCCAACAACAAGGCTTTCTGGACCTCGCCCGGCCTGATATCCGTGAACAGCCTAAGGAAACGTTCGATAAGTCCTGGAGACATCGGCCTGGCCACTCCGGATGCACCCCCGGCTGTTCGACCCATGAGCACCTCCTATTTCTTCAAGTCTGCCAGCAGGCGGATGAGCCGATCCTTTCTCCTAAGGAGCGCCTCGATCTCGTCCCTGTTGAGATAGGGGACGAGATTTTGTTCGATGATCCGGTCGTTGAGGTCCAGGAGCGCCCGGTAGAGTCCGTCGGGGCAGGACATCGGGCGGCAATCTGGCTGGAGCTCGGGCGAGGGACCGAAAGCCTCGGAGAAGTCTACTCGAAAAACACGCCAGGTCCCGGTCTCGACGAGCGTATCCTCGAGGTTCTCGCAGGCGTCGTTGACCAACAGAACAAAGACTCTGACGGAGTCGAGCGCCTCTTTGAACTTCTGCGGGTCCGGAGGTTGCGGACCGTTTTGCCGCCGTGCTGCTTCCGTGACCGAATTCTCGACGAAAGCCTGAAGGGAACCTTTCGTCTCGTCGATCTGCCTCTCGACGACCGGGGGGACGAGATCGAGGCCGAGGAGCTTGCTGAGTTCGTAAGCGGCGATCTCATAGAGGTAGCTATCGGGGAGCGGGGACGGCCTGCGGCGATCGACATACTTGAAAACGGACCGCCTGATAACCTCTCCGTCATCCAGGATGATCGTCCAAGGCTCCGTGCGTCCCCTTTGGGCGCCCCTGATGATCGTCCCGATGCCGGCATTCCTCAGATAGTCTTCAAGATCGTCTGCCGGACCGCCGCCGCTGCCTGCCGCCTCAAGATCGGTAACCCCGAGAACGGCCTCATCCGCTTCCGTGTCTCCCCAGAGCATGAAGTTCTCTTTCTCGATGATCAGAGCGCTGTTGACGCCTCCATAATAGCTGGAAATGCCGGTGTCGATGATCCAGAGCCTTCCATCGAACCGGCTCATAAATCGCGGGGCGATGACGGGGCTCACGCCGTTCCCCCGGTAAAAGGTGTGGGCGATGACCATGTGGCCCGCCCCGAGATTTTTCAGGATGCGCTCGAACTCGCCCTTCATGGACTTCTCGTCCTTGACAGCCAGGTCCCTGAACCAAAGGGGGCTGTCGGCATCGTAGACGATCTTTGCGTCGAAAGGCTTCGCGTAACGGAGGAAGATCTTCTGGCGGCCCTTGAAGAAGGATAGCTCGTTCCTTAGCAGGGAATTGATCGACCCGAGTTCCCAGGTCGAGTATTTCTCGCTGATCCCACCATGGGCGAAGATCGTGTCATTGATCCGGATGACCGCGTTCTTTTCGAGCAGCCACTCGCCATAATTGTCGTTAAATGACTTGATGTAGACTCGCCGCGCGTCCTCCTTCCGCATGAGTCCCTGCCAGTATTCAACGAGCTTGCTTCGCGTGGAGGCGTCCTGGTTTTTCTCGTTCCAGATAGTGGACGTGCCATGGATTCTTTTGAGGAATTCCTGCTCCTTTTGCCTCCGGTAATCGCGGGGCAGGAAGGAAACAAACTGTTCGACCGTGACATAGTCGGGGTAGTCGAAGACGATCCCCGTGATATTGACCTCTTCGTGGTTGCCGATAAGGACATGGACTTTTCCGCCGGCCTCTTCGGCCTCTTTCTCCAAGCGCCGCAGGACATCGAAGATCATCCTCGCTGCAGGCCCCCTGTCCATGATGTCGCCGGTTTGGACGAAATGGGTGTCCCCGGCGGCCCATCTTAGCTTTTCGTCGATGATTCCCGTGCCCAGCATGATTTTGATGAAATTCTCGTAATCCCCGTGAAGGTCTCCTACGGCCACGATCTTATTGACGCCCGACCAGACACAGGGGATATCGGCGGCACGGCCGGACAGGAGGATGGAAAACAAGGCCAGAACAAGAAAAATCCGGCGTTTAAGGTTCTCAACCGGACGCCTCTTCATCCCTACCTCCCGAGTTCTTTATGGGAATATATCCGATGAGCCCGCTTGAATCAAGCTATATCGCTTACAGTCATTCATTGAATTATTCCCCGTCTTTGGTAAAATGAGACAGAAACCATGAACCACAGTCGTCCGTTCCGGCTATTCTTCCCAGTTCTCCTGGCCCTCCTAGCATCGTTCTTGGCCTGCAGCAAACCACGACAAGCGAAGCCTCCCGTGCCGACTGCGGTTTCGAGAGTCAAACTCGGGGTCGACGTCTTCCTCGAAAAACGCCTCGACCTGGTCAAGGGAAAGAGGGTGGGACTCATTACCAATCCGTCGGGTGTCGACGGGCGTTTGGAGAGTACAGCCGATCTGTTCTTCCGGAATCCGGCTATCCAACTGGCGGCTCTTTACGGGCCCGAGCACGGTATCCGCGGCGATGCCCAGGCAGGAGAATACGTCCCGTTCTATTTTGACAAGAACTTCAAGGTTCCAGTCTTCAGCCTGTATGGCCAATCCAGCAAGCCTGAGCCGGGAATGCTTAGGAACATCGATGCATACATGCGTTCCTTCGACACGGTTGCCGCTGGCAAGATCCCGGAGGGCACGATGGTCCGGGACGTCGATGTCCTCGTCTATGACATTCAGGATGTTGGGGCCCGGGTCTATACCTATATCGCCACGATGGCCTACGCCCTCCAGGCCTGTGCCGAAAGCGGGATCGAATTCGTCTTGCTCGACCGGCCGAATCCAATCAACGGGGACGACATCGAGGGAACCGTACTCGAATACCCGGAGTTCAGCTCCTTCGTCGGCCTCTATCCCATTCCGGCGCGGCACGGCATGACGACTGGTGAACTGGCCAGACTCTTCAACGACAAGTTCTTGCCCAAGAAAGCCAAACTGACGGTCGTCCCGATGGAAGGCTGGACCCGTGGTCTCTGGCATGACCAGACCGGCCTGCCATGGATTTGCCCATCCCCCAACATGCCCACCCTCGACACGGCTACGGTCTACCCAGGCCAGGTCTATCTTGAGGGCACCAATGTTTCCGAGGGCCGGGGGACGACGAGGCCGTTCGAGCTTTTCGGGGCGCCCTGGATCGACGGCCATGCCCTGGCAAAACGGCTCAACGACCTCGGACTTCCGGGGGTGGTTTTCCGGGAAGCCTGGTTCACTCCTACCTTCTCCAAATTCCAGGGAGAACTCTGCGGAGGGGCTCAGGTCCATATCACGGACCGGACCGCCTATAGATCGGTTGAGGCCGCGCTCCACATCATCAAAACCATCCGCGACGGCTACCCGGAGAAGTTCGAGTTCCACAAAGAATATTTCGACAAGGTCATGGGAACTTCGAAGGTCCGCGAAGCTCTGGAGAAGGGGGCGAGCGTCCAGGAGATCGTGGCCGGGTTCAAGGCCGGGCTGGAGGAGTTCAAGTCCTTCCGCAAATCTTATCTGCTCTATGATTAAAAGGAGAGAGTCATCTTGGGAACAGCATCTATCGCCTATGCCCTGACGAATCCTCTGTCCGTGATTCTTGACAAGCCCGCGCAGGACTTCCAGAGGGCCGACCTCTTAAAGGTCATCGTGGAGAAGCGGATCGAACGTGTCACCTTCCATTACACCGCCCTGGACGGCAAACTCAAGGAACTCAAGATCCCCATCGCTGACCCGGACTATGCCGAGACGATCCTGGCTGAAGGGGAGAGGGTGGATGGCTCATCCCTTTTCAAAGGCTTGGTGGATATGGGGATGTCCGATCTTTACGTCGTCCCCGTCTACCGGACGGCTTTTTTCAATCCCTTCGACGAGGGAAGCCTGGATTTTGTCTGCCGCTACCTGACCAAGGAAGGAGATCTTGCTCCCTTCGCTCCGGATAACATCCTTGCTAAGGCCTATGAACTTTTCCGTAAGAACACAGGGCTCGAGATGAACGCCCTCGGCGAACTGGAGTTCTATCTCTTGAGCGAACCCGGGCCGAAGATTTTCTCTGTCCAGCGACAGCGAGGCTATCACTCTTCGGCGCCGTATTTCCGGAGCGGTCCTTTTGTCGACGAGATCGTCCGCCATATTACCCGGACCACCGGGGCCGTGAAGTACGCCCACGCCGAGGGCGGCTTCGTGGAGAGCGTGCACAGCGACCTCGAAGAGATCAAGGGGAAACGGGCCGAGCAGATCGAGGTGGAATATCTCCTCCGGCCGGTCGATGAGATGGGCGATGATCTGGTCATCGGCCGCTGGCTCATCCGGAATATCGCCTACAGGCGCGGCGCGGTGGCCACGTTCACACCCAAGATCGAGGAGGGTGTCGCCGGAAACGGGCTACACTTCCACCTGGAGCTCCTCAAGGACGGCCGGAACGCCATGACCGGGCCCGACGGAAAACTCTCTGAGCTGGCCCGTCGACTGGCCGGGGGTCTGTGCGAGTACGCAAGCTCCCTGACGGCCTTCGGCAACACCGTATCGTCGGCCTATTTAAGACTCGTCCCGAACCAGGAAGCGCCCACGAACATCTGTTGGAGCGATCTCAACCGAAGCGCTATGGTCAGGGTTCCGCTCGGCTGGTCAAGCGTCCATCACCTCGCCAAACGCGTCAATCCCAGGCAAAAGGCCGACTCTGCGGAGCATGCGGGCCGCCAGACGATCGAGCTCCGGAGCCCGGACGGCAGCGCCATCATCCACCTCATCCTGGCGGGCATCGTCATGGCTGCGGACTGGTCTTTGAAAGAGAATGTTTCTTTGTTCAGGGAAGGAGGGCCGCTGGACCTCGCAGAGCGGTTCTATGTCAAGGGGAATATCTTCCAGGAGAATGCCTTGCGCGATAAACTTCCCATGCTTCCCACGAGCTGCATCGAGTCGAGCCGGGTCCTCCTCAGGGAGCGCGACCTCTATGAACGGGACGGCGTGTTCCCGTCGAGTGTTATCGACTACGTCGCGCGGCTCCTGAAAAAGGAGGACGACGAATTCATGAACCGGACGCTCGCCGACCTAGCCGCCGACGACCGCCTCCATGAGATTCGCAAGATCATGCACAAGGACCTTCACCGGCATTGAGGAAAGCTGGGGTCAAACCTACTCTTTTGACAAATACAAGGACATCCTATTTGTTGTCAAAAGAGTAGGTTTGACCCCAGCTTTCTGTCGATGGGCAACGAGAGGATGACGCCGCGGGAAAGATGGGAGGCCGTGTTACAGAGGCGGAAGCCGGACCGTGTTCCCATGGATTACTGGGCCACAAACGAGGCCACGGCCCGGATCATGAAGCACCTCGGCTGCCGGACGAAATGGGAGCTGTTCCAGCGCCTGCACATCGACGCCGAGGTCAGGGTCAAAGGCCGCTATGCGGGTCCCAAGCTTCGCCCGAAAACCGATGCATTCGGCCGAAGATTCAGGAACGTGGATTATGGGACCGGCGTCTACCGGGAATGCGTGCATTCGCCCCTGGCCGGATACGTTTCAGTCGCGGAGATTGAGAAGAAATACACCTGGCCCAATCCGGATTGGTGGGACTACTCAGACATCCGGAAACAGGTCCGGGGCAAAGAGATGTATCCCATCCGGGGAGGCGGCTCGGAGCCCTTCCTCATCTACAAGGAGCTTCGGGGCCATGAGCAGGCGTTCACGGACCTCATCGAAAACCCCGAAATCGTCCACTATTGTCTGGACAAACTTTTTGACCTCGCCTATGACGACTCCGTCCGGATCGCCGAGCGGATACCGGACCTGGTGATGCTGAGCTATATAGCGGAGGACATGGGGGGGCAAACCGACCTCATGCTTTCGGTCGCCCACATCCGCGAATTCCTCCTGCCGGGGATGAAGCGGATGATCGACTTAGCCCACCAGCAGGGAGCCTATGTCTTTCATCATAATGATGGGAACTGCCGGCGCATCATCCCGGAAATGATAGAACTCGGGATCGACCTGCTCAACCCGATCCAATGGCGTTGCCCGGGTATGGATCGGGAGGGGCTCAAGAAGGACTTCGGCCCAAGGATCATCTTTCATGGCGGCATGGACAACCAGCACACCCTGCCCTTCGGGTCGGTCGAAGATGTCCGGCGGGAAGTCCTGGACAACCTGCGCATCCTGGGTGAAGGGGGAGGCTATATCCTTGCCCCCTGTCATAACATCCAGGCCAATACTCCCCCCGAGAACGTCGTGGCCATGTATGAAGCAGGATTTGAAGCAGGGCGATCCTAGACCGACCGATCCATCACGTCGCGAGTCTCTTTTTTCACGCCGCCCGTCACCTATCCCTGAAAACCACGGCCTCGGAAATGAGGATCTTATGGCCCATGGAACGGGAATCGGCATCCTCCCGGGCGACGATCCGGATCGCGTGCCGGCCCTGTTTCAGCCCATAGACGTGCCACAAGGAGAAATCATACGTGTGCGGGCCAACGTAAGCATCCAAGGGGCGGTCTTTTTTGCCATCCACAAAAACGTCCGCCCGCCCCCCATCCTGGGTCAGCGCCCCCTGAATCGACACGGCGGATCCGGTGAACGTCAGGACCGCCTCGGCTCCGGCGTCGACGGCCATCATTCCTATGACTTTTCCATATCCTTCGCCGTCCGTTCCCTCTTTCCAATGATTCTCCTTATTCTTCCAATCCCAGGCCGGTTCTTTGAAGTCGATCCGTCGGTCTGGAACGCCCATGTCCCACTGCTCCAACTTGGCGGGGATAGTCCGTTGACGAGGGATGGCGACCTCTGTTTCAGAGACCTTTCCTCCTGCGGATCGAATCACCTTCAAGGCGCGCGCCAGCGTCGCATCGCTGATGTCGTTAAAGGAAGAGTTGGTAAATTCAAACTTGGTATCCGCCAAGGCCGGGATGCCGGATTTCCACACCTCGGGAATGGCCCGATAACCCACCATAACCCCTAACACGCCTGCAGCGCTGGACGGGTTGCAGTCGGAGTCTCGTCCCGCCCGGGTCGATATTTCTAAGGTTTTTCCAAAATCCCCTTCCCCGTAGAGAAGACCAAGTACGACGTAGGCGCCATTGATTTTGGCGTCGATGTTGAAGGGGCGCAGCGCTCCGTCGGGGCAGGCATCATTCTTATCCCATTTTTCTTCAATCAGTCTCCAGGCTTTTTTCCAGTCTCCCGGATTTTGAGCACTCCAGGCCAGCAAATCCCTGATCACTTGCCCATATTCGCTCTCGGCTGGGATGCAGGCCAGTCCTGTCTCGACGACTTTACGGACGTCTTTTTCAAAATAGGCTGCCGTGTACATTCCGTCGAGGAACAGGCCGCCGTAAAGGCCATCCCCGTGATTCATCACCCGGCCGACCCGCTCGCCATATTTGTTGGATTCCTGCGGTAGACCCGGGCACATCATGCCGATGAAATCCGCTTCGATCTGGAAATCGATATCATTGGCGTGGACGTTATATCGCGGATGCCCCGACATGGGTGCCTTGATGCCTAGATTTAAAAGTCGGCGCGCGCTGGCGTTGGCGTGCCAGAGATCATACTGGCTGTTTTTGAAAGCTTCGCCGAACTGTTCCGTAGTGGCATCAAGTCCGAGGCGGTCCATGGTTTCCGACATCGTCATCCCGACGTAGAGGTCATCCTGGTGGATGGCGTTTTCCACCGTCTCGGGCCTCCAGGGCGGGAGCTCGGACTCATTGATCATGCCGTTAAAACTGAATTCAGTCGGGCTGCCGTATGCGACACCCACCATTTTGCCCGCCCATCCGCCGCGGATGCTGTCCTCCAGGGCGATTCTGGTTATGGTGCGGGTTTCCACCGGCAAGGTTGTGATGTGGCACGACGAAAGACAGGTGTAACAGAAGAAGGGGACAAGCGCATAAAGAAAGAACCTCCCTTTTTTCGCGGTACAGGGATTCGTCCCGGCGGACGATGGATCTTCCCTTTTGACCACGACGATAATTTATCTCCGGCCGCGCGGCGATGTCAATTACTCACCGGGGCAACACCGATAAGGACCAAATGAATGCCCGTTGGCCTTAGGTTCTCGGCCTTTTCTGGTGTTTCTCGAATTCGATCTTGAGGGTTGTCCAGAGGGAATTGAACCTTGTCTGAAGGATATTATAAGTATCGAACGTTTCCGGGTCGGGCTCGGCGGCGAGTCGGTCCAATTTGACTCGCTTCTTTGTGATGTCCTCGATCCCGACGCGCTGGCCCTTGGCCAGGAGGAAGGCCCAAATGGCCTGAAGGGCCGCGCCATAGGCCGCTGCTTCCTGCTCTTTAAGCGTGACCACCGGGGTCCTGAAGACATCGGCGACGATCTGGAGCCAGAGCCGGCTTTTGGCGCCTCCGCCCGTCGCCCGGACCTCGGAAGGCACTATCCCAAGCGTTCTCATCCGCGCGAACCCGAAGCCGAGATTGAGAACGGTCCCCTCGATGACAGCCCGGGCCATATGCGCTTTATTGAACGTCCTCCGGTCGAGCCCGAAAAGGACGCCGCTCCCGAACGGAAGGACCGGCACCCTCTCGCCGTCGATAAAGGGCAGAAAGACCAGGCCGTCGGCGCCCGGCGGCGCTTCCGAGGCCAGGTTTTCCAGGCTCTTGTTGGATAATCCATGGAGGGCCTTGAACATTTCGGTCGTGTTCGTCACATTCATGGTGCAGAGGAGGGGGAGCCAGCCGCCCGTGCTGTCGCAGAACGCCGCGATCTCGCCCTGGGGATCGAGAAACGGCCGGGGGACAAAAGAATATACCGTTCCCGAAGTTCCGAGGCTCAAGGTGCAGACTCCCGGGACGACGTTGCCCGACCCGACCGCGCCCATCATGTTGTCCCCTCCGCCACCGGCCACGAGCACGCGGCCCAGGCCAAAGCGCGTAGCGACCTCCTTCCGCATAAAACCGGCGGGTTCTTTCGGATGGGTGAGGGGGGGGAGCTTGCTCGCCAGGTCCGGGTCCACGGCTGCCAGGGCTTCCGGGCTCCACTCCCGCCTCCGGATGTCCATGAGGCCCGTTCCGGACGCGTCGCCGTATTCCATATGGAGTCTTCCGGTGAGGTGGAAATTTAGAAAGTTGTGGGGCAGGAGCACGGAAGCGAGCCTGGCGAAGTTTTCCGGCTCATGCATCTTGAGCCAGAGGATCTTGGATGCCGTGAAGCCCACGGCCGGAGCGATGCCCATTTTCTCTATGGCCTCGGTCTTCCCGCCGAGACGCTCGAGGATAAGATCGGTCTCCTCCACAGTGGACGTGTCGTTCCAGAGCTTGGCCGGGCGTATGGGCAGGCCGTCCTTGTCGAGAGGGACGAAGCCGTGCTGCTGGCCGGAGACTCCTATCGCGACCGTGTCCTTCGGGCCGATCGCGCTTTCCTTCAGGGCCGAAGCGAGGGCCGATTCAAGCGCCCGGACCCACGTCCGGGGGTCCTGCTCGCTCGCGCCGGGCCCGAGGCCTTTGATCATCGCGTGGGCCGAATAACCCCTTCCGCAGACCTTGCCGCTCTCGAGATCGACGATGAGGGCCTTGGTTCCTTGTGTTCCGGAATCGATCCCGATGACGAATAACGCGGGCATTTTCACACCCAGGCTTCGAGCCCCAGGCTCTTGAGTTTGGCCGGCGTCGGCCGGCCGGTCTTCTCGTCCCAGCCACGCTCCCTATA
>Ga0316628_100001425_pt1 | contig 16871 bp, 7 predicted proteins | sample OWC_Aug_M2_C1_D5_FD_207648 | JGI IMG/M metagenome (GOLD analysis project Ga0316628, IMG submission 207648) | Wetland soil microbial communities from Old Woman Creek delta, Ohio, United States - OWC_Aug_M2_C1_D5_C | ecosystem: Environmental > Terrestrial > Soil > Wetlands | place: USA: Ohio... | reverse complement strand
TCTGGATTTGACCCGATGGTACTCATCATGGAACGGTCCATCGACCGGCCATTCTCTGCTCAGTCCCATGGGATTTCCTGACCGCATATTGAACCTACACGGTATTTCAACCTACTGACCGCTCCGAGGGATTCAAAATGCCGTCGATGGGTCATGGTGATGGCTCCCCGTGGGCGGTGTTCTTGATAAGACGCAACCGTGAGGCCGGTTCAGAGACCCGGGCGATAGGTGCACTGTGCCGGTACGGCCCAGAAGGCCGGCGTCTCTCTGTCCAGGACCGCCCGACCCCTCACCGCCCCGATGCCCCGCCCCCCCCACCCGACATGCCACAGTCCTGTTCCTGCACAAGGGGAACATGATGAAATCTATCCACAAGGACCGGGCGATGATGCGCTTGTGGTGACTACAGGCTGGCCCGTCGATGAGGGGGGCCCCACCTTGACCGGACGGCCATCGCGAGCAGCAGGCCCGTGATGACGAACGCCACCCCTGCAGCCGGTGACCCGACCTTCTTGGGTGGCTCCACTACCGAGACGTTGAACCGGGTGCTCGCCTCGTTCGTCCCGTCCGAGATGGAGACCGTGATGAGGTGCCTCCCCACGGGGAGCTTGCCGAGGTCGAGCTCGAGCTCGTCCACGGGACTGCTCGTTATGAGGAGGCCCGACACGTTCGATGAGACGTTTATCGTGTACACCCTCGCCGGGTCGAGCTCCTCCTCGGGGATGTCGATGATGACCTCCAGGGGCTCCCCCTTGTCGATGGTCTCCTCCGGCGGCGGGGACACGATGACCGGCGGTGGAGGTATCCTCTCGATATCAAGGGTGAGCGACGTCCCGTTCCTCGCCCCATCCGTGTCGATGACCTCCAGGGAGAGGGTGCAGGGGCCCTCTCCCACGGGCCTCCACACGAGCTGCCGATCGCGAGACAGAACGTCTCCATCGAGGTGCCACTCGTACACAAGGGCGTCCATCGCATCGAAGTCGTCCTTGGCCGAGCCAGTGGCCGCATAGTTCGTGTCCGTCCTCACGGACTGGCCATCGGCAAGGCCCTCTATCCCGACGTCGTAGGGCGCCGCGTTGGGCAACCGCACGAGTATCGACACGCTCCCCCGGGCCTGGCCACCGTGGGGGTCCACCACGGTCAACTTGACCACCGTCGGGCCCGTCTCTAGCGGGGTCCAGGTCACCGTGCTTGAGGAACCGAGGAAGTCAGTCCCTGCATGCCACCCGTAGCTGAGCTCGGTCGACTCGTCGTCGATGTCGACGACCGAGCAGGTGAGGGGGTACGACGCGCCGACGAACACCGTGAGCCCGTCGACGAGGCCGAGTATCCTCACGTCGGTCGGCGGGTGGTTGACGACCGTGAACGTGTAGGGCACCTCACAGTTCATCGCCTCGGAGGAGCGGTCTATCACCGTGAACTTGACCACGAAATCCCCGAGATTCGCGACATCGCTGTCGGGGGTGAAGCTGACGAGGCCGGTATACCTGTCGATTGGCACGACGGTGGAGTTCGAGCGGTACTCCAGGCGCTCGCTTGGGTCGACAGGCAGTCCGTCGACCAGCCGCGGCTCCATGTCGACATCGCTGGCCTTGACCTGCAGCTCGTACGGCACATCGACCGTCAGCTGCTGTATCGGTATGAACTCCATCTCCGGATGGTCGTTCTTGTTCATGACCTCGAAGACCACGTTGGTCGTCGCGGAGGCGCCAGCCGCGTCCGTCACGGTGATGTTGACCTCCCAGACGCCGACTTGGTTGTTCTCCGGTGTCATGGAGATGCGACCCGTGGCCGGGTCGATTGTGAAAAGCTCGGTGCGGTCGTTTCTGAAGGTCAGCTCCTCGCATGCGCACGGGACGCTGAGGTCAGGGTCCGTGGCGGGGACGGTGTACACGAACTGGGCGGCCTGGTGCAGGACCTGCTTGGGGATGCTGCCGAGCCTCGGCGGGTCGTTGGTGTTGAGGACCGTTATCTTGATCTCCTGCTCGGCGTACCGGCCCTTGCTGTCCTGGACGGTCACCTTGAACCGGAACTCGCCCACGTCCTCGTTGGTGGGCATGTCCCACGTTACGACACCGGTCTCCAGGTTCGTGGCCAGCTTGGGCGTGTCGTCGCGGTAGGTGAGCCTGTCGCGGAACTCGGGGGGGAGCAGCAGGTCCGGGTCCTCGACGTACTTGGACAGGTCGAACGTCCACACGGTGTCCTCGAGGGCGGACAGGGGCGGGACCTCGTGCATCACGGGCTTGTCGTTCACGTTCGCGATGAACAGTGTGAACATCTCGGTGTCGGTCAGGCCCCAAGGGTCGCTCACGGTGATGTTGAAGCTACTGTAGCCCACGTCCGCGTTCAAGGGCGTGAAGAGGATCCCACCAGAGCCGTTGATCGCGAAGAGCGGCGAGTCGTCCGACCACGAGAGCTCGGTCGCCGAGTTGTCAGGGTCGGTCGCCCTGAACGTGAAATTGTATGCCTCGTCTTGCAATCCGTCGGGCATTGTCACCTTCACGACCGAAGGTGCCTCGTTCGCCCTCGCATCGGAAAGGGCCACAGCGGAGCCGACGAGGACAAGCAGCGCTAGAAGGATTCCAGAGCACACACAACCCAATCTCGGAGAGAATCCCAAAGGACACACCCATGTTGATAAGGCATTGATATGCCTTATAATCTTTTGGGCTTGTGCCATTTCTGGGTCCCGTCGACATCAAGGTAAGCGTTGATGGAAGCCGGTCTGGGTCCGTACCGGTCAGCGCAAGACGCTCACTGCGAGGGGACCGATGGAGAGCATTAGGCGCGCCCCCCAGTGCCTCAATGCACGATGACCTGTCCCCTATCATCGACCTCATCTCCCTGCCCGACCCTAATGGTCGAGGCCCTCGACCCTCCGCCAGGGCACCTACGCTCCCTCACGGCTGCACCGCCGCCCCGCCATCCCGCCCCCCGAGGCCCAGGTAAAGCCTACGCGTGGACGACATGGTGGCGCGGGCCCCCCGCATGAACGCGACGAGGTGGCCGTGGGAGGAATGGCGCCCCGGGGGCTTCGGCCCGGGACGCGCCGCCCGATGTGGAATCGCCCGCGCACATCCGTTGCCCCGCACCATGGCAATCGCAGGCCCTCAGACCTTCGTCCGCCTGCGGACGTAGGCATACGCGAGGGCGCATGCCGCGGCCGCCACCACGATGGCAAGGACGGCCAGCGCCGTGGGCGTTCCATCCTCCGCTCGCACGACGAGCGTCACCGTCCATGTCGCCGTGCCCTTCCCGTCGCTGACCTCGAGGGTTATGACGTGCGCGCCGGGGGTCAGCCCCCTGAGGTCGAGGCTCTCCCCGCTGCCAAGGACCCTGTCCCCCTCGCGCCATGCGTACAAGAGCAGGTCCCCGTCCTCATCCGTGGCCTCGGCCAGAAGGTGGACCGTCCCGCCCTCTCTGTACCGGCTGCCGTTCGCGGGCAGCACCGAGGCGATGACCGGCGCGTCGTTGACGTTCGCGACCCTGACGGTGATGTTGAGCCAAAGCGTGTCTTCGCCGTCCGTCACGCGGACCTGCACGGCGTGGTGCGGCGCCCAGGAGTCGTAGAGCGCCGTGAGGACCGACCCGACGACGTCGATGAATGCCGCGTCGCACGAGAGCCGCAGCGAGGCGATTGCGTCGTTCGCGTCAATCAGCCATCCGGCGAGGTCGAGCGAGGACGGGGCGCCCTCGGTCACGTCCCAGGGAGGGAGGTCGTCCCTCAGCTCAGGGGGGCGGTTGACGCATGCGACCTCGAACCATTCCGTTGCCACGAGGTTCCCCGACGCGTCCATCGCCGTGAGCATGTAGCGGAGCTGCCCCTCGACGATGCGGGGGATGTGGAGCAGGGCCCTGAAGTCCGTCCCTCCCCCGGACGTGGCCGGCCCCATCGGGAGGCTCTCCTCCGGCCCCTCGCCGAAGCGGTAGGTGACCATAACCCCCGCCACGCCGATGTTGTCCCGCACGGTGGCGTCGAGCTCGGCGTCGAGGCCCTTGATGGACGGCGATCCGAGCCCGGCGTGGGCAATCGTTGGCGGGTCATCGTCCACTACCTCCACCGTGCGCTCCGCGGTCGAGTTCAGGTTGCCGGCCGAGTCCTCGAGCTCGAGGAGGTAGTGGAGCGGCTCAGTCGAGTCGGAGGGGACCTCTGTCTCGAGCAGGAAGGCCCGTGAACCCTCCATCACGTCCGAGACGTCCCTCATGAGCACCCTCGCCCGCTCGCCGCCGTTGTACCAGTAGGTGACCCTGGCGCCCACCGTGCCCAGGTTGTCCCAGGCCGTCACCCTGAAGGTCAGGGGGTCCCCGGTCGTCGCGGTCGCAGATGACAGGTCGGCGAGGAGCACGGGGGGGTCGTTGTCCACGACCCGGAGGTCCCGCGGCCGCGTGCTGTTCAGGTTGCCCGAGCTGTCCCTGGCGGTGATGGCGTAGCTGAGGTCCCGCGCGTCGTACGGCACCCCGAGGGCAGCGGTCCAATTGTCCCCCTCGCCCCTGAGGAGCGAGGCGTTCTCCTCAAAGTCGCCGTCGTAGCGGCAAAGGGCCCATGCCTGCTCCACCCCGATGTTGTCGAAGACCACGATTGTGACCGTCCAGGGGTCCCCCGTCGTGACCTCCTGCTGCGTCAGCTCATCGCCGAACCAGGGCTTGTCGTCGTCGACCACGGCTATCACGTACCATCCTGTCAGGTTCACGTTCCCCGCCAGGTCGGTGGCCGTGAACGCGACGTGGAGGTCCCCGGGCGTGCGTGGGTCCACGGCGAGGCGCCCTGAGTACGTGCCGTTGCCCCCAGGGTCCACATCGGTCGGCCCGAGGGTCGCGTTCTGCGCCCCCGACGGGTCGTCGCCGTAGTACCAGAGGAGCCCCACGGCCGAGAGCCCGACGTTGTCCCTCGCGCTCACGGATGGCAGGAGCGCGCTCCCCGTCGTCGAGCGCGCGGGCAGGTCGTCCGCGACCAGCTCCGGGAGGGCATTGTCCACGTAGAGCGCCAGCCGGTCCTCGCTGGACCACTTGCCGTAGTCGGCCCTGACTGAGATGGCGTGCGCCCCAGGCGCGGCCGAGCGCGTGTCCCAGGCATCCGACCATGCGGTTGAGGCGCCGAGGTGGTGCCACGGGCCGCCGTCCACCTGGAGCCGCACGCCGTCGAGGTCCAGGAGCGCCGTGAGGCTCACGTCGTCGATGAACGCCCCCTCGTGGCCCACGGCCCCGTCGCTGTAGAACTCGAAGCTCAAGGTCGCTACGTCGAGCGGCACGTCGAGCTCCACGGTCCTCCACTCCCCCTCCAGCCCCGAGCGCTCCCACAGGACGGACCACTTGAAGGTCGCTCGCGAGTAGTAGATAACCCGCAGCCCGTCGTGGCCCTCCTCGGACCGGAGCCAGTAGCTGAAGTTGAGGACCGCCCTGTCGAACGAGGTCAGGTTCCCGGGGTTGGTGGAGAGCCGGGCGCGCATGTCGTCGTCGTAGATGCTCTTCTCGCCCACCAGCTCGATGTCGTCCAGGGCCATGTACCGGTCGCCCGTGCCGTGGTAGACGAACGCCAGATAGACCTCCTCCTCGCCATCCAGGAAGGAGAGGTCGTAGTCGAGGTATCCGACGGTCTCCACCCTGAACTCGTCGAGCTGCTTGAAGGACGGGTAGGACGAGCCGTTGGACCACATCACGCGGCCGTACTCGTCCCCGTCCCCGGTCCGGATGTCGATGTAGAACCTGAGCCTGAGGCCCTCAAGGTTGTATGCACCAATCGGCTTGGCGGTCGTCATCCATTCCGTGACCCTCGCCCCGCCGCCGCTGTCCGAGACGGCCACGTAGTCGAACAGCGAGCAGCCTGGATACCCCGAGTTGACCGTGGAGAAGGGGCGCCGTTCAGGCCCGTCGCTCCTCGTCGTCCACGTCAGGGCGAGGGGGAGCTGGGAATCGAAGCCGTCCTCGAACGCTGTCCCCTGGTCGAGGCCGGCGGCCCACACCGCCCACCGGCCCGACCGGCTCCGGAGGTCTGTCATGCCCCAGGAGTCAAGGCCCGAGGCGCTCTCCATGTCGGCCGACCCCCACCACAGCAGCTCCTGCTGCTCGAAGTCGTCCTGGAACACGCACCTGGACACGTTCGCGCTCGCGCGGCCCGACACGTTGACGGACTGCCGCTGCCAAGTCCCTTCCAGGGGGGAGGTCGCCTCGACGTGCACGCCGTCGAAGCTCGCGTTGACGGTGCAGGGCGCCAGCGCCGGCACGGAGCGCGAGGCGGCAACCGCCGTGGGCGGAGCCGTCCGGTCGCCGTCCTTGTACCACTCCATCTCGAAGGACGTGATGTTGCATAACGACGGCCAGCTGTCCGGGGCCGTGAGATAGAAGGGCGCGAGGCCGACGTAGTCCTCGAACTCGGTGGCGTCGATGGCCAGGAAGGCGGGCAACCTGTTCTGGCTCCCGGCCCAGGGAGTGTACTTGAACAGGAACGGGTCGCCCTCCACCCCCAGGAGGAGCGCGGCGCTTGTCGGGCCAGGGTCCATCTGCGTGATGGTCGCCAGCAGCGTCGGGCGGTAGCCGACGAGGTCGCGCAGGCAGTACGCGTACGACTCGAGCTCCCTCACAGCATCGTAGGTGATGCAGAAGAAGCCGTGGCCGCCCCACTCGGAGCCCCACTCGTCCCCCCAAGAGTTGACGCACTTGAACGCGCCGACCTCTCCGTCCGCAACGACGGAGTCGTCGAAGCCCACCATCGCTATCCCGTGGTCGATATCGACCATCTGCTGCTCGCTCGCGGAGATGACCGCGTCCCCCCAGCCGAGCCCATCGAAGATGTCCTCCGAGCAGAGCTCCACGGTCACGACGTTCCCCTGCGCGAGCTTGGCCTTGATTGCGCCGATCATGCTCGTATCGAGCATCTCCCACTGGTCGGCCGCCCGGAACTCGGGCGCGTCCCGCCAGGCCGCCTCGTTGCCCCAGGACAGGTAGTCCCCGTTGATGTACGGGTGCGTGGACCATCTCGCGTTCCCGAGGCTGCTTATGAGCAACAAGATTGAGTAGCTGCTCGCGCCGGCGTTCCGACCGCCGTTCAACAGGTTGTACACCCATGACGGGCCCATCAGCTGGGAGGTGTTCGTGCCGAGATGGGCATCCGTCCAGTTGTGGTCCCTCGCCTGGAGGAACCCGTTGGCATAGTACGAGAGCGCCCACGGCGCGCAGGCCCCGAGCCACCCCTGGTCCCCGACGGCCGGGAAGTAGGGGGATGAGGACAAGTCGACCTTGGTGGGGACGAGCGCGGCGGGGGAGGCGCGGACGCCGTCGATGATGGTCACGTTGCCGACCATGGACGCGTACTCCTCCATCGTGGGTCGCGCAAGGCCGCGACCGCCGGCCATGGCGCCGTGGTCCGCCCCGGGCTCCCGCACGCCCAGCCGCCCCATCATCATGGCCACGTCCGCGTCGGTCGCGGGGTGGCCAGTGAAGCGCACATCAAGCTCGAGGCCGTCCAGCTCGGGGATGCCGATGGGCGGTGGCTGGACGTCCCGCGGGGCGGGCGGCTCGGGCTGCCGAAGGCCAGAACAACCCCCGTCAGCCGCCGGTGCCGCCCCGGCCATCGGCGCGAGGGCCTCGTGAGCGCTGCCCTGGTCGACCTCGCACAGACCGTGAAGGCCTGGCCCGGCCATCAGCAAGGACACCATCGCCACAAGCGCCTTCCTGCGCATGGACCCACCTCTACCGAGGGCATTAGCGCCTTTGGGAGCATTAGGCTTTCCTTTGCCCGTGGACGACTGAGCACGGGGCGGGTCAGGGCCGGCATCCACCCTCGGCCGAGGCCGATGGTCTGCTGCATGCCGCGGCAGGGTATGACGGAATGACGGGCGCGGTCCGGGCCTATCGAATGGCCCTACCGCCCCGCCCCCCCGACTCAAATTGGAAATAGCAGCAAATTGATATTATCAAGAAAGCATCGAAAGGGAGGTCAGGCCTTGAGCGCGCATCCTCGCACCGTCCGTGGCTACGCAGCGATGACCAGGGGCCAGGAGCTCGTTCCGTTCTCCTACGACCCGCCAGAGCTATCCGGGCACGACATCCGCCTCTCCGTCACCCACTGCGGAGTCTGCTACACCGACGTCCACGGCATCGACGACTTCTGGGGCATCACCCCCTTCCCCTTCGTGCCAGGCCACGAGGTCGTCGGCCACGTGATGGAGATGGGCCCCTCGGCGACCGGCTTCAAGATGGGCGACCGCGTAGGCGTCGGGTGGCAGGGCCGCTCGTGCGGAGGGTGCGAGTGGTGCCTCGGGGGCGAGGAGCACCTCTGCAAGGACGTCGACAAGAACGCCGCGTGGTCCCCCTACGGCGGGTTCTCGACATCCTTCAAGGTGGACTCCAGGTTCGCCTACCACCTGCCGGAGGGGATGCCCTCGGAGACGGCCGCGGTGATGCTCTGCGCCGGCCTCACCGTCTACGCCCCCCTCAGGGATTACGGGGTGGGCCCCTCTCACAAGGTCGGCGTCATCGGCGTTGGCGGCCTCGGCCACCTTGCCATCCAGTTCGCGCGTGCGCTCGGATGCGACGTGACGGCCGTCTCCTCGTCGCCCGGCAAGGAGGCGGAGGCCAGGGCGCTCGGTGCTGGGCACTTCCTGCTCTCGACTGACAGGGAGGCCCTCAAGAGGCACGTGCTCTCCTTCGACATGCTCCTCTACACCGCCCACGCCGACGTGGACTGGACGCCGCTTTTGCAGTCCCTCAGGAACCACGGCAGGATGGTCATGGTGGGCTTCCCGCCCGCCGACGTGAGGTTCGACGCGATGGAGCTCGTCGTGCACAACAACTCGCTCACCGGCTCGCTCCTCGGCAGCCGCGCCACGATGCGGGAGATGCTCGCGTTCGCGCAGGAGAAGGGCATCAGGCCCATGGTGGAGCTCATGCCCATGGCGCGGGCGAACGAGGCGGTCCGGAGGCTCAAGGAGAACAAGGCCCGCTACCGCATCGTCCTGGTCAACGACGACGCACCCTGACTGGCATGGTGCGCGCGATTGGGTCAGTCCTCACACGCGAATCGAGAGCGCGCGCCCCCGCCCGCCCCGCCGCCTCGCCCCCGTCCGCCCCTCCGCCTCGCCCCCGCCACACGCGCTCGGCAAAGTATTTCTCGCCGCCATGTGTTCCCGTCTGGACGGAGGCGTCACCTTGAAGTTCGAGGTCCCCAAGCCAGCCAACGAGCCCATCCTCAGCTACGCGCCCGGCACCGCCGACCGCAAGGCGGTCGTGGAGGAGATGCAGAAGGTCGTCGCGACCGAGCTCGACATCCCCCTGGTCATCGGCGGCCGCGAGGTCCGGACCGGCAACAGGGGCGTGTGCCGGCTGCCCCATGACAAGGACCACCTCATCGGGCACTACCACAAATCCGGCGTCAAGGAGGCCGACGCGGCCATCCGCGCCTGCCTCAAGGCCCGCCCGGCGTGGGCCAACATGCCTTGGGAGCACCGCGCGTCGGTCATGCTCAAGGCCGCGGAGCTGCTCGCGAGGCGCTACCGCCACAAGGCCGTCGCCATCACCATGCTCGTGCACTCCAAGAACCCCTACCAGGCCGAGATTGATGTCGTCGAGCTCGTGGACTTCTGGCGGTTCAACGCCTACTACGCGCAGCAGATCTACGAGGACCAGCCGACCCACTCGCCCCCCGGGGTGTGGAACCGGATGGACTACCGCCCGCTGGAGGGGTTCGTGTTCGCCGTGCCGCCCTTCAACTTCATCAGCATCGGCGGCAACCTCCCGACCGCGCCCGCGCTCATGGGCAACGTCGCCATCTGGAAGCCCGCGTCGTCCGTCGTCTACTCGAACTACTTCATCATGAGGCTGCTCGAGGAGGCCGGCCTCCCGCCGGGCATCATCAACTTCCTGCCCGGGGACTCCGGCGTGATAGGCGCGAGGATACTCAAGAACAAATCCCTCGCGGGCGTCCACTTCACGGGCTCGACCTCCACCCTGAAGACGATGTACAAGGTCATCGGGGAGAACATCGACGGCTACTCGACCTACCCCCGGGTGGTCGGCGAGACCGGGGGCAAGGACTTCATCTTCGTGCACCCCTCTGCCGACGTCAAGGCCGTCGAGGTGGCGATGCTCAGGGGCGCCTTCGAGTACCAGGGGCAGAAGTGCTCGGCCGCCTCGCGGGCCTACGTGCCCCTGTCCCTGTGGCCGAGGATAAGGGAGGAGCTGCTGAAGGACATTAAGACCGTCCGCATGGGCCCTGTCACGGACCCCTCGGCGTTCATGAACGCGGTCATCGACCAGCCGGCCTTCGACAGCATCGCCAGGTATATAGGACTAGCCAAGGCGTCCAAGAAGGCCGAGGTCGTCGCCGGCGGCGGCTGCGACGCGAGCAAGGGCTACTTCATCGAGCCCACCGTCATCCGCACCCGTGACCCGCACTCCATCACGATGGAGGAGGAGGTCTTCGGCCCGGTGCTGACCGTCTACGTCTACAAGGACAAGGACCTCAGGAAGGCGCTCGACCTGTGCAACACGACCTCGCCATACGCCCTCACGGGCGCGGTGTTCGCGCGGGACCGCGACGCCATCGCCCTCGCCGAGAGGAGGCTCCGGGACGCTGCCGGCAACTTCTACATCAACGACAAGCCCACCGGCGCGACGGTCGGCCAGCAGCCGTTCGGGGGAGCCCGCGCGTCGGGCACGAACGACAAGGCCGGGAGCGTGTGGAACCTCATCAGGTGGGTGTCGCCCAGGGCCATCAAGGAGAACCTGGACGCGCCGACCGACTACCGGTACCCGTTCATGGGGAAGGATTGAGACGGTCGCGATGGCATGCTGACGTGGCTGACTGGCGCGTCTGGCCCGATCGCGAGATATTAAAGAGTATGAGTTTGCACTTAAGCGGGGCTCACATCTCCGTACGGGCCTTCCTCCCCCTCTCCCTCTCCTCGTTCTCCCTCATCCGCGCCCTGACGAGCCTCCTTATGAGCGGGAGGGGCAGCGGCCTGTCGTAGGGGAAGTGCACGGTGGCCACGGTCATCTCGTACGCCTTGAGCTCGTGCTTGTTCGCGTTCGCGAGCGTTTTGCTCATGAGGTGCAGGCTGCAGTGTCCCTTCGCGGCGTGGAAGGCCACGAGCCCCCCGTGGTGGAAGAAGGTCGGGATGCCGTAGCTGATGCGCTCCTCCGCGTCGGGCGCGAGGGCCCTTATGGTGCCGCGCAGCGCCTCGAGGACGGCGCGCCGGTCCGGCGGGAGGGAGGCGAGGTAGCCGTCCACGGTCTTGCGCCTGGCGCCCTCGGTCTTCATGCCCATGGCGGCTCCATCAGGACCGGGCCGTAAAAGGATTGCCCCTGCCCGAGCGGGGTGCTACCAGCCCCCTCCCTCGTTTGGCGCAGGCATCACGGGGACGTCACGGGCGTCAAGGTCGTCCCTGCACGGACGGGGCGGGAGCGGCGTCCTCGTCCTGATGCCTGTCAAGCTCCCCGTTCACCATCCTGTCGCAGAGGGAGATCCACTCGTCCTCCCTCCCCACCCACGCGAACCGGACGCCATCAAGCTCCTTCTTCAACTGGACGGCTTTTTCGAACAGCGGTTTCAACTTGTCATCCTTGACGCGGTACTCGCCATTGAGCTGCTTCACGCACAGCTCCGAATCGGTCAGAACACTCACCCGTTTGACCGAGAGCCTGATGCAGGCCTCGAGGCCTCTGATTATCGCCTTGTACTCCGCGACGTTGTTCGTGCCGCGTCCCAGGTATTCGGAGCCCGCATCCCGCACCACGTCGGACGTGGAATCCTTGACCAACCACGCCGCGGCCGATGGCCCAGGGTTGCCCCTGGAGGCCCCGTCGGTGTAGAGATGGGACACCCCTGGACCCGTCTCGTCTTCTCTCCCGGGCATGTCGTCTTGGAGGCCTTCCTGGGTGAAAAAAGTTGTCGGTAGGGCCCTTACCGGATTTTCGGACTTTCACTCCGCGAAACCGTCTTTTCGCATCATCTAGGGTTGTTCACCGGACAGTAAACAATATTTTGCGGTCAACGGGCATCAAATTGTGAATTCTACGCACCGATTTGACTATTCTATCCCAAAAATCGTATAATCGCATGCAAAATCGTAAACCAAATACTAGGAGTTTTGATAAATAGGCACAGAATCATTGGTATAAACTCGTTCCATGCTCCTTTTATTTGGTCCTCGTAATCGCACCTCGTCCCCTTGGGTTGGTGGTGGCATGCGCTCTCTCCGCCGTTCGATGGTCGCCGTCTTGCTGGCCTGGCTGCTCTCCCTCGCCCTCCCCGCTGCGGGCGCGCCCCCCGATGGGGCGGCCGATGCGCCCCCGGGCGCTGGCGCGCCAGACGCGTCGCCATCGCTCCCGGCGTCCGAGGGCCGGTTCATCGAGAACCTCGGCCAGTGGGACCCCTCTGTCCGGTTCATGGCCCTCACCCCCTTCGGCCGAACCGCGCTCAAGGACGGGGCGGTCGTCCATGACGTTGGCTCCCCCACGGGCGGGCGCAGGCTCGCCATCCTCTTCGAGGGCGCGGACTCCGCCCGCCCGGCAGGGAGGGATGCGCTAGGGTATCCCACGAGCTTCATCCTCGGGAGCGACCCCGCGCGGTGGGTCGCGGGCGCCAGGACGTTCCGCGAGGTCATCTACGAGGATGCATGGCCGGGCGTCGACGTCCGGTACCGCTTCGCGCGAGAGGGCCTCAAGTACGACGTCATCCTGGGTCCTGACGCCGACCTGTCCACCGTCAGGTTCGAGGTGCGCGGGCACGCGGGCCTCGAGGCGGGGGGCGACCGCCTCGACATCCTCCTGCCCGGCGGGGGCTTGGTACGGGACTCGGGCCTCCTCGCGTGGGACGGGACCGGCACCGCCGTGGGCGTCGAGTTCCGCGTCGACGGCGACGATTACGGGTTCGCGGCCGACCGCCGGCCCGGCCTCAGGCTGGTCATCGACCCGCTCATCCTGCCCGTCTCCACCCTGCTGGGCGGCAGCTATAACGACATCTGCGCGGACATGGAGACTGACGCCGAGGGGGACGTCTGCGTCGGCGGCACCACGGTGTCGATGGACTACCCGGTGACGGAGGGCGCGTACTCGCGAGATTACATCGGCAACGACGTGGTGGTCACCAAGCTCGACCGCGGCTGCTCGAGGGTGCTGTGGTCCACCTACATCGGCGGGTCCGCCGAGGACATGCTGACGGGCATCGAGCTGGACGACGGGGGCGACGTGCTCGTCCTGGGCGAGACGCGCTCCACCGACTTCCCCGTCACGAGCGGCGCCCTCCAGGGGACCATCGGGAACAGGTATTCGAGGGACGTCTACGTGCTGAGGCTGGGCTCTGACGGCTCGGCCCTGCGGTACTCCACGTTCATCGGGGGGTTCTACGACGAGACCGCCGGGGATATCGGGGTCCTCGACGGCAGGGCCTACGTCGCCATGATGACGGAGTCGATGAACTTCCCCTACGGCAACATCCAGGCGACGGTGTACGGAGGCGTTCCCGTGCTCATGGTGCTCAGCCCGGACGGCGCTCGCGCGGAGCATGTCATGGGATGGCGTTGCTCCCGCATGAGCCGGCCCTACGCGATGCACTTGGACGCCATGGGGAACGCCACCATCGTCGGCATCACGGCCGCATGGGACTTCCCCACCACGCCCGGGGCCTACAATACGACCGGGACCGGCGGCGCGAGGGGCTTCGTCCTCAGGTGCGACCCCGACGCGAACGTGACGGTCTTCTCGTCCTACTTCGGCCGCAGCTACGCGTACCCCACCGAGGTCGACGTGGACGCGGAGGGCGGCATCTACCTCGCCGGGTCCACCATGGCGACCGGCGGGTCCCCGGGCATGGAGCTGACCGAGGGCGCCTGGTGCAGCACCGTCAAGGGCAGGAACGACGCGTTCATCTCCAAGATGGACCCCAAGTGCACCCGCCTCGTGTACTCCACCCTCGTCGGGGGCAACGACCAGGTGTGGACCGGCGACTTGGAGGTGACGGGTGACGGCACGGCCGTGCTCGTGGGCTGGATGACCGACGGCACGGGATACTGGGTGTCGCCGGACTGCATCGACCCCGTCGCGGAGGGGACGAACGAGGGTTTCGTCCTCGCCCTGAACGGGAACGGCACCGCCCCCGTGCACTCGACCTTCCTCGGGGGTCCTCTCTACGACGAGGTCGTTGCCGTGGAGATCACGGGCAACGACACCATGCTCCTGTCCGGCACCACCGATTCTCGGACCTTCCCGACGACCGAGGGGGCGTTCCAGGAGGAGCTCGCGGGCAACACGGACATCTTCGTAAGCGAGCTCGCCTGCCTCTACCCGCCCGGGGCCCCCCGCGGCCTCACGGCCCTGGGGATGGAGGGCAACGTCACGCTGGTCTGGGAGCCCCCCCAGGACGACGGTGGGTTCGCCGTGACCGACTACCTGGTGCTCAGGGGCGCGTCCGGCGACGAGCTGGCCGAGCACGCCCTGCTGGGCAACGTGACCACCTACGTGGACACCGACGTCGAGTACGGCGCGCGGTACTACTACTCGGTCCGCGCGTTCAACGGCAGGGGCCTTGGCCCCGCCAGCGACGTCGCGAGCGCGGGACCGGTCACCGTCCCCGACCCGCCGCTCGCCCTCGCCGGCGAGGTGAGGCTCAATGGCATCTCGCTTGCGTGGGTGCAGCCCGTCTTCACGGGCGGGATGGAACTGACCGGCTACCGGCTCTACAGGGGCACGTCCCCGGGAGCCCTGGAGCTCCTCGCCACCCTCTGGCCATTCCCGACCGAGTACTGGGACATGAGCATCGTGGACAGGACGACATACTACTACGAGATGAGCTCGGTCACCCCCTACGGCGAATCGAGGGCGAGGGCCAGCCTCGCGCTGCGCAACACGGGCTCCCCCACCGCGCCGACGGGCCTGGACCATTCGTACGGGGACCTGTTCATCGACCTCTCCTGGGACGAGGTCGAGGACGACTGGGGCCTTCCCGTCAGGTCCTACCTCGTCTACCGCCGTGGGCCCGGGGAGGAGGCCCGGTGCGTCGGCTCGGTCGCGGCTCCCGAGAGGAGGTTCGTGGACGCGGACGTGCGACTGGGCACGGTCTACGCCTACTCGGTCGCGGCGCTGAACGAAAAGGGCGAGGGCGAGCGCTCCCCCGAGCACGAGGCCAAGGCGATGGTCCGCCCGTCGCCTCCCGTCGACGTGGCGGCCGTGGCCCTCGAGCACGCGGTGCGCATCACGTGGTCCCCACCGGTCTCCGACGGCGCGTCCGCGCTGCTGGAGTACAGGGTTTACTACGGCACCGACCCCGGTTCCTTCGTCCCCGTGGGCGGCGTGAGGGTCCCCGGCGGGGGCGCGGCCACGCCCGTGGCGCTGCTGTTCCTGCACGAGGTCGTCTACGACGGCGTGCCGCGGCACTACCGCGTGACCGCCGTCAACGCCGAGGGCGAGTCCGACCCCAGCGCGACCGTGGCGACGCAGATGTACAGAACGCCTGGAGCGCCGCTCTCCCCCACGATCGTCTGGGGCGACGGGGAGCTCGCGCTCGCGTGGCTGCCTCCGGACGACGACGGCGGCACGGCCGTGCGCCTCTTCACGCTCCACCGAAGGGCGGCATCGGAGGAGGGCTTCTCCGAGCTCGCCACGCTGGGCGCCACGACGCTCGGCTACGTGGACCGCACGGCCCGCAACGGCATCGAGTACACGTACCGCCTGACCGCGACCAACCTCGTGGGGGTGGGCCCGCCGTCGCTCGAGGTGTCCGCGGTGCCCGCGGGAGCGCCCCTCCCGCCCGCGAACGTGACCGCGGTGTCCTCGGACGGGTCGGTGCGGCTCACGTGGGAGGCCCCCTCGTGGTCCGGAGGCCGTCCGCTCGAGGGCTTCTGGGTCCTCGGCATCTCCGGGGCGATGCAGCCAGAGCTCCTCAGGGAGCTGGGCCCCGGGGCGACGGAGTACGTGGCCACGGGCCTGACGAACGGGCTTTCCTACCTCTATGCCGTGAGGGCCGTCACCGAGGCGGGCGTCTCCAACCTCAGCGACATCGTTGAGGGACGGCCCGTGGGGCCCCCCTCGGCGCCCCAGGGCCTGACGGCCCTGTGGCTGGAGGACCACGTCTACGTGACATGGTCCGCGCCCAACGACACCGGCGGCATGCCCGTCAAGGAGTACAGGCTGCACCGGCAGGACTGGCCGGATGGCAATTGGTCGCCCGTCTCGCCACTGGAGGTCCAGTTCCGCGACCACGACGTCGAGCGCGACACGACCTACGTCTACACGGTATGCGCCGTCACCGACGCGGGCGAGGGCCCCGTCGCGCGCCTCACGTTCACGGTGCCCCCCCGGGTGGAGGCGCCGGCGGACGACGCGGGCGCGGGCGCATGGGCCTGGGTGGCGGGCGCCATCGTCCTTGCGGCCGCCGTCGCCGTCTTCGCCCGCCCCGGACGGCGCGCGGGACGCCGCGCCGGCCCCGACCAGGGGGGTGAGTGACGTGAGCGTGGGACCACGCACGGCCCCTCGCGCCCCCAGGCCCCGGCGGCGCGGCCCGAGGCCCCCTCCACGTCCCGGGCGGTCGGTGCCCATGCTCATCATCATGTTCCTCCTTCTGCCCTCCATCGCCGTCTCGGGCCACGATGCTCCCGGGACGTGCGATGGCATCGATGCCCCCAGCATCGGGGCACCGGTGCGCGCCCGGCCGTCCGGGGCGGGCGGCGCCTTCGTGGAGAACCTGGGCCAGTGGGACGAGGAGGTCAACTTCGTGGCCGCGACCGCGTTCGGGCACGCGGTTTTCGGCACAAGGGCGGTGACCTACGACATCGCGGCCCCCGGAGGAGGGGGGCACCGGGTCAGGGTGTCCCTTGCGGGCGCGCGATGCGAGGGCCCGGTGGGCTCGGGCGACGCCGGCCCCCCCACAAGCTACCTCATTG
>Ga0316628_100001424_pt1 | contig 16875 bp, 16 predicted proteins | sample OWC_Aug_M2_C1_D5_FD_207648 | JGI IMG/M metagenome (GOLD analysis project Ga0316628, IMG submission 207648) | Wetland soil microbial communities from Old Woman Creek delta, Ohio, United States - OWC_Aug_M2_C1_D5_C | ecosystem: Environmental > Terrestrial > Soil > Wetlands | place: USA: Ohio... | reverse complement strand
CCTAGCCTCTGAAGACGCTATCCGGCCTCACCCCTTGTGGGCGGCCGGCAAACGCGCTGCGTGCGTTACTTGGCCGGCGCCGGCTCGCAGTCCGCCGTGCGGAGCAGGTCGAATGCCACCTTCTGCGCCGCGGAACCCGACTTGTCGGAGAGGACCGTGACAGCGAGGCGAAGCGGTCCAACAGGCACGATCCCCTGTGTCATATGGCGGAACTCACCCTCCGGGAGCTCTGGACGTTTGTCCGTCAAAGAGTAGAAGAACCCCGCCCCCGACCTGCCCTCGAGCTTTTCCAGCTCCAGGCGCTTCTCAACCGAGCCCTCGAGCAGAGCCTCACCCATCGCCCGAACCGCGCGCTTGATGTCCGATGTGCTCTTGAGCTCGGACGAGCCCTTCTGCACCGTCCCGGTGATGAGCACCTTGGCGCGCAAGCCCGCCCCCGGCGCAAGGTTGAGTTCCACCGCCCCGTGCATCTGGCTGCGCGCCTGTACCTCCCATCCCCCAGGGACCGCGAAGCGCAGAGTGCACGCGCCGGGGACGACCTGCTCGTGCCACTCGACGAGAGGGGTTTGTGCCGCTGCCGTGCTGCCGAGCATGCCCGCCGCAAGGATCCAAGCGAACGCGTCGTTCCTCATCGCGCCGTTCCCTCCTCTCACGCGCCGGTCGGCACGCCGTAGCGTTCGTGGAGGATCGCGAGGTGGTGGGCGACGTGCCCCGCCATGACGAACGCGATCGCCCGCACCGAAATCGGCTTCCCGCTCGCCACCCCGGTGCGCCGCCAGGCCTCGGCGGAGAACTGGCGGAGCAGGTGGAGCGTCGCTGCGCGAACGGCGCCGAACTCCTCAAGAAGGTCCGCGAGCGGTACCCCGTCGTGTCCCGCGATCCGGGCGTACTCGTTTTCGTCGAACGATGGCAGCGGCGCCTTCTCCCCGCGTGCGAAGGCGAGCGCGCGGTAGCCGAAGACGCGTTCCGCATCGCTGCAGTGGCCCATCACCTCGCGGATGCTCCACTTGCCCTCGGCGTAGCGAAAACCGCCCCGCACCTCGGGCACCTTCCCAAGCGCTTTTCGAACGGTCGCCTGCTGCTCCTCGAGCGTCCTCAGGATGTCGGTGCCGCGCACGAGCTTCACGTACGTCTCGTAGAACGGCGCGTACTCGGTCGCCTCCGGTTGCCCGACGGTGATCATGAGCGTGCTCCCTTCCCGCACGGGAAGATTACCAGGGTGGGGATCGGAGGTCGCTGCTAGGCGGGAGGCAGCCCGCGCGGCGCGCCTGCCCCACGGCGGTGGTCGAAGCTCCGCTGTCCCCATGAAGAAAGGGCGGGATTGGTACCCGCCCCTCACGATGAGCTCTGTTCCGGCCGTTACTTCAATGCGCCCTTCACCATCTGCTCGATCGCGCCGGGCTCCAGCTCCTCGAGCTCGTACGTCACCTCGGCGATCGGCTTGTTCACCTTCAGCACGCGGGTGAGGTCGATCGGCGTGCCCTCCACCACAACGTCGCACGGGGTGGCGTTGATGGTCGCCTCGAGGTCCGCGATCTGGTGGTCGGAGTACCCCATTGCCGGCAGGATCTGCCCCGAGTTCGGGTACTTCTTGTAGGTCTCGGCGATCGTCCCGACGGCGTACGGCTTCGCGTCCACGATCTCCGCCGCCCCTGAGTTCTTGGCCGCAAACCAACCCGCGCCGTAGGTCATGCCGCCGTGGGTGAGCGTGGGACCGTCCTCCACGACCAGCGCCCGCTTCCCCTTGATCAGCTCGGGTTTGTCCACGGTGATGGTCGAGGCGCACTTGATCACGCGCGCCTTGGGGTTGTATTTGATGCAGTTGTCCATCACCTCGACCACCTTGATCGGGTCGGCGGTCTGGACCTTGTTGATGATGAGCAGGTCCGCCATCAGGAAGTTGGACTCGCCCGGGTAGTAGGTGAGCTCGTGGCCGGGCCGATGCGGGTCGAGGAGCGTGATGAGCAGGTCGGGCTTGTAGAACGGCGTGTCGTTGTTGCCGCCGTCCCACAGGATCACGTCCGCCTCCTTCTCCGCCTCGCGCAGGATCATCTCGTAGTCCACGCCCGCGTAGACGATGAAGCCGCTGTCGATGTGCGGCTCGTACTCCTCACGCTCCTCGATGGTGCACTCGTGCGTATCGAGGTCCTCGTACGTCTCGAAGCGCTGGCAGGCCTGCTTCGCCAGGTCGCCGTACGGCATCGGGTGGCGGATCGCCACGACCTTCTTCCCGAGCCGCTTCAGGATGCGCGACACGTACCTGGTGGTCTGCGACTTCCCGACGCCGGTGCGCACCGCGCAGATCGCGATCACCGGCTTGGTGGACTTCAGCATCGTGTGCTGCACGGAGCAGATGCCGAAGTTGGCGCCCCACGCGATGACGTGGCTCCCCTTGTCCATCACGTACTGGTGGGGAACGTCCGAGTACGAGAACCACACGTCATCCACGTCGTGCTGCTTGACCAGCTTCTCCAGATCGCTCTCTGGGAAGATCGGGATTCCCGCCGGGTAGAGCGGCCCGGCGAGCGACGGAGGGTAGACCCGCCCCTCGATGTCGGGGATCTGCGTGGCGGTAAAGGCCACCACCTCCGCCTCCGGGTTGTTCCGGAAGATGCAGTTGAAGTTGTGGAAGTCCCGTCCTGCGGCTCCCATGATCACGACCTTGCGCTTCGCCATTTTTCACCTCCTTAAGGTGCCGGTGGTCCGACAGACGCTGCGACCCCCGGGGCTCGGCATGGCGTACCGAGCGGCCCCGCCGGGTATGGCTGAACCGGCGGCTTTGTTCGTTTCGACCACAAGCAGCAGGGCTCAGGGCACCGGGGATAGGGACCTGGTCCCTGTCCCCCGTCCCGTGTCCCCTATTCCCATTCGATGGTTCCCGGGGGCTTGGACGTCACGTCGTAGACCACCCGGTTGATGCCCCTCACCTCGTTGACGATGCGGCGCGCCGTCCGGTCCAGCACCTCGGGCGGGAACCGATACCAGTCCGCGGTCATGAAGTCCTCGGTGGTGACGGCCCGCAGCGCCGCCACGTTCTCGTAGGTGCGCTGGTCTCCCATGACCCCCACGCTGCGCACCGGGAGCAGGACCGTGGCCGCCTGCGCGATGTCGCGGTACAGCCCGGCGGCCCGGATCTCCTCCATGAAGACGGCATCGGCGCGCTGCAGCAGCGACACCCGCTCCGGCGTCACGTCGCCCAGTATACGGACCGCGAGGCCGGGCCCGGGGAACGGGTGGCGCCACACGAAATGTTCCGGCAGGCCGAGCTCCTCACCCAGGCGGCGCACTTCGTCCTTGAAGAGCTCGCGCAGCGGCTCCACGAGCTCCAGCCCCAGCCTCTCGGGGAGGCCGCCGACGTTGTGGTGGGTCTTGATCGTGGCCGATGGCCCGCGCACCGACGTGGACTCGATCACGTCCGGGTAGAGCGTGCCCTGCGCCAGGAAGCGGGCGTCCGGGAAGCGCCTGGCCTCCTCCTCGAAGACCGCGATGAACTCGTGCCCGATGCGGCGCCGCTTCTCCTCCGGCTCCTCGATGCCGGCCAGGCGTGCGAAGAAGCGCTCCGCGGCGTTCACCCGGTCCACCTTCAGCCCGAATCCCTGAAAGCGCTCCTGGACCTGGTCCCCCTCGTCGAGGCGCAGCAGACCGGTGTCCACGAAGATCGGCACGGTGCGCTCACCCACCGCCTCCCTGCAGAGCAGGGCGGTCACGCTGGAGTCCACGCCGCCGGAGAGCGCCACGATGATCCGCCCCTCGGGCACGCGCCCGCGGATGCGCGAGACGGCCTCGTTCCGGATGGAGGCCGGAGTCCAGTCCCTCCGCGCGCGGCAGCTCTTGAGGAAGTTGTCGAGGATCTGGCGACCCATCTCGGTGTGCCGCACCTCGGGGTGGAACTGGATGCCGTAGAAGCGGCGGCGCTCGTCGGCCATTGCCGCCACCGGCGCGTTCCCAGTGCGCCCCACGACCTGGAAGCCGTTTGGCAGCCGCTCGACCCGGTCGCCGTGCGACATCCAGACCCTCTGCGTGGCCTTCGTCCCCGCGAAGAGCGGGCAGGAGAGCTCGGCGTGCAGCTCGGCCGCGCCGTACTCGCGGCTCCCGGTGGGCTCGACCTTGCCGCCCAGTAGGTGCGCCATCGCCTGGTGCCCGTAGCACAACCCCAGCACAGGCACCCCGAGCTCGAACACGCCGGGGTCGGGGCGGATCGCGCCTTCCTCATAGATCGAGGCCGGTCCTCCGGAGAGCACAATGCCGATCGGGGTGTGCCTCTTGACCTCGGCCGCGGGCAGGTCGCCCCTGCGGATCTCGCTGAAGACGCCTAGCTCGCGTACACGCCGCGCGATGAGCTGGGTGTACTGGGCGCCGAAGTCCAGGATTAACAGCGTTTCGTGAGCAGCCATAGCGCCCGCAGAGCGGGCCCGGCCATCCTACCAGCGGCCCGGACGCCCGGCAAGCGCTTGGGTTCTCGACGCCGCTGAAAGGAAAACCCCGCATGGGCGGGGCGTTGAGATTGTGGTGCCCAGGGGCGGAATTGAACCGTCGACACCAGCATTTTCAGTGCTGTGCTCTACCAACTGAGCTACCTGGGCACCTCAGGCCGGGAGAGTATGCCGAGGTCTCGGCGGAGTGTCAACAGCGCGGGTGTGCCTGCGTCTTCCGGCCTACGCCCCCCTCAGCAGCTCGTCGGGAACTTCGAACGTGCAGCGCAGGAGGGCCTGCGCGTGGGTTTTCCCCTGGGCGTCGGTCAGGAGGCTCGCGGTGCCGCCGCCGCCGAGCGAGTCGTGCAGGATGAAGTTGAGCGCGAGCAGGTTGGGCACCTCGAAGCGCTCTACCTGGCCGTTCACGAACCCCCCCAGCAGGCGCTTGACCACTTCCGGCGTGAGGTTCTCCACCATCCACGCGTAGATCTCCGGAGTGCGGGCGATCACCCCGACGTTGGAGGCGTCGCCCTTGTCGCCGGAACGACCGTGCGCAAGCATCTCCAGGGGCACGAGCGCCACCTGACACCTCCCCGCATAGCCTAGCAGCACGCGTTCCGGCCGGTACCCTACAATGGCCCCATGCGGAGCAGCGGGCACAACGTCTCCCTGCTGGCGGTTGCCGGACTGCTCCTCGTGATGCTCTACCCCGCGCTGTTTCTGTCCCACCGTCTCGCACCGGAAGCCAGCCTCAAGAGCGAGCCGCCGTGGCGCGTGCAGTGGGGCCCGTACCCGAACCCCTCACCGCTCGCCGTGGAGGCGGCCACGCACCTGGGACCCCGCCTCGCCTGCATCTCCAGGGACGGCTTCGCGTGCGCCCTCTGGAACCCCCTGATCGGAGGAGGCCGACCTGGTTGGCTGTCGTCTCCGGCCGAGGGAGGTGCGCCGCTGACGGTGGTTGCGGGGCTGCTGGCGCGGCCGGGGTGGGCGTGGACCGCGCTTCTCGCACTCCAGTTGACGGTCGGGTTCCTGGCCCCGTGGTGGGTGCTCCGCCTGCTCGGTTCGGGCGCTTGGCCCGCGGTGATCGGCGCCACGGCCTACGCGCTGTCCGGGCCGGTGAGCGGGCACTGGCTCGACTGGCAGGGCTCGGCGCTCGCCCTCGGCCCCCTGGCGCTCGTGCCCGTCCTCGCCCCTCCCCGCACTTGGCGCCACCGGCTCGCGGGGTGGGCGGCCGTGCTTGCCCTGCTGGCCGCGAGCGGCACACCCGCACTGTCGTTCGTCGCACTGGCGGCCGCCGTTCTGATCTTCTCGGGCGCGCTCCCGGGGCGGGGCGATCGCTGGGGAGCGCCCGTGCTCGCCGGGGTCATCGTCCTCGCGGTGATGCTCCCGGTGCTCTGGCTGGCCCGCGGCGCCGGCGAGCCCGGTGCCCCGCCACCGGCCGCGCAACCGCCTCCCCCGCCGGCTACCCTGCGCTCCGTGGTGGTCGCTCCTGTGCCTCCGGCCGCGATCCAATCCCCGGGGGTGGCGATGCCGGTCGAGGCGCCGCCCTACCTCGGGGCCGCAACCCTCCTGCTTGCGGCGCTGGGCGTGCCGGGCCTCGGATTCCGGTCCCGCGGGCTCTGGCTTGGCGTGTTCGGTGTGAGCCTGGCGCTCGCCGTGCTCCCCGGCGCGCTGATTGCCCGCGCAGGGCTCTCCCAGCGCCCGTTCGGCGTCCTGGCGTTTTCCGCAGCGGTGCTGGCCGCTGCGGGTGCGCAGGCCCTTGGTGACCGTCTGCCTTCCGCGCGCGCACGGCACCTCGTCGGCCTCGCGGTCTGGCTGCTGGTCGCGCTGGCATTGCTGCCCCACGCCGCACACCGCCTCCCGTTCGCGCCCGTCGAGGACGCCGACCTCCCGTCCCCGATGCCCGCCTCCCCGGCGGCGGCCCCGACACGGCTCGTCGGCATCCTGGGAATGCTGCCGCCGGACGTGAGCGCGACGCTGGCCCTGGCGGACGTGAGAGCCTCGTCGCTGGCGCTCGAACCGCGCTACGCATCGCTCCTCGGCGCGGACAGGGACGGCGAGGTCCCGGTGTCGCGCGCGCTGGACCCGCGGACGGCGCGACTCGGCGCCCGTTGGCTCCTGGAGCCGCTGCCCCTGCGAGTGGTGTCGGGAGATCTCTTCGCGCGCATCGAGCCGACCGAGCTCGAGGCGCGCGCGGAGAGAGCGCCGGACGGGCTCCGGCGCTTCCCGGCCGAGGTTCCGCGCGGGGCGTGCCGCGTCGGCTTGCGCATTTCGCCCGCGGTCGGCGCGGTGTGGCTGGAGGGTCCGGGGCGGCGCACCCAGCTCGACCCCGACGGCGCGCTCGCCGCCGAGAGCGACGCCTGGCGCTGGTTCGCCGTGCCGGCGGGGTGGCCCGCTGGACCGGTGATGCTCGCGCTCCCCGAGCCGCAGGGTGCGGACGGCCCCCGGCTTGCGGCCGCGTGGGACGTGTCGGGCCTTCGCCTCTCCCGCGAGGAGCACGGAGCCAGGGTCTGGCAGTGGGACCTTGCCCGCCCCCTGGCGTTCCTGGCGACCGGCGTGCAGCCTGAGGGCACGGGCACCCCTGTCGAGCCGACGGTGGTCACGGCCGCGCCCGCGAGCGTGCAGGCGCTCGAGGCGCTGAACCGCACCAGCGCGGACGGAATCGTCGATCTCGCCTCGAGCACCCCGTCCGGTCTCGACCTGCGCGTGGAGGCGAGCCGCCCGTCCCTTCTCGTGGTGCAGGTGAAGTTCCGTCCTGCCCTCTGGCGCGTGACGGTCAACGGCAAGCCTGCCACTTGCCAGCGCGTGGACGGCGTGTGGACCGGCGTCGCCGTGCCTGCGGGCCTCTCGCGGGTCGCCATGCGGGTGCGCCTGCCCCTCGCGGTGTGGCTCGCAGCGGTCGGCAGTCTGATGGCACTCGCTGTGCTTGCGCTGCCCCGGAGGAACCCATGAAGCTGATCATCCAGGTCCCGGCGTGGAACGAGGCCGAAACCCTTCCCGGAACGCTCGCCGAGCTCCCTCGGCGGGTGGCGGGCTTCAACGAGGTCGAGGTCCTGGTGGTCGACGACGGCTCCGAGGATGGCACCTCCGCGGCGGCGCGGGAGGCCGGCGCCGAGGCCGTGAGGCTGCCGATTCACCGAGGCCTGGCGCGCGCCTTCACGCTCGGGCTCGAGACCGCCCTGAGGCGAGGGGCCGACGTGATCGTAAACACCGACGCGGACGGTCAGTACGACCCGGCCGGCATCGCGGACCTGGTGGCCCCCATCCTCGCCGGCGAGGCCGACATCGTGCTCGGCGACAGGGGCGTGGCGACGCTCGCACACTTCTCCTCCGCCAAGCGCTGGCTCCAGCGGCTGGGGTCCTGGGTGGTCCGGGTCCTCTCGGGCATCCCGCTCCAGGACGCCACGACCGGCTTCCGCGCCTTCTCGCGCGGCGCCGCCGCCCATCTCAACTGCTACACCACCTTCACCTACACGCTCGAGACCCTGATCCAGGCGGGCCAGGCCGGGCTCGTCGTGCGGTCGGTCGCGGTGAACACCCGGCCGGCGGCGCGACCCTCACGGCTCTTCCGCAGCAACCTGGGGTACGTGGCCATCTCCCTCGCCACCCTCGTGCGGCTGGTCTTCATCTATCGCCCGCTCCGCACCCTCCTCACGTTCGGAGGGCTTTTCTGGGCGGCCGCTGCCGTGCTGGCAGGGCGCTTCATCTACTTCTTCCTCACCGGGATCTCGCCGGCAGGCCACGTGCAGTCCCTGATCGCCGCCGCGGTCCTCACACTCACCGGCGTCCAGCTCGCCGTGCTCGGCGTCTTAGCGGACCTCACAGCGGTGAACCGACGCCTCCTCGACGAGCTGCGTGCCCTGGAACGGGAAAGGAAGTGAAGCGGCGGGTTCGCGCCTCCTGGTGGCTCGTCGCGCTCGGTGCGACGCTGGCCCTCGGTCTGCTCCTGGTCGCCCAGCCCGCCGACGTACTGGCCCTGGCGCTGCGCGCCCGCTGGCCGGGGCTGCTGCTGGCACTACTCGGGACCGTGGCGCTGACGGCGGCACGCGGCGTGCGGCTGGCGCTGCTCGCCGGGCAGCGCCTGCCTGCCGGACGTGCGACCGGCGTCGCGGCGCTCGCACAGCTCGCGAGCGGCGTGCTCCCGCTGCGCCTGGGAGAGCTGGCGCTCGTGCCTCTGCTCCAGTTCGCAGGGGTTCCCGGGACCGTCCGGGGGTTATCGCTCCTCGTGCTGGGGCGCGTGCTCGACCTGGCCGCGCTCCTGGCGTGGGCGCTGGTCGCGGGATCGCTGATCGGCGGCAGCCCGGCGATCGCGCTCGCCGGATTGGCCGTGCTGGTCCCGTCGCTCGTCCTTGCCGCCGCCGTCGGGTTGCGCGGGCTGCGCCGGATCGCGGGGCGTTGGCGCCGCCGGCGCGACTGGCGGCGGCGCCTGCTGCAGCAGCTGCTGCGCGTCCGGCACGAGCTGAGGCTCGCGGCGCGCTCCCCGCTGCGCGCCTGGGGAAGCGTGGCCCTCTCGCTGCTCGTCTGGGGCCTGATCTGGGTCGTGACCCTCGCGCTGCTGCGGGCGATGGCGCTCGACTGGCCGCCCGGGCCGGTGCTGCTCGGGGTGGTGGGGGCGGCCCTTGGGTCGAGCCTGCCGGTCAACACGGTGGGCAACTTCGGCACCCAGGAGGCCGGCTGGGCTGCGGCCCTCGCCGTCGCCGGAGTGCCCGCCCGCCAGGCGCTGGCCGCCGGTTTCGCGTGCCACCTCTGGATCCTGGTCTTCTCGGTCGTGGTGGGCGCTGCGGCGGCTGCCTACCTCGCCGTGCTCCAGCCGGGGAGCACGTCCAGTCGCTTCCTGGCCATTCTGAAGAGCGTCCTCAGGAGCGGCCGCGGCGCGTAGAGGCTGAGGACGATCCGGACCCTGACCGGGTCAGGGAACACCTCGGTAAGGAGCGCGTGAGCCACACGCCCCTGGCGCAGCAGCCCGAGAATCACGCCCTCGTCCACTGGGAACGGCACGTAGGGGTCCACGACCTGGGCCAGGTAGGTCCCGCTTGGGAGCGTGACCCAGAGCTGCGGAAAGCGGTGCGCGTCCCCGGCACCGAGCGCCCAGCGGACCCGACCGGCCACGAGATCGCGCAGCGGTGCGAGGGCGACCAGCACCGGCTCCTCCTCCGGCACGATGCCGACGCAGCCTACCGTCAGGGCGAGCGCGGCGGCCGCCTCGGCAACCACCCCGCTGAGGCCCTCCGCTACCTCCGCCAGGCGGCGGCCGGGCACGTCAAGCTCGCACCGCACCCGGCCGAGCTCGCCGAACGAGGCGCGAGAGAGCGCGACCAGCAACCGCTCTCCCCGCCGGCGGACGGCGGCGTTCCGCTTCAGTGCGACGATCGGCGCCGTGACGGCGAGGATAGGGAGCGACGCGAGAACGAGGCACCCGCGCCGCAGACCTAGAGAGGGGGCCAAAGCTCTCTCCCGGCCACGTCGCGGTCGAGGGCCGCGGTGAGAGCGTCCAGGTCGGCCGCGAGCCCCGACAGCACCCCCGGCAGCGGGCCGGCCAGGCGCTCCGGGGTCCAGGGCTCGCCGTACGCCACGACCACGGTGGTGAACGGCTTGGGCAGTACCATGTGGTCCCAGGAATCGAGCACCCAGGCCCGCCGGCAGGAGGACGTGATCGGGATGATGGGGACCCGAAGGCGGCGGGCGAGGGACACGATCCCGACCTTCACCCTCCGCCACGGCCCGCGCGGCCCGTCTACCGTGAGCGCGGCGAACGGCGCCTCGCCGGCGCGCACCTTCTCCTCCATCTCGGTGAGCGCCTCCTTCCCCCTGCGCGAGTTGGAGCCGCGGGTGGCGATGAGCCCGAGCTGGTCGACGATGCCGGCCGCGAGGGCCCCGTCGTTGGAGCGGCTGGCCATCGTGACGGACCCGCAGTCGTAGTTGTCCATCATGTTGGGGATCACGCGCCCGTGCCAGAGGGCGAGGACGTACGGCGGCTTCCGCACCTCGTTGTTGCGGTTCTCGACCCGGATCGTCGTGCGCCACAACCTCAGCAACACACCCGCGGTCCTACCGGCCAGATACCAGGAGCGCTCTCCCACAGGGAGATTGTAGCCTCGACCCGCAGCCGGCCGGCAGTGGCCATGGTAGGCTCACCGCGTGCGGAGTTTGAGAGTCTTTCGCCGCGTGCTGCCGTACTACCGGGAACACCTCACCGAGGCCGTCGCGGGGGCCGCCAGCGCCGTGATCGGGGGCCTCTTGACGTTGGTGACACCCGGGATTGTCCGGCGCGTCATCGACACCCTCAACGCCCATGCCCCGATCTCGGCCGTCTACACGTATGCGGCGGCGCTGATCGGCATCGCGGTGGTCTCCGGGCTCTTCATGTTCGCGCAGCGGCAGCTCCTGGTGTCGGTCTCGCGCCACCTCGAACACCGCCTGCGGACCGACCTGTACAACCACCTGCTCCGGTTGCCGCCCGCGTTCTACATGCGCGAGCGGGTCGGGGACCTGCTGACCCGCTCGGTGAGCGACGTGGGCGCGGTCCGCATGGCGGTCGGGCCGGCGCTCATGTACACAATCAACACCTCGACGATCCTGGTCGTCTCCCTCGTGCTGATGGCGCGTATCCACGTGCCCCTGACGCTGCTCTCGCTGGGGGTGCTGCCGCTGGTCGCCGGCGCGACGATGTACTTCGGCACCCGCATCCACACGCGCTGGGGCCAGGCGCAGGAGACGCTCTCGCTCTACACGAACCGCCTGCAGGAGCACCTCGTGGGGCTGCGGGTGCTGCGCGCGTACACCGTCGAGGACGCCCAGGAGCGCGAGATGACCTCGCGCAACCGCGCCTACGTCGCCGCGAGCTCCCGGGTGATCAACCTGTCCGCGTCGTTCCAGCCGATCCTGCAGGCGCTCATCGGGCTCGGCTTTGTGGCCGTCCTGGGTGTCGGCGGCAACGCCGTTCGGCTCGGCACGATCACCCTCGGCCAGTTCGTGGAGTTCAACCTCTACCTGGGGCGCCTCGTCTGGCCGATGATCGCGGTCGGCTGGGTGGCCAACCTCGTCCAACGGGGGTCGGCGTCCATGTCGAGGATCGAGGCGCTCTTCTCCGAGGCGCCGCTGCCGGAGATCGTGGCCGTGGCCGAAACGGCCGAGGCCCGCAAGGGGCCCGCCTCCCTCGAGCTGAAGGACGTCAGCTTCATCTACCCGGGCACCAGGGAGCGCGTGCTCTCCGGGGTCTCACTCTCCGTCCACCCGGGCGAGCGCGTCGCCGTGGTGGGCGGCGTGGGGAGCGGGAAGTCCACCCTCCTCTCCCTGATCCCGCGCCTGCTGGAGCCCACGCCCGGGACCGTGCTGCTCGACGGCTCGGACGTTCGGGCGCTCCCGCTCGGGCGGCTGCGCCATGAGGTCGCGCTGGTGCCGCAGGGCAGCTTCCTCTTCTCCGCTTCGCTGCGGGACAACATTGCGCTCGCCCGCCCGGACGCCACCGACGAGGAGATCCTGAAAGCGGCGCTGGACGCCGGTCTGGAGGAGGACCTGCAGCGCTTCCCCGACGGTCTCGACACGGTGGTCGGGGAGCGCGGGGTCACCCTCTCGGGCGGGCAACGCCAGCGCACCGCGATCGCGCGCGCCCTGCTCACGAACCCCCGCCTCCTGCTCCTCGACGACTGCCTCTCGGCGGTAGACACCAAGACCGAGCGGATCATTCTGGAATCGCTGCCGCAGACCTCCCTGTTGTTCGCGACCCATCGCCTCGCCGCCGCGGAGCTGTGCGACCGGGTGTGCGTGCTGGATCGCGGCGAGGTGCTCGAGATCGGGACGCCGGCCGAGCTCGCCGCGCTCGGCGGCCGGTACGCCAGGCTCCTCGCGCTGCAGAAGCTCGAGCAGCAGGACGCCTGGCCCGCTGCGGCCTCGGCCCGATCCTCGTAGGAGGGCTCCCGGTCCCCCCCTTCCTGGCTGTCCCTCCGTCGGTCGCGAGGAAGTCCACGCCGGCACCTACCGGGCAAAAGACATATGATTCGGGCGTGCAATTCCGCGTGGTGCTCGTGCGGCCCCGCTACCCCGGCAACGTCGGCTCGGCGGTGCGGGTGGCCGCGAACTTCGGTGTCCCCGAGGTGGTGCTGGTGGAGCCGGGTTGCATCCTCGAGGACGACCCCGAATTCTTCCGCATGGCCATGGGAGGGGAGAAGTTGCTCTCGCTGACCGAGGCGCCCACCCTCGCCCAGGCGGTGGCACCGTGCCAGCTTGTGATCGCCACGACCTCGACCCGCCACCGTGACCCGCGCGGGATCCACACCCCGTCGGAGGCCAGGCGAAAGGTGAGCGAGTCGGGTGCCGGGCTCGTCGGCCTTGTGTTCGGCCCCGAGCGCGGCGGCCTTGCCCGCCCGGAGCTGAACGTGGCCCACGTGATCCTCGGCGTCCCGACCAACCCAGCTTTCCCAGTGCTCAACCTCGCCCAGGCGGTGGGGATCGTGCTCGCCTCCCTCGCCCGGGACGACGGCTCGCCTCCCGCACCCGCCGACCCGATGGACCTGCCGGCACCGCACGGGGAGCTGGCGGCGGCGATCGTGCACCTCGAGGAGGTGCTCCTCGCCTCCGGGTACCTGGACCCCCACAACCCCGCCAGGGTCACTGACCAGTTCCGACGCTGGTTCGGGCGGACCGTGCCGACGCGCCGCGAGATCGCGCTCCTGCACGCCCTGGCTGCGCACGTCACCTACCTGATGAACCGGGCGCTCCCCAAGCCATGAGGGTGCGGGGTGGGCTTATTTGTGAAATATTTCACATATAAAGGGGTGCGGCAGGGCCTCAGTTGACGGCCTTCCTGCCCCGGCCGGCCGCGCGTTTGGGGGAACGCGCAGGCCTGGGCTCGGCCAGCAGCGCCTCGCGAGCTTCCCGGCCGGCGACGCGCCGGAAGCGGTCGGCCAACCCCTCGACAGGCCCCGAGCTTTCGTCCAGCTCGATGCGCTCGAGGCGGTGGGCCGGGATGAAGAGCGTGACCGCGCCGATCATCGTCGGCCCGCCGGTCGCGTGCTGGCGCAGCCAGTCCTCGAAGGCCTCGAGCGGGACGGCGCGCAGCGTGGCGCCGATCGGCGTGAGCCCCAGGAGGACGCCCCAGAACTTCTCCCGCGGCCCGCTGCAGTTCACCACGACCACGCTGCCGACCTCCATGCTCGCCTACCTTCCCGGCTGGGACAGCTCGATCAGCACGCCCCCCGCCGACCTCGGGTGGATGAAGCACACGAGCGAACCGTGGGCGCCGGCCTTCGGCTCTGCGGAGAGCAGCTCGAAGCCGAGCGAGGCGAGTTCCGCCATCGTCGCCCGGATGTCCTCCACCTTGAAGCAGATGTGGTGGAGCCCCTCGCCTCTCCTCTCGATGAACCTCGCCACGGGCGACTCGCGGTCCGTCGGCTCCAGCAACTCGACCCGCGTCTCTCCGAGCGGGAGGAAGGCGACCCTGACCCTTTCGCCGGGCACGACCTCCTCACCGGACGACTCAAGCCCGAGGGCGCGGTAGAGCGACAGCCTCTCCTCGATCGAGCGCACCGCGATTCCGATGTGGTCGACGTCCCTGATCACCTGTCCCCCCCGCAGAAGTCGTCGAGGAGGCGCCGGGCGGCGGTGTAGGGATCCACGGCGCCGTCTCCGACCTCGGCCAGCAGCGCGGCGAACGCAATTTCGCCTGCGGCCCGGATGCGCTCGTGCACCATCGCCGAGAGCAGGCGCTCGACGCGCCGGCGCGCGCGGCGCCGGCGCACTTGCGCCCGCCGGCCGTCGCCGTTCAGATACGTCTGATGCCTCGCGATCGCCGCCGCCAGCTGCTCGACTCCCTCCCCGGTCGTGGCGACGGTCGGGATCACCGGTGGCTTCCAACCCCCGGGAGGAGCCAGCGCCAGCATCCCCTCGATCGCGGCCACCTGGGCTTCCGCGCCCGGCTGGTCGGCCTTGTTGACCGCGAAGGCGTCGCCGATCTCCATGAGGCCCGCCTTGGCGGCCTGCACGTCGTCGCCGAGGCCGGCCGCCGCGACCACCACGACCGTCTCCACCTCGCCAGCCACGTCCACCTCGTCCTGTCCGACCCCCACGGTCTCCAGGAGGAGCCAGTCGAACCCGGCCGCGTCCAGCACGTCGAGGGCGTCCGAGGCTGCCACGGCCAGGCCACCGAGGGCGCCCCGCGTGGCCATCGAGCGCACGAAACCTCCCGCGGCCAGGAACTCGGGCATCCGGACGCGGTCCCCCAGGAGCGCCCCGCCGGTAAACGGGCTCGAGGGGTCCACCGCCAGCACCGCCACGCGCGAGCCGTGGCGCAGCAGGGAGAGGCCCAGGTCTTGCACCAGGGTGCTCTTGCCGACGCCCGGCGCCCCTGTGACGCCCACCGTGCGGGCCTGGCCGAGGCGCCCGCGCAACGCGGTGAGCAGCTCCTCCGCCCCCGGCCCCCCCCGCTCCGCGACGCTCAGCGCCCTGGCGACGGCGCGGGGGTCGCCCGCCAGCACCTCGGCCACGGCGACCATGCGGCGAGCTTACCCTCCGAGCAGCTCACGGGCAATGACGAGCCGCTGGATCTCGCTGGTGCCCTCGCCGATCGTGCAGAGCTTGGAGTCGCGCCAGTACTTCTCCACCGGGTAGTCCTTGATGTAGCCGTACCCGCCGTGGATCTGGACCGCCTCCTCGCACACCCTCACCGCGACCTCGGAGGTGTAGAGCTTGGCCTGGGAGGACACCAGGGTGACCTTCTCGCCGGCGTCCTTCGCCTCAGCCGCGCTCTCGGTGAGCAGCCGCGCCGCGGCCACGGTCGTCGCCATGTCGGCGAGTTTGATGCGGATCGCCTGGAAGTCGGCGATCGGGCGGTTGAACTGGCGCCTCTGCTTGGCGTACGCAACCGCGGCGTCGAGCGCGCCCTGTGCGATCCCGAGGCCGAGGGCGGCGATCGAGATGCGCCCGCCGTCGAGCACCTGCATCGCCTGCAGGAACCCCTCACCCTCGTTCCCGAGGAGCGCGTCCCCCCCCAGGTGGCACTCCTCCAGGATCAGCGAGGCGGTGTCGGAGGTGCGCATGCCGAGCTTGTCCTCCTTCTTGCCCACCGCCACGCCCGGGGCATCGAGCGGCACGATGAACGCCGAGATCCCGTGGTGCTCCTTCCCGGGTGCGGTGCGGGCCATGATCACCCCCACCCCGCCGACCGACGCGTTGGTGATGAAGTTCTTGCTCCCGGAGAGCACCCAGCCGCCGCCCTCGCGCTTCGCGAACGTCTTGGTCCCCCCGGCGTCCGACCCGGCCTCGGGCTCGGTCAGCCCCCAGGCGCCCAGGATCTCACCCGACGCCAGGCGCGGCACCCAGCGCCGCTTCTGTTCTTCGCTCCCGAAGAGGAAGATGTGGTTCGTGCACAGCGAGTTGTGGGCGGCGACGGTGAGCCCGACGCCGGCCTCCACCGCCGCGAGCTCCTCGACGATCGCGACATACTCGCGGTAGGAGAGCCCCGCGCCGCCGAACTCCTCCGGGACCAGCACGCCCAGGAAACCGAGCTCGCCGAGCTTCCGGCAGACCTCCCTGGGGAAGAACGAGCGCTCGTCCCACTCGCGGGCGTGGGGCGCAATCTCCGAGCGGGCAAAGTTCCTGGCGAGCTCGCGCACCTCATCCGCGTTTCCCGTGCCTGGGTTCATGGCCTCCCCCCTTCAGCGCGAACGACCTCCACGCCAGTGTAGTAGGTCTCGAGGATCTCCTGGTAGGTCGCCCCGCCGCGCGCCAGGCCGTACGCCCCGTTCTGGCACATACCCACGCCGTGGCCCCACCCGCGACCGAGGAAGCGTACGGTGGGCTGGGAGGGGGGTCCGGAGCGCATCGCGACGAAGAGAGCGTCCGGAAGGTCCAGGGCGCGGCGAAAAGCCATGCCGGGGAATTCCTTCGCCCCGTTGCTCCCCGTGACGGAGACGGCGAGCGCCCGCCCGGAGACCCCCCGGCGGGTCACCCGGACCTCACGGACCCCGGGGACGCCGAGGCGCCTGGCGATCTCCTCCAGCGGGACCTCTCTCACCCACCACGTCCACGACGACCCCGCGTCCGCCTCGTCGAGGGGCTCGACCTCGAGGAGCGGGCAGCTCTCACCCGCGCACCAGAGGGTGCCGGAGGAGCCGGAGGGGAACGAGGGCGAGGCCCGCCGCCACCTCTCGCCGCGCCGCTCCAGCACCGCCTCGCGGCCGGTCAGGTCGTGCGGGTTTTCGCCGGCGTCGCTCACGAGGCGCACGCCCTGCGGACCGGGGACCAGACGGCCGCTCACGGCCTGTACCTTCCCGGCGAGCTGTCCGAGGCGAACGACGAGGGCCAGCTCCCAAGCGGAGCGCGAGCCGGACCTCGGCGGGGGCGGCAGCGGCACCCTGAACGTGCGCAGCACCTCGAGGGTGGTCTCGTCGCTCCCCTGGACCGCGGTCACGTCGAGCGCTTCCGCGACACCATCCAGTCCGAACGCCTTCACCAGCCCCGTGGCCCC
>Ga0316628_100001423_pt1 | contig 16900 bp, 7 predicted proteins | sample OWC_Aug_M2_C1_D5_FD_207648 | JGI IMG/M metagenome (GOLD analysis project Ga0316628, IMG submission 207648) | Wetland soil microbial communities from Old Woman Creek delta, Ohio, United States - OWC_Aug_M2_C1_D5_C | ecosystem: Environmental > Terrestrial > Soil > Wetlands | place: USA: Ohio... | reverse complement strand
CACCTGCTGCGGCGCGTCTACGACGGTGCGGTCGCGGGATGGGTCTTCGACCAGGCCGACCGCATCGTCGCGGTGAGCAGGGCCGAGCTCGGCTCGATGCGCCACCACATCCGTGACATGGGCAAGGCGCGCGTCATCCCCAGCGGCATCGACCCCGCGCGGTTCGCCGGCTCTGCCCCGGACGGCCGGGAGTTCCTCGAGCGCGGCGGCATCGGCGGCCCCGTGCTCCTCTACGTGGGCCGGCTGGCCCAGAACAAGCACATGGAGCTCGTGATAGGCCTCATGCCCGAGCTCCTCGAGCAGGTGCCGGACCTCACGCTCGTCATCGCGGGACCAGACGACGGCGCGGGGGCGGCCTGGAAGCGCCAGGCCGCCGACCTCGGGCTCGGCGACCGCGTCCGTTTCGAGGGCTACTTGGCCGAGCGCGACCTGCTGGGCGCCTACGCGGCCGCGGACGCGCTCGTCCTCCCCTCGGACTGGGAGGCGTTCGGCCTCGTGCTGCTGGAGGCGATGGCGTGCCGGACGCCGTGCGTCGTGGCCGACCGCGGCGGCGCGCCAGAGGTCGTCGAGGACGGCCGCACTGGCATCGTCGCCCGCTACGGCGACCCCGCGGCCTGGAGGGAGGCGATCCTGCGCCTCCTCGGGGACGACCGCCTCCGAAGGGAGATGGGCGAGCGCGGGCGCGAGGTCGCGCTCACGCGGTACTCGTGGAGCGCGGTCACGGACGGGGTCGAGGCCCTCTTCAAGGAGCTGGTCGACGGCGGCGGCACGACCGCGGGGGGAAAGGGGGGGGTGAGGGGGGCATGAGGGTGCTCACCGCCGCCATCAGGTACCCCCCGTCGCCAGGCGGGGCCGAGACCCACGCCCACGAGGTCGCGAAGGAGCTCGCGCGGAGGGGCCACGAGGTCGACGTGTACGCGTCTGACCTCATGAGGGAGCACCCCATCGAGCGCATCGACGGCCCCCGAGATGCGGTCATGGACGGCGTGCGGGTCCACCGCAGGCGCGCCCACCGGCTCGGCAAGGGCATCGAGTACTTCATCATGCCGGGCGAGCTCGCCATGCTAGGCCGCGAGGCCGACGTGGTGCACTCCCACTCGTTCGGCTACTTCCACACCAACCTGCTCGCGGTGCGCAGGAGGCTGCGGGACACGCCGCTCGTCATCACGCCCCACTACCACCCCCCCGGCACCATGGAGGGGGGCCACGCGCGCCGGGCCATGAGGCGGCTCTACGACTCGGAGGTCGCGGGCTGGGTCTTCGACCAGGCCGACGCCATCATCGCGGTGAGCCGGGCCGAGCTGGGGTCGATGGCGCACCACATCCGCGACCTCGACAAGGTGCGCGTCATCCCCAACGGCATAGACCCTGGCAGGTTCGCCGAGCTGCCCTCCGCGGAGGACTTCCTGGCCCCGAGGGGCATCGCGGGGCCCCTGCTCCTGTACGTGGGCAGGATGGCGCAGAACAAGCGCATGGAGCTCGTCATCGGGGCGATGCCAGCGTTGCTCGAGGTCGTCCCTGACCTCACGCTGGTGATCGCCGGCCCGGACGATGGCGTGGGCGCTTCATGGGCGCGGCAGGCCACCGACCTCGGGCTGGGCAACCATGTGAGGTTCGAGGGGTTCCTGGGCGAGCGCGACCTGCTGGCAGCGTACACGGCCGCGGACGTGCTCGTGCTCCCCTCCGAGTGGGAGGCGTTCGGCATCGTGCTGCTGGAGGCGATGGCGTGCCGGACCCCGTGCGTCGTGTCCGACCGGGGGGGGGCTCGCGAGGTCATCGAGGACGGCGTCACCGGCATGGTCGCACCCTTCGGGGACCGCGCGGCATGGGAGTCAGCGCTGCTCCGGCTGCTACAGGACGACCGCTCGAGGCGGGCGATGGGCGAGCGAGGGCGCGAGGTCGCGCTCGCGGACTACAGCTGGGCGTCCATAGTGGATCGCATCGAATCGCTCTACCGCGAGCTCACCGGCGCAGGGCCCGCCGACGGGGCCAGGTGAGCGGTCCCGCGGGCGAGCGCAAGATATATGATTAAAGAGCGCGCTCAACCGACCCGCCATCCCTCACCGCGCAAGGCCACGGAAGGGCGGGCGGGCGGGATGGCGAGGACGTGGTCTCGTGGTCGAGGTCGTTTGGTGCGTGCCCAACTTCAGCGAGGGCAGGCGGCAGGAAGTGATAGAGGCAATCGTCGGCGAGATCAAGGCGGTGGAGGGCACCCGGTTCCTCGACGCCGACCCCGACGCCGACCACAACCGCGTCGTCGTGTCCTTCGTGGGCACGCGCGAGGCCGTGGCGGAGGCCGCCTTCAGGGCGGCGGCGAGGGCCACCACGCTCATCGACCTCAACGCCCACAAGGGCGAGCACCCCCGCATGGGCGCCACCGACGTCGTGCCCTTCGTGCCCGTCTCGGGCGTGACCATGGAGCAGTGCGTGGAGCTCTCGAGGCTGGTGGGCAGGCGCATCGGCGAGGAGCTCAAGATACCCGTCTACCTCTACGAGAGGTCGGCCACGCGGCCCGAGAGGGAGAACCTCGCCGACATCCGCAAGGGGGAGTTCGAGGGCCTGCGGGACCGCATCGGCTCCGACCCCGCGATGGCGCCAGACTTCGGCCCCGCGCGCATCCACCCGACCGCGGGCGCGGTCGCGGTGGGCGCGCGCCCGCCACTGGTGGCATTCAACGTGAACCTCGGGACCGCGAACATCAAGGTCGCGAAGGACATCGCCAGGGCCGTGCGGCACCAGACCGGCGGGTTCCGGTACGTCAAGGCCCTCGGCTTCGAGATCAAGGAGAGGGGCATCGTCCAGGTCTCGATGAACCTGGTGGACTACACGAAGAGCCCCGTGTTCAGGGTCTTCGAGGCCGTCAGGAGGGAGGCCGCGAGGTACGGGGTGCCAGTGCTGGGCAGCGAGGTCGTGGGCATGGTCCCCCTCGAGGCGCTCGTCGACGTGGCGGAGTGGTACCTGCAGCTCGAGGCCTTCGACAAGGACGGCCAGGTGCTCGAGCGCCGCATCTGGGGGTGAGCAGGGTGGCGCTCCACAGGCTCCCCGTCGAGGGGTTCGTGTCAGAGCTCGCCTCGGACTCGCCCTCCCCGGGGGGGGGGAGCGCCTCCGCGGCCGTGGGCGCCATTGGCGCGGCCCTGCTCGAGATGGTGTGCAACCTCACCGTCGGAAAGGAGAAGTACAGGGCGGTCGAGGAGGAGCTCAGGGCACGGTCGGGGGACCTTGAGCGCGAGCGGGTCTCGCTGCTCGGCCTTGTGGACAGGGACGCCGAGGCCTACGCCTCCGTGTCGAGGGCGCTTGTGCTCCCCAAGGGCAGCGACGCGGAGAAGGAGGTCAGGAGGCTCGCCCTCCAGGCGGCGCTCCGGACCGCGACGGAGGTCCCGCTCGAGGTGGCAAGGGCGTGCGGGCGCGCGCTCGACATGGCCGAGGGCGTCGCCCAGAAGGGCAACCCCAACGCGGTCTCGGACGCCGCCTGCGGCGCCCGGTTCCTGCACGCCGCGCTCATGGGCGCGCTCTACAACGTCGAGATCAACCTCACGTCCATCAAGGACGCGTCCTACGTCCGGATGAGGTCCGACGAGGCCAGGTCGCTGCGCGAGCGCGCGGAGGCCGCCCTCGCCTCGGCCCTCCAGCAGGTGGACGCGAAGCTGCATGGCGGCCCGTAGGCGCCTCGCCATCGCATCTCGCGTTCCTCGGAGGCCGCGGCGGGGCCCCGGGCCTACTCCTACTTCCTCCGGACGCGGGCCAGGGCCGCGATGGCCACCACCACCAGCATCGCCAGCATCACGATGGACGCCGACGGGCCGGGGATCTGCTTCTCGGCCTGGACCGACTTGGACGCCGTGAGCACGTTGTTGTCCAGGGTGACCTCGGGCACGTCGTTGCTGATGGTGAACGTCAGCGTGTGCCTGCCGCCCGTGGGGACCCACGTGAAGGAGGCCGTCGCGTTGAAATCCTCCTTTATGGTCGTTATGAACTCGCGGCCCACCTCGCGGTTGCCGTCCTTGAGCATCACGACCACGTTCTCCGCCGCGAAGCTGCCGTCATTCTGGATGCGGACGGTGATGACGCACGTGACCAGCGCCTTGGGCTTGGTGGGGGTGTACTGGACCGACTGGATCTTGAGGTCCGGCAGCTTGACGTCGAGCACGAGCTTGACGTCGTCATTGATGGCCCCGGACGACGTCGCCCTGGCGAAGAACTCGATGGGCGCGGTCGTGGCCGTGCCCTGGGGCACGTGGAGCCGCAGCTCGATGTCCTTCTTCTCGCCGGCCTGGAGGGTCACATCTGTGAGCTCGCTGCCCGCGAAGTCGTAGAAGGCCGCGACCCAGTTCGAGGCGGGCAGGTTCCCCACCTGCAGCGAGAAGACGTCCTCGCCGTTGCCCTGGTTCTTGATCGAGAGGCGGTAGTTCACGATGCCCATGGGAGGGCCCTCTGTGCGGTACACGCTCGAGGTCAGGTCGACCCCGTAGTACTGGGCGACCTTGGTGACCAGGGGCACGTCGTACTCGGTGCCGGCGTCGTCGAGCAGCACCGCGACCGGCACGGCCCTGCCCGCCAGGGCATCGTAGGGCGTCTTCACGATCGCGGAGACGATTTTCGTCTCCTTCGGCAGGAGGACGATGTTGCGGACCTCGACCTTCTGGAGCTCGTAGGTCACGAACCAGCCAACGGGGACCTGGGAGGCGCCCAGGTCGACGTTCTCGTTGCCGTTGCCGTTGTTGGTCACCTCCAAGAGGAAGGTCGCCTGGGTGCCGGGCGAGACGCTCAGCTCGGCCGGGTCCACGCTCTGCGCGAGCCCGTAGATGCGGTTGACGAGCGCGCTCACCTCGACGTCGCCACGGCTCGAGAAGTCTGCCGAGACCGCGTGCACGCCAACGACCTGCCGGGAGCCCGCGAGGGCGTTCGGCGGGGCCGTGACGGAGAGCTTGATGACCTGCTGCTCGCCTCCTGCGAGGAACACGGTCTCGTGGTCGAGCACCGCGCCCCAGCCGGTGCGGGGGTCGGAGCTGGAGACGTAGATGGACACCTTGCCCTGCATGTTGCCGACGTTGCGGACCGTGATGAGGAAGTCCACCGAGGCGCCGGGATCGACCCACTTGTTGGGGACGAGCGTGTCGAGCTCGAGCCTGAACGTGGGGTTGATGAGGGCGAGCAGCTTCTTGCCGTCCCAGACCGAGGCGTCCGAATTGCTAACCACCCGGATGTAGATCGTGCCATTCTCGTTGGCCTTGGCCTCGGCGGGTGCCGTCACCTTCACCGTGAAGTTGGTGGCCTGGTCGACGTTCAGCTCGACGATGCTCTTGTCGATCTTGACTTCCCAGCCCATGTTCTCGGGGATGAGGGTGTAGCCGATTTTGTACGAGTCCTTGACGTCGCCTATGTTGGCGACGTTGAGATTGAAGTACACGGTGCCGCCGGAATCTATGAGCTTGGTGGGCTTGGCGCACACCACGGAGACGTCCTTCTCGACGATGATGAAGGAGATCCACTGCAGCGTCTCGTTCTCGAACTTCGAGGAGAGCGACTGCGCGTTGATGGAGACGTTGATCTTGTCGCCCGCGTTCGCCGCCGCCGGCGCGGTCATGGTCAAGTTCAGGTAGGCCTTCGAGTTGCCCATCACGCGGCGGAACTCGGTGTTGTCCAGGAAGAACTTCCAGCCCGCGTTCAGGGCCCAGGCGTCGTAGGTTAGGGTGGCGCGGTAGTCGTCCGGCAGACCGCCCTGGTTCATGAGGTACATGTGCAGCGTCTTGGTCTCGTTGGGGTGGAAGAAGTACATCGCGGGCAGCTCGGCGATGTTCACGACGCCGAGCTCCAGCTTGAAGTTGAACATGAACTTGTAGTAGATCTCCCAGTTGCCGTCGCGCATGTCGCCCCAGGCCACGTGCACGTTGTCGTCGGGATCGACGCCGACACGCGGGTACTTCGACTCGGCGGCGTTGCGGCTGAGGCGGTAGTTCTCGGGGGTCTCGCCGTACTTGCCCAGCTCCATCCTGGCGTAGTAGATCTCGCTGTTGCCGTCGCGGCTGTCGTGCCAGACGATGTAGGCAGTGTTCTCCTCGTGGCATGCGGCGATGCGGGGCGGGCCCGGGGAGGCGCCGTTCTTTGAGATGACGACGTCGCGGTTGAGGAAGGTGCCGTTGTTGTCCAAGCGGGAGTAGTAGATCGTGCCCGAGTCCTCCCACACGCAGTGGACGCAGCCGTCGGGGGTGACGGCGAGGTCGACGAGCTTGTACGATCCCGTCGTCATTATGTTGACGGACGAGCCGCGGGCGACCCCGTTCTGGTCGACCTTCCTCCACCAGGCGCCGTTAGCCGAGCCCAGGCCGAAGTGGATGTAGGCGTTGGTGTCGGAGGTGAGCGTGTTGTGCTCGCAGTGCGACGAGACGTCACCGGAGATGGCCACCTCGTTGACGAGGCACTTCTGGCTCTGGTCGTACTTGTCGTAGACGATGTCCTCGCACTGGTACTCGTAGTCCTCGTGGCCGATGTGGACGTAGTTGTTGATGGGGTCGACCGTGACCGCGGGGACGTGGGAGGCGGTGGTGTCCTGGTTCCCGACGTTGATGACGCCCGAGATGGCGTTGGCCTCTGCGTCGTACTTCTGGTAGTACACGTTCTGCCATCCGTCGTCCCAGACGACGTGGATGTTCTGGTCGTTGTCGATGGCGACCGTGGGGCCGAGGGGGTACATGTCGGGGCTGCCGTAGCCCGTGACGACGTGGGAGGTGATGAACGTCTCCTTCGAGAGTGGCTGGCCCGTCCTGTCATAGGTCCTGGTCCAGTAGCCGGCCCTCTGCCACACGATGTGCGAGTTGTGGAACTGGTCGCACGTCACCTGCGGCATGGTGTCGTCAGCGGCGTTGCGGGTGATGCGGATGTCCTTCGTCCAAGTGTAGCCGCCGATCTGTTCGGTATCGATGTCGGCGGCCCGCCCATCGTCCGCCGCGGCGGTCGCGCGGGGCGCGAAGGCGGAGACCAACATCAGCAACGTAAGCACCAGAGCGAGCTTCCTCTTCATCGGCCCATCACCAACCCTATGGTACGTCCAGTTTAATGCCAGGACCGTATATATACGTATTGGTATGAGTTTTTAGACGTTGGCTGGCACATTGGTCGGCATCCCATGGGGACGCGCTCGTCCCGACCCCGGATAGAGCCGGTCCGTCCCGTCCGGCACCGCCCCGCCGCGCGGGGGCCAATGCTTATCTCGGCGCGCGGCCTTGAGTTCCATAGGACAGGCGGTGACAGGCGGAGGGGAACGTCATGGCGATCCAGAGGTCGGCGCGCGGGGGAAGGTCCAAGTCGGAGCGGCTGGAGCGGGCGGCGCGGGTGGCGGTGCGCGACTGCCTCGGCGTGGGGGAGGGCGAGCGCGTGCTGATCGTGACGAACCCCCCCGAGGACGTGGCGACCATCTCCGACGCGCTCTACCGGCAGGTCGAGGGCGCGGGTGGCAGGCCCGTGCTCCTCGTACAGCCGGTCAAGGGGCAGCTCGACCTCGCCGACCCCGCGGTGATCGCGGCGCTCCGGTCCGGGCCGGATGTCGTGCTCTCCATCTCGACGGAGAAGCTCGGTAAGGACCGCGAGGCGCTCAAGCGACCGATCGTCGGCACGCGTGGCAGGGACCGGAGGAGGAGGCGCTACGACCACGTGTTCGAGTACCTGCTCTCCGAGAGGCGCATCAGGTCGTTCTGGTCCCCCGGTGTGACGCGCGACATGTTCGAGCGCACCGTCCCCATCGACTACCCGGAGCTCCAGTCGAGGTGCGCCGCGCTCGCGTCGGTCCTCACGGCCGCCGCCGAGGTGCGCATCACGACCCCCGCGGGCACCGACCTCGTCATAGGGCTGAGGGGCAGGAGGTGTCGCAGGGACGACGGTGACTTCACGCGCCCTGGCGCGGGCGGCAACATCCCATGCGGCGAGGTGTTCATCTCCCCCGAGCTGGGGACCGCACGAGGCCAGCTCGTGTTCGATGGCTCCATCTCCTCGGACGAGGGTGCCATAGTCATCGGCACCCCCATCGCGTGCGAGGTCGAGGGAGGGTTCGTCAAGGGCGTGTCGGGCGCATCCGAGTCGCGGAGGCTTCGAGCGACGCTGGAGCGTTCGGAGGAGAGGGCGCTCCGGATGGGCCGCTCGGGGGATGTCCCCCCGGCCCGCGCGCGGCTGCTGGCCCGGAACGCATGGGGCCTTGGCGAGCTCGGCATCGGGCTCAACCCCGCAGCCAGGATCGTCGGCAACATGCTCGAGGACGAGAAGGCCTTCCGCACCTGCCACGTGGCCATCGGCGCGAACTATGACGACGACGCGCCCGCGCTCACGCACCTGGATGGCCTGATGAGGGAACCCACCATCGTCGCCGTGGGGAGGACGGGCAGGACCAACACGCTGCTGCAGGACGGCAGATTGGCCTGAGCCGCTGGATGAGGGACGTGCCAGAGGCGTCCGTGATATTGCCAGGCTATCCCCAAAAATTAGAATCGGGCACGAAATGTTATATATCTTTGGTCCCAGTCAGAGCGTAAGGTGGGACTTTAAACCATAGCGTTTTATGGTTATAAGGTCCCCGCCCTACCGGACCTAGGCCCAGCATCCGTACCGTCATTAGGAGGGATTCAACAGTGGGAGAACTGGGAGTGCTTGTGCGCCGCGCGCGTCGCGCGGCTGTCCTTGCGACCGTCATCTTGGCCGTCCTAGCAGCCCTTCTCGCGGGGGCCGCGACCGCCAACGCGACCGGTGACGGCAGCACACGATCGGTCGTGGCATACGGGCCCGACCTCGCCGTGAGCGCTGGAGACGTCACGCTCTCGAAGTCCGTGATCCTGGCGGATGTGCCCTTCAACCTGACCGCGAAGGTGTACAACCTCGGCGACGTCGACGCGGCCTGGGTGCCGGTCGACTTCCTCGTCGACGGGGCGGTCGCCGGCAGCAAGGAGATCACGACCGTCGTGAAGGACGGGTACGCCTCCGTCACGCAGAACTTCACGCTGGCCAAGGGCGTCCACCAGGTGTCGATCGTCGTGGACGCGGCCGACGTCATCGACGAGCGGCGCGAGGACAACAACGGCGCGACCGTGACCCTCCAGGTCCTCGGGCTGCCCGACATCGTCATCAGCGCCTCCGACGTCACCCTCTCGGACCCCCACCCGATGGAGGGTGCCGTCGTGACCATCGACACCCTCGTGCGGAACGAGGGCGAGACGCAGGCCACCGTGGTCGTCGTCCAGTTCTGGGACGGCGACGTGGGCTCGGGCGCGCTCATCGCCAACAGCACCACCAGCATCCCCTCCGGCGGGTCGGTGCACGTCTCCGCGCCCTGGGACACGCGCGCCATGGGCGGCACGCACTACATCACCGTCGCGGCCACCACCGTGCTGCCTGGCGAGCAGAACCCCGCCGACAACGCAGCGAGCATCAACGTGCTCGTCTTCACCCAGTGGGACATGGTCATCGACGCCACCACCGGCGACGTCGACATCGACCAGACCTGGACACAGGACGGGTTCGTGACCGTCCGCAACGGTCACATGCTCACCATCACGGGCGTCGAGTTCGTCTTCCTCCAGGACTACGCCTACCAGTTCGCGCTGTTCGTCGAGGACGGCGCGACGCTCGAGCTGGTATCGGCGCGGGTGGGCTCCGACCTTCCCCTGCTCGTGGTGCTCGAGGGCTCCGCCCAGCTGCGGATGCGCGAGGGCTCGCTCCTCGAGGCCAAGGTCGAGCTGCGGGGCGTGGCGTCCATCGACATCGAGGACTCCGCCCAGACCGGCGGCATCGCGGGCGGTGCGACGTCGGTGCGGCTGCACAACGCCTCCGTATCAGGCATGGTCAGCCTCGAGGGGTGCGCCCTCGACGCCGACCAGGCCGAGCTCGAGACGGAGGGGCCCCTGGCCCTCGCGGGGGGCAGGGCCGTGCTGCGCGACTGCGCCTTCACGGGCGGGGCCGAGCCGAGCTTGGACCTCACGATGGGCGCGGACGTCGAGCTGCGGAACGTGACGTGCGGCAACGTCAGCACCGACGCCTCCTCGAAGGCGCTCGTCTACCGCCGCATCGACATCCTCACGGTCGATGAATCGACCCTGGTCATCCCCGGGGCCAAGCTCAGGATCGAACACTTCATCAACGGGACCGAGGTCGCCGTCAGCGTCGGGGACGCGGACGGGTGGGTGCAGGTCGAGGTCGTCTCCGATGTCATCGTGGGCGGCCAGTCGCACTTCATAGGCAACTACAGGGTCGTAGCGAGCTTCTCCACGGTGCAATCGTCGACGCCCCTGCTGCTCGAGCCGTTCCCCTCGATGGACGAGAGGTCCAACAACCCGTCCATGACCGTCGTCCTGCCCCCGGTCCCGCCGAGGGACCTGGTGGGCACGACCGAGGGCGACATGGTCCTCGAGGCCGGGGCCGACCCGCTCACCCTCGTGGCGGACTTCATCCAGGACGGCAATATCGTCGTCCGGGGCGCTCTCACGGTGTCCTCGTCCGAGCTCAGCGTGCTCCAGGACCGGGACCACCAGTTCTACGTGCTCGTCGAGGGCTCGGGACGCCTGACCCTTGAGGGCGGCACGCTCACCTCCGAGCACCCCATCAACATCTACCTCTACGACGACGCCCAGCTAGTGCTGGGCCCAGGCTCCTCTATCAGCGTCAACGCCATCGTCGCGCAGGACAGGGCCTCCGTCATCGCCTCGGGCTCGTCGATATCGGCCCGCCTCCTGCTGAGGGGCGGGTCGGTGCAGTTCCAGGGCGGTTGTGACATCCAGTCCGACCGCATCGTGATAGTGGCCCCCACCCTGAAGGTCGTCGGCGGTCGCGTGGCAGCCCAGAGCGTGCGCCTGGACGCGCCCTCGCTAGTATGGGAGGCCGTGGCCCTGATCGCGGAGGAGCTCGAGCTGAGCTCGACGCTCGCCAACGTCACGGACAGCCACATCGACGTGCCGGTCGTGCGCATCGCCGCGACCATCCTGACGTTCTCGGGCACGACCCTTGCGACGGAGGAGCCGGTCCACCTCAACGTCTCGACGTTCTATGCCGACACGTCGTCGCTGAACTGGCCGATGGACGAGCTGCCCGAGTCCGCGAAGGTCTACCTATATGACGCGGAGATCCCGCGCCCGTTCTCGCTCTCGAACTCGACGGTCTACGTCTACTGGTACCTGACCGTCCGCGTCCGCGACGTGCTGGGCAACCTCATCGGTGGCTCGGCCGTCGAGGTCAGCTACACCCGCAACGGAACCGTCGCCGCGGAGGGCATAACCAACGACGACGGCACCGTCCGAATACCGCTGCTGGGCTCGCTCGTCGGTAGGGACGGCGAGATGTTCGTCGGTAACTACAAGGTCGTCGTGACGAACCCCAAGGACACGAACGACCAGATCGTCAGCTACGTAGGGCTGGACATCGGCAAGTCCCTCGAGGTGGGCTTCCCCGAGACCCTCCTGCCCCCGACGGGCCTCGAGGTCGAGGCCTCCGTCGCCAACACGACCATCGTGGCGGGCGCCAACTTCACCGTCCGCGGCTCCGCGGTGGCCACGTACCCGGTCGGCCGCCGCCCGGTCAGCGAGGGCACGGTCACTATCAAGCTCCTCAGCAACGCCACGCCCATATGGCAGAACTCGACGCAGCTCGACGGGGACGGCAACTTCGCCTTCATCGTGAAAGCGCCCGAGAGGGCCGGCGCCTACACGATCGAGGTGCAGGTCGCGGGCTCGGGTGCCTTCGCGGGCACCGAGGGTCGCGCGCACGTCATCGCCATCGACATCGTCGAGCCCGCGCCGACACGGATCGTGGTCGTGCTCGAGGTCTCGCTCATCAACCCGTTCTACCTCGGGGATCCCGTCGTCGTCCGGGGCACGGTACGGTACAACAACGCGCAAGGCCGCCCCGTCCCCGGGGCCCGCGTGTTCGTCAGGGACACCCCGACGATGAACACCCGCCAGCAGGTCGCTGACGGGGTGGGCGCGTTCGAGCTCATCTATGAGAGCCCCGTCAACGTCGGGCAGTGGGACTACATCGTGCACGCCAAGGACGAGAAGGCCGGGTTCCAGTCGGACCAGGTGAAGCTCACCCTCATGGCCTTCAAGCCACCGAAGGCGAAGGAGGAGGGCATCAACAAGGTCCTTCTCACGGTGGTCATCGGGATAGTCGTCGCCCTGCTCGTGATAGGCGCGATACTCGGCCAGATGCTGGTCAGCAGCAGGGGCAAGATGGTCGAGTGCGGCGAGTGCGGCACGATCGTGCCCGAGACGGCCAAGGTGTGCCCCAAGTGCGGGACGGAGTTCGAGACCGACGTGGCCAAGTGCAGCGAGTGCGGCTCCTGGATCAAGGCCGAGTCCCCCGAGTGCCCCTACTGCGGCACAAAGTTCCGCAACCTCAAGGGCGAGGAGGACGAGGGGGAGGGGCCGGGCGAGGAGGGCGGCAAGGGCGGCGGCGAGGGCGGCGAGGCCGCGCCAGCCGCGCCCGAGGGCGCCGCGGCCCCGGAGGGGGCCGTCGAGGGCGCCGCCGCGACCGAGGGCGCCCCCGAGGGCGCAGCGGCCGACGCCTCGGCCCTCGCGGGCCCCGCCAAGCGCGCCCCTGAGGGCATCGCTGGAACCCCACGCCCGGTGGTGGCGAAGAAGGCCGTCGTGCCCGCGGGGGAGACGGTCACGAGGTCCCCGGCGGAGGGCGAGCAGCGCCCCCGCGTGAGGAAGATCTCCAAGCCCCCGGCGCAGCCGGGCAACGGTGGGGAGGGCGAGGGGGGACAGTAGATGAGCGAGGGCGCCAGCGCACTGAACCGGTCGATCGTCATTGCGGGGTGGGCCATCGTGGCCCTCGCCGCGGTGCTCCTCATGGCCATGCTGGCATACATGGCCACGGCCGCTCCCGACCTCTACGTCGGCTCGGGGGACATAGCCCCCGCCGTCGAGAGGCCCACGCAGGGGACGACGGCGACCGTCAACGTGACGGTCCACAACGGCGGCGATGCGAACGCGACAGGGGTCTACGTGCTCCTCTACGACAGCACGGCGTCGAAGGACGTGGGGAATCTCGGCCCGTACAACTGCACCAAGGGCGGAACGGTGAGGGCCTCGTTCGAATGGGACCTGACGGGCGCCTCGGCGGGCGACCACACGCTGACGGCGACGGTCGACCCTGACGACGTCATCTCAGAGTCCGATGAGACGGACAACTCGGCGACCAAGGTCGTGAACGTAAACAAGCCCCCGACCGCGTCCGCGACCGCGGACAGCTACTCGGTGCTCTCCCTGGTCACGATCACTTTCAACGGCAGCGGGTCGAGCGACCCCGACGGGCAGATCACCAACTTCCTCTGGTTCTTCGGTGACGGTGGCACCGCCAATGGCGATGAGGTCTACCACTCGTTTGACGATGGCGCCCCGACCCCGGGGCGGCAGTACAACATCACCTTGGTCGTCACCGACGACGACGGCGGCACGGCATCGAGCACCCTCTCGGTGCGCATCCTCAACCGCGCGCCCGACGCCGTCACGCAGGGCGCGACGGTCAACACGAAGACCGCCCTCACACTCTCGGGCGTGAAGTCGAGCGACCCTGATGGCAACATCGCCAAGTGGACTTGGCTGCTCCACAACGGCACGGTGCTCTCGGGCTCGACCGTCACCGTGTCCTACGACAACGATGGCACGTACGGCGTCAAGCTCACCGTGACGGACGACGACGGCGCGACGGACTCCGTCTCCGTCACGGTGTTCGTGGAGAACCAGGTGCCCCGGGCCGAGGCGAAGGCCAACCGCACCCTCGCGGGAAGGGGCGATACGATAAGGTTCGATGGCAGCGCGTCGAGCGACGTCGACGGCATCATCGTCAACTACACCTGGATATTCGGCGACGGCAGCACCGGCTCGGGCGCGGTCGTGGAGCACGCGTTCGCGCAGAACGGCAGCCACAACGTCACCCTCGTCGTCGTCGATGACGACGGGGCGGCCACCTACAAGAGCCTCAAGGTCATCATAGGCAATGTGCCCCCCGTGGCCATCATCAAGATGGACCTGGGCCACGTGCAGACCCTCGAGGACGTCGCCCTGAACGCCAGCCTCTCGTACGACGCCAACAACAACATAGCCACCTACGCCTGGGACTTCGGCGACGGCACCTCCGCCGAGGGCATGAACGCCTCGCACAACTGGACCGACGACGGGACCTACACCATCACGCTCCTGGTCACGGACACGGCGGGCGCTTCCGGCAGCGCCACCACGACCGTTATCGTCGACAACAGGCCGCCCGTCGCGAGGTTCGTGGACCTCTCCGTCGGTACCAACGAGACCGCCTCGTTCAACGGCTCGATGTGCTACGACCCCGACGGCCAGATAACCGAGTGGCACTGGGACTGCGGGGACGGGACGGTGCTCACCACCGCCAATGCGACGCACAGCTGGACGGTGCCAGGGACCTACACCGTCACGCTCTCCATCAAGGACGACGACGGCGCGGGTGCGACCGCGACGTTCAACGTCACGGTCAAGAACCGCGCGCCCCACGCCCGCGCGACCGCCAGCCCCACGGAGGCGACGCGGTCCTCACCGGTGGCGTTCAACGGCTCCGGCTCCTACGACCTGGACGGGTCGATCGTGAACTGGACCTGGACGTTCGGTGACGGCACTCGCGCCTACGGCCCCCAGGTCGTCCACACCTACTCGGCCTATGGCACGTACCTGGCAATCCTCACGGTCCGCGACGACAGGGGGGCAGTGAACTCCACTGGGATCACGGTCACCGTGCGCAACCAGCAGCCCACCGCACTCATCGAGTTCACCCCGAGGAGCGCGCTCACGGGCGTGCTGTTCACCTTCAACGGCACGGGCTCCACGGACCCCGAGAACCAGATCTCCACCTACACATGGTCATTCGGCGACGGGCAGACGGCGGAGGGGCCCATCGTGACGCACGCCTACGTCGACGACGGCTGGTACGTCGTGCGGCTGACCGTCATGGACCAGGACGGCTCGACCTCGTACTCGGACGACGTGGTCACCGTGACGAACCGGCCCCCCGAGGCGAGCGCGACCGCCTCACCGCTCGTGGTCTCCACCCTCGATGAGGTGGGCTTCAGCGCAGACGGGTCGACCGACCCGGACGGCCGCGTGCTCTGGTACAGGTGGTTCTTCGGCGACGGCTGGGTGGAGTACGGGGCCACGACGGTCCACGCCTACGCCGGCGACGGGACCTTCACGGCGACACTCGTGGTCACCGACGACGACGGGGCCGAGGCGTCGGCCAACGTCACGGTCAAGGTCAGCAACCGCGCGCCCCACGCCGTCATCGCTGGCGACGCGTCGGCGGTCGTGGGAGGGCTGGTCCGGCTCGACGGCCGCGGCTCGACCGACCCTGATGGCAAGGTCGTCGAGTGGCGCTGGGACTTCGGCGACGGCAGCGCCGCTGGCGCGGGCCAGACGGTGAGCCACGCCTACTCGCACCGCGGGACGTTCAACGTGACTCTGACCGTGGTCGACGACGACGGCGCTACGGCCGCCGCGACATATGCCGTCACCATCGCGGACGTGCCGCCCGTGGCGAGGATCACGGGCGCGACGTCGGTGCGCTCGGGCGAGCAGATGTCGCTCAGCGGCACGGAATCGTACGACCTCGACGGCACCATCACCGAGTACAGGTGGGACTTCGGGGACGGGCTGACCGGCGCCGGCCTCACCATGCGCCACGGGTACGCGAAGATCGGCACCTATGTCGTCACCCTGACCGTCGTCGACGACGCCGGGCTGACGTCCGCCGCAAAGGTCACGGTGCAGGTGCTCAACCGAGCCCCGCACGCCAAGCTCTCGATAGCCCCCGCCATGGTGCTCACCTCCGACGTCATCACGCTCGACGCCCGTGGCTCCATCGACACGGACGGCACGATCGTGGACTACACGTGGATCTTCGGCGATGGCTCGGTCACCCACGGCGCGCAGGTCAGCCACTCATACGGCGCTGACGGCATCTACATGGTCGTGCTCACGGTCGTCGACGATGCGGGTGGCGCGGACAGCACCTCCGTGTTCGTGCAGGTCGAGAACCGCGCGCCCATCGCGGCGGCCGAGGGCCCCGCGATCGCCACCACGCTCGATGGCGTCCCGTTCTCTGCGAACGGCTCCAGCGACCCCGACGGCATCGTCTCCGAGTGCTTCTGGGACTTCGGCGACGGGCGGGGCGCGAAGGGGGCCGAGGTCGTCCACAGCTATGATTCATCCGGCACATACACGGTCCGGCTCACGGTCATGGACGACGACAGCCGCACCGACGCGACCTCCATCAGCATCACGGTCGCCAACCGCCCGCCGGTCGTGTCGGCCAATGTCACGGCCGATGCGTACGTCAACGGGACGGTCATGTTCGACGGCACCGACTCCTACGACCCTGACGGCCTCGTCTCGAGGTGGGTGTGGGTCTTCGGCGACGGGTCGACCGGCGAGGGCAGGGAGGCCTTCCACGTCTACGCGATCAAGGGCAGCTTCGCCTGGAACCTCACGATCGTCGACGACAAGGGCGGCGTCGCCGTGGCGAAGGGGACGATCCTCATCCAGGATCGCCCCGTCATCACCCCCCCGACGCCACAAGGCGGCGAGGAGGAGACGCCCGGCATGGGCGCCCTCGCGGCCGCGCTCGCGGTCGTCGCGGCGGCGGCCGCCGCAAGCGTCTCCGCCCGCAGGCGTCGCGAGTGAGCCTGGTCGGCCTGGTCGGGATCAAGGCGCCGAGCGTGCCCCTCGCGTCGATGGGCCACAGCTCCGGTCGCGTGCGGCGGCCCGCATCACATGCCGTCGAGCGCAGCGCTGAGCTCGGCGAGGGCCTTCTGGGGGTTTGGGGCCCTGTAGAGCGAGCGGCCCACGATGACCGCGTTCGCGCCTGCCATGAGCGCCCTCCTCGCGTCCCCGCCCTGCACGCCCACGCCAGG
>Ga0316628_100001422_pt1 | contig 16900 bp, 12 predicted proteins | sample OWC_Aug_M2_C1_D5_FD_207648 | JGI IMG/M metagenome (GOLD analysis project Ga0316628, IMG submission 207648) | Wetland soil microbial communities from Old Woman Creek delta, Ohio, United States - OWC_Aug_M2_C1_D5_C | ecosystem: Environmental > Terrestrial > Soil > Wetlands | place: USA: Ohio... | reverse complement strand
ACTCGTGCGAGCCGCTCCCGAACGCCTGGCGCGGCTCGATCAGGAGGTGCACGCGGTCGTCCCGGGGTCGGGTGGGGGCACCGGGGTGCGGATCGACCCAGAACAGCGTCCCTATGGGCAGGGGGGTAGCGTGGCGCCGGAACTCGGCGAGCCAGTCCTCCTCGGCGAAGTGGCCGGTGCCGAGCTCCCGCGCTCCCAGGGCGAGCAGCCCCTCGCACACCCCCAGCACGGCGCCGGCCTCGGCGGCCCCGATGAACACCGTGACATCCACCTCGTGACCGGCGTTCTCCACCTGACAGCCGAGGACCGGCCAGCGCTCGAGCGCGCTCGCCAGCTGCTCCTCGGCGCTGGCGGGCAGCCGGCACGTCACGGTCAGGTAGGCCGCGCTCAACCGCTGCCCTCTATGAGGTCGCGCACCTTGCGGAACACGCCGGGGTGCTTCTCCTCGTCGGCCACCAGGGCCTTCAGCAGCTCACGATGCTTGGCGGTGAGCTTGCGCGGCACCACCACCTTCAGGTGGACGAGGAGATCGCCCCTGCCCGAGCGCCGGACCCGCGGTAGGCCCTTGCCCTTGACGGTCAGCGTGTCGCCCGGCTGCGCCCCCGCCGGGACCTTGAGCTTCTCGCTGCCGTCGAGGGTGGGGACCTCGATCTCGACCCCGAGTGCCGCGACGAACGCGGAGATCTCCTGTTCGAGGTGGAGGTCGGCCCCTTCCCTGACGAAGAGCTCGTGCGGCTCGACGCGGACGACCACGTAGAGGTCGCCGGAAGGCCCGCCGCGCGCCCCCGCCTCGCCCTCGCCGACGACGCGCAGCCGCGTGCCGTCCTCGATGCCGGCGGGCACCGCCACCTTGAGCCTGCGCTTCCTCTCGACCCTGCCCGTGCCGCTGCACGAGGTGCACGGGTCCGAGATCGTCTGGCCCGAGCCGCCGCACTGGGGACAGGTGCGCACCATCGTGAAGAAGCCCTGGCTGACCCGCACCTGACCCCGGCCACCGCAGGCCCGGCAGGTCTGGGTCTTGGCGCCGGGAGCGAGTCCGGAGCCGCCGCACTTGTCGCAGTTCTCCTCACGCGGGATCGTGAGCTCGCGCTCGACCCCGGTCGCCATCTCGGTGAACGAGGCGACCAGCGTGGTGCGCAGGTCGGAACCCCGCTCGGGCCCCGTGCGCCGGCGCGGTCCCCCGCCGAAGAACCCCTCGAAGCCGAAGAGGTTGCCGAGGATGTCGGCGAAGTCGCCGAAGATCGAGGCGTCGAACCCGGCGAACGGCTGCTCGCCTACCGCCGAGTGGCCGAAGCGGTCGTAGCGGGCCCGCTTGTCCGGGTCGGAGAGGACCGCGTATGCCTCCGCCGCCTCCTTGAAGTTCTCCTCCGCCTGCTTCTCGCCCGGATTGCGGTCGGGGTGGTACCTGATCGCCAGCTTGCGATAGGCGGCCTTGATCTGTTCCCGCGAGGCGCCGCGGTCGACCCCCAGCACCTCGTAGTAATCACGCTTGCTTGTCACGAGCTACTGCCCCCGTCGAGTGCGGGGCCCCCGCCGGTCATGCCGGAGAGGAACCGGGAGGGATCCATGAGCATGACCTCGGTCAGGTGGCGGGCGGCGACCTGCACACTGTCGATCGCTTCCTGGAGCACTGCGGCGTCCTCCGAGTCGAGGACCCGGCGCCCCCGCTCCAGCGCTTCCTTCACCTTCTCGGCCACCGCGGCTTCGAGCAGCGACCCGAACTCCTTGAACACCCGCTCGTTGGTGTAGAGCAGCCCCTCCAGGCGGTTGCGGAGCAGCCGCAACTCGCGGCGCCGGACGTCGTCCTTACGCATCCGGTCGGCCTCCGCGATCATCCTGTCGATCTCCTCCTTGGAGAGGCCGCCGGCCGGGTTCACCTGGATGGATTGCTCGCGGCCGGTGGCGAGGTCGCGTGCGGTCACCTGGACGATCCCGTTCGAGTCGATCGCGAAGGTGACTTCGATCTGCGGCACGCCGCGCGGCGCGGGCGGGATTCCCACCAGCTCGAACCGGCCGAGCGCCTTGTTCTCGCTCGCCAGCTCGCGCTCGCCCTGGAGGACCTGGATCTCGACCGAGTGCTGGTTGTCGGTGACCGTGGTGAAGATCTGCGACTTCCGGGTGGGGATCGTCGAGTTCCGCTCGATGAGCTTGGTGAACAGGCCGCCCCTGGTTTCGATGCCGAGCGACAGCGGTGTGACGTCGAGCAGCACCAGGTCCTTGATCTCGCCCTGCACGATGCCGCCCTGGATCGCCGCTCCCACAGCCACCACCTCGTCGGGGTTGATCTCGCGGCTGGGAGGCCGGCCGAAGAACTCCGCCACGGTCCGGGCGACGAGCGGCATGCGGGTCTGGCCCCCGGTCAGGATCACCTGCTGCACGCCCGAGGCCTTGAGACCGGCCGCCTCGAGGGCGTTGCGGCACGGCTCGAGGGTCGAGCGGACGAGGTCGGAGACCAGGTTCTCGAGCTGCTCCCGGGTCAGCGCGTAGTTGAGGTGGAGGGCCTGCGCACCGTCGGTGGCGATGAAGGGCAGGCTGATGTTGGCGACCTGCGCGGTGGAGAGCTCGCACTTGGCCGCCTCGGCGGCTTCCTTGAGGCGCTGCATCGCCATGCAGTCGCCGCGCAGCTCCAGCTTCGTCTCCTTCTGGAAGTGGTCGAGCAGGAACTCGATGATGCGGGCGTCGAAGTCCTCGCCGCCGAGGAAGGTGTCGCCGGCCGTGGACTTCACCTCGTAGAGGCCCTCGCCGATCTCGAGGATCGAGATGTCGAAGGTCCCGCCGCCGAGGTCGAACACCGCGATGGTCTCGCTGCCGCCCCGCCCGAAGCCGTAGGCGAGCGAAGCCGCGGTGGGCTCGTTGATGATCCGCAACACCTCGAGCCCGGCGAGCGTCCCCGCGTCCTTGGTTGCCTGCCGCTGCGAGTCGTCGAAGTAGGCGGGCACCGTGATGATCGCCTGCGTCACCTCATCGCCCAGGGCGGACTCGCAGAAGTCCTTCATCTCCCGCAGGATGTACGACGAGACCTCCTGCGGCGAGTGCATCTTGTCGCCTATCTGCACGTAGGCGTCGCCGTTCGGCGCCTCGACGATGGTGTAGGGAACGATGGCCCGCGCCCTCTCCACCTCCGGCGTGTTGAACTTCCTGCCGATCAGCCGCTTGACGGCGTAGACCGTGTTGCGGGGATTGGTGAGGGCCTGGCGGCGCGCGATCTGACCGACGAGCAGCTCACCGTCGGCCGCCCGCCCGACCACCGAGGGGGTGGTGCGACCACCCTCGCGGTTCGGGACCACCACCGGCCGGGCACCCTCGACCACCGCCGTGCAGGAGTTGGTCGTACCCAGGTCAATTCCGATGATCTTGCCCATCGTTCCCCTCGGGGGCCCTCTCGGGACCTGCCCCTGCCGCCGCGACGCTCGGCACCGCAACGATCACCAGGGCGGGGCGGATGAGCCGCTCGCCCAGCCGGTACCCCTTCTGCAGGACCTGCACGACCTTCGCCTCATCGACCCCCGCGACCTCGTAGCGCTGGATCGCCTCGTGCAGGGTGGGATCGAACGGTTGATCGATCGGGTCCACCTCGAACAACCCGTGACGTTCGAGGATGTTCTTGAAGAGCCTGAGCACCAGCTCCACCCCGTCGCGCAGGCCACCGCCGTCGCCCCCCGGGGCCGCGAGCGCCCTCTCCAGGTTGTCGAGGACCGGGAGACAGTCCCGCATCAGCTCGGAGTTCGCGTAGCGCCGGAACTCGACCATCTCGCGCTCCTGGCGCTTGCGGTAGTTGTCGAAGTCGGCAAGCTTGCGAAGGTAGAGCTCCTTGAACTTCGCAATCTCCTGCTGCAGGTTCTGCAACTCCTCCTGGAAGGCCTCGTCCGTCCCCTCGGCGGTTTCGCCGCCGCGCTGCCCGAGTTCGGGAGCCGCGGGCTCCACTTCGTCCCCGCGCGACGGCTCCTCCGGCGGCAACACCCGCCGCTCGTCTTCGTTCATCACGCCCCTCCAGGATCGGTGCCGGTTTTCGTAAGGTAGTTCCCGATGTAGTCCACGATCGGGATGATGCGCGGGTAGTCCATGCGCTTGAGCCCGGCTACCCCGATCAGGCCCTGCTCGCCGCTGCTGCGGTGGAACGACGTCAGGATCAGTCCGAGGTCGCTGCCGCCGACCAGCGAGACCTCCGCCCCGAGCAGGACCCGCGGCCCGCAGGCGACCATGAAGTCGTTGAGCAGGGTCAGGAGCATGGCCTTGTCCGCGAACGCCGCGAGCAACCGGCGAACCGCCTCCATCTGTCCCGGGCCCGCCTTCTCGAGCAGGTGGTCGGCCCCCTGCACGAACACCTCGCCACCCGAGGCCACCTCGGTGTCGACGGCGCGCTGGCCCAGCGCGACCACGCCGGTGAGAAGCTGATCTGCCCGCGCCCGTTCCTCGACCATCAGCACGAGCAGGCGGTTGCGGATCTCCTGCAGCGGCAGCCCGACGAAGGAGAGCGTGCAGTAGTTGGAGATGTGCTCCAGCTCGGCCGGCTCGAAGTCGCGGTCCACCGCCAGGAGGCGGGAGTCGACCAGGCCGCCGCCGGTCACCAGCACCGCCAGCACCCGGTTCGATGCCACCCTGACGAAGTGGAACGACTGCAGCGTCGTCTGCTGCGAGGTCGGCGCCAGCGCCATCCCCACCTCGGTGGTGACGTCGGCCAGCACCCGGCTGACCTTCGCCAGCACCTCCTCGAGGGGACCCGCGGGCAGGAGCATCGCCTTGAGTCGCCTCTCGTCCCGGTGGGAGAGCTCGGCCTTCTGCAGCACTCCGTCGATGTAGACGCGGAAACCGAGGTCGGAGGGCACCCGTCCAGCCGAGGTGTGCGGCTGGACGAGAAAGCCCTTCTCCTCCAGCTCCGCCATGACGTTGCGCAGCGACGCCGGGGACAAGCCGGTGCGCGAGGTCCGCGCCAGCGTGGCGGACGCCACCGGCTCGCCGGTCGCGAGGTAGACCTCGACGATCTCGCGCAGTATGTCCCGGTCGCGTTCGGACAGGCCTTCTTTCATCGCCCTTCCCTGGCCCCCCGCGTGGGGCTCCCACGGACTCATACTGTACCATGATCGCATGCATTCCCAATGGTTTCTCGTCGGTGCGGGAAGGTGCGGACTGCAGCTGGTTCGGGCGATGCAAAAGGCCGGCATTCGGGTGGTTGGCGTCGAGGCGCACTCGCCGCGCTCCCGGGCGCGGGCGCGACGCGCGGCCCCCGGTCTCTCCCTGGCGTCACCCTCGCAGCCCCTGCCGGCGGCGGCCCTTCTCATCGCCGTGCCGGACTCGGCGATCCCCAAGTGCGCGCGAGACCTCGCCGAGCGCCTCCACCCGGCAACCTCCGTCGCGATTCACACGTCCGGTTTGGTCCCGGCGGCTGCCCTCGCGCCCCTCGCCGCGGCGGGATGCAGCGTCGCCGCCCTCCACCCCCTCGCCAGCTTCGCCGCGGCGGCGGGTCCGCTGGTCGCCCTGGCCGGAGTCGCCGCGGCGGTCGAGGGCGACGGCCCCGCGGTCGCGGAGGCCTCGCGCCTCGCGCGCGCTCTCGGAATGAGGCCGTTCAGGCTCGAGAGGAGCGGCAAGCGCCGCTATCACGCCGCCGCGGCGCTGGCCGCCAACATGACTCACGTGCTGGTCGTCACGGCGCGCCGGCTGTTCGTCGAGATCGGACTGTCGCCGCGCGAGGCGGCCGCGGCGCTCCGGCCGCTGGTCGCGGGAAGCGTCGAGGCCGCGCTGTCGGCCCGCGGAATGGAGAGGCTGACCGGTCCCGTCGCGCGGGCCGATGCCGGGGCGGTCGCGGCGGACATGCGCGCGCTCCCACGACCCGTTCGTCCCGCATACCGGGAGGTGGCGTCGCTCGCCGTCGGCGATCTCGTGAGGGGAGGTTTGGTCAATGCCGAGCAGGCTCGCCGGCTGCTCTCCGCGTTGACCGGTCAGGGGTAGTGTGCTAGGTTCGAAGTGCAGTCGTAGCACCGAGGGTCGGCAACGATGGTGTTCTTCAACTGGGCCACGATGCAGATGGCGGCCAAGATCGTCTACTACGGTCCTGGTCTCTGTGGGAAGACCACCAACCTGTCGTTCATCTACGCCAAGACCGCTCCGGGCTCTCGCGGGGAGATGGTCTCGCTCGAGACCGAGACCGACCGGACGCTCTTCTTCGACCTGCTTCCCCTCGAGGTCGGGAAGGTCGGGGGGTTTCGGACGCGGCTGCAGCTGTACACCGTGCCCGGGCAGGTCTTCTACAACACGACCCGCAAGCTGGTGCTGAAGGGCGTGGACGGCGTCGTCTTCGTCGCCGACTCGCAGCGCCCCATGGCCGAGGCCAACGTCGAGAGCTTCCGCAACCTCGAGGAGAACCTCCTCGAGCTCGGGCTGGCGATCGATTCCCTGCCGCTGGTGATGCAGTACAACAAGCGCGACCTCAAGAACGTCCTCCCCGTCGAGGAACTCAACGCGCGCCTCAACCCCGACGGCCGCTTCGACTGGTTCGAGTCGGTGGCGGTGGACGGCAGCGGCGTGTTCGAGACCCTCAAGGCCGTGACCAAGCTCACGCTGCGGTCGCTGCGCCGCCGGATGGCGGCACAGGAGGCGGTCGCCTCTCCGGGAGCTGCGCCCGTCCCGCCGGGGCCGGCAGCCCGCTCGCATGTCACGTTCAACCCCGCGGCGCTGACGGCCGCCGCGGCGGAGGGGCTCGGCAACCCCGCGTCAGCCACAGACGAGGCCCTGCGGGCGGTCGCCGCGGCGGAGCCGGGGGCCGCGGCGGCGTCGGTCGCGCAGCTCTCCTCCCCGCCACCGGGGCCAGCGCCGGCGACGCTCACCGCCGAGCCGGCGCCGCAGGCTCCCTCCTCGGAGGAGACGACGGCGGAGCTGCCGATCGCCGAGGAGGTCGAGGAGGGCCCCGTCGAGTTCGCCACGACCCCCGAGCCGGTCGCCGAGGCGGTGGAGACCGAGATGCGGCACGTCAAGGTCTCGTCGTCGCTCGACATCCTCGCCGAGCTCGAGGCGCTGCGGAAGTCCAGCACCTTCCGGCCGGAGCCCAGGCCTGCGAGGCCCGGCGCCCCCGCGCTCGACATCGAGTCGTTGCTCCAGGGGTCGGTGAACTCCAGGCAGGAGGTGAGGCGGCGCGTGGACGAGACCGTCGGTGTGGCGCTCGGGCGAGCGAGCCGCTGCCTGGTGAACATCCAGCTCGTCGACCAGGACGGACGCCCGATCGGGGAGGTCACCCCGGTCGAGGTGGAACTCAAGCACGGCTCGCGGTTGCGCCACCTGGCGCTCACGCTCGTCGTGAACCTGCAGGGCGAATGACCGGGCGCATCGTCGTCGCCGGGCTCATCCTTGTCGCCCTCGGCGCCTGTCGTTCGGCCACACCACCCGCAAGCCCACCGGCGGCGGCCGCGCTGGCGAAGGGCGGTGACGGCCGTCCGGCGCCGCCCGCCGCGCCGGACGCAGACCGCCGTGCCGGGCTTGACGCGCTGCTCGCGGCGGCGCAGGACGCCGTCGCCGCCGGCGACATGGACGAATTCCACGACTGCCAGGCCGCCATCTACCAGACGCTCGCTCTCTCCTCCCCGGTCGGCGCCGCGGCGGGCGAGGAGCAGGCGTACCGCGACGACCTGCTCGACGAGCTGGGTCAGCTGGCCGACCAGGTCGAGGAGAGCGAAAGCGAGGAGGAGGAGCCGCCGCCGGAACCGGGACCGGTGCCCCCGGAGAAGGTGGCCTCCGCGCGCGATAAGGCTCGCGCCGTTCAGTTCGACCTCCCGGTCGTGATCAACCAGGAGGTCACCTCGCTGATCGACTTCTACACCGGCCGCTATCGGGAGAAGTTCATCGCCGCGCTCGAGCGCGGTTCCCGGTACCTCCCCTACATCCGCGAGCAGCTGAAGAGGGCCAACCTGCCGCAGGATCTCGCGTACCTCCCGGTCGTGGAGAGCGCCTTCAACCCGCGGGCCCGTTCGCGGGCGCGTGCGCAGGGACTCTGGCAGTTCATCGCCGGCACCGCGCGCCTCTACGGGCTCCGGTGCGACGGTCTGGTGGACGAGCGCAACGACCCCTTCCTCTCGACCGGGGCGGCGGTGCAGCACCTCTCGGACCTCTACCGTGAGTTCGGTTCGTGGGAGCTCGCCCTCGCCGCCTACAACTCGGGTGCGGGCAGGGTCGAGCGCGCACTGCGCCGGGCCAATGGCGATACCGACTTCTGGACCATCCGTCGTTACCTCAGGCCGGAGACGAGGAACTACGTCCCGGCCCTGTGGGCGGTGGTCGTCACCACCAAGAGCCCGGAGGCGTATGGCCTCCCGCGGTTCCCGGACAATCCGACCTGCCTCGCCCGCGTGCCGGTGGTGGGAGCGCTCGACCTCGACGTGCTCGCCGAGCGCGGCAACCTCGACGGCGATGGCCTGGCCGAGCTCAACCCCGCGCTCACCCGACGCCTGACCCCGGCGCGCGGCAGCTATCAGCTGGCCGTGCCGTGCGGGCTCGAGGGACAGGTGGCGGAGGCGATCGCCGGGATCCCGCCGGCCGACCGGGTGCGTCGCTACCTCCATGTCGTCAAGCCGGGCGACACCCTGGCGGCCATCGCCCGCCGGTACGGCTCGAGCGTGGAGGTCATCGCGGCCGCCAACGGCATCCGCAACCCGAGGGCGCTGCGCGTCGGCCAGACGCTCGTCGTGCCGAAGGGACCCGGGGATCACTACGCGCGGGCGTCCGCCGCGCGCCGGCCCGCCGGCGAGAAGGTCGCATCCGTGGAGACACCGGAGCGCTACGTCGTCCGGCGCGGGGACACCCTCTACAGCATCGCCCGCCGCTTCGGCACCTCGGCCGAGGAACTCCAACGCCGCAACCGACTCCCGGACAGCACGATCCGCCCCGGGGACGTGCTCTACCTCACCAGGTAGCGCTCCCCCCTCGACCCGGGAACCCTCTCACTTCGCCCTTGGCACCGCCTTCATTTGCGCAGCGCGCGCACCAGGACCCAGACCCCCACCACCACCAGCGCCGCGGGCCACCACGCGCGCACCGCGATCTCCACCCGGGGCGGGATCAGCGGGAAGTGGCGTACGTAGCGGGCGCCGCCGACGGCGAGCAGGCTCAAGCCGGGCACCAGCGGCCACCAGTGGCTGCGCATCTTGAGAATGAGGGCGAGGACGTAGATTCCCACGAACCCGGCGCCGAGGCCCAGTACCGTCCACGTCCCGGGCCGCACGCCCGCCACCTCGCGGTCGCCGAGCACCATGCCGGCCCCGAGGCCGAGCAGGATCATCCCGGGGACGAGCGCGCCGTACGATCCGGTCACGATGGCGATCAGGGCGAAACCCACGCCGAGGCCGAGGAGCCACGCCGGCGCCGCCTCGATGGGAACGAAGCGGGTGGCGAGCAGCACACCGCCGACCACCAGCAGGACCACGCCGAGAGTCAGGTTCGCATTGCGCGCGCGTGCCATGTCGCCTCCGCCAGGCCCGCCTCACGCGAGCCCGAGCAAGGTTGCCACGGAGAGGAACAGCGTCATCACGATGAGCGACAGTACCAGAAACCAGGCCACCGCGTTGAACGTGCCCGAGTTTACGTGCTCCCCCATGAGGTCGCGGCGGTTGGCCAGCACCAGCATGAAGACCAGTATTGCCGGCAGGAGAATCCCGTTGGCGACCTGCGAGAGGTACAGCACCTTGAGCAGCGGGACCCCGGGAATCAGGATGGCGGTTGCCCCGAGCGCGATCAGCGCCGTGTAAATTCCGTAGAACAACGGCGCCTCGCGGAGCTTCTTGTCGATCCCGCGCTCCCAGCCCATCCCCTCGCAGACCGAGTAGGCGGTGGAGAGCGGCAGGATCGCGGCGGAGAAGAGCGATGCGTTGAACAGCCCGAAGCCGAAGAGCAGTGCTGCATAGCGGCCGGCGAGCGGGGCGAGGGCGTGCGCCGCGTCGGCCGCCGTCTTGATGGGGATACCTGCCTTGTGCATGGTCGCGCCACAGGCAATGACGATGAACCACACGACGATGACCGCCATGACCGTTCCCACCGCGACGTCGATGCGAGCCTCGCGGAGGTTGCGCGTCGGGATCCCCTTCTCGACCACCGCCGCCTGCTGATAGAACTGCATCCATGGGGCAATGGTCGTCCCCACGATTCCGACCACCATCACGACGAAGGGGAGATTCGCGTCGAAGCTCGGCCGCACGGTGTTGGTCAGCACCACACCCCAGTCAGGTTTGGCCATGATGCCCGATATCACGTACGAGACGTAGAAGGCGGACGCGAGGAGGAACGCCTTCTCCACGGCGCGGTACGTCCCCCACGTCACCAGCCACCACACGAATGCGGCGCCGATGGGGACGGATACGACGCGCGGCACGTGAACTATCTCGAGCGCCGCCGCGAGGCCGGCGAACTCGGCCATCGTGTTGCCCAGGTTGACCACGAGGAGAGCGACCATGAGGTAGAAGGTCGCTCGGACGCCGAACTCCTCCCGCAGCAGGTCTGCAAGGCCCTTCCCGGTGACCACCCCGAGACGCGAGGACATCTCCTGGACCACGAACAGGGCGAGCGCGACGGGCACCACCGTCCACAGGAGGCGGTAGCCGTAGATCGCGCCGGCGAGCGAGTAGGTCGTGATGCCGCCGGCATCGTTGTCCACGTTGGCGGTGATGACGCCGGGACCGACGACCGCCGCCAGGACCACCAGCCGCTGCCACCGCCTCTGTACCCACTCCCTCACGGACGCCCTCCGCCTCACCGCCGACCGTCCGGCGGCGTGAGTCGCCCCGCCGGCCCAAGCCCGCCGCGTTCGACGCCCGGCCACGCACGGTGCCTCACGCGGCCCACCCCGTGGCGGCGTCGGGGGCTAGCCGGTCCACCCGAAAACCGTCGCGACGGTCAGGAACAGGGTCATTGCGATGAGCGAGGCCACCAGGCCCCACGCCACCACGTTGAACGCCCGCGAGTTCACGTGCTCCCCGAGGAGGTCGCGACGGTTGGCCAGCACCAGCATGAAGACGAGAACCGCCGGGAGCAGGATTCCGTTGGCCACCTGCGAGAGGTAGAGAACCTTGAGCAACGGAACGCCGGGAAGCAGGATTGCGCCTGCCCCGACCACGATCAGCGCAGTGTAGATGCCGTAGAACAGCGGCGCCTCGCGCGGCTTCTTGTCGATCCCCCGCTCCCACCCCAGGCCCTCGCAGACCGAGTACGCGGTCGACAGCGGCAGGATGGCGGCCGAGAACAGCGACGCGTTGAGAAGGCCGAAGCCGAAGAGGAACCCGGCGTACCTGCCGGCGAGCGGGACCAGGGCGCGCGCGGCGTCTGCCGCTTGGTCGATCCTCACGTGCGCGGGGTACAGCGTCGCGGCACACGCGACGATGATGAACCAGGCGACCACCTCGGTCATCGCGCTGCCCACCGCGACGTCGATTCGTGCCTCGCGCAGGTAGCGCGTCGAGATGCCCTTCTCCACGACCGCCGCCTGCTGATAGTACTGCATCCAGGGTGCGATCGTGGTCCCCACCAGGCCGACGAGCATCGTCACGAACGGCAGGGAGCCCTCGATGCTCGGCGTGACCGTGCAGCGCAAGACGGCACCCCAGTCCGGGCGGGCCATCACCCCGGACACCACGTAGGTGACGTAGAAGCCCGAGGCGACGAGAAACACCTTCTCCACCGACCTGTACGTGCCCCAGGTCACCAGCCACCAGACGAGGACTGCCCCCGCCGGCACGGAGACGAGGCGCGGGATGTGGACGATCTCGAGGGCGGCGGCGAGCCCGGCGAATTCGGCCATGGTGTTGCCGAGGTTCGTCACCAGGAGTCCAAGCATGAGGTACACCGTGGCGGTTACCCCGAACTGCTCGCGCACCAGGTCGGCCAGACCCTTGCCGGTGACCACGCCGAGCCGCGAGCACATCTCCTGCACCACGTACAGCGCCAGTGCCGTGGGAATGACCGTCCACAGCATCCGGTAACCGTAGACCGCTCCGGCCAGCGAGTAGGTGGTGATCCCGCCGGCGTCGTTGTCCACGTTGGCGGTCACGATCGCCGGCCCGACGACCGCGAGCGCGACCGCCAGGCGCTGCCGGCGCGCCCCGAGCCAGCCCCCTGTCACGGCCGCCCTGCGTTCCCGCCGTGCCCGCCTGTGCTCACGTGAGCCGTCCTTCGCGACCCTCGTCCTCGCGCAGCCAGGCGACGACGTCGTCGACCGTGATGACGCCCTCGAGGTGACCCTCGGCATCCACCACGGGAAGCGAGAGGAGGTTGAACCGATCGAACAGCTCGGCGACGTCGGCCATCGGGTCCGCAGGCCGCACCGACACCGGATCGCCGTCCATCAGCCCCTCGACCGTGCTCGAATCGGCGGCCCGGACCAGGTCCGGCAGGGGCACCACGCCCCGCAGCCGTCGCTCCTCGTCCGTGACCATCACTGAGTAGCTCCGCACCAGCTCCTCGGGCCCGCCACGTAGCTTGTCGCGCACCTCGGCGATCGTGGCACCGGGCGACGCCGTGAACGCCTCCGGGTTCATCACCGAGCCGGCAGAGTCGGGCTCGTGGCGGAGGAGGTCGGTGACCGTCGCCGCATCGGCCGCCGGCAACGCCCGCACCAGCCTCTCCCGCATGCGCTCAGGCAGCGCCTGGAGGATGTCGGCGGCCTCGTCCGGCGCCATCGTGCTCAGCAGCACGCTGGTCCGCCTGACGTCGAGCGCCTCCAGGAGAAGGCGTTGCAGCTCCGGGGACAGTTCGGCGAGCGTTTGCGCGGCCTTCGGGACGTCGAGGGCCTCAAGCATCGCCGGGCCCTCGAAACGATCGAGCTCCTCCATGATCTCGGCGAGCTCCGCCGGGTGGAGCTGGGCCAGCTGATTCTGTGCCACGTTGAGACGCAGGTCGCGGGAAAGGCTGCCGGAGCGCAGCGGAACGACGTACCGCCACGAGAGCAGGTGCTCCACGACGGGCGAGCGCGCCCCCGCTCTCAACCCCCGCCGGAGAGCGTTGAGCGGGCGGTCCCAGCCGAGCCTGCGGACGATGCCCGCGAAAGAGATGTCGACGTGAACCACCCTGACCTCGTTGACCCTCGCCCGCAGCAGGTGCACGTCGTTGACGCGCACCACCCGCGCCCCGTCGGTGTCCACGATCTGCTTGTCGAGGATCTCCCGCCGGAGGAGGATCTCCTCGGGGAGACGGCGGGGGGACGCCTGCAGCCCGTCGGTGGGCGTCGTGAGCCGAAGCCGCTCGCTCGGAACCGCCTCGAATGCGGGGGCGGGGACGGCGAGCGTCACCGGGGCGAGGAAGCCCGGCCGCACGTAATAGGTGACGATCCGGGGATACGTCTCACCGCCACCGCAGCCGACGTCGATGAGGTGGCCGACCGCCTCCCCGTCCCGGGAAACCACCCGGCGTGCCAGCAGCTGAGAGAGGAAGAAGAACTCCTCGCGTGGGCGGGCAACTTCGGCCATCGGGGCTCCCGTCGCCGGGCCGACCATCGGCGTTAACCGCTGGGTTCCCACACGCTCCCGACATGGCGCAAGCTTAACCGAGGAGAGCATTCCCCGCCATCCCCGCCGCGGGCTCGCGCCAACCTTTGGTGGCGAGCCGCTGTCAGGGACCTGTCGCGCACCGGCGGTCGGCAAACCCCCGCCGGCCTGCTACGCTACCGGAGGCCGTACGAACCTGAGGAGAAGGAGGAGCCGACATGTCCACGAGTGAGAACCTGAAGGCGGCGTTCGCCGGCGAGAGCCAAGCCAACCGCAAGTACCTCGCGTTCGCGAAGAAGGCCGAGACCGATGGCTTTCCGCAGATCGCCAAGCTGTTCCGGGCGGCCGCCGAGGCGGAGACGATCCACGCCCACGCTCACCTCCGCGTCATGAGCGGCGTCGGCGGCACCGAGGCCAACCTGCAGGCGGGCATCGACGGCGAGGCCTACGAGTTCACGGAGATGTACCCGACGTTCATCAGGGAGGCCGAGGCCGAGGGCCAGAGAGCCGCGCTCGCCTCCTTCCGAAACGCCATGGCGGTCGAGGAGATTCACCACCGCCTCTACAGCGAGGCGCTGCGTACCCAGAAAGCCGGCCGGGACCTCGAGGCGGCCCGCGTCTGGGTCTGCCCGGTGTGCGGCAACACGGTGGTGGGCGACGAGCTCCCGGACACGTGCCCGATTTGCGGCGTCCGCAAGGAGAGGTTCTTCGAGGTCTCCTAGGCCACCCCAGCTGAGCGCCTCCCCCGGGCGCCTCTGCCGGGCGCTCTGCGCCGTGGGCAAAGGGATTCCGTTTGCGTCGCGCGCGGAATTCTCCGCTCGCCTCGTGCGTTTGCCTGCCCGGCAGCAGGACGTGCAGGTTCCGGAGGATCACCAAGGTGCGACGCACCCAGTCCAGCGCTCCGCAGGGCTCCCCCCTGGGCCGAGGGAATCCCGGGCAAGGTGTGCGTCAGCCGGGGGCAGCCATCGGCCCGCCGACGGCGCCATGATCTGCCCCCGCTGCCAGACACCCAACCCCGAAGGGGCGGTCGCCTGCCTCTCGTGCTCCAGCGTCCTCGGCGGCCCCGGCACGACGCTCCTCGGGTCCGACGCCACGCTCTCCCCGCCCCCCGCTCCGACCATCCTGCCGGGTGCGGCGAGCAGGGGGACCGGGGGTTCGCAGTCGCTCGGCGCCTCCGAACTGCGCACGCTCCCCGAGGGCTTCGAGATCGGCAGCCGGTACACGGTGGTCAAGCTGCTCGGTCGCGGCGGGATGGGCGCCGTCTACCTGGTCCACGACCGAGAGTTGGACCGCAACGTGGCGCTCAAGGTCATCCGCCCCGACCTCGCGGAGGACCCGGCGACGCTCGAGCGCTTCAAGCGCGAGATCCAGCTCTCGACCGTGGTGACGCACAGGAACGTCCTGCGCGTGTTCGACCTCGGGGAAGGTGCCGGCATCAGGTTCGTCACCATGCAGTTCGTGGACGGCGAGGACCTCGCCTCGCTGCTCAAGCGCGAGGGGCGGCTCCCGACCGAGCGCATCCTCGGCATCTTCCGCCAGGTGTGCCAGGGGCTCGAGGCCGCCCACGAGCGGGGCGTCGTCCACCGCGACCTCAAGCCGCAAAACGTCATGCTTGACCGGGACGGCAACGTGTATCTGACCGACTTCGGACTGGCCAAGTCGCTCGCGGCAAGCGGGATGACGGAGACGGGGGCGCTCCTCGGCACGCCCTTCTACATGTCCCCCGAGCAGGTCAGGGGCGAGCCGGCGGACCACCGGTCCGACATCTACTCGGTCGGCATCATCCTCTACGAGATGGCGACCGGCGCGGTTCCTTTCAGCACCGGCTCGGCGTACCAGGTCATGATGCAGCGGCTCCACCGTCCCCCGCGCCCGGTCTCCGAGGTCAACCCCGACTTCCCCGCGCACCTGCGCAAGGTGCTCGAGCGGTGCATGGCCACCGATCCCGCGGCCCGCTACCAGTCGGTGACCGAGATCCTTGGGGACCTCGAATCGGGGAAGGCGACTACCTCGCTCCGCTTCGAGGTGAGGCGGAGGCGTCGCCTGCTGCGATGGACGGCTGCCGGGGGAGTCGCACTCGCGGTGCTGCTCACAGGTTGGTGGGTGGCACGGCACCTGCCGCACGCCGCGGTCGCCGCCAGCAAGCCAGTCTCGGTCCTGATCGCCGACTTCGAGAATCGTACCGGCGACCCGCTCTTCGGCAACACCCTGGAGCCGGCGTTCGCGACCGCCCTCGAGGGCGCATCATTCGTCAACGCCTACAGCCGGGCGCAGGCGCTCAGGCTGGCGGGCCGGCTCCAGCCGGGCTCGAGCGGGCTTCCCGAGTCCCTGGCTCGCCTGGTGGCGGTGCGCGAGGGCATCAACGTGGTGGTGGCCGGGTCGGTCAGCAGGCGGGGCCCGGGATACGAGATCTCCGTCCGCGCGCTCGACACCGTGACCGGAAAGCCGATTACGGCTGCCGACGTGGAGTCGCCCGGAAAGGACGACGCCCTCCGCGCCGTCGCCAGGCTCGCCGCGCGGATCCGCAACGCCCTGGGCGACACCACACCGGAGTCCGCGCAGCTCGCCGCCGCCGAGACCTTCACGGCGGGGTCGCTCGAGGCGGCTCACGAGTATGCGGTCGCGCAGACGCTTCAGTGGGCCGGGAAGTGGGACGAGGCGATCACCCACTACTCGCGCGCGATCAACCTCGACCCAAAGCTCGGTCGTGCGTACGCCGGGCTGGCGGCTGCCTACGTCAACCTCAACCGCCGGCAGGAGTCCGAGACGTACTACAAGCTCGCGATGGCCCGCATCGATCGCATGAGCCAGCGGGAACGGTTCCGGACCGAGGGCGGATACTTCCTCGTGGTGCGCGAGCCCAACAAGGCCATCGAGCAGTTCGAGCAACTCGTGAAGCAGTTCCCCGCGGACAGCGCCGGCTACGCCAACCTGGCCCTCGCCTACTTCTACACCCGCGACATGCAACGCGCGCTCACCGAAGGGCGGCGGGCCGTCGAGATAGCGCCGAACAACGTTCTCCAGCTCAACAACCTCGGCCTGTACGCGATGTACGCCGGCGACTTCGACACGGCCAAGGCCGAGAGCCGCAAGGTCTTGGAGCTCAACCCCTCCTTCTCCAAGGCCTACCTGTGCATCGCCCTCTCCCAGCTCGCCGAGGGACATCCCGAGGAGGCCGAGAAGACGTACGCGACGGTGTCCCGCCTCGACGCCTGGGGCGCGTCGATCGCGGCGACCGGGCTTGCCGACCTGGCCCTCTACCGGGGGCGGGCCGCAGACGCCATCCCGATCCTCAAGGATGGCGCCGAGAAGGACCTCGCCAACAAGGACCCGGAGTCGGCGGCCAACAAGCTGGTGACGCTGGCGGAGGCATATCTCCTCGATGGCCGCAAGGCGGAGGCGCTCAGCAACGCGGAACGGGCCGTTGGACTCTCCCGGGGCGCGAAGAT
>Ga0316628_100001421_pt1 | contig 16901 bp, 16 predicted proteins | sample OWC_Aug_M2_C1_D5_FD_207648 | JGI IMG/M metagenome (GOLD analysis project Ga0316628, IMG submission 207648) | Wetland soil microbial communities from Old Woman Creek delta, Ohio, United States - OWC_Aug_M2_C1_D5_C | ecosystem: Environmental > Terrestrial > Soil > Wetlands | place: USA: Ohio... | reverse complement strand
TTTGTGAAGCTCGGGCGTGCCGCGCGGATGAATGAACAAGGGCACGCCGAGTTCTTCGGCCTTGGCCCAGACGGGATGAAATCTGGAATCGGAGAAATCGACATTGTTCACCGAGCCGCCGATCGCAGCCCCCTTCAGCCCCTGCTTCTTCACGGCCGTCTCAAGTTCCTGCACGGCCAGATCGGGCGCCTGCAAGGAGAGCGAAGCGAAGCCTGCGAAGCGATCGGCGTGGGAAGCGCAGAACTCGGCCAGCTTTTCGTTCTGAATTTTCACGATCTGCCCGGCGAGATCGCGGTCGCGGTTGTACCAGAAGGGATTGATCGACAGGACTTCCATATCGACGGCCTGCGCGTCCATCGCGGCGAGCCGCTGCTTGAGATCGATGAAAGTCTCCTGCGCCCCGTTGACCGGCCCGGCCTGGAGCCTTGGGCCTTCTTCGCCCAACAAGGCGCCGGCTTCGTGAAAATTACAATGCGCATGCACGTCGATAGTCTTGACCCGCTTGCCGTTGACCATCACGGGCAATTTGTGTCGTACGGGCTGCTGGGCTTGCGCGCGGTGCAGAAGGCCGCAGCCGCAAAAGACGATGCCGCCGGCCGCCGCAACCGTTCCAGTTTTAAGAAAATCGCGGCGCGTGGTCATGGCAGTTTCTCCCGTTTTTCTCTGTTTATCTTGGTTTTATTGCTGGTCTCTTTGTTGCCGGCGCGGTCTATCACCGTCGCGCCATGCGGGCCAGGCAATCCACCGTGATCGTCGCAAAGGGTGCAGACCGCATTATACCTATGATTGTAATTAACATATTTCACCCGTCATTGGCGCGTCAATGTTTCAGGATTTTCGCAAGGAAGCCCCTGGCGCGTTCCGATTTGGGAGCGTCAAAGAACTCGGAGGCCTGAGCACTCTCGACGATCTCGCCGCCGTCCATAAAGAGCACGCGATTGGCCACGTTCCGCGCAAAGCCCATTTCGTGGGTCACGCAAATCATGGTCATGCCCTGCCGCGCCAGTCCGGTCATCACGTCCAGCACCTCATTGACCATTTCCGGGTCCAGCGCCGAGGTGGGCTCGTCGGTCGAGCAAGGTTTGGCCGCGGTCTCGCCACAGGCCGGCCACCCCCCCTCCACCGGGGTCAAGCCTCTTTGATCTTGATCAAGACGCTATTCCGGCTCGACATTATTTGTAGAAAAGCTCTAAATAGACCCACATTGGTTCAACATCCCCTTCCAGGTTCCGCGATGGATTACAGCCAGTTCTTCCGCACCGCTCTCGATCGTCTGCATGATGAGCGGCGATACCGGGTTTTTGCCGATCTGGAACGTGTCGCCGGCCGCTTCCCGCATGCGGTGTGGCATTCCCCGAAAGGCGCGCGCAATGTCGTGATCTGGTGCTCCAACGACTATCTCGGCATGGGGCAGCACCCCAAGGTCGTCGGCGCGATGGTCGAGACCGCAACCCGCGTCGGCACCGGCGCCGGCGGCACGCGAAACATCGCGGGCACCCATCATCCGCTGGTGGCGCTGGAGCAGGAACTGGCCGATCTGCATGGCAAGGAAGCCGCGCTGCTGTTCACCTCGGGCTATGTTTCCAACCAGACCGGCATTGCGACCATCGCCAAGCTCATTCCGAACTGCCTCATCCTGTCGGATGCGCTCAACCACAATTCGATGATCGAGGGCATTCGCCAATCCGGCTGTGAGCGCGTCGTGTTCCGCCACAGCGACATGGCGCATCTGGAGGAACTGCTGCGTGCCGCAGGACCCGACCGGCCAAAACTGATCGCCTGCGAAAGCCTTTACTCGATGGACGGCGATATCGCGCCGCTCGAGAAAGTCTGCGACCTCGCCGAGCGCTACGGCGCCATGACCTATGTCGATGAGGTGCACGCGGTCGGCATGTATGGCCCGCGCGGCGGCGGCATCGCCGAGCGTGACGACGTCATGCACCGCATCGATATTCTGGAAGGCACGCTGGCCAAGGCCTTTGGCTGCCTTGGCGGCTATATCTCAGCGAGTGCCGAGATTATCGACGCCGTTCGCTCCTATGCGCCTGGCTTCATCTTCACCACCGCGCTGCCGCCGGCGATCTGCTCGGCCGCTACCGCCGCGATCCGGCACCTGAAGACCTCGAACTGGGAGCGCGAGCGCCATCAGGAGCGCGCCGCCCGCGTCAAGGCGATCCTGACCGCCGCCGGGCTGCCGGTCATGTCGAGCGACACCCATATCGTGCCGCTGTTCGTCGGCGATCCCGAGAAATGCAAGCGGGCCTCCGACATTCTCCTGGAAGAGCACGGCATTTACATCCAGCCGATCAACTATCCGACGGTGGCCAAGGGCACCGAGCGGCTCCGCATTACGCCATCGCCCTATCATGACGACGCGCTGATCGATCAGCTCGCCGAAGCCCTGCTCCAGGTCTGGGAACGGCTCGATCTGCCGTTGAACCAGAAATCGCTGGCAGCGGAATAACCTTAACTGAAGCGATTTATGCGCCTGCGTCGCGCACGGTGCGTTGCGCCGCCAATCCGGCTATACTTTTCCTGACTTCGCGCGCCTCGCGACGAACGTCATTTTGCGGCGGTGCAAAAGCACCTGGATATTTGCTAAGGGTCCCTTGACTCTAACGTTCGCAAAAGTGCCCGCAGAGAAGGGGTGCGAATGTTAGAACCGGACCACTAGCCGGAACCTTGTACGGAGTAAGCAGCAATGCTGCACGACTGGGGCGTGATCGCAGTCGCCTTCGCCTACATCGGCTTCCTGTTTTTTGTCGCAAGCTACGGCGACCGCCTTTCGCCGAGGCAGCCCGGCCACGCCAGCGCACTGATCTATCCGCTGTCGCTTGCGATCTACTGTACCTCCTGGACGTTCTTCGGCTCGGTCGGCTTCGCCACCCGCACCAGCGTCGACTTTCTGGCGATCTATATCGGCCCTGTCCTGATGATCGGCCTCTGCACCCCGCTGCTGAGGAGGGTGATCAACCTCGCCAAATCGCAAAACATCACCTCGATCGCCGATTTCATTGCCGCGCGATATGGCAAGAGCCAGGCGGTGGCCGCAACCGTGGCGCTGATCGCGATCATCGGGTCGGTTCCCTACATCGCGCTGCAACTCAAGGCGGTCGCCTCCTCGCTGGAGACCATCCTGAACGACGAGCAGGCCTTTTATTCGATACCGGTGGTCGGTGACATCGCGCTGGTCTCGACACTCGCGATGGCGGCCTTTGCCGTGTTGTTCGGAACCCGGCAGACCGACGCGACCGAACATCAGCACGGATTGATGCTGGCGATCGCCACCGAATCCATCGTCAAGCTCGTGGCCTTTCTTGCGGTGGGCGCCTTCGTCACCTTCTGGATGTTCTCGCCCCACGAACTGGTCGAGCGCGCGATGAAAACCCCGGAAGCGGTGCGCGCCATCGAATACGTGCCGTCCGTCGGCAATTTTCTTACCATGGTGCTGCTGTCGTTCTGCGCGATCATGCTGCTGCCGCGCCAGTTTCACGTCAGCGTGGTGGAGAACTCCACGCCTTCGGAAGTGAGCCGCGCGCGCTGGCTGTTTCCGCTCTATCTCGTGGCAATCAACCTGTTCGTGATCCCGATCGCGCTTGCCGGGCTCATCACCTTTCCGTTCGGCGTCGTCGATTCGGACATGTTTGTGCTGGCGCTGCCGGTGGAGGGAGACGCTTCGCTGCTCAGCGTCGCGGTGTTCGTCGGAGGCCTGTCCGCCGCGACCGCAATGGTGATCGTGGAATGCGTGGCGCTCTCGGTGATGGTTTCGAACGACATCGTCGTGCCGCTCGTGCTCCAGCGCAGGCGACAGGTGAGCGCCGGCCAGCAGGATTTCGGCCGCTTCCTGCTCGGGGCGCGCCGCTTCGCGATCTTCGCGATCATGGCGATGGCCTATCTCTACTACCGCGCGCTCGGCAACACCCAGTTGGCGGCGATCGGCCTGTTGTCTTTTGCCGCCATCGCCCAGCTTGCGCCCGCCTTCTTCGGCGGACTGTTCTGGCAGCGCGCGACCGCACGTGGCGCCATGGGCGGCATGCTGGTCGGCTTTGCGGCGTGGACCTACACGCTGTTCCTGCCGAGTTTCCTCGACAGCAGCACCGCCGGCGTGGCATTTCTTCAGCACGGCCCCCTGGGGATCGAGATGCTGCGGCCGCAGGCGCTGTTCGGCGCCGACCTGCCGCAACTCCTGCACGGGGTGCTGTGGTCGCTCTCGCTCAACATCATGGCCTATGTCGCGCTCTCGCTCTCGCGCCAGCCATCCTCCATCGAACGCATGCAGGCGGACCTGTTTGCCCCGAGGATGCTGGCTCCGATGACGCCGACCTTCCGCCGCTGGCGCACCACGGTGACGGTCCAGGACATTCAAAGCACGGTCGCGCAATATCTCGGGCCCGACCGGGCGCGGGATTCCTTCGAGGCCTTTGCGGTATCGCGCAACATCCATCTGACGCCGTCGGGGCCGGCTGATTTCGAATTGCTCCGGCACGCCGAACGTCTGATCGCGTCATCGATCGGGGCCGCGTCGTCGCGCCTGGTGATGTCGCTTCTGTTGCGCAAGCGCACGGTCTCCGCCAAGGCCGCGCTGAAGCTGCTCGACGACTCCCATGCCGCGCTGCATTTCAACCGCGAGATCCTGCAGACGGCGCTCAACCATGTGCGGCAAGGCATAGCCGTGTTCGATGCGGACTTTCAGCTGATCTGCTCGAACCGCCAGTTCGGCGATATTCTCGGCCTGCCGCCGCATCTCGTGCAGATCGGGATTCCGCTGCAGGAAATCCTCGAATTCATGACCGCGATCACGCCTTCGGAATTCGGCGATAAAGAGCTGCTGATCGAGAGGCGGCTGAACGCCTACACCGCCGAAGGCGAACCGTATCTGGAGCGCCTGCCCGACCGCCACATGGTGGTCGAGGTGCGCTCCAACCGGATGCCGGGCGGAGGCGTTGTCATCACCTTCTCCGACGTCACCCCCTCCTTCGAGGCGGCCGAAGCGCTGGAGCGGGCGAATGCCACGCTGGAAAAGCGCGTGCGCGACCGCACCGAAGAGTTGACGCGGCTGAATTCGGAGCTGGCTCTCGCCAAGAGCACCGCGGAAGACGCCAGCATTTCGAAGACGCGATTTCTGGCAGCCGCAAGCCACGACATCCTTCAGCCGCTGAACGCGGCGCGGCTCTATGTCACGAGCCTGGTGGAGCGCCAAAGCGGCGGCGAGGATTCCAGGCTTGTCGAAAACATCGACGAATCGCTGGAGGCGATCGAGGAAATTCTCGGCGCGCTTCTCGATATATCGCGGCTCGACGCCGGCGCCATGACCACGTCGGTCACGAGTTTCAAGATCGGCGATCTGATGCGTTCGCTGGAAATCGAATTTGCGCCGATCGCGCGCGCCAAGGGACTCGAGCTGAGTTTCGTGCCCTGCTCGCTGCCGGTGCAATCCGACCGTCTGCTCTTGCGGCGGCTGTTGCAGAACCTGATTTCCAACGCGATCAAATATACCCCGCAGGGGCGGGTTCTGGTCGGATGCCGCCGCCGCGGCCAGTCCTTGCAGATCGGCATTTACGATACCGGCGTCGGCATTCCGCTTCTCAAGCGCGGCGAGATCTTCAAGGAATTTCACCGGCTCGAGCAGGGAGCGCGGATTGCGCGCGGCCTTGGCCTTGGACTTTCCATCGTCGAGCGGCTCGCGCGCGTGCTCGGCCATGGCATTGCGCTCGATTCCAACAGAAACGGCGGCTCCTTCTTTTCGGTCACGGTGCCGACCGCCAAGGCCGTCAACCACACGGCCGCCGTCACCAGCGCCACCCCGCTTTCAAAGACGCCGATGTCCGGTTCTCTCATCGTATGCATCGAAAACGATGCCGCGATCCTCGACGGCATGAAAACGCTGCTGGGGGGCTGGGACGCCGAAGTGATCGCGGCGACCGATCCCGAATCCGCCATCACGGCCATCGAGGCGGCGGGCAAACGGGTCACGGGTCTTCTGGTCGATTATCACCTCGACCGCGGCAACGGCATCGCGGCGATCCGTGACATCAGGCGAAGGTTTGGCGGGGCCATCCCGGCGATCCTCATCACCGCCGATCGAAGCCCGCAGGTCCGCGCCGCGGCGCGGGAAGAAAACGTCGCGGTGCTCAACAAGCCGGTGAAACCGGCTTCGCTCCGGGCCTTGCTTGGCCAGTGGCGCACCCAGCAGATGATCGCTGCGGAATGACGAACGCTATTGCGGCGGCGTACCCTGGCGCCACTGTCCGCCGGCGATTTTCGCCGCCGCGATCACGGCCTGCGTCCGGCTCTCGACGCCGAGCTTTTGCAGGATCGCGGACACATGCGCCTTGATGGTGGCTTCCGACACGCCGAGTTCGTAGGCGATCTGCTTGTTGAGCAGGCCTTCCGAAAGCATCATCAGCACCCGCACCTGCTGCGGCGTCAGCGTGACCAGCCGGTCGCGAAGACGCGCCAGTTCCGGGTCGGTCGCGGATGACAGATCGGTATCGGGCGGAACCCAGACGTCGCCGTCCAGGACCTTGGTGATGGCGTCGCGCAAGGTATCGACGCCAAACCGCTTGGGGATGAATCCCGATGCGCCGAAATCCAGCGACTGACGAATGGTGCCCCCGTCATCGCTGGCCGACACGATGACCACCGGAATGGCGGGATATTGGGCGCGCAGGTAGATTAGTCCGGAGAAGCCGGAAATTCCGGGCATCGTCAGATCGAGCAGCACCAGATCGACATCGGAATTGTCTTCCAGAAGCGCCGTCAATTCCTCGAAGCTACCTGCCTCGTCGATCGTCGCCGACGTCAGTACCCCTGCAACCGCCTGGCGCAAGGCGTCCCGGAACAGCGGATGGTCATCGGCAATGACGAGATGAGAGGCCGTAGTCATCTATTTCCAGCAAGGGGTTAGGCGAAAATTGCGGCCGGCCGATAGTAGCCGGTTTTGCGCTTCGATTGTCATGCGGCCGACGGCCGTATGCAAGGGACACATCATTACCACTCGAAATAGCGGTTAATCTCAAGTCCCTTGTGCGTCGCAGCAGGCGCAGCTGATCGCGAAATCCAAGCATTCAGACGAGCCAACGCACGGTTCGCTGAGAAGGGACCAAACGGTTAAATCAGCAGCCGGGCCGAAAGTCGTATTTGGTGAGTTTTCACGGCGATGTTACCGTTCCAGTAACCCCATGGCCGGGTTCGTCCGGTGCGCGGGGATGAGCCATGATCTGGATTCGGGGAGTGCGCACAATGGCAATGGCGGCAACAGCGGGCAGCGAGACCCGCAGCGGCGGAATGACCGCAGAAGAGCGAAAGGTCATCTTCGCTTCCTCGCTAGGCACCGTGTTCGAGTGGTACGACTTCTATATTTACGGAACGCTCGGCTCCTTCCTTGCGAAATACTTCTTTTCCAACGTAGCGCCGAACGTCGCCTTCATCTTCACGCTGCTCGCCTTTGCGGCAGGCTTTGCGGTGCGCCCCTTCGGAGCCCTGATCTTCGGCCGGCTCGGCGACATGATCGGCCGCAAATACACCTTCCTGATCACGATGACCCTGATGGGCGTCGGCACCTTCTTCATCGGCCTCCTGCCGGGCTACCAGAGCTGGGGCATCGCGGCGCCGGTCGTGCTGATTCTCCTGCGGCTGGTCCAGGGCCTTGCGCTCGGCGGCGAGTATGGCGGCGCGGCGACTTACGTCGCCGAGCACGCGCCTCGCAACAAGCGCGGCTACTACACCTCCTGGATTCAGACCACCGCAACGCTCGGTCTGTTCCTCGCGCTGCTGCTCATCCTCGGCATTCGCAACGCGATGGGCGAAGGCCCGTTCGGCGATTGGGGCTGGCGCCTTCCGTTCCTGCTCTCCGGCATCCTGCTCGCCGTTTCGATCTGGATCCGCTTGAGTCTGAGCGAGTCGCCGATCTTCCAGAAGATGAAGGAAGAGGGCAAAACGTCCAAGCGCCCGTTGAGCGAGGCCTTTGGCGAATGGAAAAACGCCAAGATCGCGATCCTTGCTTTGTTCGGCGCCACCGCCGGTGAAGCCGTGGTGTGGTATGGCGGGCAGTTCTATGCGCTGTTCTTCCTGACCCAGACCCTCAAGGTGCCCGGCTCCACTGCGCAGATCATGATCGTGATTGCGCTTGCGCTCGGCACGCCCGGCTTCATCTTGTTCGGCTGGCTCTCCGACAAGATCGGCCGCAAGCCGATCATCCTCGCAGGCTTCCTGCTCGCGGCGCTGACGTATTTCCCGATCTTCAAGGGCATTACGCATTTCGCCAACCCGAGGCTCGAGGCCGCGCTCGCCTCGGCACCGGTCACCGTGATCGCCGATCCGTCGGAATGCTCGATCCAGTTCAAGGCCACCGGCACCGAGAAATACACCACCGGCTGCGACGTCGCCAAGGCTGCGCTGGTCAATTTGTCGGTGAACTACCAGAGCGTGGATGCGCCGAAGGGAACGCCGGCCCAGGTGAAGGTGGGCGAGCAGACGCTGAGCGCCACCGCGGCGGATTTTGCCAAGGCGCTGTCTGCGGCGATCAAGAATCACGGCTATCCGGCAGCGGCTGACCCAGCCGAAATCAATGGCGTGATGACGGTGATCCTGCTGTGGGTGCTCGTGATCTACGTGACGCTGGTTTATGCCCCGATCGCGGCATGGCTGGTTGAACTGTTCCCGAGCCGGATCCGCTACAGCGGCATGTCGCTGCCCTATCACATCGGAAACGGCTGGTTCGGCGGCTTCCTGCCGGCGACGGTATTCGCCATCGTCGCCTGGACCGGCAACATCTATTCCGGCCTGTGGTACCCGGTCGGCGTCGCCCTGATGAGCCTGGTTGTCGGCTTGCTGTTCCTGCCCGAAACCAAGGACGTCGACATCAGGAACTAATCAGGTTTCGACAAGCGAAGCCTCAAGCAAACCGGCCGCGGAACGATCCGCGGCCGGTTTTGTTTTTGTAACCCATCTATTTCGGCTCGGTGGCGCCGACGAATTGCGCGACGATCTCCCGGCGATGCGCCCGCCTTCGATGCTCGATCAGGTAAATCGCCTGCCAGGTTCCCAGCATGAGCCGGCCCTTCATGACCGGAATTTGCAGCGAGGTGGCCGTCAGCATGGTTTTGACATGGGCCGGCATGTCGTCGGGGCCTTCGGCGTCGTGGGTCCAGCCGGCGTTTTCCGGCGCAAGGCGGTCGAGCGCGCCGGTCAAGTCCTTCAGCACCGACGGATCGGCATTTTCCTGAATCGTGAGCGAGGCCGAGGTGTGACGAATGAAAAGCGTCAGCTGGCCTTCAACCGCGCACGCCTCTCTCACAAATTTTTCGACCTCCGCCGTGAGATCGAGAAAGCCCCGGCCCGAGGTCTGCACCGTGAGCAGGGACGAGACGACCGCATCGGCAGAAACCGAAGATGGCGCGGTGCGCAAGATGGAACGAGTTGATGTCATCAACGAAGGCCAAAAATTCAAATCTTGCCGGTGACGTCCTTCTGCATGCGATTGGCCATTTCGATCAGCCGCCGCCACGCCCGTTCGAGGAAGGACATCACGCGATCCATGTCGCGGTCGCTGGGCAGCGGTATTTCGATTTTGCGCTCGCCTTCGGCGACTTTCGGTTCGCTTTTCTTCAGCGAGTCCGATTTGGGCAGCGCCTCCTCGATCTTGCCGTCGGTTGCCGGCGCGCCCGCCGCCGTCTCCGCTTTGAGTTTTTCCAGCTCCGCCTTGACCTTTTCGTTCTCGGCCTGCAACCGGCCGATCTCAGCGTCAAGCGCCGCACGTTCGTCCGGCATGGAATAGCAGGCCCATCCCGCGCCGCTATTGCTGCAGGTCGAGACCGCGCCGGTTCGCGTGTCCAGCCTGATCATGCCGTCGGCGGTCGGCGAGAGCGCATATCGGCCATTCTCGCTGTCGGGCATCGACTGGGCGACGGCGGGACACGCTCCAGCAAGGATCAATGTCGCGAACGCCATGGCGAATGTTGGCGACGTGGCTCTGATCGACGTGGCTCTGATCATGGGGTCCTCCGCCTCTCCTCCGGGTCTTCCCTGCTTCGCTTCAGCGAGAGAATTCTAGAATCGCACCACTAGACCTTGGAACGGTAAGGCGCACGACCCGACTTCAATGCGTCTGCCAGCAATTCGATCCGATCCTGCCCCCAGAAGACCTCACCGTCCAGAACATAGGCCGGAGAGCCGAACACGTCGGCGGCGAGTGCGTCCTGGCGGTTCTGCTCGTAGATATTTCCAATGTCCTCGCTGCGCGACCGCTCGACCAGCGCCTTGCCCGGGAGTCCGGATTGATCGGCCAGTCGAACCAGAGTTGCCTCGTCGGCCAGATTGAACTCGTCCTCCCAAATGCCTGCAAAGGCGCGGCGCAGGAACGGGTCAGGATCATGGCCGGCCTCGATGGCGGCGATGACAAGCCCGTCGGCAAGCCTTGCGTTGAAAGGCCAGTTGGCCGGCTGAAGCTTGAACTGAAGGCCCCGCTTGTCGCGCCAGCGCTGCAACTCGACCATCCGGTAGCGCTGCCTCACCGGATGGCGCTTCAAGAGCGGCAGTCCGCCGGTCTCGGAGAAGAGATCGACCAGCACGACCGGCTTATGCTTGACCTCGAGGTGATAGGTGTCGACGACCTCCCTGAACAATTTGTGCCCGATATAGGCCCAGGGAGACTGAAGCGAGAAATAATAATCGATCTGACGCGACATGCGGCCTCCCCGGGGACCATCTGGCTCTGGAAATCTGGTTGCTGAACGATCATCCCAACAGACACCCCTAGTGCCCCGGTTCTGACATTCGTATCCCATCGCGGCGGGTTCGTTTACGCATGTCAGAACCAAAGGGACACTAGCGCCCACTTTCCGAAGTTCGTAGCATTTTGCGGCCCCCGGCTTACGAACTTCGGAATCAGAAGGACACTAGCAGGGTATTGATTTAGTGTGGCTTTGGTTCAGAAGTCCGCATGACGAACTCGCGGCAGCAATGATGCGGTTGCATCCCGGTTCATCGGCGATCTTGCATTGACCTATTGCAGTGCGGTGACCGGGTATTCCGACCCGCCCGGGACAACTAAAATATCCAAATAACATCAAATAGATACCTAGAAGTGACGCAATCTTGACTTGATTGGACGCGCTCAGTATGGTCCGCGCGGCTTTTGAGGGGTGACGGGGCTTCGTTTTCATTGAACCGCAAATCGTTCGGGTCTGGGCAAGCATGGCGCAAGGCACGAATGACCGCGAAGATGAAGACAAACCGTCCTCCGACGAGGCCGCGCTTTCCGCAAGGCTCGGAAGTCTGGAGCAACGGTTGTCCCAGTTGAGGGACGCCCGAAACATCAGAACTGACCAACCCGAAGCTGGAAGTGGGAACGGCAGTGCCAGGGCTTCGGCGATGGCGCTCGGTTTCCGCCTCTCATCGGAGTTGATCGCCGGCGTCGGCGTCGGAGCGCTGCTTGGCTGGGCTTTCGACCGTTTGCTGTCGACGTCACCCTTCGGGCTTATCGCGTTTGTCTTGCTGGGCTTTACCGCCGGCGTGCTGAACGTGGTCAGATCGGCAGGTGTTGCTCCCGACAAAACCGGTCGTTAAGAAAAGCCGAACGACCTGATTTCACAACGCCGGCATGACCGGCGGTAGCCTAGAGATGCCGCGCGGATGATCGATCCGATCGAACAATTCAATATCGAGAAGCTCTTCACGATTGGCCATATCGGCAATCAGGAGATCGCCTTTACCAACTCCTCGGCCTACATGCTGGGCTCGGTGGCTTTGATTTCGCTGTTGATGATCGGGCCGGGCCGGAATCTGGTGCCGGGACGTCTCCAGTCGATTGCGGAAATCGCCTACGAATTCGTCGCCAACACGATACGGTCGAACGCCGGCAAGGACGGAATGAAGTTCTTTCCGTTCGTGTTCACGATCTTCATGCTGCTCACCGTTTCCAACATGATCGGCGTGATCCCCTACAGCTTTACGATCGCGAGCCACATCATCGTCACCGCGGCACTGGCGTTTCTGGTGTTCTTCACGGTCCTGATCTACGGCTTCTACAAGAACGGCCTGAAGTTCCTCAAACTGTTCGTACCCTCGGGCATTCCTATCTTCATCCTGCCGCTCGTGGTCTTCATCGAGATTTTCTCGTTTTTCCTGCGGCCGATCTCGCACTCGGTGCGTCTGTTTGCGAACATGCTCGCAGGACACATCGCGCTGGCGGTGTTTGCAGGCTTCATTCCGATGCTCGCGGGCCTGGGCATTGCCGGCTATTTCGGCGCGGTGCTGCCGCTCGGCATGGTGATGGCGCTGACCGCGCTTGAGCTGCTGGTCGCCTTCCTCCAGGCCTACGTCTTCACCATCCTCACCGTCATCTACATCAACGACGCTATCCATCCGGGCCACTAGAAAAGGCCCTTCAACCAAACCTCAAAAAGGAGTTCGTTTCATGGATCCGATTGCCGCGAAGTACATTGGTGCTGGTATTGCCTGCATCGGCATGGGTGGCGCCGGCGCTGGCGTGGGCATCATCTTCGGCAACTACCTCGCCGCCGCGGTGCGCAACCCCTCCGCCGCCCAGGGTCAGTTCGGCAACCTGATTTTCGGCTTCGCCGTGACCGAAGCGCTCGGCATCTTCTCGCTGCTGATCGCGCTGCTCCTTCTGTTCGCGCTCTGATCCGGGCCGATGAGATTACCGGGTCCGATCCCGGTTAGCCAAACAGGAGAAGTCCGTGGCTGAAAGTCATGGCGAGGCCAAGGGCGCAACAGCTCATACCGAGGCCGACGGCGGCCGCAAGGCGTTCCCGCCGTTCGAGAGGGACACCTTTGCCTCGCAACTGGTGTCACTGACGATTGCGTTCGTCGCGCTGTACCTGATCGTCTCGCGAATTGCGCTGCCGCGCGTCGGCAGCGTGCTCGACGCGCGTCAGAACGCGATCGAGGGGGATCTGGCGGAGGCCCAGAAGCTGAAGGACGCGTCGGACAACGCGCTGAAGGCTTACGAAAGCGAGCTGGCCGACGCGCGCTCGCGCGCTCAGGCGATCGGCGCCGAGACCCGCGAGAAGCTCAATGCGGCGTCCGAAGCCGAACGCAAGACGCTCGAAGAGCGGCTGTCGCTCAAGCTTGCGGAAGCGGAAAAGACCATCGCATCGACGCGCGAGGCGGCGATGCGCAATGTTCGCGGCATCGCGACCGACGCGGCTAGCGCGATCGTGCAGCGGCTGACTGGCGTCATGCCCGACGGCACCGCCGTGGGTCAGGCCGTTGACGCGTCCTTGAAAGGGTAAGTCCGATGTTCGCCGAACCGGAATTCTGGGTCGCCGTTGGCTTCGTCATCCTGATGGGTGTATTCGCCTATATCGGCGTGCACCGGACGGTGCTTACAGCGCTCGACCACCGCAGCGAGCGCATCAAATCCGAGCTGGATGACGCCAAGCGTCTGAAGCAGGAGGCGGCAAGCGTCCTCGAGCAATACAAGGCGCGGCGCGCCAGCGCAGAACGCGAGGCGCAGGAAATCGTCGCCTCTGCGAAGGCGGAAGCCGAACGCATCGCCTCCGAAGCAAAGACCAAAATGGAGGACTTTGTTGCGCGGCGGACCAAGGCCGCCGAAGCCAAGATCGCGCTTGCCGAAGCACAGGCGATGGCCGATGTGCGCGAGGCCGCGGCGAATGCCGCCGTGACGGCCGCATCCACCATCCTCTCGCAGACCGCGAAGGGACAGGTCGCCGAAGACTTGGTTTCCAAGGGCATTGCCGAGGTTCGCGCGAAACTGAACTGACGGCTTCATTCAACGAGAAAGCAAAGGCCGGTGCGACGCAGTCGCGCCGGCCTTTGCTTTTATCGATTTGGCCAGATCCTATCTGCGCCGCGATGATGCGGGCGCCGGGGTCACGGCTTGCGGATCGAAGCCTACATAGAAAATGTAGGCATCGCTGGTGAGGTTCGCAGGCATCGTATAGGTCAGATCTTCGCCGACCACGCTGAAGGCGCCGCCCTCCTCCGACATGGCTACGGTAGTCCTGTAGACCTGCGTCGAAATGACTTTCTCATGGACGCCGGCCAACACCACAGCGGCACGAAGCGGAATTTCGACGGTCGCCGGCGCCCCGGCAGGGCCGGCGATGACGCGGCCCTGAACGCCGATCCGCGCGACGATCTGGCCGTTGATGCGTCGGCACTCGCGCGCCGTGCGCGTGATGGTCGCCTGATAATTCAACTCGCTGGCAACGGGCTGCTTGCCGGGCGGCGCCACCGCGTAGGTTGACGCGCCGGCACGGATTTTCACCACCGGGCAATCAAGCTCGGTTCCGTCCGAGGAGACCGTTTCGGTGGACGTTTTCCTGCCGAACACCTGGTTGAATCTGTCGGTGATCGTAGGCAGGTCCTCCTGAGGAGGCGGCGCCGTACTGAAGGGGTTGTTAATGGTGGTGTCGCCGCCGCACCCCGACAGCAAACCAGCGGCGGCCAATGCCAGCACGGCGCGCCTGTGGCCTGTCTTGCCGGCCACCGTGGCCTGCCCGATCCGCCTGTGCCGCATTATCTGAAAATCCCCAAGAAAAAATCGCCGCCGAATGGCACGTCGCCTTCCAGGCGCATATGCCGGCCGCTTATAGCAGGGCAATGGCGGCAAACCCAAGGCGGGTGCCACAATCTTGCAATAGAGTTAGCCGCGGAAATCCTCGTTCAGCAAGCCGAACAGCAGGTGGTCCTGCCAGACGCCGTTAATGCATAGGTAGCGCCGCGCCAGCCCCTCGCGGATAAAGCCGCACTTTTCGAGCACCCGGACGGACGGCGCATTGGAAGGAATGCAGGCGGCTTCGATGCGATGCAGATTGAGCTCGCCGAACAGCATCGGCAGCAGCACCCGCAAGGCCGTTGTCATGCAGCCGCGGCCAGCATGAGGTTGGCCAACCCAATAGCCGATCGTGCCGGCCTGAACGATGCCGCGCCGGACATTGGCGAGCGTGATGCCGCCGAGCATGGCGCCATCGGCTTCCCGAAATATGAGAAACGGATACGATCTGTCGGCGGCGATATCCTCGGCGTAACGGCGCAGCCGCCGGCGAAAGCCTGAACGCGTCAAGTCGTCCGACGGCCAGATCGGCTCCCAGGGGGTCAAATAGCTTCGGCTGACTTCCCGCAAATGTGCCCATTGCAGAAAATCCGACATCTGTGGCGCGCGCAGCAAAAGGCCATGACCACGCGGCGCAAGCGCGGCTGGTCCGCTCGACGGCAAACGAAACAGGGCCATACGCGAACTCTCCTGATGCTTGCAGTAGCGGTCCGATTCTAACGTTCGCTTCCCGTCTCGGCAGGCACATCTGCGAACGTGGGAATCATGGGACCACCAGCAAATATTACACCACCAGCCGGGCTCTGGATCTGACATTCGCCTTCGGCGGTCGCGGCGACAGCGAGGCGCAAGTCAAATCCGCCGCACAAGTACCGCCGATCTTAAGACCCGGCACCGCAAGAGGCGATTTCGACCAGGGACTTCAGATCGAAAGCGGTACTCGCACCAATTGGTTTGCCAGTGACCATGACTTTCCGAAGTTCGTGAAGGTACGTGCTGCGATGTGGCACGAGCTTCGGAAAGTGGGCACTAGCGGCGCCCCCTTTCAATGAAGGCGCGCCTTGGCCTTGGATTGGGTCAATCCTTCCGCAAAAGCGACCGCCGTGTCCAGCCCCCTGCCGCTGCCCAGCGCCACCACCGCCGGCCGGCTGCGCGACAGAAGCGCGCGGGCCGCATTTTGCGTCGATTCCACGTTTACCGCGTCGATCCTGGCCACCAGCTCATCAACCGGCAGCGGCCGTCCAAAGGCCAGTATATGACGCGCCAATTGTTCGGCACGGGAGCTGCAGCTCTCCAGCGCCATGAGCAATCCGGCCTTCATCTGCGCCTTGGCGCGTGCGATCTCGGCCTCCGTCAAGGTCTCGACGGCATCGTTGATGACATCGACGATCACTTCCATCATCTCCGGCGCGTCGGCGGGATCGGTACCGGTATAGAGCCCGAAAAAACCGGTATCCATATAGGGCGCGTGGAAGCTGTAGATCGAATAGCACAACCCGCGCTTTTCGCGCACTTCCTGGAACAGGCGCGACGACATTCCCCCACCGAGAATGTTGGTGAATACCTGAAGCGAAAACAGCGACAGATCGGTTTGCGGGACGCCCTCGAGCGCCAGCGTCAGATGCGCCTGCTCGAGTTCACGATGCACCACGCGCGAGCCTCCCTTGCCGAACATCGCAGGTTCAGGTTTCGGTGCCGGCGGCCCGTTGAAACTGGCAAAACGTTCCGCAACCTCGTCCACGACACGCTTGTGATCGACGGCGCCGGCGGCGGCGACCACCATATCGGGAGCGCGGTAATGGATCGCAAGGTAATTCCGCAGCATGTCGCGGTCGAAGGATTTCAGCGTCTTGGCCGTTCCAAGCAGCGAACGCCCCATCGGCTGCTCCGGGTAGCACAACTCGTTGAGGTGCTCGAAAACAACGTCGTCGGGCGTGTCCTGCGCCGCGCCGATTTCCTGCACGATCACGCTCTTCTCGCGCTCCAGCTCGTCGGGCACGAAGGAGGGATTGGTGAGGATATCTGAGAGCACGTCCAGCGCCAGGGGAACGTCGGCCTGCATGACGCGCGCATAATAGGCGGTGGTCTCCGTCGATGTCCCGGCATTGAGTTCACCGCCCACCGCCTCGATTTCCTCGACGATTTCCCGCGACGAGCGCTTCGTCGTGCCCTTGAAAGCCATATGTTCGAGCAAATGCGATATCCCATGCTCGTTGGGCTTTTCATGGCGGCCTCCGACGCCCGTCCACACGCCGAGCGCTGCGGTCTGAAGATGCGGCATGGTGTCGGTGATGACGGTCAGGCCGGACGGCAGCTTGGTAACATCAACGCTCATCCGGCAGCTCCGCGTGCGGTAGAT